>Ga0209533_1000001_pt1 | contig 336460 bp, 332 predicted proteins | sample COG_04_FD_184748 | JGI IMG/M metagenome (GOLD analysis project Ga0209533, IMG submission 184748) | Pelagic Microbial community sample from North Sea - COGITO 998_met_04 (SPAdes) (version 2) | ecosystem: Environmental > Aquatic > Marine > Neritic zone/Coastal water | place: Helgoland, sampling...
AAAAAAAAAAAAAAAAAAAAAAAAATAGAAGGAACTAAAAAAAAAAAAGTAAAAGGAAAAAGAACTAAAATAAAAACAAAAAGAAAAAAAAATTTTAATATAAATAGAAAGTAAAATTGAATATTTTTATATAAAGTATATAATAAATGCCACTTAAAATACAAAAAATTAAAATAACTGAGAACTTGAATGAGGAAGAAATAAAAAAAGCAAAACAACCAGTCCAAAAATTAATATTAAAAAGTATGTTGGAATTAGGAAAAGACAAAAAAATATTCACATACGGAGAACTAGTAAAATTTATGATAGATAATAAAGATAATACAGAATATTATAATGGTTCTGGTATAAAAAGTATTAATAATATTTGGAAATATTGGGGATACTCTCAAAGTGAAGCTCATAAGTCTACAATAAATAATTTCTCAACATACTATATTTTAGTAAAAAATTGAATAAATTATATACAAAAAATATAAAAAAAATGGAAATTTATGGAATGCATGATGCGCCCGGTGGCGTTCAAAATATGAAATCATTTGAATATTTAGAAAAATATGGTAGAATTAATATGCCTAAAAAATTCTTAGAACCCGAATTGGAAATCAAATTAAGAAATGAAAGAGAATTTTATAATAAAAAAACAGAAACTTTTAAAAATAATTGTAATATTTCCAATTTAATCCAATTTATAAAAGAAAATTGCGAAATGACTGATTATATGACAAGGAGATTAGAAAATATAAAAGGATTTAAAATAGCGTGGGAATTTATTTGTCTAAAAAATGGAACTTATATTTATTTACGAGGTAAAAAGAAGTTTTTGGAAGAAGGGTGGATAGCACAGGTTATAAATTCAGGTAAAATAGATTATATTCCAGAAGATATTTATTTTGGAGATAATACTTTGGAAGGATACGTTCATAGTATGAAAGTTAAAGTAATTGGTCAAGTATCAAATGATACTTATTTGAAAATAAAAAGTAATCCTAAAAGTTTATGGAGAATTGCTAAAACCGAATTTATAGATATTCTGGGTGAAGAAATATTAAGAATGGAATAGATTTAAAATATATTATATAATTATATGAGTGTTTTTAATTTATCAAATAAGGAAGTAATTAAAGAATCTTTTAATCATGAAGAACGAAAAACAATTTTAAAATATATGTCTAAAACACAAGCAGAATATATATTTAAATTACAAGAGATTTCCGATAATATAACAAAATTATCTATCAAATATAAAGAATTTAAACGTTTAGATAGAAATATTATAAAAATTACTAATATAAAAGAAAATGGGATAAAAATTAATTTACAATTTAAACATTTTTTTTTATCTTCGGGAAGTTCAAGAGTACAAGCTGACACATTAAAGGGATTCTGGTTACCCACTAGTGAAAAAATAGTTAGACAAGAAGGACTTGTTGGGCCAAAAGTTTTATCTAAAGCAGAAGATACATACTTAAATTCTTTTGAGGTGGATACACCAAATGATTATTATAAAGATAATGGTATTATATTATCAAGGGAAGATTTAAATAAGAATATAGATATTTATGGAAGATTTATTCTTCCAATTTATGCCAAAATAAGTTTATGGTTACATATAAATTATAATAAAAGTAATAGAACTTCACAAAGATATGTAAATTCATATGGTAATTATTCTACATCTCCTTCTTATATTTCTCCCAGAGGTGAAGAAAACGCAATTATGAGAGAAGAAAAAAGAAGAACTAATAAAAAATATTATAAAGAACAAACTAATCATATTATTGAGAAAAAAAAAAGTAAAAAGAAAAATAAAAAAAAGAATACTAAAAGACGAAAAAAAAAATAATTTAAAATTATTAATCGTTTAATTAAAATATTTTTTTTATTTCTATTTTATATAAATGAGCACATTATATTATATAAATGGATGTCCCGGAGCAAGAGCAGTTAGATTATATTGTAGAAAAATTGGTTGTGATATTAAAGAAGTTTTAGTAGATTTTAAAAAGGGGGATCATATGACAGAAAAATTCCTTAAATTAAATCCTATGCATACAGTCCCTACTTTAGAACTTAAAAATGGAGAAGGTATATATGAATCAAGATTAATTCTTAAACATTTAGCAGGACTTTATAAAAGTAAAACAAAAAGTACTGGTAAAATGGAAATTGATCATTGGTTATTTTGGGATTTAGGTTTTTTGAATACTAATGTTGGAAAAGTTATTTATCCACGACTTTTTATGAATTCTGAACCGGTTCAAAAAGATATAGATAGATTAGTTGAAAAGTTAGAACATCTTAATAAACATTTAGAAAATAATACTTTCCTTGTTGATAATTCATTTAGTATTGCTGATTTATCTTCTGCTATGTTAGTCCATAACTCACAAATTAGAAAAGATTTAGTAGATATTACAAGTTATCCAAATATTACTAAATGGTTGGATAATGTAGAAAAAGAATTTACACCAGAACAATGGAATGAAGTTATGGATCCATTTAAAAAATGGGTTAATGAATTATAATACTGCTTTATACATTTTAACACTTGCTTCTCTACCTTCTTTATAATCTCTTACTGGTTGTAAATATATATCATATTTATGACTATATTTTTCCCATTCGTGAATTTCTTTATTAGGAATATCTTTTAATTCTGGAACCCATTTTTTAATATATTCGCAATCTTTATCAAATTTTTTACTTTGTAACCAAGGATTAAATAGTCTTTGGAAATACGGTTTAGGGTCAACTCCAGTAGAAGCAATCCATTGCCAATTTCCATTATTAACACTTGGATCATAATCTGTTAATCTCGCCGCATAATATTTTTCACCTATTCTCCAATCACAACCTAATATACGATTTAAAAAATTAGCTGTTATAAGTCTAGCTCTATTATGCATATAACCAGTTTTATTTAATTCTCTCATTCCTGCATCTACTACTGGATAACCAGTTTTTCCTTCACACCAAGCTTGAAAATATTTTTTATTATTATTCCATTTTACTTTATCATATTTTTTATTATAATTTTTACCTTCTAATACTTGAGGGAAATAATTAGCAATATAATAATAAAACTCCCTCCAAAATAATTGAGGTATTAATTCATTACTTACACCTAAACTATTTCTTATTTTCCAATAAGTTTCCCTAATTGATATATTTCCGAATTTAATATATGCCGATAATTGCGAAGTATTTATACTAAGTTCATTTCTATTTTTATTATAACTTTTTTGTTTTCCTAATTTACTTAGTTGTTTTAAACCATTTTTCCTTCCTCCATTTACTAATATATCTTCATTGATTTTATATTTAATATATCCGTCCCCTTTATAATCAATATTAACTAAGTTCTTAAACTTCGTTTTTTTGGGTTTATCTATAACCTTTTTTAAACCATTATTTTTAAAAGGTGTAAATATAGTATATGGATTACCGTCTGCTTTAAGAAAAGTTCCTATATCAGATAATAAATAATCTTCAATCTGGTGACAATTTATTTTATTTTTATCACAGAATTTTTCTATTTCTAAATCTCTTTTTTTAGCATAAGGTGTATAATCTTGATTGAAAATAATATCAGTAATACCTAAATTTTTCCTAAGTTTATTCAAAACTTTAATATTATCACCTTGTAATATAAGTAATTTTGATTTATTGTTTTTTAATTCGGTATCTAACTCTTTTAATGATTCAATCATAAATTGAATCGCATTATCTGATTTAAACTCGTTTACTTTTATCTGTTCGGGGGTAAATATAAATATTGGTATGATATTTTTACAATTTTTAATTGCGAATTGTAATCCCAAATTATCTTCTAAACGTAAATCTCTCCTAAAAATATAAATTGAATACATTATTATATATTAATATTTATATTAAAAATATCAATTTTTTAATACCAAATAAAAAATATTTAAAAACTTAATTAGATATTTGATTTAATATAAAATGGATAATTTATTAGAAAAAAAAGATTATAAATTAATAAATATTAAAAAAAAAATAGATATTAAAAAAAAAAAATTTAATTTCATTGATACTATGCCTTATAATGAAAAAGGAGAACCATATTGTTAATAAACATTTTATTAGTTTTAATAAATAAATACAAATTATATTTAAAAAATTGATTATTATTAATGTAAAGTTATACATTAATAATTATGACTCTTATGAATATTATTAATTTAAAAAATATTATGCGCTTTTATTCTATACCAACATTTCATAGAAATTTTAAATATAAAAGTATAAAAAAAAATATAATCAATAAAAATTTTGAAAATTATAATAAAGATAATACTGAAAAAAAAATAAAATATAATACTTATTCTTCATATAATTCTTATAAAAATATGTATACAGGATTACCTATAAAAACTAATAATAATTAATTTATTTAACAAGTAATAATTTATTTAAATAATCTCTGGAAGAAATTTTCTTTTTTATTTTTTAATGATTTTTTAGGTTTTAATGATTTTTTAGGTTTTAATGATTTTTTAGGTTTTAATGAATTTTTAGGTTTTAATAAATTTTTAGGTTTTAATAAATTTTTAGGTTTTAATAATTTTTTAGGTTTTAATGAATTTTTATTTTTTTCTTTTAATAATTTATATTTTTTCTTTGTTTTTTCCATATCAATATTATAATTTTTAGTTGCGGTTTTCATATCTGGTCCGCAACCAATACAATAAATTTCATTTCCAGGTTGTCCACTTCTCATTTCTTTTTCCATTTTTTTGTAATCATCGGTTTCTTTAATAATTTTACCTATACCTCTATGTGAAAAATAATGAATACAATATCCTTTTTTATTATTCATATAATATAAAAATATATTTTTATACTAATGGATAGAAAAACAAAAAAAAGTAATAAAAGTAAAAGTAAAAATAAAAAAAGTAAAAATAACAAGAGTAAAAATAACAAAAGTAAAATTATTAAAGAAATACAATTAAATTTATCAAGTTATTTAAAAGAAAATTATAAATCAAGAATATCAAGGGATATTTTTATATATACTAAAATTAATAATACATATCAGTTTTTAGTTAAACCGTGGGGTAATGAGAAACACCGCTCCAAAGGATTATACGGTAATGCGTTTGGAACTTTTTTATGTAGACCTCCTAAAGATATGGAAGATTTAGGACATCAATTAAAACATCCTGTTAATGCTCAACCTATATTAATCCCGCAATATAATAAATTTTTACTAACTTATAATTTAAATAATAAAGTATTAGGTTTTAAAACAGATAGTTTGAAAAAAGTTTTAGGAAAGACTTTTAAAAATATAAAATCAGAAAAAATGGAATGTTATAAAATAGGTTCAAGTAAAGAAAATAAATATTCAATGCTAATTGCCGGAATGACTATTTTGGCAACTTTTGTAAAAATAGAAAAAAAAGATTATGATAATCTTATATGGATTGATTCAAAAGAAGCATATAATCCTAAAATTAATATACATTCTGGTATAGTCGCGCATTTTTTAAACGATATGAATGAAAAAACTAATACTAAAATTCTTAAATATTTCCCTAAATTAAAAGTAGATAATCAAAAAATACTCAAATCTAATAATATTATAAATATTTATAATTTAATAAATAAATGATAATAAAATTGATTTCATTTATTGAATATATTTAATCAAAAATGAATATATGTAGTATATGTTTAGAAAATATTAACGATAGTATAAAAATAAAACCTTTTAAATGTACACACGAATTTCATTCTGAATGTGTTAATAAATGGATTAATGATTATTCAAAATATTCTTGCCCTTATTGTAGAGCAGTAAAAGAGGTAGTATTTGAAACACCACTTTTAAAAAAATGGTCTAATGGGCATAATAAGTTAGTTATAAATGAAACTAGTTTTACTCGGTATTGGTCAAATGGGAATATAAAAATACAAATAAATATTGAAGATAATACAGGGGATTATTATTATTCTGATAATTCTAAAAAAATAAAAATAAATGAAATAGAAAATAGTGTTTTAGAAGAAATAAAGGTAAATGATTATTATATATATATGCATTAACAAAACAATATACTTTGATTAATTTTTTTCTTATATTTTTTTTCTAAAATATTAACTAAGTTTCTTTCTATCTCTAATAATTCAGGATTTGTTTTATTACTTTTATAACAAATACTATTATTTGGTCTTCTATAACATTTTCCATTAAGATGACCTATCATTTTATCTAAATTTCTTCTATAAGTTTTACATTTAAAGGGACATTCCGGTCTTGTTATTTTACTATCGTTTATGGTATTACTATCGTTTATGGTATTACTATCGTTTATGGTATTACTATCGTTTATGGTATTACTATCGTTTATGGTATTACTATCGTTTATGGTATATTCTTCACCATCTAATAAATCAAAGAATAATTTAAGTTCTTCAATAGAAATTTCAAAAAACTCTCTTTTATTATTGATTCTTTTATTATATTTTTGTAATAGTTTATGTAATATAGATTCTTTTAATCTAGGATTATTTACCTTTTTTGCTAATTCTAATTTAAATGGTGTAGGTGTCCAAGTAGAAGAATTTGCTTCCAATAATCTATCTCGAGGAGTTCTTTCTGTCATACCTATTTTAAGAATATTAGATAATGACGGATTAGAAAAACAGTAAATATAACCTTTATTCATTTAATTAAAAAAAATTATTACAGTTAAATAAGTTTTAAAAACACTATATATTTATATTTGATAAGGAAATAGATATACGATTTTATATATTAATAATATGTTATTTTAAAATTAAAAATACTCTAATACATAAATATATTTTACCGCTATCAAAATAAAAAAATATTAAATTATTCGATAAAAGTTTATTTAATATATATATATATATATGAAAATATTTGTTATAGGGGGTCATAAATGTGGGACATTATCTTTACATAAATGGTTTAAAGAAAGAAAACTTAAATCAATACATGGAAATTTTTGGTGTAATAATCAAGAATTAATAGAAAATAATGATTGTTTTTCAGATCATTTCGCAGAATTTTATTATGTTAATAAAATTCAAGAATTATTAAAATATAAAAATTGTTTATTCATTTTAAATTATCGTCCTTTAGAAGAATATATGAATAGTTTGTTAAAACATTTATTAAATGGAAATTATATTAATAAAAAAAATAATTGGAAGTGGCCTTCTAATTTTTCAGATAGAATATTAAATACACATAAAACAAATAATTTTATTATAAACTATTTTAAAAAAAATAAATTACTTGATAAATTATTAGTAATTAATATATGTAATGGTAATAATAAAGAAAATACAAGAAAATTAGAAAAATTTATTAAATTACCATTAAAAAAAAATATTTTAATTAAAAAAAATGACCATAATTTATTACCATTGAATAATATAAATATTAAAAAATATTTAAATAAATTTGATATTGAAATTAAATCAGAATATGAAAAAATTTATAAAGAAATATCAAATGATGAATATCTAAATTTTTTAGATTTATTAAATAATAAAGATATTACATAATAAATAAAAGTTTTTAAAAATTAAAAATAATACATTTGAATATCTATATTTTTTTTTATTATTCCATTATCTCTTATTTTTTTCATATTTAATCCTTTATGCTTAATAATTTTAACATTTTCAAAACTATCTAAATTTATACATTGTGATATATGATGATTATTATTTATATCTTGAACTTGTAGATCACCATGTAAAATGTATACAGTTTTATTATTAATAATATTTTTTAAATCAGAGTATTTTTTATCTATTGGATTATTTAATTTTGTTCTCGGAATAAATGCTATTACACTATTTATATTACATAATGAACCAAATAATATACTAGCATACCCACCGGCAGATACTCCCATAAATAATATTTTTTTATAATTAGATTTTTTTATTATATTATTAATGTATTTTACAGTCTCTTCTATATTTTTTGTAATACCCTCAATTCCTTTATGATACCAACACTTTTTTTTATCAATATAAAAATATAAATCTGTATTTTTTTTATATATTTTTGACAAGTAATTTAAGAATTCAAATGGTAATATTCTTCCCATTGCTAATGCCATGCCACCGAAACATATGATTAAATTTTCAGAATTATTATTAATTATTTTATGTTCACTCATTTATATATTAAATTTTTATATTTTTTTTTAGTATTTTTCCTATTATATCTATTGAAAAAAATATTATATATATGGATTAAAAAATTGATATAAAGTTATTACTGTGATGATTTGGCATAAACGCATTTTTCTTTTTATTTTCAACAGTAGGTTGTATTGTCTTCCTTTTTTGTGTTATATGTTTTGAATTTATTTGTTCTGGAATTGTAATAGTATGACTAAGTTCGTGTAAGAAAGTATGAATAATTGCTGCTAAAGGTAAATATTCATTATTTTTATTCTTAAAACATAATAACATTCTGGAAATGGATATAGTGTCTAATTCTGCTACTTTAATTCCAGGGTATAAAGAATACCAATTTTTAATATCTATATAAGTTCCTCCGTGAATACTACATTTCCCAATTTCAATATTGGGTTCTAATTCTAAAATGGGGAAGTTAGTATCTATTTTCATTTCAATATTTTTAAATCCATTTATAGAATATTTTTAAAAATTGAATAAATTATAAAGTCAATTTTAATAAAAAAATGGTAGATTATATTGTTGAAAAATCAAGAAGACCTATTAAAGTATCCCAAATACAAATAGGTGATATTATAAGTTTAACAGTAGGATAAAGAACACATACTGCTGATACAATAGAGGTGTATTGTTATGTAATAAATTTAAAAATAAATAATAGAGGGGAGCAATACGGTGTAGGAGTAGTTCACTTAATAAAACAAAATGAAGATTCGAATAGTATACATTTTATTATAGATCCTTCGCAACCTAGTAGAAATAATGACCCTAAAATAACAGGAGACGCGAGAAAATATAATTATAATAGGAAAAATTTTGATAAGATAGGAAAAATTTTGATAAGATAGGATAAATTAAATCTATAAATATGTTTCAATGTTCTTCTAACATATGTTTTTCAAGTTCTATAATATTACTAAAATAATCTAGTTCACATAAACAATCTATATGAAGACACCAAATATATTTATTAATAACTTCTTCTTTTATAATTTCATTTTTTTCTTTTTTTATATCTTCTTCTATAACTTCTGTAATTTCTTTAACTTCTATAACTTCCGTAATTTCTTTAACTTCTATAACTTCCGTAATTTCTTTTACTACTGGATTTTCTTCTATAATTTCTTTAATTACTGGTTTTTCTTCTATAACTTCTGCGATTTCTTTAACTACTGGTTTTACTTCTATAACTTCTGCGATTTCTTTAACTACTGGTTTTACTTCTATAACTTCCGTAATTTCTTTAACTACTGGTTTTACTTCTATAACTTCCGTAATTTCTTTAACTACTGGTTTTACTTCTATAACTTCTGCGATTTCTTTAACTACTGGTTTTACTTCTATAACTTCCGTAATTTCTTTAACTACTGGTTTTACTTCTATAACTTCTGCGATTTCTTTAACTACTGGTTTTTCTTCTATAACTTCCGTAATTTCTTTAACTACTGGTTTTACTTCTATAACTTCTGCGATTTCTTTAACTTCCGTAATTTCTATAACTTCCGCAATTTCTTTAACTTCCGTAATTTCTATAACTTCATTTTCTATTTCTGGTTTTTCTATCTCAATAATACCAACAAAAGAATTATTTTCAATAATATTTGTTTTATGTGTAATATTTCCTTCCATAATAATTATTATGTAAATAAATAATGTAAATAATAATCAATTTTTTAAATAAAAACTTCTAATTCTCTTCATAATATTCTTCATTATCTACATAATATTCTTGATTATATTCACCCCAATCTCTTATTTGTATTTTTTCTTTACCATTCCATATTTCACCAATCCATATACCACAATCTCCGTCTTCTGTAACATATTCATTTTTAAACCAACAGTCTTTGTATTTATTTAATAATAATTTTAAATAATCATCAATAGGTTCATTTCTATAATAGAAAGAAATTTTTAAGGAATTTGAAGTTTTTTTACCATTTTTTTTAAGGCGGGGTTCTTCTCTTATAAATTTACTTTTATCATTAAAATAATTTTCCTTTAAACAAATTAAATCAGAATTATTATCAACTTCTTCATCTGTAAGAATAATTCCACCATTTTCAATTATATCCAAAGTTTTACTTGGACCCAAAATAACAAGAATATTATTACCGTCTATACCCATTTTATATTTAATTCTAAATTAAATTTTATAAATAGTTTAATTAAAAATTGATTATAATTGAAAATAATATATTATTCTAATTTAGGTAATCTAAAATAAAAAGCATATAAATATGTGTTTATTAATTAATTAAATGTTCATAAAGATTCATATTTTTAATAAATAAATTAATGATTATTTTAGTTTCGTCTGAATCATAATCTAAAGCTTGAAATGTTTTATATTTTAAAGTATTATCATCACCATAAGCAGTAAATCCATTTGATTCAATTTCCATAGAAGATAATGGTTCTGATTCTATTTCTTCTAAATAATTACAACAATCGCAACATTCTATTTCTATTTTTTGTTCTTCATAATCAATAGTGCTTAGTATTTGTTTTTTTTCTCTTTTATATTTATTCATATATTCTGAATTAAATTCATAATCTTCTAATCGATAAACTTGTTTATTAAAAGGATAACTAACGTCTTCTTCGTCACTGTCGAATTTATTACCACTCCTATAAATAATTTCAATTTCTCCTAATTTTCTATTTGTATTTTTAAATAAACCTTGTTGTGAAAATTCTTGTGTTTTTTCTAGAAAACATAAGTCTTTTTTCCTTCGAATAGGTCTAGTAATTGTAATAGTTTCTTGTGGTATAATTCTATAAGAACCCATTTTTTTCCCGTCAATTTTTAGATAAGCGTCAACTGGTAAAGAATTAGTATTACTTAATTCTAATGAATATTTAGAACCTTTTAGAATACTGGTTTGAAAACAATTACCATTTTCGACAATTATGGTTGGTTGATTATTAGTTAGTATTTTTAATGAATATCCGTTTTTATTAGCCATTATTAATATGATTAAAAATAAAAACTTTTTTTTATATCAATTTTAATAAAATTGATTAATGCTAACTATTTCTACTTTATAAAAATGGAAATTATACGATATAATAGCGATTCCGGAAGTAGAGATTTGTCAACAGAGAAATCTTTTAGTTCCAAACTAACATTTATGGAAATATTAAAAAAAGCAAATGAAATAAAAGCACACTTAATTTCAAAAACCAATTATATAAATGATAAAAAACCAGGTGCTTGGTATTTGAAAGGTTTTAATGGAAAATTTAGCTATGAAGAAATTAAAACAAAAATAGAAAATAATTTAAGTGAAAAGAAACATTCAAAAAGAGTATGTTATTTGATAAAGTATTATTAATTTTATATAAAATCTTTCCAAAAATCTCTTCTAAAATTTGTAAATAATCTCCAATCAATCATAAAATTACTCCACATACAAGAATTAAGTATATCTTGAAAATTTTTACTTTCAATTGCTTTTTTAATATTTACACCCTCTTCATAACTTTCTATTTTTATAGCCATTGCATGTTGCGTCATTCCATATAAACCATCATAATCAATAATCGCATTATTAATACCACTATCGCCAAATATAACTTTTGAAACACCAAAATGTCCCTTATCATTACAAGTTGAATACATATATCTTATTCCATTTTTGTTTGTAGCATGAATTAATGAGAATCTAAATTCATCTGTTTTATTATGAGATGTATATACTTTTCTACTTTCATAATTACTGGAACTATATATAATAGGACAAGAATTATCATTCGAGTAATTACTATTTTGTAAAATTAAATTTTGAATTTTATCAATATTATAGTTTGGCAACCACTCTAACCGTGTAAGTAAAATATTAATTAATTTACCATTTTCATCTTTAATAATAGTTTTATCTCTACATTTTTTTTTTTGAATTACATACCAATCGTAACGTGTTCCACAGTTGAAAGTTTTCATACCATCTACTGTATTATGAATCTCAAGATAAATTATTTGATTATCATTAGTCATTAAATTATATAAACCTTTAAATTTAGATTTCTTACTATCTGGTTTTCTCCATCCAGACGGATGAACAAATGATAAATATCCATTTTTTTTAACTAATTTATGTAAAGAATATTCCACAAATTTATTCCATAATAAATCACCCCCTCCACGCTTTCCAATATTATTTTGACTATTATTATAAGGGGGGTTTCCTATAACACAATCAAAACCATTAATACTCCAATATTCTTGAATATTTAATTCTAATGTATTACCTAAATAATCGTTAAAACCATAGTCCAGAATATCATAACTAGTATAACTTTGAATATGACACCTTAATAATGCTTTAGTTATAAATATATCTAATGGATTAATATCCGCAAAATATAAACATTCTGTAATAATTGTTTTACATCTTTCATAATCATCCGGTATTTTGTCTTTTAAACCCTCGTAATATTTATCGAATATTGCTAGAACAAAATTGCCCTTTCCGCAACAAGGTTCAAATATTTTATTTTTAGATTTCCAGAATTCTACCGGTATAGTATTTATCATATCATTACATAAAAATACTGGTGTGGGAAATTCCGCATTTTCTTGTTGTTCTCTTACACTGGATACGAAATGATTTGCTATAACTACTCTTAAATTGGTAGGAGTTGTAGTGCTATAAATTTCTATAATCTGATTAACAATTTCCTCGTGAGACGATATAATATCATTCATAGTTAATTTATATATATCATACACATATTTTAAATCTATTTTAATAATAAATGGTCGTAAAATTTCTTTAATAATATCACTATATTCATTTATTAATACTTTTAAATCTCTCATATTTTTTTCTTTAGATAATAATCCAAGAAATGGAAGACCCCTTTTACTTTTCATTAATTCTTCTGTTTTATTTATTGTATCTTCTATAACAACAGTAACCTCATCTTTTTCCTTTTCATTTTTTGAATTTTCTTTTATAATTTTTTCTATTGCCTTCTTAATTTTTTCTCCTTTAGGAACTTCTTGTTGTGATCCTTCAATATCTTCGTTTAATTTTACATATGGAGTATGTTTAATATTTTCCATATGTTGTGATAAACTATCATTACAGTTTATTTCTTCGCATAATTCATTCATAATTGTAATATAATCAATATCATTAATAATTGTATTACTTAATCTTTCAAAATAGTTTTCTATTTCAATTGGTAACATTTCTCCATTATTAAAATCTTCATCATCCCATAAAAATAATTGATGTCGATAAAGATATAATAATATTTCTTTATAACTCCATTCTTTTTTTGTTCCAACCTGATATTGTTTTATAGTTTCGCTCAATGTTCTATAAGATCTTTGTATATTCATATCTACATTAATAAATATTGTTTTACCTTCACCAGATGTTCCGGGTCTTGCTCTCTTCTGAATCTGTGTTTCAACTAAGTGACCATCATCAAAATGTATACTAACATCGCAATTATGATATGTTATTCCAGTATTACCTTTATCTCCTAGTAATAATATACAACCTTTTTTATTTTGTTTCTTGGTTTCATCTAAAGCATTAAGAATTTCTTTATTATATTCTTCTTTGTAATCACCCATATTTTCTTTAGAATTTGCGGCAACAATATTATAATTACTCCATAATTTATTTTTTTCTAAAAAATTAATTAGAGCTTTTTGTATCATATCAATTGTTCCATTCCTCGTATGTGTAGGTAGATAAATAATAAACATCTTAGGGTCATCCTTACTTGATTTGCGCGATTTATATTGGTTTTGACTAAGTTCAATTCTTTTCATTACAGTATTTTTCATTTTATTATTAGATATAATATTATCTAAATAATCAATCATAATACTAACACCATCTTCCGTTTTACAAATTTCAAATTCAGGTAAATATTTAATATATGCTTTTCCATCATCTGTTTTACAAAGTTCTTGTTTATTTGCAAACAATGAAGAACAATTAAAACCAAATTTAGTATTATTTTGAGAATTAAATTTATTAATTTTATCAACAACTAAATCAGGGATTTTTGCTTTCATTAAAACTTGACTAGGCATATTAGTATAATCTCTATTTAATGATATATCACATATCATATGTCTAAAATGATCACTATGTCTTAATACCATATCATTTATAATATTTTCATCTTTAAAATCACTTTGATATAATTTTTTCATTTGCCCCTCATCATATAATTCCCATTTATAAATACAACTTTGTTTTATTTTATAGAATTTCTGTGTTTTCTGAGAAGTTCCAGACGCAAATATTGATATTTTAATATTTTTCCTTAACTCTTCCACATCAACATTTAGAATTTTATCTTTTGTTTTTTTTGTTGAAGAAGCATAATGACATTCATCAATAATTATAGCGTCATATTTATGTGCTTTTAAAAAATTCGTTTTTTTACCAGTTTTATCATTTTTTAAGTATTGAACACTACATAGAGTTAATCCTCTAAAAGATTTATCTATACTTTTTGTATTATCTCCTTCTAATTTTATATAATTTTCTAAACTCTTAAATTCTATAAAATTATCTATATCTTCTATAAAACTATTAATGGTAGCAGGAACAGAAGTCATAAATAATACTTTATAACCTTGTTCTATTAAGTATTTCATAATTAAAATCTGTGTTATACTTTTTCCACTACGTGTTTTATGTGATATTAAATGTTGTAATTCACCTACTTTAAAATTTTTAATAAAAGATTTTAATGTTATTTGTTGGTGTAATTTACAAATTAATTTTTGTCTAGAAGTTTTTAAATATTTTAAATTTATCTCTTCGCAAAAATTATCATAAGCTTCTAATTTTTTAAATGTATTCATAAAAATTTTAAGACCAACCTTAATATCATTCTCGTCTAATAATAAACTATTTAAGTTAATATTATCAAAATATTGTTTGACTTTTTTATGTTCATGACCGTGTTTTAATACAAGTTCTTTATCCTTGCAAATAAAACCTAATGAATAATCAGGGAATAAATCTCTACATTCATCATTCAATTTTTCAATATCAGAATCACCTGGTATAAATTTTTTTTTATATTTGATACTAAAACATATTGTTTTAGAACCATTTTTAATAGTTAAATCTGATTTTCCACCAGACCGGTCAGATATACTTTTGTTTAAAAATGATTTAATATTTGTTAAATTATTTAAACACGATAGTTGACCATCCTTGAAATCAGTCCATTCTATTTTAAGACATTTTGTTATTGTTAATATTTGACATAATGTCTCAAATCTATAACCCCTTATAGAGTCTGTTATAGATTTATTATTAATAATTTTATTAAATAAGTCTTCTTCATTCAGTTTAGTATTATTTAATAATAACTTTATTATATCATACTTTAATTTAAGTTTATCTTTATTTATTTTAATTTTTTTATTATAAACCATAATTATTTTTATTTTTTTTTTTATTTTTAAATCAATTTTTTTTTGTTTTTAATTTTTTTACATAAAAACCGCTATTTCCTCCTTACTACAATTTTTTTTTATCATTTCTATTCTCTCATTTGGTTTCATTAAACCCCATAAAAAATTTAATTCAATATCTGCGGATTTTTTAGTATATCTCAAAAAGGAATATGCCACCTTTATTTTATCTTTATCTCTCAAGTTATAAAGTCTCCAATAAGTATTATAAAACTTATCAACCAAACCATTCATTATTGCCTGGTCTTCATTCAAATACCCCCCTATATCATTAGTAAACCAATTCTTATATTCTTCATCATTTTCTTCTTCTTTAAACTTATTTTTATATAATTTTAAACCCAAATCCTTATAGAAATGATAATTTCTAATATCTTCCGTAAGTTCTTTGGGTTGTGGTTTTAAGATGTAATACATAATTTTATAAACGAGTTCCAAAGGTAATTCATTTATTAATTCTCGAAGGTTCATATCTTTAATAAAATAGAAAAAATATTGTAATTGAACTAAAATTTTATAATAAAAATAAAAATAGAAAAGAATAATATTACTTATCAATCTCTTAAAAACTACGGGCTTACGGACTTATCTTGCAGCGGTCACGGCCATAGGGAAACTACACCCGTTTTGGTTATTATCAGTGGTTTTCATTACTTTTATATATTAGATTTCTCAATTTCAATTTTTTTTTATAATAAAGTAAATATAACAATTTTATAATAAAAATAAAAATAGAAAAGAATAATATTACTTATCAATCTCTTAAAAACTACGGGCTTACGGACTTATCTTGTAGCGGTCACAACCATAGGGAAACTACACCCGTTTTGGTTATTATCAGTGGTTTTCATTACTTATATAAATAAAAATTGAATATTGAATAATTATAATTCAATTATTAAAAATGGATAACTATTTCAAAGATATGGTTGCTGAAAAACGCAATCGAACTAAAAAAAGAATTCCAAAAGGGAGACGCGTTCGTATCAACAAAGATGTTGGATATGTTCATTCCTCGCAAAAGACTACAACTACCGTAATAGTCCAAAAAAAAAACACGGAGGGTTTATTTGTAGATACTAAGATTATTGTATCCGATAGACCACGTGTTATTAAAGACAGATATGGAGACATTAAGAGTCCTTCTAACTTCCACAGCAAAAAGAGAAAGATAGTTAAGGATCAGACACATGATTTGCACAAGATTTTATGCAAAGAATTTATTATTGTTCCTATAGCAAATCGCAAGACTTTAAACTGGTGGGATTGCGGGAGATACGATTACAAGTTGTGAAAAAATATAATAACTATATTCATTTTAAATATCAAAGAATTATTAGTATATTATATTTTTTTTTATTACTTTCGTTAATACTACGTTAATTACTTCGTTAATACTACGTTAATTACTTCGTTAATACTACGTTAATTACTTCGTTAATACTACGTTAATTACTTCGTTAATACTACGTTAATTACTTCGTTAATACTACGTTAATTAATTCGTTTATACTTATAATAAAATTGATTTTTACCATAAATAAAGCAATAAAAGAAGTATACACAAAGTATAAATAAATAAAAATGGAACAATTTAATAGAAAGCAAAAACCATATGTTAAATGTATTACCAAAGAAGAATATAATACTAATAAAGATAAATTAAAAGATAAGGAAATTATTAATATTGATAATAAACAAAATAACCCAGTAACTAAAACAGGAGGTTTATATTGTTTAGCCAAAAATAATAGTTTCGTTCATATTTGTAAAGTTAATACTATTCATTCTGATAATACTACAATTGAATTACAACCGCTTATGGAAATCAATTGGGAACAATGGATTAATTTTGGAGGTCAAAGAAAAGTAACTAAACAAGGAAACCTACAAAATTATAAAGAATTTGTAGAAGAAATATATAGACTATTACCACAAACGAATAGAATTGAAAGAGTAACAGAAGTTACGGATAACGAAGTTCCAGAAGTTACCACAACAGAAGAACAAGAAGTTATATCTACAGAAGATAACAAACATGTATTTGAAGAAATGAAAGAAGAATTAGTTAAAGCAAATAAAAATATTGCGACTTTAACTAATAAAATTGTTGTATTGACTTCTACAATTGAAGAAACAAATAAAAAAGAAACAAATAAAAAAGAAACAAATAAAAAAGAAAAAAAATATGAATACCAAAATGATTTTCATATTTCAAATGTAATTATATTTTTTATGCCGCTAATAATAACTGGTATTCATAAGTATAATATAACTCTATAATTAAAAATTATTCAAAAGTAAAAAATTTTTTTTATTATACAAACGATTAAATTTATACAATATCTTATGGCGCCCATTCCTCTCCTTATAATCAGATATCACACACCTGGTGTGTAATATCTGGGGACCCTCTAATAATCCCAACCCTCTATAACGGTGCCACTTCACCCCGTCTAATCAGCTATCACACACCTGGTGTGTAATATCTGGGGACCCTCTAATAATCCCAACCTCTATAACGGTGCCTCTTCTTCCCCGTTAATCAGCTATCACACACCTGGTGCGTAATATCTGGGGACCCTCTAATAATCCCAACCCTAATTACTTTCTATTTTTATTTTTCTCAAATTCAATTTTTTTTATTAATTAGTAAGTATAACAAAAATCCATATTCTTGGATTTATTCGCAATTAAGTATAATTATAAAAATTGAATATAACTTTTCTATTTTATTAAAAAATCAAAATGTCACAAGAAGAACAAATAATGACTACAATAGAAGACCTTGTTAAAAAATCAACAGACGCTCACGTAGCAGTTGAAAACAGAGATATTCAAACATTAATGAGTTATACAGAAGAAGAATTACTTAAACAGGATATAGACGGAGAAACTGTTCTCCATTATGCCGTTTCAAACGAAGATTTGGAAATTTGTGAATTACTTGTTTCAAGGAACCCGCAAATTGTTCATATTAAAGATATAGATGGAAAAACTGCTTTTGGTTACGCGGTTGAATATAAAAACAAGTTGGAAACTCATAAAGAAATTTGTGATTTTTTACACAAATTAAACTAATTAATTAAATTATACAGTTGTATAAAATTAGGATTATTATTAGAAATTTTGGATAATTTACTATTAATATTTATACTACTTAATTTATTTCTTTTTATTGTAAAATTTTTTATTTTTTTCACATTCCATAAAATATCATATCTTCCTTCATTTAACATACTTTTAACTTTATTTATACATTCTTTGGGTTTTCCTATTATATTATCATAGTAATTATTTTCATTAATAAAAGTTTCCCCCCATTTTTCTATTGTATTTATTTTTATTGGTTCACCAATAATTTCATAAATATTTTCAAAAATAAATCCATCAGAACCAAATATTTTTTTTGATTTATAAGGAATAAAATATTTACATTTTTTTATAGTATTATAATCTTTATCATTACCACCGATAATCATTTGATTATTATTAACTAGAATATCGTATCTTCTTACAATACCCCAATCTTTATATATAGAACCTAGAGAATATACACAAAAAGACATTATTAATTAAAAAAATTACTATTTTATAATCAATTTTATAATTTTTTTAAATAAATTATTTTAATTCCTATCACACCAATTCTCTTCACTTACAACATCACACATATTTAATGCCTCTCTATGTCTAACCATACAACTTAGGCAATCTTCTTTACCTTTATTATTATGAGGACAATACATTTCCAACGCGGTTCCACATAGAGGTCTTTCATAAGGCATTTGAATTCTAATTTTAGTCCAATTTACCGAAGCAATGTCATTATATAAACATTCCTGAGAAACAGGTGTCGGATTTGTAGGTGTAGTATAATTACAATAAGATTGATATGAATTTACTACCATAGAATTTACATAAACTGAACCATTATACCCAATATCATATACAAATTTAGAACTTGGTTCTTGTACCATAGAAATAGGTAAATCCAATTTCCTATTTCCATTTAATTGTAATCTATTAAGAACATTGCCATCAGTTATATTCAAATAATAAATGTAATTCTCAGTAGTCATTTTTAAAATATATTCAGCCCAACTATTAGGACTACAAACCGCGCAACCAGAAGTAATTCCATATTGTGAAGTAGCATATGTATTCTGTAAAGAAACCATTTCAAATTTTTGGAAAGGTTCGGTAACACTAACAGACCATAATTGAGTATAATTTAATACAGAATTAGAAATCACTTTTACTTTGAAAGCTAAAAGTAAATCATAATAAGTATAAATATTGATATTACTATAAGGGTCTTGATAGACAAAATTATCAATATCTAAAACATCGCATACACCTAAATCTTGACATATTTCAGTAGAATTTTTCATAATGTATTTATCAACTTTTTTGGTCCAATTTCGACAATTCGTAATATTAAAATGATTGCAAAAATCATTCATATTCTCTACAAATTGGACTATACTCTCATTATGAGAATGTAAATAATTAAACTTCTCTATACAAGAAGTACAATTGGAACTGTTAAATGGTGTAATAGTTCCTGTAATATAAGGTAATAAAGATAACACAATAGTTGTAAAGAATTTCATTTTTAAAGAAATATGGTCTTAATTTCTTAAATTAATTTAAATTTTTATTAATTATTAAGGTGTCTTAATAAAATAAATTTAAATAAATAAAGAAATAAAGTATTTATGAATAGAATTCTAAAACCAAATAAGAGTATTTTATTACCATATAATTATTACAAAAATAAAAATGTTTTAATAACTGGTGGTGGAAGTGGTATAGGTAAAAAAATAGCAGAAACATATTCTATTTTAGGAGCAAATGTATTAATAGTAGGAAGAAATGAAAATAAATTATTAAATACTAGTTATGATATTTATAAAAAAAGTAATAATATTGTAAATTTGAAAAGTTTAGACGTAAGAGATAATGAAGCAGTTTTAGATTTAGCAAATGAATTAGAAAAAAATAATAAATTACCAGAAATTGTAATAAATAACGCAGCCGGTAATTTCATTAGTAGAACAGAAGATTTATCATATAATGCGTGGAATTCAATATTAGATATAGTATTAAAAGGAACTATGAATTTTACTCTTGAATTTGGTAAAAAAAATATAAAAAACAATATACCTTCCACATTTATCAATATATCAACCACATACGCTAATACAGGTAGTGCTTTTGTGGTTCCTTCCGCAATAGCCAAAGCGGGTTGCGATAATTTAACTAAATCGTTATCTTCTGAATGGGGAAAATATGGTATTCGTTTATTATCTATTGCTCCTGGACCTATTTATACAGAAGGGGCTTTTGATAGATTAGATCCAAATGGCAATTTTTCTAAACAAGTTGTTAAAACATTACCTATGGGGAGATTAGGGGAAAGAGAAGAACTCGCTAACTTAGTAACCTATTTAACAAGTGAACAAAATAATTGGATGACGGGACAAATAATTAATTTAGACGGTGGAGAAGTAATAGGAAATTCTGGAGAATTTAATATATTACATAAATTAAAAAAAGAGGATTGGGAAAAAATAAAAAAATAGTTATAATATATTATTTAAATTCTTCATAATATAAATTCTTTAATAAACTCATACGCTAATATCTTTAAGTTTATAATTTTATTTAATTATTTATTACTTAATAAATATGTTAGTATTATAAATTTTAATTATTATAATATAATTATAGTAAGTATTTTATAATTTATTAATACTTTTTAATAGTTTTAATACTTTTAATATTTTTTCTCATACTTTTTCTCATACTTTTAATATTTTTTTTCATACTTTTTCTCATACTTTTAATATTTTTTTTCATACTTTTTCTCATACTTTTTTTTGTAATTGATAATATATGTTTTTCAAGTTTATTTAAAATTTTATTAAAATCTTTATTTTTTAATAATTCTTCTGTTTTAATATTAATAATATACCAATGTAATATATCCGCGTCAGTTATAATATTTTCTATATTTTTTTTTTTAATTGTTTTTGTTGTTTTTGTATCTATGGGTTTATATTCGTCATTTAATCCTAATAATTTGCTAAAATCATTTTCTTCTTTTAAAATATCTGAAATTATTTTATTATTTTTTTTTAAAATTTTATTTAATAAATTAATAAATTCGCCATTTATTTTTTTTGATTTTAATTTTTTATTATTATTTTTACCTCTTCCATATTGTGTAATACTTACAAAATTCATAATAATTTGCCAAATTTCCTCGGGCAATGAAGGTATGATAACATTTCTACGATTTAATATTAAATTATTTCTACGAGGAATTACTATGTCACTTTCTAAATTATCTTCTAAAAATCTATCGTATGATTTTTCTATTTTTATACTAACTAATAGAACTGCCATAATGGCGGTTCTTTGTTTAGAGAAAATTTTTACTGGATTTGAATTATCTACAACTAGCATTTGACTATGTATATCTATATTCCAAAATATTTGTTTATGTATTAAAGTTTCTTTCATTTTTGCTTCATTCATTTCCCATATAGAACAATATATTTTTATAAAATCTTGGACGGGAGGTATAAATGTGTCATAATTTTCGCAAATATTTTTTATAATTGCTCCACCTTCTATTAATATTTTAATTTTTTGTATTAAAAACGGGGTTTCGGATTTTTGGCTACATAAAGTTTCTAATATATTTTTGTTATTCCATTCTACTTTTATTTCTAAATCACAACCTATATTAATAAGGTATTTTAATATATATATACTTTCTTCTCTTTTATAAATACACTCATGTAACGAAGTGTGTTTTTTATATTTTAAATTAATATCACAACCCTTATCAATTAAATAATTTATTACTACAATACTTTCTTTATTTTTTTGTTTTACTCCCCAATGCCAATGACTCTGATGCTTGTCCGGATAATATCCGATTTTGTTAACTGCTGTAAAAAAAAAGGGGGGATATTCATCACTTATATGATTAAAATCAATTTCTATATTTACTTTCTTTGCCATAGCAATAATTCTTTCAATATTATATATTGCACCTCTAGTTGCGTATGTGGTTAATATTTTATTTATTTCTTTATAAAAAAATTCAGGGTCTCCATCGTAAACAGAACCGTGTTTCATTCCTTTTTTATACAAAGAACTCATTTTATAATATAATAATATAAAATAAATTATGAAAAAAAAAAATATAATAAATTATTCAAATTCTTTTACATACACGTCTTCAAAAGAAGGACTTAGACATTTTTTTTTAATTAAATTATTAGAAAAAAGAAAAACACTAATTGGTACGGATTTAGAATTCATACCAGTCTATACATCTACTGGCGCAAATACAGGGAAAATTTGTGAGAAAATATTATGTATTATACCATTTAACGGTATAGCAAATCAGATAAATTACCCATTAGGAACCAAGGACCCTATAATAGCACCTTTATTAAAAATGGATTATGTTCAAGTTATAACAAAACACCAATATTTTTATAATCCAGAAGAAATTACAGACGAACATTTACGATCATTAAGTTCAGAAACACTAGACACAGAAAAACTTAAAGAATTTAAAGAATATAAAAAAAAGTAGGTAATTTATTTTATTTTATAAATATTATTACATATTTACCTTTAATTTATCAAAAAATAAAGTATTTAAATAAACAAAATCAAATACCTTTAGAAGATTTAACTTCATTAAATGCAAAAATAGGAACTAATAATATATTTGGATTAGATTTATCAAAATTACCTAAAATAGATGATTATGTAGAGGGTACCATTTTTTCTAATTTTTTTTCCCAAAATAAATCGTATTTAATTAAGTTAAAAAAGAGTGAAAACGATAAATATAATAATATAATAAAATCTCCATTTTTTGAATATTTATGTAATATTATACATAGCCACGTAGAATATAGATCTAGATACCCCCACTTACTTTGGACTTCCATTAGTGGAAAAAATTATAAGGATGAAAAAAAAATCTGCTAGACGTAATAAATCTGCTAGAAAAAAATAGAATATATAAATAATTTAATTTATGACCCACAAGTTAAACAATCGGGGTCATCTCTTCTACACGCTTTAATTGCGGTTTCCTCTAACTTTTTTTCATATTCTTCTTTTTTCATATTTGGATCAATTGTAAATTGCTGTGCTTTCGCAACTGGTCTAGTTCTTAAGTAATAAATACCTGTCTTTAATCCCTTCCTCCATGAATAGAAGTGCATAGAAGTTAATTTACCAAAATCTGGTTTAGCAATGAATAAATTCATTGATTGACTTTGACAAACAAACGCACCTCTATCAGCTGCCATATTAATAATAGTCTTTTGGGATATTTCCCATACAATCTTATATACTTTGCGTATATGTTCTGGGATTTCCTCTATATTTTGAATACTTCCTTCATTTAATAGGATTTTGTCTTTCATTTCGTCGGACCATAATCCTAACTTAATTAAATCTCTTACCAAATGTTCGTTTATAACAATGAACTCCCCTGCTAAAGTCCTCCTAACATATAAGTTGGAAGTATATGGTTCAAAACATTCATTATTACCTAAAATCTGTGATGTGCTCGCAGTAGGCATAGGAGCTACTAAAAGACTATTTCTAATACCATATTTCTTTATATCTTTCTTTAATTTGTCCCATTTAGGTTTCATATCTTCACCTGGTTCAACACCCCATAAATCGAATTGTAGTTTTCCTTCTGAAGCAGGAGACCCAATAAATGAAGAATAACTACCTAAATATTTATCTCTATTTACCTCTTCTTTTATAGGATTAAGTTCTTCCTCTAGTTTTTCTTTATCTTCCTTGACTTTCACTAAATCTTCTTCTGATAATTCAGGACTTAATCCTTTTTTTAACAAATCTTTATATTTTTTCATTTGTTTTTCTCGTTTCCTTGATAAGTCCATACTTGCCTCGAGAGCATAATAATAGATTTGTTCAAATATTTTTTTATTTACCAATGACGCTTCTTCACTATCAAATGGCATTTTTAACATCGCAAATACATCTGCCAAACCTTGAACTCCTATACCAATAGGTCTATGTTTCATATTAGAATTTCTAGTTTCGGGAATAGGATAATAATTGACATCAATAACTTTATTAAGATTTCTAACTATCATTTTAGTCATTTCACCTAACTTCTCATAATCAAATTCCAATTTTTTAGTTGATATATCTCCATCGGTTATTTCAACTTCTTCTATATATCTTGGTAAACCAATTGAAGCCAAATTACAAACTGCGGATTCATTCTTATCACTATATTCTAAAATCTCACAACATAAATTAGAAGACTTAATTGTTCCTAAATTCTGCTGGTTCGATTTTCTATTACAAGAATCCTTATATAAAATATATGGTGTTCCTGTTTCTATTTGTGATTCTAATACTTTAGACCATAATTCTTGTGCTTTAATGGTTTTCTTTCCTCTTCCTTCCTTTTCATATCTTTCATATAATTCTTTGAATTCTTCACCATAACAATCGGATAATCCCGGGCATTCGTCAGGACACATTAAAGTCCAATCACCGTTTGAACCTACACGTTCCATAAATAAATCAGGAACCCATAGAGCATAGAATAAATCTCTTGCTCGTTCTTCCTCATTTCCGTGGTTCTTTCTCATATTTAAGAGTTCCATAACATCACTATGCCATGGTTCATAATAAATAGCAATAGATCCTTTTCTTTTCCCCCCTCCTTGATCAACATACCTCGCAGTATTATTAAATACTCTTAACATAGGAACAACGCCATTAGAAATACCATTAGTTCCTCTAATAATACTTCCAGCACCTCTAATATTATGTATCCAAATACCTATACCACCAGCAGATTTAGAAATTAAGGCACAATCCTTAAGACTACTAAAAATCCCCTCTATTGAATCGTCCTTCATAGGAAGGAGGAAACAACTACTGAGTTGCGGTCGTTTAGTTCCAGCGTTAAATAATGTAGGTGTCGCGTGAATGAAATATTTTTCAGACATAGCGTCATATGTTTTAATAGCGTCTTTAATATTATTTCCGTGAATACCTAATGCTACTCGCATAAATAGATATTGTGGTCTCTCTATAATTTTACCTTCTACTTTAAGGAGATAACTCCGTTCTAATGTTTTAAGACCGAAATATCCTATATTAGAGTCGCGTTTATGTTTAATGACACTATTTAATTTAGTTTTATGTTTTTGGACTATTTGGTAAAGTTCTTCACTAATAAGAGAACATTTTACTTCATTTTTATCTTTATTATCGTATAGTATTTGTACTGTTTCTGAAAAAGAAGGAGAAGTATTTTTCTCTAAATTAGACATTGAAATTCTCCCTGCTATAATTTGATAATCGGGATGAACCGTAATCATAGTAGCACATATCTCTGCTCCTAAAATATCTAATTCACTAGTTTGAACTCCATTATAAATCCTACTACATAACTTTTGGGCTATTAAGTGGGGATTTATATTTAATCCTACTGATAAGTTTTTCATTCTTTTTAAAACTTTATCGAAGGATACTTCTTGTTTTTCGCCATCTCTTTTAATTACGAAAATAGCGTTTGACATATTTGATTCTGAATCTGATAACATTTTACAATATATTTGAATTATATTTTTTTTTTCAATTTTAAATCAATTTTTTAATTAATTCTATTTAATTAAAAAATCAATATTATAAAAAATTGAATTATAATATTACGCTAAATAAAAATATAAAAATGAAAAAAATTTCTCTTAAAATGATAGGCGATAATACAGATTGTTATATTCACTTTACCGATAAAGAAAAACTTAACGTTTTCATTAATAAATATAAATATAAAGCAAAACTTATTATAGGTCATATATGTTGTTCTGGTAAGGGTTGTCATATTAAAAGTTTCGAAGGAAAGGAAATAACAGATTATGACCAAATAAACGATATACACAAAAAACATATACTTAGAAGTTTATAATATTTAATTCCTATTCTTTTTGAATTCTTTTACTTTCATTCATAACGGTTTTATAAATATCTTTAAGGAATAATCCATTTCTACCGTGATATTGTGAATCTATTCTACTATATATATTATTTTCTCTTTCTTTATCTAAAATTTCTAAATTATTATTTTTCTTTACTTCTCCTATGCTATATACTAAACCCAATCTTTGAATGAGTAAAGAAAAAATTTGATTATCAATTTCATTAATTCCAGTTCTTAAATTATCTAAATCTTCCATTTCTGAATAAAATGTTAATATATCTAATTCTATATTCATATTTCTTTATATTATAATTTAGATTTAAATTGTTTTTTCTTAGTATGTCTTTCTAACATATTTACATATAAACCTATTTTATCTCTATCTTTATAATCCCTTGGACCTAAAGTAAATTTGTTTATACCAATATCTTCTTCTTTATAGAAATGTAGTTGTTTATGAGATAATTGAAATGAATATTTTCTTAGCAAGTGTAGTAAAATAATACGCATTTTCCATATTTTTGTTGATATTTAGCAATTAGTAGATGTTGTTTTCCTTTTTTAGTTTCCTTATAAATATTATTTATAGTATTTACTAAACCTAATTTTTAGATGGATATATTATATATTTTTCAAAATATTTATTAAGTTTATCAATATATTCAAACATAAATATATTAGGTTATAAAATTTTAAATATATATTTTTATACAAATAGTAAAATTTAAAATAAATGAAATATGTAATTCTTGTATTAAAAAAAACTTAATAATTCCTAAATAAAATATAAATTGATTATGGTAATTTAATTTCTTTCCAATTTTTATCATCTTTATCTAAAATAGTATGCCACATATAAAATGCTTCACTCCAATTTTCATTTTTATGGTAACTTAATTCTTCTTCGTATATATCTTCATCTTTAATTGCTTCAATACTGGGTTTAAAATCAAATTTATCTTCAAACCAAATATCTTCAATTTTTTTATAGTTTTCTCTACCTTTATTGTATTTATACAAATAAGATTCACCTTCTTCAAAACCATATTCTTCTATTTCTACATTATATTTATCTTCTATATTTTTCCATAAATAACAAGGAGAATTCCAAGCACTCATAAAAGTAAATTTAAATATTTGGTCTTCTTCTTCTAAACCTGAAACTTCGCTAATTTTAAAATCCCATTTGACACCCCATTCATTACATGCTGTTCCAAAATCCCATTTTCCAGAAGATAAAGGACAAAAACTTTGAGCAAAATTATCCAATTCTTCATTTTTTAATAGTTTATTTATTACCCACTTTTGAAATGGGTTAATATTACCTTTTATCTTTACGGTTCCGCAATACCAATTGGGCATAATTATAAATATTTATAAAGTAAATTTACAAAAAATCAATTTTATTTAGGGATAACTATTATAGATTTAATTTATTTTAATAGGATTTAAAAAAATTACTTCATAAAGAAAACAATGACTTATAATATTTTTTATATACCAAAAGTTTTGTTAGTAGTTAGTTACTTTCAAAATGCATGTGAAAATGTTTTAATGACTAATGAAATTATTGCTCCATGTACTCCAAAAATGACATATTTACAATGTTGTGAAGATAAAGCAATAGATTTTATGAAAAAAAATATAACATTGGATAAATGTTATAATGAAAGTTATGGTAATTATACTCATATGTCATTTGATTGTAAGGAAGAAGAAATTGTAATGAAAGTTAATGGGTGGCATGTGTTTGGTGCTTTGGTTCTTATAGCATTTTCTATTATTATATTGGTAGTAATTTATGATAATTATTGTAAAACAAAAACTGTTTTATATAATAATTTATAGACATTTTTTTTTAATTAAATATTTATTATAGAAAACTTTTTTTTTAATTAAATATTTATTATAGAAAACTTTTTTTTTAATTAAATATTTATTATAGAAAACTTTTTTGATAGAAACTTTTTTTTTAAAAAAGTTTAATTTCTCCAAAAATAAAATATTTGTTATAATTATATAAAAAATGGGATTATTAGATGTTGGAAATATTGTTAATTGCGCTTTGGGAAAAGGAAAATGTAAAAATACAGATCCTTTTTCAGGACATATGGGGGGAGCAGGTGGGGCAGCAGGTGGGGCAGCAGCAGGAATTGGAGCAATATTATTATTTTCAGTAATAATGATTATTTTAGTATTACTTTTTGCAAAGTATTTATGGAATGTTTGTTTGTTTCCGTTAGTTCCAGTTAAGAAGTGTGATAGTGTATGGCACATAGTTGGAGCATCTATTTTATTTGGATTATTATTTCCAAGTGCACCAACCGCAAATACACAATAGTCATTAAATTAATTAAAAAGGTTTACTAGGAAAACTAGGAAAACTAGGGAAGTTGGGATGAAATGGTGGTTGTATAGGTGGCAAATCTGGACAGAATGGTGTTGAAGGTTTTTTATTTAGAGAATCTATTTTATTTTCTAATATAAGAATTTTATTTTCAAGTTTTACGATATGTAATTCAAGTGATTTTAGTAAAGAAATAATTTCTTTCTCGGAATCCATTTTATATAATAATTTATTTTTTATTTATAATAAATAACGTAAATTTTTATTTATTATTTCAGGTAAATATTTTCAAATATTTTTTTATTAAATTTTCAAAATAAAATATTAATATAGGATTATCTAACATTATAATTTTATTATAAGCAGAATTAGTTATTCTTTTATAAGTTTCTGGTTTTATTTTTTTAACTCTATTTTGTATTTCCTTATAACATTCTTCTGTATTTTTTACTTTATCGCTAATACTAGGAGAATTATCAAATTTAATTTGTATATAGTCTTTATTTGGTTTAAATATATCTGAATAAAAATTTATCCAATAATCTTTTACATCTATTTTAATAATTAATGATTTAGTTAATAATAACTCTTTTAATCTAACCGACCAGGGGTGTGCTCCTGGTAAATCTAATAAATATTTATATTTACACCAGTCTGTAACACTACTTTTGGGTTCATTATCAATTAATATATCTGTTGGTATTTTATCTTCTAAAGTATCTTTTAAACTAACATTTTTTAAGTTACGACGTATAAATGTTTTTTCTTTTATTCTCATAGGGTTATCTGTATAACTAGTATCACTACCTTGAAAAAATATAATATTTTTTTTGGTATTAATTTTATTACATATTTTACTAATTTGTTTCATTTGTTTTACCCATGTAGATTTTATTTTACTTTTATATGGATTATGAAATGTCCAATCTGGAATTAATATACCGTTACTTTTATAAGATTTAGCAAAACCTAAAATAGGTAACTCTTGAGATACTATTTCATCTCCCAATGATACATATAAAACTAAATAAGGTATTTTAATATTTATTTTAGATAAGATAAATTTAAACATATCGTATATTATTTTACCTCTCAAATGAAATAAATTATATTTTTTTAAATATTCCATATCCGCTGTAACTTTATTATTTTTTATTTCTATTTTTAAAATTTTATGTCTATTTCTATTTTCAATATAAAATTTTTCTATTATTTCTTGAAAATTACTTTTATCTATATTCTTCCAAGCACTAAAATCTTTTTCTAGTCTTTTATTTAAAATTTTTTTAATTTCATAATTATTAAATACTTTTTTAATTTTACCTTTTGTAATTTTACCTTTTATATTCTTACCTTTTGTATTCTTACCTTTTGTATTCTTACCTTTTGTATTCTTACCTTTTGTAATTTTACCTTTTGTAAAACTTTTTTTATTTGTTTTCATATATATTATGATATTAAAAAAAAATATGATTGATTAATATTATTTATAATTTAAAAAATGTTGTTTTAAAAAATTTATAATTTTAGATAGGTACAGTTAAATTCATATATTTTCCATTTATAGGTAGAGAATCTATACCTAGTTTACACGTTCCATCGCATTCGAAATAATTTACTTCATCTTTTTCGAAATATTCTTTCAACGTTTCCCTTACTAATTCTATACCACTATCTATATTTTCTTTTGTTACTTTAAACATTTCTGTCATTGAGTTATAAGGTTCTGCCATAGTTTTATTTTTATAATTAGTATCATATTTATATGATAATTCGAATTTTTCTCCGTCATAATATTCATAACGTGTAGACCCTTCATAATTACCACAACTACTGCCTATATATTTATAATGTTTAACAGGACCTCCTATTTTTTTTACACCGAATATTACTGGAACTTGTAATGTAAATTTTGCTCCATCTTTTTTCCTATTAAATTCAGTATAAAAACTGACTACTTTATAGTAATATTTGAAGGGTTCATAGTATTCTCCTTCTACATATGTTTTACCCATATCCCAATCATTATATTTGATTGGAATATATCTATTATGGTGAATTAAATAATCATTAAAATAGGAATATCCTAGGTCTTCTTTCCTAAGTTCAACCCATTCTGGCAAACTTCCATATTCATCTGGATAATCAGATAATGTATGAATTTTGTCGTCATAATAAATATATACACCTTCGTTTCTATATCCAGATTCATTTTTATTTACAATAACATCATAGTTTTGAAAATCTTCAAATCCTAAATCATATTCTCCTTCCCATCTTAAATAATGGCCAATTGGCTTTCTCATAAAATTCATCTTTCAATTTACATATTTATTTATATGTAAATCAATTTTTTTAAAATTGAATAGAAATAATATATAATTTAAATATAAATGTCTTATAAACTTTTAGGTCAAGGTTCCTTCGGGATTGTAATAACACCTCCATTAAATATACATAAAACTAAAAAATTAAATTATGTTAGCAAAATTATTAAAAAAAAAATAAATAAAAAAAGTAAAAAAAAGAGTAAAACAAATAATGAGTCTAAAAAAAATAATGAGTCTAAAACAAATAATGAATTTAATATATCAAAAAAACTAAGTAAAATTAAAAATGCCGAACAACATTTTTGTATCATTGAAGAAATGAATGTTATAAAATATAATGATATTCCTTCTTCTATTAAAAAGAAATTACCTAATGTTAGTAAGTTTTTCGCATATAAAGATAAAAAGGAATATATATCATTTTTAATGCCTAATTGTGGAGTATCTATAAAAGAAAAAGAAACATTAAAATTTTTAAAAGTGAAAAATAATTTCCAAGATTTTATTAATCATTTATTACTAAGTCTAAAATACCTAAAACAAAAAAAAATAGTTCTAGGAGATATTAAATTAGATAATATTCTCATTAAAAATAACAAACCTATTCTAATCGATTACGGTAAAAGTCAAATTATCAATAAAATATATAAAAATATTCATTCGTTAATTTGTAGTACAGGATATTGTAGTCCAGAAATGTATTTGTTAGATATTCTTGTTTATGATGAAGATAATGAAAAAGTAAGGTCTAAAATTATACATAAAAAAATTATAGATACAATTGAAAATGAAATAGTAAATGACTCTTATATAAATGAAGCAGCATATGATATATGTCATAAAGAAGACACTAAAACACTTGAGAGATTGAAAAAATATTATACATTATATAAAAATAAAAGTTTTGGAAATAATTTATTGAAAAATTTAAAAAAAGAAATGATATATAAATGTGATATTTATAGTTTAGGTAGAACATTGGAAGATTTATACGGATTACTAAAAATAAAAAATGAAAAAATATTAGCACTAATTCAAAATATGACGGAATTTAATCACGAAAAAAGATTTAATATTGAACAATGTATGGAATTTATTAATTAATTTTATTATGATTTTTATTTTTTAAAAGTTTGTTTTTTTTGTCTAAACTTTTTTAAAAGTTTGTTTTTTTTGTCTAAACTTTTTTTGTTTTTTGTCTAAGTTTATTATATATGAAAAAACTAACTCTCAAAAAATTAAGGACTCTTGCTTTATCTAAAAAATGTGCTAAATCAAATTGTTATAATGAATTAGCTTTAATTATAGTTCCAGATAAAGAAGATATTAAATCATATGAAAAAATTAAATTTTTATATACAGGAGCAGCAACAATTTATAAAAAAAAGAAATCTAAAAAAAACCCACGAACAATGAAAGATTATAATAAAGGTAAAATTGTTTATGGTTGGTTAAATGATAAAAAAAATAAAAAAAATGATGGAGAATTAGTTTATATAAATGGTTTGCTAAAATATGAAAATGACGATTATTGGAGTGATTCGTCCTTACAAATATGTAAAAATAATAAAATTGCGTATAATTGTATAGATAATGAAATTTATATATAAATAACTAAATTTATTCCATATAAATAGTTGCCTCACCCCATTGCGGATTTGTATTTATATTATTAATATTAGTATTTTTATTAGTATTATTATTAGGTTTTTCTTCCTCGACTATTCGAATATCTATTTCTTCTGATTCCGCAACTTCATATGGTTTTACAGGTTTATTTGAAACAATAACAGTTCGACTACTATAAAAATTATAATTTAATTTAACATTTTTAAAAATTTTTGTTCTAAACATTTATTCTTAAATAAATAATTACCTTTAAATTTTTAAAATTAACAATTCACATTTAATTTATTACTACATAATATTCTACCTTTTTTTAATAAATAATTACCTTAAGTTTAAAATAAAAAATATTAAGATAACTACACTAATTCAATTATGGTTATTTTCTATATTTATTAACCATAATATTCCTTCTTAAAATCGTGTAAATTTCTAGTTCCCATACTTCTATTACATTTATTACAAATAGGAAGAAGATTATTTATATGTACTTTTCCACCCATTGCTTCTGCTATAATATGACCACAGTGAAAATTCATTTGTGTTATATTAGTTGTATCGCAACATAAACACTTACTTTTTCCAACTTCGTCTCCAATATGTTTATCCCAAACAGATATCTTTAAACTTTTCGGAATTGGTGTTTTTCTTTTTTTAGGTGGTGTTGGTTTATTATTCAGTTTTTTTTCAAATGTTGTTTCGTGTTGTTTTAATTTTTTTTCTAAAAGTTCCATTTTTTTATTTAATTTAATTTTTTCTTTTAACATTTTTTTTTCATCTTCCAATTGTTTTCTTTTTAATTCTTCTGTTTCTTTTTGGAGTCGTTCTAATTTTTTTCTTCTTTCTTCTTCCTCTAATCTTTCTTTTTCTTCCTTGTCTTTTTGGAGTCTTTCTAATGTTCTTTGTATTTCCTCTTCTTCCAATCTTTCATTTTCTTCTTTTTCTTCTTTTTCTTCCATTGCTAACTTTTCTAACTCTAAAAATAAATCTTTTTTTTGTTGTGCATTTTTCATTACAGGTTCATAAGAATAAGAATTATCAAAATGACCGGAATATTTTTTTTTAAGTTCCCTATATTCTTTTGCTAATTCTTGTTCTTCTAGAAAATTATATCTTTCTAAATTAGTCATTTCTTTCCATTGTTTAACATATTCTTTAAATTCATCTTTAGGTTCATCGTAATTTTTTTCACTCCTATAACGGGAGGTATTATAATTATGTCCAAAACCCCCGTGACCATTAAATGTATTTTCTTCACACCTAAAATTATTATTATAATTCATATAACTTGCAATACTTACAATGCTCCACCATTCGGTAGGTGTTAATTCATAAAAATTGTTTTCTTTACCATATTTTTTATCAGTTTTTACAGAATTGTTTAAACTTTGAAATTGTTTTCGTTGAAACATAGTTAATAATATTATTATACTTTACAATAAAATCAATTTTTTTTATCATTAAATCTGATTAATCAAATAATCCAAAATTACTATCTTCCGTATCATCTGTATCATTTGATTCATCTTCACTATCTATTATTTCTTCATTTTTATAATATTTATACCTCGTTGGATCTATATCTAAAAATGGATATATCATATTTTCATTAATATAAAATGGATACTATTAAAATTGGAAGAAATGAATACAAAATAGAATATCCTCTTTTACATAAATACTACAATCCATTATATTTTATAACTTATAAGAAAATATATTATGGTAGTCCAAGAGATTGTAAATTATGTCAAGAATGGAAAAAAAAGCCAAATTTGGAAAACTTTTGAATTCTTTCCCGTTCACTATCATTTATGTATGGAACCAGGAAATACAGAAGATTTTGAAAGAGTTAATATTTTTTTGATTTGTTTAAAGTGTAATGATTTATTAAAAAAAGAAAAAAAAGTCTACTTGGAAAACAACATTTCTAATAAAGCCATTCTAACATACAATCCATATTTCATAAAATAAAATTTTAGGACAAGGTAATTTTGGAATTGTAATTTCACCTCCATTAAATATACATAAAACTAAAAAATTACATTATGTAAGAAAAATTATTAAAAAAAATTTATTATAAATATTAAAATTTATTCCATATAAATAGTTGCTTCTCCTCGGCGTGTATTAGTATTAGTATTTGTTTTTTCTTCTTCATTTATTCGAATATCTATTTCTTCTGATTCTGCTACTTCATATGGTTTTACAGGTTTATTTAAAATAATAATTTGACTATACAATTTACAATTTAATTTCGCAGTTTTTAAAATTTTTGATCTAAACATTTATTATTAAATAAATAATTACCTTTAAATTTATTTTTTTATTTATAAAATATGACAAAAATAGACTGGAATAAAATTAAACTTACTAAATATTTATATCAAGAAAATAACATTTCTAAAAGAGCAATTCTTACATATAATCCATATTTCATTTGTCTAAAATATACACTTCGCGGATCACTATCCAATTCTATTTCTATTTCGTCATTTCGCGGTAAAGGATGTAATATTATACATTTTTCCTTTGCTTTCGAAAAATTATGAACTGTTAACTTATTTTTATGTAATAAATTATCATTATTAGGCATATGTCTTTCTTTTTGACTCCTAGTCATATAAATTACATCTACTATTGGTATAACTTTATCTAAATCATATTCATAATGGTATTCTATTATATGATTTGTATTATATGATTTTTCCTTTATTTCGATTAAATATTGTTGTAAATATATAGGTAAATCCATTTTATTTTCTTCTTCAAAGACAAAATATAAAGAAACATTATAATTCAATAACATTTTTACTAATGATATAATAGTTCTACTGTTATATAAATCTCCTACTATTGCTATTTTTAAATTATTTACTGTTCCTAATTCCTGTCTTATTGTAAATAAATCTAATAATGCCTGTGTAGGGTGTTCAAATTTATCACCACCATTTATCATTTTTATATCAATATTATTCTGATAATCTGATAATATCTCATTATTAGGAGAACGAATAATAAGACCGTCACAATATGCCTCCATTGTTTTCAAAGTATCATTAAAAGTTTCTCCCTTTTGAACACTCGATTCTTGACTATTTACATTTATAACTTTCCCCCCTAAATGTAAAATAGCACTTTCAAAAGAACACCTTGTTCTTGTACTAGGAGTATGGAAATATAAACCGAATATTTTATCTTCCAATAATTTATTATTAAATAAAGTTTTGTTGGATTTCAATGATTTATTAAAAATATTCATAATTTCTTGACTTCGTAAAAATATTTGTCTTAACAAATTCCTATTAAATTGAATACTATTTATTATATGTTTATCTGTAAATAATATCTCCGTTTTAGATAAATTTATATCAACTTTCTCATTATAAGAAATACATTGTAGAGAATTTTCAATAATTGAAGGTAATATTGATTTATTCCCTTTTTTATTATCATTTTTATAAGTATTAATTACATCAAAATAAGTATCTAAATCTATTCCCTTATGATAATAATAATATATACTTTCTATTAATAATTTACTACATTTAATATCCACTAATAAAGATATATTAAAATCCAAAGACATTCTTCTTATAGTAAAACCAAAACTTTTATTATCATTATTTGATATTGTATTATTCGGTATATTTATAATCAAATTGAACTTTTTATTTTTAATATAATCTATTATTTCACTTTTCGATAACATAATTATATTCTCTGTTTTATCTTCTATTTTCTCTTTATAATAATTATATGTCCCTTCTGTTGTATATATTTTCCACCCCATATTTAATATAAATAAAACCATCGGCATAAATTCATTCTTATGTTTTTCCTTTCCAATAGATAATAGTAAATTAGTACACGTTAATGAAGGTATTTTAAAACCTGTTGCTGATAAACCCTTCAAATAGGCGATATTTCGATTACAACCAAAACCCGCAACTTCTCCAGTAGAAGACATTTCCACTCCTAAATCAACGTCCGCATTTTCAAGTCTATGAAAACTAAATTGTGGTACTTTAACTCCAATCCTATCAAAGTGAATTTCATCTGGTAATTTTATATATTTTTCAATTAAAGAATCTGTTGATAAAGGATCGCATATAATAGTAGTTGCTATTCTAATCATATTTATATCTAAAGTCTTACTCGCAAAGGGGAAACTTCTTGAAACTCGTAAATTACATTCAATAACTTTTAGGTTATTATCTTTGGCTATCAATTGTAAATTTAATGGTCCCGAAACATTTAAATTTGCCGCAATCCTAAATACAATATCTCTAATTCTACCAATAGTATCCTTATTTAAATCCTGCGCCGGTAATACTAAAGTCGCATCTCCACTATGAACACCCGCGTTTTCAATATGCTCACTTATAGCCAATATTACTACTTTACCATTATGCGCGACTGCGTCTACTTCTATTTCCTTTGCTTCTTCTATGAATTTACTTATTACAACTGGATATTCTTGTGATACATTTCTAGCGTTATTTAAATATAATTCCAAATCAATATCATTATACGCAACATTCATAGCCGCTCCGCTTAAAACATATGAAGGTCTTATTAAACACGGATAGGAAACCTTATTACAGAATTTTATTGCTTCTTGTATAGAAGTCAGTTCTTTCCAAGTCGGTTGGTCTATATTAACAGTATCAAGCATACGAGAGAATTTATATCTGTTTTCTGCCATATCTATCATTTCCGGATTAGTGCCTAATATATTTAATTTTAAACGATATAAATCCATAGCTATATTATTGGAATTCTGCCCTCCCATTGATAGAATTAATCCTTCCAGTTTATTATCTATATGATTCTCTATATTATAAATACTATAGACAGTTTCCACACTCAATTCCTCAAAATATAATTTATCTGCCTCATCATAATCGGTACTTACTGTTTCCGGATTATTATTTATCATAATAGTTCCAAACCCCATTTTCCTAAGTTGTTGAATACATGTAACACAACACCAATCAAATTCCACTGAAGAACCAATCCTATACACTCCACCACCTAAAACAATTATATTTTTTTTATCTACTACGCAATTATCGCTCTCCGAAGCATTATAAGTTAAATATAAATAATTTGTATAACAAGGAAATTCTCCTGCAACAGTATCAATTTGTTTGACAAAAGGAACTATATTATTTTGATACCTAAATCTTCTTATTTCAGTTTCCGTTATTTTGGAAATATTTGCTATTTGTTTATCTGAAAGGCCATTCTTTTTACAATACATGATAATTTCTTTATCTTTATTATTCTTTTTCTGGAAAATATTGTTATTTTCTAAAGAATAAAAACAATTAACTATTTTCTGTATTTGATAAATAAACCACTTATCAATTCCACTTAATTTACTTATTTCAACTGTATTCAATAATTTAAAATATAATATATTAAAAATATCACTTATTCTCTTATTATGCGCGTTTAATTTATTCCCTAAATTTAAGTTTCCAGATTTCCATTCACTTTGATTATATATATCAGGCATAAATCCGTCTCCGTATTCACCCACCATTCTAATAGCCTTCTGTAATGCCTCCGTAAAATTTCTACCAATAGCCATTACTTCTCCTACACTTTTCATATGCGAACCTAATGTTTTAGGTGTTGAAGGAAATTTATCTAAATCCCACCGAGGTATCTTAACAACTAAATAATCTAATGAAGGTTCAAAACACGCACTTGTTTTCATTGTTATCTTATTTTTTAATTCCGACAAACTATACCCTAGAGATAATTTAGCAGCAATATAAGCAAGTGGATATCCGGTTGCCTTAGAAGCCAAGGCAGAAGACCTACTTAATCTAGCGTTCATCTCAATAACATAAAACTTACTGGAATTCGTATCTAAAGCAAATTGAACGTTACATTCCCCCACTATCCCCATTTTTCTAACTATTTTAAAACATACTGACCTAAGTTTTTGATACTCTAAATCATTCAAAGTTTGACTAGGAGCAACCACAATAGATTCACCTGTATGGACTCCCAATGGATCGAAATTTTCCATATTACATACTGAAATACAATTATTATATTCATCCCTAATAATTTCATATTCTAACTCTTTCCAACCTTTTAAACTTTTATCTATAATAACAGTATGTGAAATTTGAAGTGCCTTTTCCACTAAGACTTCTAATTCTCTGTTATTATTCGCAAATCCGCTACCTTGACCACCTAAACAAAAACCGGCTCTAACTAATACTGGATATCCTATTTTATTTGCGATAGAAATTGAATCTTCTAAATTATTAGAACAATCAGAAAGAGGAACTTCTATATCAATTTCCTTTAAAACCTGTTTGAATTTATCTCTGTCTTCAGATATCATAACCGAATTAAGGTTAGTACCTAAAACTTGAACATTTAAATCTTCCAATATTCCGTCATCCTTTAATTGAATACCACAATTAAGAGCAGTTTGACCTCCAAATGATACTGATAAATAATTTGGTTTTTCTTCCCTTATAATCTTTTTCACAAAATCTAAAGTAATAGGAGTATAATAAATTTTATCTGCCAAACCTTTACTTGTCTGTATTGTCGCAATATTTGGATTTATTAATATAACTTCTAAACCACATTCCTTATATGCCTTAATTGCCTGACTTCCCGAATAATCAAATTCTCCTGCTTGTCCTATACTTAATCCCCCAGAACCTAAAATTAATACTTTCCCTTCGGTTTTAAGTTCTTGGTTTAATTTAGGATAATCTAAGGAATCCCTAATTAAAGATTTCACATTCTCATTAACATTTCCATTTGAAACTAAATCCCTAAAAATGTCAAAAATAAAATTTGCGTCTTCTGGACCACCTCTTGCTTCTGGATGAAATTGGACACTAAAATATGGTTTAGTTTTATGACATATACCCTCATTACTATTATCATTTATATTCCTAAATAACTCTTCCCAATTTGTAAGATTAATATTTTTAACGGCATATCCGTGATTCTGAGAAGTAATAATGGTTCTATGTGTTAATTCATTATCTACAAATCCACAAGGAATATTTTGCCCTCTATTACCATATTTCATTTTAGTAACTTTAAAACCTGCTGCTAAACCCATAATTTGATGACCTAAACAAATACCAAAAATAGGAATATTAATATCATTTTCCATAACACTTTTAATAAATGAAATTAATTTAGGTAATTGCTCTGGATTTCCTGGTCCATTACTAATAAAAATACCGGCATAATTTTTAATTCTACCTAAATCTATTTCATAATCATATGGAACTCTATCTAAACATAAATTTCTATTTAATAATGAAGTTAATTGACTATTTTTAGCTCCACAATCAAAAAATAATATTTTAGGATTTGAAATATTCCCATATGTTTTTAAAGTTTTAGATACAATATCTTCTATTAAATTCATTTTCCCAATATCAATAAATTCTGGTTTACTTAATCCTTCTTGATAAATTCGGGCTTTACAACTTCCTTTTTCTCTAATAATTTTCGTTAATTGTCTGGTATCAATTCCATCTAAAGCAACTACTTCATTTTTAATTAACCAATCTTCAAATGATTTTTGTGCGTTATAGTGACTACTATTTTTAGTATATTCTTGAACTATGATTGCTTTACAACTAGGTTTATCAGATTCAATTGCTTCATTAATACCGTAATTATTTATTATATCTTTTGGGAATCCGTAATTATTTATTAAAGGTGTAGTAAATACAATTAATTGTCCCGAATATGAAGGATCTGTAATAGTTTCAGGATAACCGGTAATTCCAGTTTGGAAGACTAATTCCCCTGTAGTAGAAGAATTAAAACCGAAATTAAAACCTTCGAATTTTTCCCCAGTTTCTAATTCCAAGATTGTTTTCATTGATATTATTAACTAATTATTTATTTAAATTGAAATAATTAGAAAATCAAATATATACGTAAAAAGATTGAATAAAGATAATAATTTTATTTATTCTTTATTTTTTAAAAATAATTAAGGTGTTAACTATAATTAAATTAAATGACATATATTATTACTGATATGAAATATGAATATAAATATGATACAATAACCAAGCAAGTTACTCAGGAATTTTACAGAGATTATATATCAAATCAAACATTTAAAAGTAAATTTAAAGAAAGATATTTGTATATTAAACGAAATATGTATAGTAAACTGGAATATAAATTAAAATTACCTGTAGAAGAAATAATAAAAAAGTATTTTGTGGAAATATTTTCACAGACAGTAATACCTTATGATATTTTACTAATAATAGCAGATTATTTAAAAACTTTTAATATAAAATATATAATTGATCCGTGTTGTGGTAATGCGTTTCATACTTTTTTATTTAATGAATTTACGGGTTTTATTACTACTTCAATTGATAATCAAAAAGAACCTAATTCTTGGTTGGACGTAATAGAACAAGATGGTGTAGAATATATTAAAAATATGAACGAATTAGAACACCAAAGAGGAGCTTTAATATTATCTTATATAAAAGAAGATAAATTAGCGTGTGAATTATTAAATTCATATGAAGGGGGAATAATAATTAGTATAGGGAATTATGATAATTTAACACACAGTTGTCCGAATTATTTATCAGGATTAAATAGAGATTATGATTTACAAAAAAGGATTATATTGAAAATGCCTTGGGGTTTAGAAGAAAAAATAGAAATTTATCTGAAAAAGAGTATATAAAAAATATATATAAAATTTTCCTAAAAATTAAATATGTTATATTATTAAATATGAATAATGATATAATTTTAATACCTAAAAAAGACTGTTTAAAAGAGTATGTTGTTTATAAAAATATTAATTATAAAAATATTGTAAACAAAAAAAAATATGTAACTAAAAAAAATAATAATTCTGTATCTAATTCCTTGTCTAAATCAAGTAGTATATACTCTCCGTCATTAACTAATACTAAAAAAGAAAAAAAATATGGAGGTCCAAAATATATTGAAGGTATTATAAGAAATGGGTTTTTATATAAATGTTTGGATAATTGTTATTTTAGTAAACATTTAAAATTAACTGAAAATGTAAAAAAGAATTTAGAAAAAAATTATAAAAAACTTTCCAAAAAAGAATTAATTAATGATGAACTTATTATAAATTTTTCTTGTAAAAAAGAAAAAAAAATAGAAATATTAGAGAAAAATGGATTTCCTTATAATATATGGTTATCTAAATGTAAAAAATTTTATTTAAAAATAGAAGATATAATTAAATTTAAAAAAGGTGATAAAATTAAAGTATTAATTTTAGATTCTGATATTTATAATTTTATTATTAAAAAAAATAAAATAAATAAAAACTATAAACCAAAAAATTTTTTTAAAGAAAATTGGGCAGAAATTACAATAGATAATAATTTACAAGGTTTAATAAAATTTCAATTTCAACAAGAAAAAGAAAAACCTTATAAATTTAATTTTCATGTACATTATATAAAAGAAAGGTGGCATATTGTATCAAATGGAAATATATATATTCAAGACTTTAATAAAAGAAAAATAATAAATTGGGAAAAATTAGATAAAAAAATAAATGTTGGTTTTGGGGGACATATAATATTATGGGATAATCTTGATAAATTACCTAATATTTTTTTGACATAAAGAAAATAGAAAATAGAAAATAGAAAATAGAAAATAGAAAATAGAAAATAGAAATAGAAAATAAAAAATAGAAATAGAAAATAAAAAATAGAAAATAAAAAATAAAAATATATAAATAATATAATTATGAATAATAAAAATGATATAATCACAATACCAAGAGATAAATGTTTAAAGGATTTTGAAGTCTATAAAAATATAAATTATAAAAAAGATAAATCGGACGATGATACTTTGTCTAAAAATTTAAAACAAGAAGAAATTGATTTAATTAATGAAATAAAAGAATTAAAATATGAAAATAATAATTTATATAGATATTCTTTTTTCCGGGGTATAAAAGAAAGAGAAAATAAATTAAAATTAAAATACGGAGGTCCAAGATATACCTGTGGAATAGTAATTAATAATAATTTTTATTCATTTGCAGAATATGATACTTTTTGTTATCTCGTTAAAAAAAAAAATAAGATTCACTTAAATAAAAATTATAAAAAATTAGATAAAAAAGATATTCCTAAAATAATAAAAGAAGAAATTAATAAATATTATTGTAAAATTAATAAAAAAATAGAAATGTTAGTTAAGAAAGGGGTTCCCTATTCGTTATATAAAAATATAATAAAAAAATGGTTAACAATAGGTGATATTAATAAATTAAAAAAGGGGGAAGAATTAATGATGTTAAATTTTGATAGAAATATAGGTGATACCATAGGTAATGATAAAACAATACAAACATTAAAATTATATGATCCAAAGTATTTTTTTAAAAATGCGTGGGTTAAATATTATCATAATAAAGATTTAATGGGTAAAATATTTTATGCTTGGCAAACTATGGATGATTACAAAAATAATAGCGAAGAAAATAAACCCTTTAAATTTACATTTGATATTGAATATAAAAGTAATCATTGGTATCCGTTAGATAAAAATGGATATTTACCTGCTAAAAGTGCGGATTTTGGTAATATATTATTAGATGGTAAAAAAAAACATTGGTCCAATTTTCCATCTAATACGCGTATTGGGCGGAGAGGTCCTATGGTTATATGGAATAAATTAGATAATTTACCAAAAGTATTTTATGATTGGGATTAAATAAAATAAAAATAATTTTATCTAAAGAAAAATATATCAATAGAAATTTATCTGAAATAAAATATAAAATATTAAAAAAAATTGATTATATCATATTTTTATTATAATAATTATTAAAAATGGAAGAACAAAACCCCGTACATATTAATATTTACAAGGAAAACAAAGAATCAGTTGATTCTTCTAGTAACAAAGCAGAAGCATATATTATTCTTATGAACGAAGAACTAAATAACAAAAATAGAGAATTGATTCAACAATTATCAGATTTAACTTATGAAAAGGAACAATTAGAAGAAGATAATGAAAAAATGGAGAAAAGTACTACTTATCAAAGAGGTCTTCTCCATAATTTGAGTGAATTAAATAAATTAGAGGTTGAGGTATCTAAAAATGAAAAGGAATTGAATAAGAATTTAATAGAAGAGAATAAATATCTTAAACAGAAAATTAAGGATAAGGAATATAACGCTAAATTATTTGTGGGTTTAGTATTTATAGTATTACTGATACAAAGTTCTATTCAGTTAATTAGTTTTGTATCATTGATTTATATAATTCTAAGTAGTATTGGAGTATTTATTCTAGGAAAGTTTAATAATTCACTTATATTTAGTGTTAATTCATTAGAAAAATTTGAAAAGAAAAGAGACGTAATTACAGATTATATTAAAGCAAAGAGTGGTGAAATTAAGAAGATTACAAGTAGTAGTGATTTTATAGGGGATTTTATTGATTCAATGTAAAATTAAAATTAAAATATTATAAAATTAATTTTTATTTATAAATTTTAGAATAATCATAAATATATTTCCAATCCCAATCCTTATTTGGATATTGTATTAACCATTCTAAAGATAAATTTTTATTTATAGAAATTCCACAATCCCCCCAAATCCACCCTTTATCTGGAAATTGTTTAAGCCATTCTAAACTTAAATTTTCATTTATAGAAATCTCTTCCCAATCCCATGGCCAATCTGGATATTTTATAAGAAAATCTAATTGTAATCTTTTATTCATTGAAATAATCGACCAATTCCAATTCCAATCCGGATATTTTTCTAACCAAGAGAAACAGAAATTTTTATGCTTAGAAATTTCATACCAATTTAAATCTTTTATAAAAAACTTTTTTATCCATTCTAAAGATAAATTTGGGTGATTTGAAATATCATAATTTATTCCTTGATATATAAAATTACCCCAATTTATCAATCCCACATTTTCTAATATTTCTATTATTTTATCATTATCATAAAAATATTCAAATTTTTCATATAATATTTTTTTTATTTTATCTCTATCTTCGACATATTTATTATAAATTTCTACTAAATATATAACATATTCCTCTTGAATATCTTCTCTAAATTTCTTAGTTCTTTTATTACGAGACATACATATATATATTAAAAAAAAATGTTTAATCAATTTTATTAAATTATTCAAAACAATCGTCATATTTCTTATTAATAAACTTCCTACCTATCTTATATTCTGGTGACATAGTTATATAGAACCACCATTGTTGTATTTTATATGCAGCGAGATATTCTCTTGCTTTTTCTTCAAAGAATTCTTCATAAGATTTTGGCATAATTAATAAAAGAAAAAATATTTAATATAAAATCAATTTTTATTTACAATACTTTTTAATATCGTTTAGACATCATAATAGAAATTTTTAATTGTTTACTAAGTTTTGTATTGTATAATTTTAAAATATTTTTCCAACTGTTTCTTTTTTTCTTTAATATTATTTCTGTTTCTGGATTTTGAATATAATAAAAACTTTTAAAATTATTTTTAAATTTATCCGCCTGACATTCATGCCACACGCGTAAACGAAGAGGGAGAGGGAAATTAAGGGATGGGTGGGAGTACTTGATATAGTCATTAAGTTTATGATTACAAGTACACGTATCACAACAACAATCAATATTCTCATTAAAAGAGTTTAAAATATTCGAGTATAAAATTATATTCTCAAATATTTTAGATATAAGATTTGCTTTTAAAAATTTAAACTCGGGATTACACTTACAGAAATACCAAGGTTTATTTGGAAACCTTTCTATCCATTCCAACTGTAAATTTAGATGCTTTGAAATATTTTCCCAATTCCAATTCTTTTTAGGAAACCTTTCTATCCATTTCAACTGTAAATTTGGATGCTTTGAAATATTTTCCCAATCCCATTTCTTTTCAGGAAACCTTTCTATCCAAGATAATTCTAAATTAGGGTTTCTAGAAATTTCAAACCAATCCCATTTCTTTTCAGGAAACCTTTCTATCCATTTCAACTGTAAATTTAGATGCTTTGAAATATTTTCCCAATTCCAATTCTTTTTAGGAAACCTTTCTATCCATTCCAACTGTAAATTTAGATGCTTTGAAATATTTTCCCAATTCCAATTCTTTTTAGGAAACCTTTCTATCCAAGATAATTCTAAATTAGGGTTTCTAGAAATTTCAAACCAATCCCATTTCTTTTCAGGAAACCTTTCTATCCAAGATAATTCTAAATTAGGGTTTCTAGAAATTTCAAACCAATCCCATTTCTTTTCAGGAAACCTTTCTATCCAAGATAATTCTAAATTAGGGTTTCTAGAAATTTCAAACCAATCCCATTTCTTTTCAGGAAACCTTTCTATCCAAGATAATTCTAAATTAGGGTTTCTAGAAATTTCAAACCAATCCCATTTCTTTTCAGGAAACCTTTCTATCCATTTCAACTGTAAATTTGGATGCTTTGAAATATCGTCTTGAAATAACAATCCAAATGGAATAAAAATAACCAGGATCTCATCCGGAGACCAAACTATTATTTCCAATTCAATTGCTTTTTCCACTATAACTTTATTATCATAGATATGTTCAAAATTGTCATAAAATATTTTTTTTTGAAAAAAATTATTTGAATTATTTTCACATTCTTCAATTAAATTATTAAAATATTCTTCTTGAATTTCTTTACGAAATTGCTTTGTTCGTGCATTACGTGTCATAGTCATTATATTAAAATAAAATAAAAATAGTTTTAATCAATTTTTTGTTAGAAATTAAAGATTTTTTCATAAACTTTTTGATCTGATTACTTCGTTATATTAGAAATCAAAGATTTCGTCAAAGTTCGCAATGTTTCGGATACCTTGGAAATGGAATCACATCCTTAATATTATAAATTCCCGAAACTAACATAATCAGTCTCTCGAATCCCAAACCAAATCCACCGTGTGGAACTGACCCATATTTTCTTATATCCAAATACCAAGGAATATTAATTCCCTTTGCTTCCATTTTACCCTTTAGTTCTTCATAATCGTCAATTCTCATAGACCCCCCTACTAATTCTCCAATATTTGGAACTAGAATATCCATTGCCTGTACCGTCTTTCCGTCTCCATTCTCTTTCATATAGAAAGACTTAATTTCCTTTGGATAGTCATATACAATTAAGGGACCACCAATAACTTTATCGGTCATATATTTTTCGTGTTCTGACCCTAAGTCGCATCCCCAAAATACAGGTTCTTCAAAAATATGTTTCCCTTTACTAAGTTTCTTGAATTTCTTATGTTCCATTTCTTTTACTCGAATAATTGCTTTTCCTTCCGTAATTTCTTGTTCTAACTTTTCAATTACTTCAGTATAAGACATTCTCGCGAAAGGTTTATCTACTAATTTTGTAAGTTGGTCGAGTAATTCTGGTTGATATTGTTTTGCAAGAAATATAATTTCTTCTTTACAGTTATTTAAACAAACTTTAATACAGAATTTAATATAATCTTCAGTAATATCCATTAAATCCTTAAGGTCAATAAAACACATTTCCGGTTCAATCATCCAGAATTCCGCCAAATGTCTTGTTGTGTTAGAGTTCTCTGCGCGAAACGTTGGTCCAAATGTATAAATATCACCCAGAGCTGTTGCCTGAGTTTCACCGTGTAATTGTCCGGATACAGTCAAGTTAACAGGAACATTGAAAAACTTTTCTCCGTCACTTAAAGTGTTAGATATATCAAAAGTTTCTCCACCACCTTCGCAATCATTCGCCGTTAAAATTGGCGTATGAACGTATTTAAATTGGTGCATTTGAAAGAAAGTATGTGTTGCTATAGAACACATATTTCTTAAACAAGCAATCGCTACCATAGTCTTAGTTCTAATTCTAAGATGTGGGAATTTCCTAATATGATCTAGAGTTAATTTCTTTTTCGCAATAGGATACTCTGAAGCATTGACTTTCCCCAAAATTTTAATTTTTTCGCCTTTCAATTCTATTTCTTGTCCTTTTGCCGGACTTTCGATCACTTCCCCAAAAACTTCCAGAGAAACACCTTTTGTTCCATCTTCATAAATGGTATCCAGTTTTCCCCTTTCTTCGTCATTTTCAGGATTAATAATAATTTGTAATGAAGTTATACAACTTCCGTCATTAAGTGATATAAATGCGATTCCATTGTTCTGTTGAACACGGAAACTATCAATCCACCCATTTACAGTAATATCTTTTCCAAGATATTTTTTAGTGTCTTGAAATAAGGACTTTAAAAGTGTTCTTTTTCGCGTAAACATTTTGCAAATTAAAAATATTTAAAAATAATCAATTTTTTTGGGATACTAAATTTTTGAAAACTAAATTTTGTAACCCCCTATTATTTTTTCATAATCTTCTATAGGGTGTGAATAAATACCACTTCCTACTATTATAATATCATTTCCTTCTTCAAATGCTATATCGGGTGTTCTATAATTCTGGTCTAAACTTTTAGTATTATTTAATCTTACTCCTGGTGTTATAAAAAGAAAATTATCGTCATTTACAAATTTATTTTGAGTTATAAAACCTAAAACTATATCTCTATATTTATCCGCAATATTATAACAATCCCAAGTATAACTAGATGTAATAATATTACAGGAACTAGACATTTGTGCTACTATTAATACTTTTATATTTGTAAGACCTAAATAATCAATTGATTGAAGAATTCCCGCACAACAAACACCGTGAACAGTAATAATATCTGCCCAAGTCCCTATTTTATATATTCCTCCCATAAGTTGTTTTAGGAATGTTTTGCCAATATCACCAAATTTCCTATCTTCTAATATATAAAAATTATGTTTCTTTTTTATTTTTATTAATTCCTCTATTACGCTTTCATCGAAATCTTCCAAAATGTCTATATGAGTTTTGAGAATACATATATCTGGACCTACTAAGTTAGCCCAGAATAATAAATCTTTTTTAAAAGTAAAATCTGCTGAAAAACATAATCTTGTTTGTTTCTTATCCATAATTTCATCTATTTTATTTATATTTATTTCAGATTGATTCATAGACATTTATATATTTTTAGTTAGTTAGTTAGTTAGTTAGTTAGTTAATAATAATAAATATAATATTTAAATAATTTATATGAAAATTGGTATTATTGGAAATGGGTTTGTTGGAAATGCGACTTGTCAACTAGAATGTAATGATATTGAAATAGTAGTTTATGATAAAAATCCGGAATTATGTATTCCGAAAGATACTAAATTAAAAGATTTAGTAAAATGTGAAATAATATTTATTTCGGTTCCAACGCCTATGAATAAAGATGGTTCTTGTTACCTAAATATAATTAAGAGTGTATTATATAAATTAAATGAATTAAATTATGATAATTTTATAGTATTGAGATCAACTGTTCCAGTGGGAACTTGTGATAGTTTGAAATGTTATTTTATGCCTGAATTTTTAACTGAAAAGAATTATATAAAGGATTTCTATAATAATAAAGATTGGATTTTCGGTTTATCAAATAATGAAAAGGATATTGAATTTAAAAATATAATTACTAAATTAATTAATCTTGCTTATTTACACCCTTGAAGATTTAAAATGAACATATTTTTAAGTCAATTTAAATTCAACAAGGTTTGCCCATTTCAGAGCGTGTAAATTTTGATTTTGGTGTATCGTCTAATACACCTGATAAATTGCCTCTACATAAATAACTAGGTCTTATATTTTTATTTATATGACTTTCTGCTATTTTGTAGATATTAGTTGCACCATTACAATCTCTATTCCATACATTAGAACACTTCTTACAAGCGATCAACCCATGGATAAGTCCAAGATTATTTTTATAAGGTTTAGGATTTTCACGAATCATAAATTTATTACAATCACCTCCTTCACATTTGGAACATTTACAACTGGTTCTAAATTCATCAACTAAATATGTTTTGAACCCATTTTTCTTAAATAAAGTTCGTATTCCCCTACCTTTTATTGGTTCTTTATATTTCATATGTTTTCTTTGTTCATAATCACCAAAACATATTATAGTATCTTCTGGATTTCCAAATTGACTTTGAAATCTATTAACCATTTTTTGTTCAGTTCTTTTTCTATTAAGATATCCATTAAGTTTTAATTTTCTAAATATGAAACTATTATAGAAATCAATAATTAATTTATTTATCTCATTTTTCTTTGTAATATATTCAATAAATTTGTTAAAATTTAATGTTTTTCTATTATATTTTGATAATTCTGTTTCATATACTATAATTGTATTATTGTTTATTTTTTGCTGTTTTAATTCTAAAATTATTTTAGCATATTTTTTAGCTTTTGTTTCTTTTCTTCTTTGGTCTTGACTATATCTAAATTTTTGTGCTTCTTTAGTATCACCATCAACACAATAGATAATATCACATTACAAATATTTCCATTTATAACCATATAATGTTTTCCTTCCTTTTTCATTTTTACAAATTTTTGATATTACTGAACTTCGTGGTTTATTAAGATAAGAATATGCATCGTTAATACATAAAAAAGTTTTCAATATTTCATTAGATTTTTTATCTAACATAGCTATTTTTTTCCCACAAGAATGTATTGTATTATCTCTATATTTTACCCACTCTAAATTATTAATATTATTATTTAATTTATTTTCATCTTTATGATTTATTACATATGATTTATTAATATAAAATGTGTTACCTTCTTCTAAGAAACATTTACCTAGTAATCTATGTATTAAAAGAGTAGTTTTAGTTTTACATTCACTATATAAATATACAACCATATAGTTAGAATTATTTAAAAAAGATTTAACTTTTCTATTATTAGAATTAATAATTATACCTTCTTTATTTATATAATATTTGGAATAATTTTTATTATTAATCATACCTATTGGTACAAAGCCATCATTATTAACAATTTTATTATGTATAGGTTTATTTTTGTATTTTAATAAATAACCTCTACAAGTTTTATTATTACCATTAAGACATTGAAATATACTAGATTTATTTTGTAATTTTAGAAAAATAACCAATTCGTTAGTTCCTGTAAATTCTTTCACAAATTCATTATTTTTATTATATACTAAAATAGGTTTTTGTTGATACATTAATTTATTGTTTTTGTACGAATTTAATACATTTTCGGATTGCGATACACATCTTAAATTACTAACATGATTATTTAATTTATTTCCATCAATATGATCAATAACCTTATTTTTATCATAGTCATTATTGAACGATATATAAACTAAATGATGTATCATATAACTATTTTTATTAAAATTACTATCCCATAAACCAATATCATAATAACCTGATTTTATTTTATATGATAATTCTTTACCAGTTTTTTTACTAAAACAACGTCCTAAATTACTTGTGAAATATTTGTTTCTATATTTATCTATATTTATGTCTTTCAATATCTCATTTTGTTTCAATACTATTCTTTTTAATTTATCATTTTCTCTACATTTATTACAACCACCATAAATTTGTCTTAAATGATTAGATGGTAATATATCAAATAAATTTTGATGAATTGTGCATTTTAGTTTTATTTTAGATTTATAATTAACATATCCAATATTATCATAATTGAATATATCGCCAAACTTTATTTTACTTTTTTTAATAATCTGTTCCATATTATATCATATACTATACAATCAATTTATCTTTAAATGAAAAATAATATCATAATGTTTAACTACATGTTTTAATGGAACTTTTACACATTTATAGTAATCTTGATATTTTCTGGAGGTTATTTCATTATTTATTTATTATACTATCTATAGATATGTTTATTTTAAGTATTTTAATGCAAATTAAATTATAAAATTGATTTTAAAATATATTGATAATTTATAAATATAAAATGTCTGAAAATAGCACACAAGTTCAAACTATACCTAAGAAATTTAAGATTAAGAAAAAAGTTAAAAAAGTTAAAAAAGTTAAAGAAGAAGTTGGAAATGTTATAAATAAAAATAAAATTTATAATCTAGATTGTATTGAATACTTAAAACAAATGAAAAAAGAAACTATTGACACAATTATATTAGATCCACCATATTTTAATGTTGTAAATGAAAAATGGGATAAACAATGGAAATCAATGCAAGAATACACATTATGGATAGAAAATATTATAAAAGAACTAGACAGAGTATCCAAATATTCTTGTAGTTTTTGGATATTTGGTTATGCTTATCAACTGAGTTATATTATTCCTATCATTGAAAAATACAATTTTACTTATCGGCAACATATTGTTATAGATAAGGGAATGAAAAGTGTAGCTGGAAGAACTAGTAACAAACTAAAAATGTTTCCGACAGCTACAGAATATATTGTATATTTTCATAAAGAAGCTAGACCTATATTAAAGCGATTTTTTCAAGATAAACAAGAAGAAAAGAAAATAAAATCAGGAGATATTAATAAACATCTTGGTAAGGCTATAAATGGCGGAGGCACTTGGTCAACAATTGCAGGGAAAAAGCAAAAAAATATACAATATCCAACAAGAGAAGACTGGGATAAATTACAAGAATTATTCGGCACATTCGATATAAAATATGAGGATTATGTGTATAAATTTAATATTGAACCCAAACTTACTGATGTATGGAATGATATAAACTTCTATGATAGGAAATACAAAAAATATCATCCAACACAAAAACCATACAAATTAATTGAAAGATTAGTTAAAGCTTCTTCTAATGAAAATGATAATGTGTTAGATATATTTATGGGTAGTGGTATGACAGCAAAGGTTTGTGTTGATTTAAATAGAAATTATTGGGGATGTGAATTGGAACAAAAATACTTTGAAAATAATTTGCTTTCAATTTAGATTAAAATAAAAGTATAAACAAAAGATATACTAAAAATTTTATTAATTAGTTTTTATTACTTTCTGGTAATTGTGCCTCGTTTTTTCCCCAATGATTTTTTCTTAATTGTGCAAAATTCAATGATATTTGAATATTCCAACCCTTCTTCTGGTATAGATCCTTCATATGTACAAGTTTGTTCATTTTTTTCAATAATAGATTTAGGAACATTCATTATATTTTCATTTTTCAAGTCAAAGAAATTTTCACTAATCTCTCCATTTTCATCAATATTTATGTCAAATAACATAATAGGTCCTGACAGATAAAAATCCCAGCTATATGGTATAAAATTACAATTATTCCCTGCTCCATTTGTAAATTGATTTTCTATATAGTTACTGAAATATTGGTTATTTGATAAGATTTTGTAGCATTTTAGATTTATACATTTTTTTTGTTCATCAAATTCTGATAGAAACAAGATATATTCATTTAATTTATATGTATCGTTACAATAATCTTTATGTGCCTTTGCCGAAATACCCCATCGACTATCTTTAGGTATATTAAAGTTTGATTCTTTACAAAACAAACATATAGGTTGAAAACGCGGAACTTTCGTTTCTCCTTTTGTACCATTCTTCTTATGTTGTGAATGACATGTTTTGCAAATTTTACTACCATCAAGACTTAGAAATTTCACTTCGCGCGTAATCTTAAATGAACCGTCATCGTTATATTCTTTATTATCAAATGCACAACCTCCTTTACTTGCTGAACCAATACTATTTGGATACATTATAATTGTAAATACTTCACCTTGGTTTCCAAGACCTGAAAAGGCAAACCCAATATTTTTATTAAATTTTTTTTCTTTGTTAATATTTTTAAATTCCAATAAGCTCCAATCGTTTATTTCTTCACATAATTTTTCCTTTATAATTTGTTCTTCTCTATATTTTAATGCAATATCATCATATTCTTTATCTAGTTTTACTTTAAATTTTGGTTTCGGTTTTTCAATTGTAGTAGTTATCGTACCAGACATAGTAAAGTTGTGATTTTTGTTATACTCCTTAAGTCCTTTTCAAAATCAATTTTATATTTTATCACTTAAAGTAATTATACTATAGAGTATAGTCCTCACTACTTTATCACCAACTTTAATTCTATGGTCTTTTGCTGTAATAGTATATTTTAGTTTAGTAATTTGTTTAATAATAGACAACCATGGACGCTTAATTCTATGTGGTTCTCCAACAGCCTTAATACTATTAAAACTAAAATATTTACGAATATCTGGTATTAATTCTATTATTTTTTCTTGCTTTTCTTTATCATTATCTAATTCGTATAAAGTAATAGTATTAGTTTCTGATAAATCTAATATTTCTATAATTTTATCACAAATTTCTTCTTGTTCTTTTTTGTATAGTTCTCTTTTTAGACGCATAATTCTATTAGATATTCTAGTTAAATTTTTAAGTTATTTATCAAGTTTATAATTTTTAGGTTTCTTTCTTAATGTAGATTTACTTCTATCATATTTAGGATATGTTTCATTTTGATAGGCATATTGAAAATAATTTTTATAATTCATAGGTTTTATTTTACTTATCGCTTTTCCTACTTCTCTTTTTAATTCTGGATATTTCAATACTTTTTTATTTAATTTTAGATAGTGTTTTATTTGATTAAATACCATCTCGATTACATTTGTTTTTGGAGTATATGGTACGCTAAATAAATATTTATTACCACTTTCTAATATTGCTTGTTTTACATATTCATTTCTATGTGATCCAGCATTATCTAAAACTATTAAATTATCTTTGTATTTACCAAATACATTTTCTTTAAGAAACTCAACTAATCTTTCTTTGGTCATTCCTCCTTTTTCATATAATTTCCAACCTACACATTTTGAATTATTAACTGCACATAATAGAGTAAATTTTCTATAAAAATAACTATCATCTGTTTTTACTATACATCTTCTCCCAAGAGGACACCTTGAATATTCTGGTATCATAGCTGGTTGTATAGAACTTTCATCCAAACTAATTATTTTATCAATATGATATTTTTTAATTTCTTTATAGAATTTACTTAATTCATTCTTTTTATTTATTGATTTACGATATCTTGTTTGGGGAAAGTGTTCATGTCGTGTTCGTTTTCGTGTTCTATTTTTATCTCTTATAACTTGTCCTAAATGTTGAGGTGTGATATTAAAATTTTTATATTTTTTTTTTACTAACTTTGCTAATTCAAACATAGTAATTTGTTCATTTTGTTTCAATAGTGTTAATGCGTATTTAACTTGTTCATTAGTAATTTTATATGATACTGGTTTTCTACTATATCTTTTTATTGATTTATCCTTTTTATATCTATTAACCCACCTTTTCAAACTAATTCTAGAGCATTCAAATATTTTACAAGTTTTTGATAAATTTTTAGATTTATTAACATAATGTTTTACAGCAGTAATTTTATAATCTTCACTATGATGTTTAGGCATATTATATAATTAGATTAAATAATATGTTCATTTTAAATCTTCAAGGGTGTAAATAAAAAAATTAAATATAATTCCATACATTTTGTATTAAACAAAGAAGCGGAAATGATTAAAATGTTTAGGAATTGTTTTCTCTCTACTAAAGTTTCCTTTTGTAATGAAATTAGTCAATTCTGTAATATTAAAGGTATTAATTACGAGAATGTTAGAAAAATCGCTACCAAAGATGATAGAATTTTAGAAAGTCATACTAATGTTCCTGGACCAGACGGTAAGAAAGGTTTTGGGGGTACATGTTTTCCGAAAGATACTAATAGTTTAAGATATGAGATGGAAAATTCGGGAATGGAACCTCATATTTTAAATTCTATTATACATAGAAATGAAAAAGTAGATAGACCAGAACAAGATTGGAATGAAAATAAGGGGAGGGCAGTTTTATAATTTAAATATACTTATAAATAATAATAAACATATATTTATTTTTTTATTTTTATTTTTATTTTGTTTTACACATTTAAACATTTAAAACTCTGAATTATAATATAAGCATGTTTTTTATAATATTATTTGAAAATTATTATTTAATAATTTAGTATCTAAAGAAAAATCTTCAGCTTTTAAAACAGCATTACCAAAATCTATTAATTTTAATTTAGATTCAACAATTATTAAATTATCTATTGTAATATCATTATGAGTAATTTTTTTTGAATGTAAATTTTCTATTATATTTTTTAATTGGGATAAATGGTCGAGAGTGAGTGGATTTGGCAGTTTATCACCATATTCCATAATTAAATGGTATTGATTTTCCTGTTTGGTTGTTTCTTTTTTAATGGTACCATAATATTCTACTATTCCATCTATTTTATGGTTCATTAATTCCTCCATTATTTTATATTCACTTTCTGTAATATAATCCATAATTTTAACAACATATTTTTTTCCCTTATATTCTAATTTTAAAATTAAATTAGTAGTCCCACCACATTTACTTTCACATAATATGTTAATTGTTAAGTCTTTATATCTTAAATTACAAGGGTCACTAGATGGGGGGGGGGGACACTCAACCTTCTCATCATAATAAAACATACTTTTTCTGTAAAGTGTATCATTTTTATTTATAAATTCACTATATAAAGATAGAAGTTCATTGTTAAATTTATTGTTACTATTTGGTCTTGAAATAATTTGTGTTTTAAAACCTCCATTTTGTTTATTCTTTAAATTAGATTTATTCTTATTTTTTTTTCTAAGTTTTTTACTAGTTTTTTTAGGGTTTTTACTAATTTTTCTAGGGTTTTTACTAATTTTTCTAGGGTTTTTACTAGTTTTTCTTCCAACTTTTAACAAACGCATAAAACTTAATCTTTTTGATTTACCCATTTATATAATAATATAATAATATATTTTTTTTTTATAATATAATAATATTTTCTAAAATATTATCTAAATAGATATCATTTAATATTAAGATATACCTGACCATAGGGGTGAATATTATAAATTAAGTGCTGTAAAGTATTATTAAAAAACATCTAATAGTCAAACTAATACAATTCAATATTTAAATGGTAGTTGGTACAACTCGGCGTTTTAAATGTTCAAAGGTGTAAAAAAAAATTTTTTTTTTTTTAAGAATTTTTATTTTATTCCCCCCCCCCCTCAGAAAAGAACACAAAAAACCTTAAAAAAAAAGTATATTTTTATTTTTCTTATAAAAATATTTTATAAAATAAATATTATGGTTTATAATTATTATATAAATGATACATAAAAAAACATACTAAAAAAAGTATAAAAAAAAAAGTATATAAAAAGTATAAAAGTATAAAAAAAGTATAAAAAAAGTATATTTTTTATTTAAAAAATTATTTTATTGTTATATATTATAGAAAATGGTATCTTATGATTGTGAATTATGTGATTATACCACAAATATTAAACCACACCATATTAGACACCGAGAAACGAATAAACATATAGATAATATGATAAAGTATGGTAACGAAGAAGAAAAACTACTTGGATTGAAAAAAAAGAACACAAAAGAACACAAAAAGAACACAAAATCCAAATTGAAAGAACACAAAAAGAACACAAAAGAACACAAAAAGAACACAAAAGAACACAAAAAGAACACAAAAGACCACAAAAAGAACACAAAAGAACACAAAAAGAACACAAAAAATATTTTTAATTTAGAAGAATCAAATACCAATGAACGTATTTCTTGTGATTATTGTGATAAGGATTTTAAGACCAGACATATTATGTTAAGACACGCTAGGCAATACTGTAAAATAAAAAAGGACATAGAAAAGGAAGAGCAATTGTATAAGGATTTAATTGAAACGCAATCGCAGCAGATAAGTAAATTAATAGAAAAGGTTGGAAATAAGACTACGATTAATGCGAATATCCAGAATATCCAGAATAATACTAATAATAATAATAATATTGAATTAAATTATTATGGTAAGGAAGATTTATCAATGTTAACTGATAAAGTAAAAAATAAAATGATTAAAGGTCCATTTACTATGATACCACGAGCAATGAAAATGATTTATTTTAGTAAAAAATATCCAGAAAATAGAACTTTGAAATTAATAAATAGAAAAGAAAATATACTCCAAATTCATAAGAAAAATGGATGGGAATATGTTAATAAAGATGAAATAATTAATGAAATCATTGATAACACTAATTATGAAATAGATATTCATTATGATAATACACCAGAACAATTCTCAAATTTTGTTAATAAAACATATAAAAGGTTTAGAGAATTATATGATTCACAAGATACTAAATTATGGATGAAAATTAAAAAGGACGTCGACCTAATATTATGGAATAATATGTAAAAGTTTTTTATAAAATCTTAACCAAAGCGTAGAATCTTTTATAAAATCTTAACCAAAGCGTAGAATCTTTTATAAAAGCTTATTCAAATTGTTTCCATAAAACCATAAACAACCCACTATTAAAAGCATTTAATCCCATTCTCAAACCATACCCGCGAAAATACGATTTTATAAAATTCTTATCTGATAGAGTAATTTTTTTAATAATTTCTTTGTAGCTTATATAATCACTATTACTTTGTTTATAAGTTTTCAAAATCCTAATAGGATTTACTACTATATCCGACATAATAGACGCTGACACTCCAATTAAGGCATTATTGATATTTTTATTTTTATGTAATTCTATATCATTTAAATACGAATATGTATATAACCACATACTTGAACCTATTCCCGATAAAATCATATAAGCCATTGTTCCTCTATAAAAGAAATAATTTTCATTTTTATATTGTTTTTTAATAATATCTTTTGCTTTTTTACCTTGAACTTGATATAAATTACTTATTGTATCTAATGGTATAAAACTTACTTTAACTATACTACTTGATAACCCACTAATTAAAGCATTATGTTCTTTATTTAAATTAAATTTATCAGAATAAAACTTATGAAATAAAATATCTGAATTTCTTCCTATTATTGCTTTTGTAATAGTAGGTATGACACCTCTATAAAATCTTATAGGATCACTATTATTATATAAATTTTTGAATGTTTTATAAATAGGTTTTCCGTGAACGTATTGATTTTTAATAACTGTTTTTAATCCATATGTGCTACTTTGTTGTATTAAAGTAGCGTATGATAAAGATATACTTGTTTCCTTGTATGAAGACATAACAACATTTATTTTAATTTTTTTTATTTTAATCAATTTTTATTAATTAATTTCTTTATGTCATAAATAAATTAATAATATAATCAATATTTAAAATTAAATACAAATAATATTTTATTATGGAAATAATAAAACTTAAAAATTTTAAAAAACCAATTATACCTATTAAACAAAAACATTCTCCTACAGGACATACATATAATAGGATTTGTAGTAGAAGTTGTTATTTAATAAATAATTTAAATCAATGGACGTATTGCGAATGTATTAAAAAAGCAAGACACCAACAAAAAATGAAAAATAAAAAGATAAAATTAATCGAAACACCTATTAAATAATTTAAACAAAATTAATATTATTTAAATTTATTTTTATATAAATATTTATGAATGATAATTTGGAGTCAGTACAAGTAATAAAAAAAATGTATAGTAGATTTGGATATAAAAATGTAAATAATCTAAATTTTTTTATTTACATTATGTTTTTTTATTTATTTTTGAATTATATTCAACTAACTACTATTAAACATTACACAAATCAAACAAGTATAAATAGAAATACTATTAATTTATATGATATAAATTTATATAATATTTTATATTCTTTTATAATAGGAACAATAATTATACCATTTTTTATTTACCAATTAAGTAAATTTTATAATACACAAAAAATATGGGATATAAATTTTAAAGATTATACTATTAAATTAATGTCTTCTTCTGAAAAAAGAATGAGCAATGAATTAATCAAATATCCAATTAATACATATTCTAGTTCATTCCTTTTAAATATAGGTTGTTATATAATTTTAAAAAGTAATACCACATATAATAAAATAAGTTCAATATGGTTAGGAAATATAATGAATATATTGGGTTTATTTAGTATTTTATGGTGGTCTACTGGTAAAAAAATAATTAGGAAATTTGATAATCTATTTATGGAAATTCATCTCTTATATTTATCATTATTTTATATTTCATTAGTTTATAAAGAATATACAAATTACTTAAATATTTTTATAGTGTTATATGGTGTATTTAGATATTATTTTATAAATAATGCCAGATTTGTAATATTATTTATTTTAGAAAATATAATGTGTGTATTGTTATGTTTAAAATATAAAAATACGGGTAATGAATATTTATATTATTTAGGTAATATATCAATTCTTTTTGGATTTTATTTTAAAATTAAAGATTATTTAATGAATTATAAATATGGAACCGGATTATTCCATATATTCGCGCCATTATCCATATTATTACATTATGAGTGGGCTCAAACGGTTATATGTTAATATTATAACTTTGTTAGGAATAATATATTATATTTATTCTAACATTGCTTTAGTAAATTCTTGAACATCTTTTTTACATTTACTTTTTATACAAGAAGACATTTTAGGTTTATCTAAAAAATATTGTTTACAATGTTTCATAGAACATTTTTTTGTTTTTTCTCTAAGTTTTTGTATTTTATCTCTTTTATTTTTCATATTATTTAATGATGTATTTTTTATTAATTTGAAACAATGTTTTTTCATACAAGATTTAGTATTTTTAACCTTGGAACATTTCTTTTTACCACACTCTAATATTTTTATAATACCAGATTTATTATTTTTATTTACTTTACTATTATTTTTAGATTTATTATTTTTAGATTTATTATTTTTAATTACTTTTTTACTATTTTTTTTAGGCATATATTAATACAATATATTTTAATTCAATATATTTTAATTTAAAAATTTTTATATATAAAAGTATAAATGAAAATAATTAACGGTAAAGAAGTTTCTGATAAAATATATCAGGAATTAAGTAAAGAAATATTATATTTAAAAAGAAAAAATATTATACCTTGTTTAGTAGTTATTATAGTAGGAGAGAAAAAAGATTCAATGACTTATGTTAATATGAAACATAAAAAATGTTTAGAACTAGGTATTGAAAGTAAATTAATTAAATTAAGTTTATTAATAACACAAACCGAACTTTTAAGGAAAATAGAAGAACTAAATTATAACTCATTTGTTCATGGTATTCTCATTCAATTACCCCTTCCAAATCATATCGATAAAATTAAAGTTTTAGAAAAAGTTGATATTAATAAAGATGTAGACGGTTTCCATTATTCTAATATGGGTAAACTTTCTCTTAATACTAATCCTCTATTTATACCCTGTACTCCTCTAGGTGTTATTGAACTTTTCAAATATTATAATATTGAATTAGAGGGGAAAAATGTTGTTATGATAGGGAAAAGTAATATTGTTGGTCTTCCTATGTCGCTATTATTACTAAATCATGAAGCAACTGTTACCGTGTGTCATATCAAAACCAAAAATATAAAAGACATTACCAGAAGAGCAGATATTTTAATTACAGCGTGTGGACAACCTCAAATGATTAAAAAAGATTGGATAAAAGAAAATGTTGACGTTATTGATATAGGAATTAGTCCTATACAGGATAATACTAAAAAAAGAGGTTATAGATTAGTTGGTGATATAGATTTTGAAGATATAAAAGAAAAAGTAAATTATATCACTCCAGTTCCAGGAGGCGTAGGTCCTATGACTATTGCTATGTTAATGAAACAAACGGTAAAAGCTGCTATAAATTTAAATGAAAGTATAAATTTAAATGAAAGTATAAATTTAAATGATAATGCTTATAATATTAAAAATAATATAGTTGAAAATCCTACTTATGTTTAGTATTTTATTTTAGACTATTTAAATTATTATTTTATTACCTTGACATTTTAGACTATTATTAACATTAATAATTGCCCATTCTTCCTTAGTAGAAAAATTCATTGAAACTAATACTCTCTTTTTTCTTTCCCCTAAACAATATGGTTGTGTTCTATGTTCTAATTTACAAGCATCCCACACAAATACCTTATCTTTTTTATATTTATATACTTTTGTTTCTTTTAAAATATCTTTATATTCTAAATTTCCCATATCTTCTTCAATATATAAAGGAAATATAAGTGTTAATGTATTTATTATTTCTTTTTTATCATAATGACTAGTTATATCAAAATGAAAGTCTGAATTAGAAACTTCTTTTTCAAAAAGAGTAATAAAACTACAACCTCTTAATATAAAGTCATTATGAAAATAGTCATTTATATTAGGTATTATATCTTCTATTACGTCTTCAAATAAACGAAATGAATTTTTATCTATTGCCCAAGTCCATTTTATCCCCTTAGTAATATCACCTAGATAATTATTAAACAAATAATTATCTACATGTATTATACCTTGATTTGTAATGATTTGAGAACTAATATTATCATAAATACTTTTCAATTTAAAATATTTATCTGAAAAACTAAATGGTATTTCTATATGAGTCATTTAATTTATAGAATATAAAAATATATATTCAATTTTATAATATATATTCAATTTTATAATATATATTTATAATTAAAAAAATAATTTACTATTTTAAATCTTCAAGAAAAATAACAAATATAAAAAGAAAAATTATTCATATTTCCCTCGTCCTTGACGGGTTTCCCAATTACAATTGCTATGTCATAGCAATCGGACTTACGTTCTACAAATCATCAATGAATGAATCTTCGAGAGTGTCTTCGGGCGTTTTTTTCTGAACCGGTGATTTCACGGTTTCTATATGTTCGGAAGAGAATACTAATGTGTCGTCTTCTTCTTCTTCTTCTGAGTCTTCCTCATCTTCTTCTAACCATTCAATGAACGACGAAGTGTTCTTTCGAATCTGTACTCCGACAGAACCTTCCGGTTTTGTCGAATACCATTTCAAAATAACCTCTTTATCTATGAGATGATTGCCGGAAAGTGTTACTACAATACGGAGAAATTTCGCAATGAGGGATTCTTTCGTGTTGCATAACTTCTCCAAACGGCTAAGAAGATTTTGTTGTATTTCTTGATTTCCTTTCAGAAAACACAACAATAACTCTGTCTGTCCTTCCAGTACTAAAGTTGGATTTGTGTAGAATTCTGTATTGCTTATACAGAAAATATCCATCAGTACTAAAACTGCCTTACTCCCGCAATTTAATCTTGTTGCCTCTGCAACAATCTTTTTTACGTGAGAACTTGATTTGTTTTTAGTTACGAACTTGTAAAACAATTCAAGTCTATCAGACTGTGGAAGTTCTTGCTCTGCGCAAGCAACTATCCCAGCAACCAATCCTATTCCTTCTGCGGCTGCTCTCTTAGCAACTGCTTCAGGACTGGTATCTGTCGAAAACTCTTCGTCCGAAGATGACCCGTCGTTGGGAAATTCTTCAGGAGATCCTTTCATAGGAAGAGAACCTTTCGCAGTCTTTGACTTTTGCGATTTCTCTTTTTTCGGCAAATTTTTCTTGATATAAGAACACATGCGCGTGTCTGCTCTGTTCGTTGGAACTATGGAACTGATTGTTCCACAAGCAGTACACCGCATTACAACATTTTCTCTTTTTCCTTTGCCGGAAATTCTTAATGTTGTTCCAACATCTTCGCATGTTGGATGCATACAAATGACGAATTTTTTTACGAACTTGTCTAAAGTACATTGAAGTTGTTCCGTATCGTGGATACCTCGCAATGTCTTGACTGGTTTTTCGCAATCTACCTCACACCCAATATCGTATTGGAAATAATGTAGAATAAAATTCAATTCAATTTTCATTGACTTTGCTACATCAGCAATGTTAGGCAATGAAGTGAATGAACCATTCGACGAACGCGTACACTCAATCGGAGGCATAGAATACCTGTTATGAGCGTCGTTTGCATGTTGTATGTTTATGTTAACTCGACCGTCTGGTCTAATTCTTTTTTGTGTTGTTTTAGGAATGTGATTATGCTTTCGCGCCCTACCTTGTTACAGATAGGGTCAGGTTAGGTCCATTAGCCACCTGGTTTTGGTAGAACCGCTACCACTGGGATTTCTTCGATCTATACCTTTTGAGTATGCCGATTGAACGAGGGTGTGCCTGTTCCGATGGGGGGAAATCCAAATGTTTGATATGGTCTCAATTGACCCACCCTCCCCAAACTATCCTACAACGATCAACACCAATAAGTACATGCCGCCCCTGAAGGGTGCATACATACTCATGGCTGCAATGCATGAATAGCCGCACGTGCCTTGGGATCCTTAGATCTTACGGTCGCCGTACTTGTACACCCAAACCTTAATCTGGAGTACCGATTATCTATTTTCGATTTTTAAAATTCAATTTTTTTTTATATATGATTTTTTATAAACCACTCTTCCTTTGTTTTCTCTTATTAACTCCTTTTTTAATTCCAAGAGATATTAAAAAATAAAATAATATTATAAATATAATTAAAAATAACATTCCTAATAATAAATAATTTTTATATGGTGTAAAATAATTTCCTTTGGCCATTATAATATTATAAAATATTATTATTTATGTAAATAAATTTCGGAAAAACTCCATAATTCTTGAAATAAATGATTCGTCTGTAATAAGATTAAGTAAATAAAACTCTAATACTAACAAATTTTCAATTGATTCATTAAATTATAAAGATATAGTTTATCAAGAATTAGGTTTTTGAATTAAATTATTTTCAATAATATAATAAATTTTTATAATTATATAAATGACATAAAATACAATTACTTGATTATAAAAATAAAAATAAAATTAAAATTAAAATTAATGAAATAAAAAAATAATTTACAAATTATAAATATAATTATATAATATATAATGAAAAAAACAGCAAAAGAAACATTATCTTTTCGAAATAGATTAAACGATATTAGAAAAGGAAAAGGAAAAGGAATAGAAGGAGAATTAAAAAAAATACTTCCCGAAGCAAAAAATTATGAACCTGAAGACTGGACAGTTGGTGACAATACGATATATAATTTTTTAAGAGAAAAAGAAGAAGAACAATTAGATGGCGGGTATGATTTAGTTATAGGACAACTATATATTGGAGATATAAACGAAAAAAAAGAAAATTCCCGTTTATGTGTTTATATTAAAGATGCCCCTGAAAATATGACTTGTTGGTTTTTTTTATCAACAGGAACATCCAATCCCGGAAAAAATTTTAAAAATTTTTTATTACCATTAGATGATATGTTTATATTATATGGTATTACTTTAGCGGGGACTTTTCCTAAAAAATCAGTCTTCGCTTCAAACAATCTTCTCGAATGGTCTCTAAAAATATATAACAGTTTGAGTTTGAATTTGATAAAACAAGCAGACAGAATAAATATAAAAAATTTATTTTTACGTTTTATAGATATTGAAGATTTCGTTTTTTCAGTAAAATGTGGATTAGGTTGGAAAGAAAAAGAATATAGTAATATTCATAAAAAGATAAAAACATATTTAAGCATACGCTATAAAACATTATTTAATAGTATAACTTTTAAATATTATCCAATTTTAGAAAAAGATTTAAAAGAACAAGCATTAAAATTAGAAAAACAATTTATAAATAATAGAAATACTTTAAGAAACTATATGGCGGCTAATCGTATTAAGTTAAGACAATCTATGGCGGCTAATACTTTAAAACAAGCTCCGCTAGGTTTAGGTAAAACAAAAAAAAAAAAAAAAAAAAAAAAAAAAAAAAAAAAAAAAAAAAAAAAAAAAAAAAAAAAAAAAAAAAAAAACAAAAAAAAAAACAAAAACAAAAATATAAAAGAAAAGAAAAAAAATTATAACATCCATAAAGGTTTTGCCCCATATTTCAATACATTATGGTGAAAATCTTTTATATTTTTACCTTTTTTAATTGCTTCTTCATTCATTTTTTTAAATTTTAATTCACCTATTTTATATGCTAGTGCTTGACCCGGATTTAAACTATATCTATAAATTTCATTTTCCATTTCCTTCTCACCTAATTCGCTATATTTTTTCATATAATTAAATGATTTTTTAAAATCCCACCCATAATAATGTATTCCTGTATCAATAACTAACCTTATTGCTCTTAACATTTCCATATTATAAGAACCAAATAAATTATATACTTGATCTTCATTTAATTCTTTTTCTTTTTCTTCTTCTAATAAATATTGTCTACCTAAATATTCCGCATATAATCCCCAACCTTCTACATATGCTGTTTCATCTTCATAAAAACTAATAAATAATGGATTTTTCATATCATTCGAATAACTTGTTTGGAAATGGTGCCCTGGATTACCTTCGTGAATAGATAGAGAATAACTATTACATTTATAGATTTGGTCTATTTTACCTATATTAATATAAAATGTACCTAATCTTTTTATATTATAACTACTTCTTTGGTAATAGGCACCTCCTTTATTTTTTTCTTTGAATTTGGGTATTCTTTTTATTTGGTATTTAGTATTAATTTTATCATTTATACTAAAATATTTAGGTAATACATATTTATCTATTTGTATTTGAAGTTTCCTAAAACTTTTTAAAATGTCATTTTCATCTTTATAAAATATTTTTTCTCTAACTTTAATATCTTTTATATCTTTCATATTTTTAGGATTTATTAAATTTGGATATATCTTTTTATATTTTATAAATAATTGATTAATATTTTCTTTTATTCTTCCTACTTCTTTTATACCTAAGTTATGAATTTCCGGTATATTAGGTTTTTTGAGAGTTGTATGGTATCTTACTAAGTAATTATACATTTCCTTACCATTTTTAAAAGCTAATAATCCGAAACCATTATGACAATTTTTCAAATAAGTATTTTGAATAAAGTTGCTAAGTTTTTTAATTTGTAAAGGAAATAATTTTTTTATTATTAAGTTATATTCCACGAAAACGGATTTAGGTATTTTGTCTTGTTTTATACTGTTATAATCATTAAGTAAATAATCTTTATTTTTTAGAACATTTTCTAAATCTACTAAAACTTTTTTCATTACCTTTTTAGGTTGTGTTATTTTATTTTTAATTCCGTCTTTCATCCTATTTATCATACTATCTATTGATTCTAAATAAACTCTCATTCTACTAAAAAAATTTTTAAAATCCTTCATACTTTTAAGAGGAATATAACTCTTTCCAGAACAATGTTCTACCCAATTTAAAATTGTATTGTGCAATGAGTCAATAGGTAAGTAATGAAAATTATATTTATATCTTTCTAAATCCATTTTTAATCGATATTGTAAAACTTTTAGGTAATGTTTATTTTTTTCAGTGTTACTAAGTTTTAATTTTTGATTGACTAAACTAATATATTTTTTAAGGAAATTTTGATATTTTATTCTTTCAGGTTCTTCATAATAATTTATTAGTTTATCATTATAATCATTTATACCTATATAAGTCGCAGATAATGGTGCTAAACTAAAATATTCATTCATAAAATCTTCATATAGTTTCATTAATATTATTATATATAAAAAATATAAAATGAATATAATGGATACACTGAATACAAAAATATTACCAAAAACTTATTTATTAATTAGTATAATAGAATCATTTTACGTTATTTATATGCTAAATTATTTCAAAACTAATATTGCTTTAGATCACGGATTTATATTAAATATATTAAAAAATATAGGTATAGAAAGTGATTTTATTAAGCATTATACATATAAAATAGAAGGAGAACCAATAAATATGGTGTGTCCTCTTGGAAACTTAGTTTCTTGGTTACTTGCTATATTTTTTATTTTAAGAAATTATATTCCTGCTCTTAAAAAATGGAATAAACCCATAATAATATTATTATTTATAGGTTCTTGGATGAATATTAATGTTTTAGTATACCTATTACCTATATTTATTTGTGAAATTTATATTAATTTATAATAATACTTCATTACCTATATTGTTATTATCTTCACTACTTGTACTATTATTTTCTTCATTTTCTTCAACTTCCACTTCATTTTCTTCAACTTCCACTTCATTTTCTTCAACTTCCACTTCATTTTCTTCAACTTCCACTTCATTTTCTTCAACTTCCACTTCATTTTCTTCAACTTCCACTTCATTTTCTTCTTCATTTTCTTTTTCTTCTTCATTTTCTTCAACTTCCACTTCATTTTCTTCAACTTCCACTTCATTTTCTTCTTCTTCTTCGTTGTCTTCATTACTGTCTTCGTTTACTAAATCGCTTGATATTTCAGATTCTTCTTCTGTATATCCTATTTCCAAATTAATATTTTCGTTTTTTAGTCCTTTTTCTAAATCATAACTATCTACACTATTAATGTCTGAGTGAGAGCTATAATTATCGTCATTAATATATTTCATATTTTTCATTATTTCTTCTTTAGTAGGAAATCTACTATTAAGACTAAAAAAACTATTTTTAAATTTTTCAATTTGATTATCTTTTTTCTCTTCTTTTTTCAAAATTGATTTATTTTTATTAATAATATTATCATTTAATTCGTCAATCATTCTCTGTCTTGCTTTCGTATTCATAGTATATATATCAGTAGAATTAATAACATTACCTATTTCCGGTTTAGTTAAATCATTATTTCCTTTAAATTTCTTATTAAATTCATTCATAACCCCCTTGGAAATAAATGGCGATATTTCCACTAATCTATTATATTCTTCTTTGGATATTTTTATCAATTCAGACGCACTTGTTCTATCTAATGGATGACGAGTTAATTCAGATTCCAGATTTCTATGAAATTTTCCCCACGATAATAAAGCTGCTCTATGTCCCTCATTTATTTCAGAAATTTTTAAAAACTGATATATAGTGGTAAGTATACCGGCAAAAATAGACATTGAACCAATAATCATTACCACATACTCTTTTGCTTTATCCGAAAATCTTTCTTGAGCAAAATTCGCAGTTCCCGTTATAGTTGAAATTATAATTACAGGAATTGTATATAATGCATTCTTGCGTTGATATATATCTCTGCTTCTATTATGCATCCATTGATAACATTGTGCTTTATCTGCCCACTGTTTTAATAAAACTTCTTCCTCTTTCTTCCAATAATTTCTTTTTATACTTTTTACTTTTCTTTTTTGAGGTTTTCCCATTTTATACTAAATTAATAGTTCTAAATTTTTAAATCTATTTTTTCACGTCCATAAAATAATTGAACAATTCTTGTTTTTTAATTTGCTTATTTATACAATCCGCAAAATCTGAAAAATAATTAACTAATTCTTTCAATTGGTCTAAGTTTTTATTATATTCAATTTCTATATGATTTTTTTTATTCATTAAATTAACTTTGAAATTTTTAATATGGATATTTTTTCTTATATTTTCATTTTCATTATCTAAAATATATTTTTCAAATAATTCTAAAAATATTTTAGTTAGCCTAAAATTATTCAATATTATATTAACTAATTCTGCTATTTTCCCATTATTTAAATATTTTTGTCTTTTTACTTTTAATATTTTCTTCATTATATTTTTTTTTTCTTCAACATATCCTATATCTAAATCATCTAGAGAAATCAGAATTAAGATAATAAATTCGGAAATAGAATATAATTCTTTTATAAATTTTTTAATAAATATCGTTTTAATTTTATCATAGTATTTTCTTTCATTTTTCAATATTTCCACTTGGAATATAAGATATGAAGTTGTTAAATTTAAACGCAAATTCCTATTAAACTCATATTTCATATAAATTTCATTAATCGATATTATTTTATTATTTATTTTCTCTATTTTTTCCTCCAATGTTTCTAATGTCGCATAAATTTTATTAGTTTTATTGTTTATATCGTCATTTATATTATTATTTTCATTTATATTATTATTTTCATTTATATTATTATTTATATCTGGCATATTATATATTGCGATATTTATTATACACCTAAAATAAAAATAATTTTAAATATTAATTACCTAAAATGGTGTGGATATAAATTTTTTTTTAAAAGATATTGTTTTTGTAATTATCATAAATATACGCATATACTATATTTATGATAATGATTATCACTAGAATTTATTATGAATAATATTTTTATTTCTCTTTATTTATCTAATACCTTTTAGATTTTCGGACTTTACGTCTACGAGTTGATTTTCTTTTCTGTGATTTTTTTTTATTTGATTTTTTTTTATTGCTTCGCTTATTGCTTCGCTTATTGCTTCGCTTATTGGTTCTCTTATTGGTTCTTGAACCTCCTTTAAAATGAGTACCGTTAACCATCATTATTTCGCGACCATTGTAATAAAACCTTATTTCAATCTTTTTTTTATCTTCATCAGATATATAATAATTGGCTTCTTCTAATTTACCTAGCACAAGGTCTAGATTTATTTTTTTATTATCAACACCTCCTTTTAATGCTTTAACTAAATCACCGCGATTTATTAGTACGGTAATCTCCAAAATATTTCCACGACGTAAAATATTGACATTTTCCCCCTGGGGATTTTTTTTGATTTCTAGTAGTTTAACATTTACACCTTTTCCATTATTTTTACCATTTCCACCTTTTCCATTATTTCCACCATTTTTACCATCTACGGCGGTGACCATATTCTCAGGCATAGAGGCGATAACATAGGCAAGAGCTCCATTAGTATAATTAAATTTGACGTCCCTTTGGTTTGTTTTTCCTATTATGACCTTTCCATTTTTTTTTTGTTCCCCAATTTTACATAATAAGTAATTTTGTCTAAAAATATAACGCATTCTAGCTTGTCTATGTGCCAGTTTTCCTACTTGTTTGTTAAATAGTGTTTCATAAAGATCAATAGCCTTATTATGATCTAATTCATTTGGACTTAAAACAAATGCAAAATTATCACCAAATTGAATATTAATTTCACTATCTAGTAATAAATTTATTATTTTTATAAATTTTTTTTCCCCATCTGAAAAATCTCCTTGAATAAGTGATAATTTTGAATTTATTTCTGCCGTCACATTTGCCTCAGTTGTTTCTTTATCTTCTATACCGTTCATAAATTCTGATAGAAAGAAGGGATTAACATGTATACCTTCCATATCTATCAACTTCGACATACTACCACCGGCATCCTCAATTGATTTTCCTTTTAATATAATCTGAATACTTTCACCTCCCATCATAACTAATGCGTATTTTTCCCAATCCCCATTACCACCATCATTTTCATATGATTTTAATTGAATTTTCCCTTCTATTTCACAAATTTTTTCTGCGTCGTCAGTTAATATTCTATTATCTCCATCAAGAAATATAATATTTTTACTATTATCAGGATCTAATTCATTTGGATGTATATATTTTTGTTTATCATTTACAAAGGCATATATTTCATTTAATGTCTTGTACAATGCCACCTGACTCTTTATAAATCCACTAGAGTATATAACTGTAAAATAATTTGTATTCATTACTTCTTTTAATAATTCATAATCTTTATCTTTACTTATATCTCTAATTTTAAACTTCTCTTTATTAACACTATCGAAACACGATAATTTTATACCACTACTACCACCTTCTATAATAAAAACATCACCTACCGCGATCTTATTTTGGTCAATTACTTCTTTTGTTTTATAATCGGGCATTTTTTATAATATATATATAGAAAAAAATTTCCTTTAATAATTAATTAATAAATAAAATTGATTTATAATTATTAATCTATATAAATACAAAAATGCTTATTTTTTACGATCTAGAAACAACGGGACTAAATCAGTTCCACGATAAAATTACGGAAGTATGTTTAATTAAACAAACTCCTATGGAGGTTAATGAGGAAAAATTCTCTACATTAGTAAATCCAGAAATGCCTATTTCAGATTTTATTACAAGACTTACAGGAATAGATAATAGTATGGTAGCAGATAAACTCACCTTTAATCAAATTTCAAATCAATTAACCCAATTTATTAATAAAGGTGTAGAAGAAAATAAACCAATTTATCTTATAGCACATAATAATATTGGTTTTGATAAATTGGTTTTGAATAGTCACTTTAAAAGAGCAGGAATAAATATGGAACAATTTAATTGGCGTTTTCTTGATACACTACTTATCGCAAAAAGATTATACCCAAATTTTAGAAAATATAATTTGAAATCACTCTGTGAAAACTTAGGTGTTCCACTTTTAAACGCACACAGAGCAGAAGCAGATACTATTATGCTTAAAAATCTATTTCATAAAATGATGTTAGACTTAAAGGAAGAATTACAAGTTAGTTATGAAGTATTAATGGAAAATCCACAATTGATTTACGATTATACAAATTGAAAATTCTTATTATAAGAATTTGAAATGTATTAAACAAATTGAAAAGATTCTATACAAATTGAAAAGAATTGAAAAGATTCTATATAAATTGAAAATTCTTATAATAAGAATTTGAAATGTATTAAAATCTATACGAATTGAAAATTCTTATTATAAGAATTTGAAATGTATTAAAACAAATTGAAAGACTTTGAAATGTATTAAAACAAATTGAAAAGAATTATATATAGTAATTATTCAGAATCGCTATCGCTTAGAAATAATAAATTAGTTGTTTCGGCAGTTTGCTTTTTTTCACTTTCAATATAATTAGTTATTAAATTCTTATCTTCCAACTTAACAACTTCATTTAAACCATTTGGTTTCTTTTCTTTTTCTTTTTTTATAATTTTTTTTCTTCCCCCACACAAAGCCTTTACTTCTTCCATAGGTCTTTGTCGGTAATATAATACTTTTTCCCAAAACTCATTAATAATAGGAAGCCATTGATTATGGAATCGATCCTTATCTCTTTTAATCAAAAGTTCATTATATTCTGTTACTTTCCAATATGAAGTTTTAAGGTATTCCAAGTTATCATTCATACATACTTTATCTAGTATATTGTCTTCGAATTTATCTATTTCTTCTTTAGTTAAACCAATATCTAAATAATAAAACACTTCTTTGCCTAATTTTTTATCATATGTATCAATAACAACACCTTTTTCAAATCCATTTGCTTGATAACATAAATCACCATCGGTGAAATATTCTTCTTTTGATTCGTATTCAGAAATTTTACATTCTACGAAATCACAATATTCCAAATCACATACTTCTAATTGACCTTGAACTTGGGCGTGATAATATTCTGGAATAAACCCGGTTATATCTCTACTAGAAGGACACTTAATCTCCAACATTCTCCCAATATAATTCACATTTTCACTCCCCACATCCACAATTCCATCAGGCGAAGCACCAAAATGATTTACCACAGGGTGTGGAAGACAACCATATTCATATACTTTAACTCTATTACGAAGTTCATATATTTTAGTAATTACTTCTTCATACTTAACACCCCACATAATTGCCCGATTGGTTTTAAACGGTTTCTCTAAACCAGCTTTCTTTTGAACTACACCATTATATTTTTCATATGGATTAACTCCCAAAATAGTCCCCAAATCACTCGCAGTTAATCTATCCTGTCTAAATATATACCATTCTGGAGTTCTTTGCTCAGGTTGCGGTATTTTTTTCAATTCTCTAATAATACCTTTTAATTCATTTATTTGGTCTTCTGTATATATAGGTGATATTTCCTTAATAGAAAGTATTAGGTGTCTATCAATTTCTTCTCCATATTCTTTAAGAATTTGAAAATCACTTTTTTTTACAATAAGTCCTCTTAACATTTCTAAAACTACTTCTTTAATTTCGTTTCTTGATTCGGGAATTTGTAATTCCGAATTTGTAATATCGCCATTTACAATTATATCTTGTATAATGAGTTGAATTTTTAAAATAATTTTTTTATCCATTTTTTTAATTCGATTTATTTTACCTTTGGTATTATAGAATTTCTTCTCTACATTAAAATCAATTTTTTGTTCCATTGAATCAATTATATATAAAATATCTTAAATAATATTTTTTTAATATTATTAATATATATATGAATAGTATTAAACCTTTAGAAGAGAACTTTTATAATATTGATGTAAAATACCCACACGAATATGAGAAAGACCAAATAAGAAAAATATATAATGTTAAAAAAGAATATCATTTTTATGATTACTTAGTTTTATTAATGTTAGGGGGGTTAGGTTTTGTTATTGTTTATAATATGATTGATTCAATGGAAGAAAAGGGTTATATGTTAGTTATTGTATTTTTTATATTATTCTGTGCTTTATTGGGTTAAATTTGATTTTTTGATTTTTGATTTTTTTTTTTATTTTTTTTTTTTTTTTTTTTTTTTTTTTTTTTTTTTTTTTTTTATTTTTTTTTTTCATTTGCTCTCTCTCCCTGAGTTTTTTTTTAATAGAAAAAAAAGTATATTTTTCCTAAAAAATCCTTATTAAAAAGATATTTAATTAAATAATTATGGTTTATATTTCTTATTATTAAAAATCATAAAAAAAAGTATAAAAAAAAGTATATAAAAAGTATAAAAAAAGTATAAAAAAGTATAAAAAAGTATAAAAAAAGTATATTTTTCAATATTTAAAATTAATTTATTTTATATATTATATAAAGAAATGGTTATTCATAAATGTGAAATCTGTAATTTTTCTTCTAAAATAAAAACTCATTTGTATAGACACCTAAATACAAAAAAACATTTAACAAATGAAAATAATAAAAAGAAATATGAAGAAGATAATGATAAAAACTACATTATGGATACACAAAAGATACATAAAGATACACAAATTGAAAAAAAAGATACACAAAAGATACATAAAGATACACAAAAGATACATAAAGATACACAAATCTGGGAAAAAAATACACAAAAGCTAAAAAAAAATACAATTTTAGAAAAAAAAGAAAAAAGTGAAATTTGTGATTTTTGTGCTAAAACATTTAATACTAGAAAAAGTATGTTACGACATATTAGATTATATTGTAAAGAAAAGAAAGAATTGGATAAAATGGAAAATGAAAATTCCAAAATTATTGAAAAACAGAATAAATTTATTGAATTTCAAACAAAACAAATTAATAAATTATTAGAAACAAATGGGAAACAAATAAATAATACACAGAATAATACCAATTCAAATAATACTATTAATAATACTATTCATATCAATAACTATGGAGAAGAAAACCTAGAAATGTTAACAGACGAATTTAAAGAACGTTGTATAACACGACCATTTTATGCGATTATTGATATTATAAGAAAAATTCACTTCAATGATGACTATCCAGAAAATAAAAATATGAGAATTGTAAATAAAAGAGATAATAAGATTCAGGTATTAACAGATGGGAAGTGGCAATATAGGTATAAAGATGAAGCAGTTAAATATGCATTCGATGATAGTAATGAAAGATTAGAGCAATTTTATGTGGAGAAATCACATAAATTTAGGAAATTTATAAAGTTATGTTGCGAAGATATTATTAAGAATATACACGAGTGTGAACCAGAGTTAATGAAGGAGTTATATAAAGAAATGGATTTGATATTATTAAATGGTTGTTAGAAATTTATTATCCACTACCCCCACTAAACATATTAGTTCCAGTTCCTCTCGATTTTCCCCATAACCAATTATATTGGTCTTTTTGTTCTATATTTTTGAATGTAGGATTAAAATTAGGTATTTGAATATCATTTTTATTAACTTCGTTATAAGAACTATCAATACCAGTACAATTGCCAGTTTTATTAGTAGTTTCATTTACACTATTGCTATTCCAGTTTTCTCCTTGTAATCGACAAGGCCATTCCCTCTTTTTAGTATCTTTTACAATCCATTTAGTGAAATTTCTATCTGTTCCTATATAATTTATTGGTTTATTACTAATAATATTATATTCTAAACCTTCTTCTTCGTTACCAATAACAGTATTAGTATTTTTCAAATTGGAGTCGCAAATAATTTTAGGTGAAAATTTATGAGTAGATTTATTATCGCTTGTTTTTTCTATATTACCATTTCCTATACTCATATTATTTACAAAAACAGTTTTATTTTTAATAATAACATCGACAATAATGCGTTTATCATAGTATTTATTGGTTTCGTGAATAAAACAGTCTATAATATAACGTTTAGTCCCGTCATTAAAAAATTGTGTAGTGACATGCTCAAAATCAAGAAACTGAAATTCTAAATTCATATCCTTATTCACCTTTTTAAGAATTGGTTTCATAATTTTCTTAAGTTCTCTTTTATCTTTTGCGGTTATATTAAAATTGTATTTACTACTAATATGATAATCCTTATTACCCTTCTTATAAATATTATCGTGTTTACCTATAAATCCATTTTTAATATCAGTTTCTTTATGAAAATCATATAATGTTTTAGTAAAATAACTATTAAAATTCTCTTGCTTTGGTTCAAGTAATTTAGCAATAGCAAATAATATGACTAAGTAAATTATATATATTACTGTTTCCATTTAAAGTATAAATAGAAAACTTTTTATTATAAATATTAGTAAAATAAATAAAATTAGTAAAATAAAATTGATATAAAAATAATTATATATAAAATAATAAATGGAAATTGTAACAGAAGAAATTTTTAAAATTAGAATTAAACCTAATATAGATAAAAAATATATACTAAATAAAACTCCAGAAAAAAATATAATTGGCGTAATACCGTTTTTTTGGAATAAACCTAATATAAATCGTTATGATAAAAAATATTACCTAAATCATAACTATTTCCTATTAGATAATAATCAAATAATGAAAATTAAGGTTAGAGATAAAAAAGAAACTGAAACTTCGGAAACCTATAAAAAAATTATCAAAAAACAAATTGTTAAATTTTTTGAAGAGAAATATGATATAGAAGGACTTAAATTGAAAAATATAATTGATATTTTAGATATATTAGAAGGTAAAATAAGAATATTTCTTATTAATATTAATACAAATAAGAAAATTCATAAAGTATTTAGTAAAGATACAAAAAACCTAGAACAGAAAAATATTTGTAGATATTTGATTTATTTTAATGACCCAGAATTAGAAAATACAGAATTATTAAATAATATGTATCAAATGGAAGAAAATGAATACATATTAAATAAAACACTAAGTTTAGTAGAAGAAGAAAATATTTTAGACCTAAAACTTAGGACTATTTATAAAAAAATGGTTTTTTAATCAAAATAATTTTTTTCAAAAGAATCTAAATCTATATCAGAACCACCATCAGAAGCTTCAGATTGAATATCTGCCAAAGCTAAACTAATTTCTTCTTCTGTGCTATGTGTATTATTTTCAGGTTTATTTTTAATTATTTCTGAAATAGGTGTGCTTTTTCTTTTTTTCTTATCTTTTTTTGATTTTTTATTTGTTTGAGGAATTATATTATTTTCAACCCCCGAATTTTGATCTAAACTTTTTCCAACAATCTCCAAATCTGATTCTGTTATTTCTATAATTTCTCCCATATCTGTATTTTTATCCTTATTATCCTCTTCAAAATGAACTTTTTTATTTATATTACCCTTTGGATTTTTTTTCTTTAAAATAGATTTAACTTCTTCTTGATTTTCATCTATACTTATATCACTTGTTTCGATACTTATATCATTTGTTTTTATATTTTGTTCTCCTTCTTCTATATTTTTACTGTTACCTTTTATATTCTTATTAAATATTAATTCAGAAGTAATATTTGTATTTATTGCGACTGTAATTATATCCATAACAAATATAACCCAAAAATATTTTATAAGATTTTTATTCTTTAAGTTTGATAAGATAAAATGAAAAACTATATAAATTATAGTTCCGTATATCAATATTGAAGTATTTTTTTTATTTGTGTCCAGTTTTTTTAAAAATGACGATTTATCAAGTAAATAGTAAAACATATATGTAATTAATAAAATTATAACAAAAAATATTAAAAATATAAACACACTAAAGTAATAATTATAGATTCTTTTACATAGTTAGAATTATAGATTCTTTACATAGTTAGAATTATAGATTCTTTTACATAGTTAGAATTATAGATTCTTTTACATAGTTAGAATTATAGATTCTTTTACATAGTTAGAATTATAGATTCTTTACATAGTTAGAATTATAGATTCATAATTCCTTAATAACCAAAGTTTTCTTTTGGTGAACAAAAAAATAAAAGTATAACAGTAATAATCCCGCGATAATATAATAAGTTAGTAGTATAATATAAATAATAGGCATTTATATAAGTTTATTTCCATATATTTAAATATTTTATAATAAATAATGAATCATATTGGAGAGAAAGAGTTAGGTTTAGAGGAATTAGTAGATACTTTATTTAATAATCCTCCGAAAGACCCTAAATCATTTGGTATTTCATTTGTAAATAAAGATTGTATTACTGATTTAAAAGAGGTATTTGAAAATTTATTAATATTATTCACTGAAGGGATGAAAATTCTATATGGGAATAATGGAACCGTTAATTTAGATACCTTAACAGAAAATGATATAAGTAATTTCAATAAATATATGAATAGTATAGGATTGAAATTATTAGTAGATATTAGAATATTAGAGGAAGGAATAAATCAAGATTATAGTAAGTTTAAATATTCAAATATTAACATTACTAGCCGAACTAAATTAAATGAATTAAAATTACCATTCTTAACAAAAAGTAAAGTTTACATTATTTCATTTGATTTTATATAAGTATATCTTAGAACCTTGGAAACATAATTACTTTCGTAAATTTATTTTATAGTATTATAATATATGACAAAGAAAAATCCATTAAATAGGCAACCTATTCATTATGCTTGTATAAAAGGAGATATAAAAAAAGTAAATGAATTAATGAAAGAAAAAGGTTTCAAATTAAATATAAAAGACATAGACGGTTTTACACCTATTATGTTTGCTTGTCACCACGGGCATTTAAATATTTTCAATAAATTATTAAAAGTAAAAGGTATAAATATAAATATGAAGACTTATAATGGTAAAACTTGTTTAATGTTGGCAGCACAAAAAGGACATACTAAAATTGTTAATAAATTATTATCTTTGGGTGCGAAAATAAATTTTAAAGAAAATAAAAGGACAAAAAGGTCGTGTAGGACGAGAACCGCTTATAATATGGCGAGAATGTGTGGACATAATAATATTGTTAAAAAATTAAGTAAAAAAAAAATGGTAAAAAGGAAATTAAGTTTAAAAAAATCAAATAATAAGCCAAAAGTGCTAGGAATGCCAAAAATTGGTGTATTTGAAGGTATAAGAAGAATATTCAGAGGTAAAATAAACCATGGTCCTTCTACGAATAAGCTGTTAACTAATAATGAAAAGAAATATGTAGATAATATAAATTTCTCTTCGAACGAAAAAGAAGAAGAAGAAGAAGAAGAAGAAGTAGTAGAAGAAGAAGTAGAAGAAGTAGTAGAAGAAGAAGAAGTCGATGAAAAAATAGGTCATCCTTGGCTTGCCGGGCTCAGTAATCTTGGCCATATAGCAGTTTACAAAAAAAATTTCGAAGAGTTTTCAATGATGAGGGATAAGATTCGTCCTCCGGCGGAATATTATATAGAGAGAGAATACACATATTTTTATGAACCATACAATTTTTGGGAAAAAAGAATGCAATTTCTTGTTGATCGTTATGGAAAAACTAAAGTTTTTCCTAGAATTTTAAATCTTTTAGACGTTAACGAAGAAGATATGGAAAATCTACAAGAATTATTATCTTCTGCGAAAAGTGGAGATAAAATTGTTTCTTTATTATCGGAATTGAGTAGAGACTATGGACATATGTTGTGTATTGTATGGCACAAGGGTGTAGACAAAGCTAGCTCAAATATTGTGTTACACGACGTTAACGAAACTACTCTTGATTTAATTACATTTTTAACAAACAGATTTCCATCTTATACAATTATATTCAAAAAGAATAGCTTCACCTTCGAACACTGTAAGGAAAAAAAATGCGATAGAGGTGTATACGTCAATAAGGATTCTTGTGTGTTTATGTCACACCTGGCAGCTGAGCTTGAATTAAGAAATATTGTACCGCACAAAAATATAATTACTGTAGATATGCAGAAAGGTTATGCGGCATTTATTATGAAAAATTACTTTAATGTAAAATACAAAAAATTAATAATACCAGTAGATGAAGCTAAAGAACAGATATATTCAGAACGGATAAAATTATCAGTAGATGAAGCTATAAAACAAATAGAAATTCATATGAAAGAAGAAGCTAGAAAGAACTCTAATCCTCGAATGAAACAAAATGTTCAATTTTCGATATGTGGACACTCGTATCAAATAGACAAAGTTGGAAATTATAATACTAGTGAAAGACGTGAAGGTTATATAGATCCCTCTATAGTTCTCGATTATATGAAGAATGACAATACACATTTCTTCACAGGGTTACTATCTAAAGACAAAGAAGCAATAAAAAGACTGGTAGATTCCATCAAAATAAAAAGAAGTTGGGTTATTCCCTATTCGAAAGGATATTTACGCTAAATACAATAGATAAAATAATTACTTCAAGGGTTGTTTATAAAGTAAATAAATAATGAAAGAAAATGTCTTATATGTGTAAACTGCCAATATGTATAGAATGTGTTAATATAATTATAAAAAAAAAATTTTTTTTTTCTAACTATATAATATAAAATGCCTAATACTAAAAAAAGGTCTAAATCTTGTTCTGCTTGCCAGGATATTGTAGCTTGTTCTAATTGTCACGGGTGTAAAGTATGTGCTAAATGTGTAGATTGTACCAATTGTCATTGTTGTGTTAAATGTGTAGATTGTGAAAAATGCGATAGTTGTCAAAATTGTAAAAAAAGTAAAGGATGTAAATCTTGTACGGATTGTTCCAATTGTGACGGATGTAAAAAATGCTCTTGCTGTAAAGATTGTGTCAAATGTGATACTTGTTGCGATTGCTCAAATAGTGCGAATTGTAAGAGTTGTTCAAAATGTAAAGACTGCGTAGACTGTGGAATTTGTGTTAACTGTAAAGAATGTGGTAAGTGTAAAGATTGCCTCAATTGTAAAACTTGCGATAACTGCTCTAACTGTAAAAAATGCGATAATTGTGTCGATTGTAAAAAATGTAAAGATTGCGTTAATTGTGTAAACTGTGTAGACTGTGTCGACTGCGTTGATTGCGAAGGTTGCGTAGGTTTAAAAGGAGAAAAAGGGCAAAAAAATAAAAAATCAAACTAAAATATATAAAAAATGAAAAATAAAATATATAAAAAATAAAATATATAAAAAATAAAACATATAAAAAATAAAACAATATTGTTAGTTTATAATATAAAAAGTTTATTATAATTATATTATATGGTAAATTGGATATTTGATTTAGATAATACATTATATCAACAACCGTATAATAAATTTAATTACAATAAACTTTTTCATTCCAGAATACTTAATACAAAATTAAAAGCATTACAAGGTAAGAAAATTATGTTTACCAATGGTAATTTATTTCATACTTTAAGGTGTATAAAGTTATTAAAAATGGAAAGATTATTTCATAAGATATTATGTAGAGAGTTAACTGGTTTTAAACCCGAGGTTAACTCATATATAAAATTATATCATTACGCGAATATAGGTATAGAAGAACCGTGTATTTTCTTTGAGGATACAGTGGAAAACTTAGTAGAGGCAAAAAGATTTAAATGGAAAACAGTTTTAATAGGTGATTTTAATAAAGATATATTGGATAGATATCCGCAAATAGATTTTTTATTTCCAAATATTAATACTGCGTTAGATTTTTTTTTAGATACCTAAAATTATTCTTTTTCAAATATCTAATTTGATTCCATTCTTATAAATTATATTTAAAATATTTAAATTCTTTTATACCGCTGAGCGAGGTTGTTCTTTTATTTACGGGAAATTTAGCAATGTTAGAATTTCTCATAGGTGTTCTTAAATGTATAGATCTAGTATATGGCGAACCTGTATAACAGTTATAATCTAAAATTGCTGCACTATTTGGTATGATATCCGTTTTTTTCTTTTTAATTAATTCACCATAAATAGTACTAAAAACGCAACATTCTCTAGTTTTACCTGCTATGAATAAATTATTTATGTTTAATGTTTTTAGATAATCTTTAATAACACAATATACAGAAAAACGACACTCATTACCCTTTTTGTTAAATCCTTTATAATTCTCGTAATCTTGTAAAATTTCAGGTATATGTAATTCATAATCTTCAATTTCTACCTGAATAATAGGAGTTTTCTTTATTATGGCAGTATTTAATAAACCCACTACATGTGCTCTACTGCCATTCATAACATTATCTCGTGTTCCATTAAATCCAGAAGCAATATCAACTAGAATAACTACTGAATCGGCAAAGTTCTCTAAGAATTTTTTTAATAATCCACCTTTTTCATAATATGGATCTACACCATCTAAATGACTTCCATATATAGTTTTAGTTTTAGTTCTACTTTGATTAAAAGAAGGAGGTTTAGGAAGAGTTTTAGGTTTTTTTTTTTTTTTAGTTTCACTTCTACTAAAAGAAGGAGGTTTAGGAAGAGTTTTAGGTTTTTTTTTTTTAGTTTCACTTCTACTAAAATGGAAATTGCCTTTTGTTTGAGATATATTCATATATAAATATATTATATTTTTTTTGAATACCTAAATTAAATTCTATGTATATAGTAAGTATGTCTAAGAAAAAATCAAATAATGTAAAATGTGTATTTAAGAAGGACGATTTTAATAGTGCGGACGGAATGTTAACTTATGTATGGGGGCCAAGTTTATGGCATTTTCTTCATACTATGAGTTTTAATTATCCCATTAAACCTACCAAAGCAGATAAGAAAAACTATATGAATTATATAAAATCATTAGAGCATATATTACCTTGTAGATATTGTAGGGAAAATTTAAAAAAAAATCTTAAAAAAACTAATTTTTCTATGAAAAAAATGAAAGATAGAGAAACATTTTCCAAATATATTTATGACCTACATAATCATATTAATACTATGTTACTTAAGAAAAATACTATTTCTTATGAAGAAGTTAGAATCAGATATGAAAATTTTAGATCTAGGTGTAGTTCAAAAAAAGCAGAAAATAATAATAATAAAAATAATAAAAATATAAAAGGTGTAAACAATATTAAATTTAGTTGTAAGAGAACTAAAAAGTGTATGAAAATGTGTAAATGTATGAATAAAAAAAAAGAGAAGGGATGTACAACTCCTCTGAATGGGGTTAAATCAAAATGTTTAATTCGTATTGTTCCTTTACATAGTAAGAAAAAAACATTTAATATGGACCCTAAATGTATGACAACTGTTAATAATAAATAATAATAATAAATAATAATAATAAATAATAATAAAAATTGATAATATTTTATATATGAATATGACTATTATTATGAATAATTTAACACCTATAACATTTGAAATAGACGATTTTACAAATTGGCAAAAATACCTAGTTGAAGAAGGTTATGTTGTCATAAAAGATATTTTATCATTAGAAGAACACGATACTGTATTTAATTTATTTGAGAATGATATAAATTCAGTATCTTCTGCGTTTGATATTTCGGATTCTTCGACATGGAAAATAGAGAATACTCCTTTAATGTATGGAAAGGGAATGGGTGTTTTCAATGGTTTCGGGCAATCTAATTTTATGTGGGAATTGAGAACCAATCCCAAAATTCAAAATATATTTAAAAAAGTTCATAATTGCGAAGAAATAGTTACTAGTTTAGACGGTTTTTCTTTATTTGTTAATAAAAATCAAAAATCTAAATCTTGGTTACATATCGACCAAAATCCAGTAAATACTATTTATTCAGTTCAAGGTTCCTATAATTTATTTGAAGTAGGAGAACAAGATGCGGGATTTATTGTAAATCCTAAGTCTCACTTAACTTATAAACCGGAAGTGAAACATAAAAAGGATTGGATTATGGTTGACCAAGAAGAGTTTATTGGTTCTGCTACAAAATTAGTAATTCCTGGTAATTGCTTTACATTATGGAATTCTAAACTTATTCACGCTAATGTAGGAATTCCTAAAACCAACCAAACAACACAAGAAAGTATTAATAGATTAACTGCTTATATTACATATCTACCAAAAGAAAAAAGGTCTCAAGAAATATTAGAGAAGAGAATAGAAGCCTATAAGAATGGAAAAACGACTTCACATTGGGCAAATAAATGCGAACTTAAAACATATCCATTTGGATTTAAAACGAGATATGAATCAAGGGGATTTTTAAATATAATTCCTAAATTAAATGAAAACGGTGAAATACCTATTGAAAGATTAAATTTATTATAAATTATTTAGTTGATTTCTTAGTTTTAATTGATTTTATATTTTTATTTTACTAATTTAAAAGTTATTTAGCAAATTCTTATAATAATGACAACTATTTTAAAAAAGTGTTCTGCAACTATTTTAAAAAAATATATATTTAAAAAAAATAATAATTTTTTGCGTAAATTATCTACTAGTAGTAATTTTATTAGTAGTATTTATAATATAGAAAAAATAGAATTAAATAATCAAAATGAAAATATAATTCGGGGTGGAAAAGATAAATATGAACTTTTGCATAAAGGTTTAGAAGGTATAAATAAAATCGGTATTATTGGTTGGGGGTCCCAGGCACCTTCTCAATATCAAAATATAAATGATACTTTAAGGTCAATCGGTTCTAATATAGATTTAAAAATAGGATTGAGGGAAAATAGCACTTCGTATAATAAAGCATTACAGACAAAAGGAGTAAATGAATGTAATATTGGAGAAATGTATGAAGTATTAGAGGAATCAGATATGAATATTTTATTAATATCGGACGCAGCACAATGTGATAATTATGAAAATATATTTGAGAGGTTAAAACCAGGTTCTACTTTAGGATTATCTCACGGTTTCCTATTAGGACATTTAAAAAATGAAAATAGATATTTCCCAGAAGATATAAATGTGGTAATGATGGCACCCAAAGGAATGGGTCCTTCTCTTAGGAAATTATATTTACAAGATAAGGGTATTAATTCCAGTATCGCCATAGAACAAGATATAGACGGTAAAGCAATAGATAGGGCAATTTCTTGGGGTATTGCTTCTGGTTCCCCATATATTTTTGAAACAAGTATGGAAAGGGAATATATAAGTGATTTATTTGGGGAAAGGGCAATTTTATTAGGGGGTATTCACGGAATAGTAGAATATTTATATAAGAAATTAAGTAAGTTTAATGCGAAAGATAAGGCATTTATAATGGCTAGTAAGAATTTAACTACTTTAATAAGTGATAGGATTTCACAAAAAGGATTATTAGGTTTATATAATTCGCTAAGTTATGGGGATAAGTTAATTTTCAGAGATAATTATGAAAAAAGTTATGTTATTTGTAAGGAATTATTTAATGAAATTTATGAAGAGGTAGAAAGTGGGAATGAAATAAGGAGTGTAATATTAAATGGAGATAAACCAATGAGTAAAGTAGATAATGGTGAAATGTGGCAAATATGTAAAAAGTTAGAGGAAAATAATTATAAAGATTATTATGATAAAAAGACAATAGATTTTAGTTTTGACGTTTATTTACAAGACGATTATTATTTTATGTATCATATTTGTCCTAAAACTGCTGGGGTTTATATAGGTGGTATGATGGCACAAATAGATATTCTATTGGAAAAAGGGCATTCTTATTCTGAAATAATAAACGAGACAATTATAGAAGCAACGGATTCATTAAATCCATATATGAATGAGAAGGGAATCGCATATATGATAGATAATTGTTCTACTACGGCAAAATTAGGTGCGAGAAAATGGGCTCCTATACTGGAGAGTTTATTGGAACAGAATATGTTTAATGATAAAGGAAAATTGGGAGATATAAATAAATTTATAGAGCATAAAATACATAATGTTGTAGAAGAATTATATAAATATAAATGAATTTATTGTCAAAGACTTATATCGTCAATTGACTTATATAAATTTATAGTATTAATATAAATGTCAATATTATCAGATGTATTTTATAATTATTTATTTGGTATGAAAAAAATGAAGGAGATAAAAAAAAATGATACTGATAAATTTTATTATTTATCATTAATCAAAGAAACAGAAGGTTGGTCTATACACGGTTTATGGCCACAATATAATAAAAACCAATATCCTTCATTTTGTAGAGAAGTCAATTTTGATATAAATAAATTGGAACCAATATTAAAAGATTTAAATGAGAAATGGTATAGTGAAGATAATAAAAATGAAAATTTTTGGAAACACGAATGGGAGAAACATGGAAGTTGTATGTTTATAGAATTAAACGAATTGGAATATTTTGAAAAAACATTAGAATTATTTGATACTGCTTTACAAATAGATTTACCTGGTGATTTTTATAATGAAGAAACTAAGAAATGTTTAATACCCATTACATTAGATTTTAAATTTGATATATGATTTTTATTATCGTTTCCCCTTTTTTGATTTTGTAGATTTTGTAGGTGTTAGAGGTGGAAATTCATTATTTGAACTTCTACTAAGAGAAGATTTTTTAACACTTTTCTTCTTTCTTCTTTTTTTTTTATTAACTGTTTTACTAGTTTTTTTTGTGTTCATAACTTCTTTAAACCTATTAAGCGCACCTGTTTTTTTAACATTAATATATGAACGCATCATAGCAGTTCGTCTTAATCTATTACTTTCTGGCATTACTTTTACTTTGGTTGACATTTATAATATATTAAAATAAATTAAAATAAAATAATATTTAATTTAAAATCCATTTTTTAATATCTTGTAGTTTTATATTCTTATAAATTTTCATTTATCCTTCTCTTCATATAGTAATATTTAATATAAACGAGGGTCTAAAAGAATTTTTCTAGGATGTGGCATTTATATAATATATTTAAACTAAATAAGAATAAATTAAATCATTTTCATCAATTTTCTTAAAATTAAAATTATTTTCTCTAAGTTTTTCTTCTAATTCTAAATTATATTTAGTTTCTAATCCTACTAATACATTTCCATAATTTTTATTAGTTTTTTTAATATATTCAAATCTGGTAATATCGTCTTTTGTACCTAAAACATTTATAATAAATTTCTTAAGTTCTTTAGGTTTCTGTGAAAATTCTATAATATAATAATGTTTTATACCTAAATAAATCAAGTTTTTCTCTAATATTTCAGGATATCTCATAATATCATTATTTCCTCCAGATAAAATACATACAATATTTTTATCTTTTATTTCCTCTTTATCTAAATAATTTAACGCACTAACACTTAAACATCCTGCCGGTTCTAATATAATACCTTCTTCTTGGTATAAATTTATCATTTCGTGGCATAATAAACCATTATCTATTACTTTTATATCGTCCAATGATAAAATATTTTTAGTAATATCAAAAGTTATATCTCCTACCTTACCTACACTTGCCCCGTCAACAAAAGTATCCAGGTTTTTTATTTGAAAAGGTTTACCTATATTAATTGCTTGATACATAGAATCGGCACCTTTTGGTTCAACACCTATAATTTTTTTATTTTTATAGAAACTTCCTAAACCGGAAATTAAACCTCCTCCTCCAATTGAAGATATAATAATATCTGGGTCTATATCTTGTGAAATCTCATATCCAAGAGTTCCTTGTCCTTCAATAATATCCAAATCATTATAAGGATGGATAAATAATGAATTATTGGAATCTGAAAATTCTATTGCTTTTTTTAAACAGTCGTCAAAATCATTACCATATCTAATAAGTTCCATATCAGAATTTCCAAAACTCCTTATTCTACCTATCTTTTGCGGTGGAGTTATATTGGGAACGTAAATAGTACTCTTTAAATTTAATAAATTACACGCGTAAGCAACTCCTTGAGCGTGATTCCCGGCACTGGCACATACAATATGATTTCTTACAGTTTCTTTATTATGAATCAAAGATTCAAACTGGTTAGAAATCAAAGATTCCGTCGATTCCTTCAAGTTTTTTGCTTGTGATTTTTGATCTAAACTTTTTCCTTTATTAGAAATCATAGATTCCTTCAAGTTTTTTGCTTGTGATTTTTGATCTAAACTTTTTTCTAAAAAGTTTTTAATAATTTTATTTAATGAACCACGGATTTTAAATGACCTTGTTTTTTGTAAATCTTCTCTTTTTAGATAAATATTTGCACCGTATTTGATTGATAAACGCTCATTAAATTCTAGTGGTGTTTTATTAATGAAGGGTTTTATTTTATAGTATGATTTTATAATATTATCAATTTTATGCATATATTATTTTAGTATAAAAATGTTAAATTATGAATTTAAAAATTAAATTTATTTTAAATTATATAATGAAAAAAAACTGCCCCCTGTTTTTAATAAATAGAAGACAACGCCCAGAAAGATTAGTAAATACAATAAATGAATTAAATAAAGTAGGATTAACAGATTATATTATAAGAAAAGAAGCATGTGATGTAGAAAGAGCAAAGGAACTAAGATATGAATATATAACAGAGGAAGTAGTTGACAATATTGAAAGAGAGTTAAAAAGTTGTAATGTTATACCAAAATGGGAAGGTGTTGCTTGTGCCATATCACATATGGAATTATGGAAAAAAATAGTAGAAGAAAATATGAAATACGCTATTATATTGGAAGACGATAATGAAATATATGATATAGATAAATTTAACTGGGTTTATAATGACGCGTTAAAAAAAATAAAAAAGGGTGAACATTCTTCATTATTTATATCATTATGTTCTAATACAAGACCAGAATTTAAATATTTTATAGATGAAAATATATATAAACCTACCGGTTTCTTTTCGGGTTTATCATTTTATTTTATAAATTTTGTAGCAGCAAGGGATTTTATAAAGAAATTAGGAACAATATATTTACAAATAGATTTGGAAATATCGAATATATTTTTATATAATAATCATTTATCTAAATTAAAATTACAAATTTATGATAATACTGGTATAAGACAAAGTGAAAAATTTTATTCAGACGTCCAATTTCATTTTTTATCAATAGACGATATTTTAAATTTATTTAGTATAAAATATAATATTCCATATGAAATGGCTGAAAAAATACATTTTTTCTTACCAAATAAAAAAGATTTAAATGACTTAGGTACATATCCTAGTGGATATGGTTATTTGAATTAGTTATATAATTACTATTTACTTTAGATTAATCTATTTTTTAATTGCGTTGAAATAAAAAAAATATATTGTTCTTAAAAAATATAAAATGGACGATAATATTACGGTTTTAGTCGATGCCAAAATGGAATATACAAAACAATTAACTAATATATTAGTTCCTTATATATTCGAAGGTATAAAATCAATTTATGAAACTTCTAAGGGAGTATGTAATATGAATAATGATGGAAATATTTTGATGAGATTTCAAGAACAATTATCCCAAATACCTAAATGGAATCAAGAAATTATAGATGAGGAATATAGCAGAATAGTTGAAAATTCAGGGTGTGATTGGTTAGACGAATTAGTGACAGCTGTTTTTCTTAGTCATACTAAAATATTAACTTCCATTAAAAGTAATAAGAAACAAAATAAAATAAATTTGAAAATACCTAAAATAGATCACTTTATTCATAAATGTTATATAGAATCCGCAAGAGAAGTATGGAAAAATCCATATTTATTTAGTGATAGATATAAACAATGCGATTATCAAAGAAATGTTAGAGATTGTAACACTATTATTTGCGAGTCTATCGAAGAAACTATTAGGAAATTACTCCCTGTTAAAAGTATTCTTAAAGAATACTTAGGTGATAATAGTGAAGATAATGATAATTTTGTTCCCGAACAATATAGAGATAATTTACGACAATTAGTAAAAAAAGAATTAGAATTAGTAAAAAATACTAAAGAAGAAACATTATTGAATTTACCGGAAGTTATTAAAGAAGATATTGAATTTGAATCAAATAAAGAAACAAATATTTTAGAAGAATTTAGTAATCCAGAAGAAAATAATACAACTAAAAAAAGGGGTGACCTTATAATAGAAGAAATAACACCGGAGGAAAATAAATTAATAGTTCCACAAGAAGAAGAATTAATATTCGCAGAAACTATACCCGAAAGCAAAGAATTAACTAAACCAGTAGATTTAACTAAACTAGAAGGAATAAAAGAATTAGATTTAACTAAACCAGAAGGAATAAAAGAATTAGATTTAACTAAACCAGAAGGAATAAAAGAATTAGATTTAACTAAACCAGAAGGAATAAAAGAATTAGATTTAACTAAACCAGAAGGAATAAAAGAATTAGATTTAACTAAACCAGAAGGAATAAAAGAATTAGATTTAACTAAACCAGAAGGAATAAAAGAATTAGATTTAACTAAAACATTAGAAGTAGAAGAAATACAGGCTTTAGAAGAAGAAAATATGAGTTGTGAAATTACTACACCTATTAATATTCAAGAATCTAAAGAAATAAATTTAGATTTAACTTTAGGCGATGAAGTGAATTTATCTAAAAAAAATCCAGATGATATTAAAGATATAAATTTAATAAGTAATATAATAACTAACGATTTATATAATAAAAATTTAGAAAATAATATTGATTTACCTTTAAATGAAATCAAATTAGATAATATGAATTTTAAAAAAATGAATATTGGAGAAATAAAAGTAGACGAATTAAATTTAGATAATTTAGATGATGTTTTTAGTGATACTTTTGAAAATAACAATTTAGAAATCATAACACCCAAAACTAAAGAATTAACAGAAGGAAAAGTTGAAAATAATAATATAAAGAGAATTGTAATAGACGATGATAGAAATAATTTAAAGAAATATACAAAGGACAAGAATAAATCTTTTAGATTTTTTGACTAGAAACAAGAATACATACTATTAAATAAAGTTAGTTGTATAAAAACAAGAATACTAATACTTTTTATTTAATTTAGTGTGTTTAAAAATATTTTTTTATTTCTGAAAAAAATGTAAAATGAATATTGATTTAAAGAATAACAACTATTTATTATCTTTAATTGGAGGTATTGTAGGAACTTTAATTTATTTAGTAATTGATAAAGTTACTTCGAATGAGGAAAATAAAAAAGTTGATTATGTTAATTATATAAAGGTATTTATTATAATTACGGTAACTGTATTATGTATATTAATGTATGTAAAAAGCGATACAAAAGTAAGTGGTGAAAGTGTTAGTGTTAAAACTGACGCAAGTAATCCTATGGCAGAAATAAGAGGCGGTGGCGGGGGATTACAAGAGGTTAATATAAATGAAGTAATCCATACTGGAAACCCAAAATTTTAAATAAAATATATGGAACCCAAAATTTTAAATATAAAAAGTTTATATATATAAATTTTATTTATTATAAATATAGTATATTATAATAAATGAAAGGTAAAAAGGATATTTTAAGTATAATAAGGAAAATACTTAAGAATGAATATTTAACTTATTTTGTAGGATTTTTTACAATTTTGTTTGTAATGGAAATATTAAATTCTCCTTCTAATAATTTAATTAAATTACTGAGATATACTTTAAACTATAGAATAGTTTTAGTTTTAGTAGTATTCTGTATAGTTTTTATAGGATATTTTAATATCCCATTATCATTATTGTTATTAACTAATTTATTATTTTTAATGAATATAAAATTTAAGGTTGAAACTTTTGCTAATAGAATTCCGGATTTAGTAGATAAAAATACATTAATTTCCTATCAAAAAAATTTCGGAGATATGAAAAAAATAGCAAAAAAAGATGAAACTGAAAAAAATATAAAAAATAAAATTAATTCCGAAAAAAATAAAAGAAAAAAAGAATTAGAAGAAAAAAATAAAGCAGACAAAATAATAAAAAATAAAAAAGAAGAAATAGAAAATAAAAAGGTTATAGGGTATTATGATAAGGAATTAAATGTTAAAAATACTGAAAGATTAAATTTAGATAGTGAAGATAAAAGTGATAAAAATAATAAAAATGATAAAAGACATAAAAAAAGTAATAAATATAAAAGTAATTATGATATTAAAAACGAACTTAAAAAAGTAAAAAAAGAACAAGATGAAGAAAAAAATGATAATACTTTAGAAGAAGAATTAGTTAAGAAAAATTATGAAATAAAAAGAGATTTAGAAGTATTAGAAGAAGATGAAAGTTCAGAATCTAGTGAATCAAGTGATTCTAGTGATTCCAGTGAATCTAGTGATTCGAGTGATTCGGAAGGTATGAATGACGTATCTATGGACGAAGCTAGAGAACATGTTATGAAAAAAATTAGAAATAAAATTAAGAAAAAATATGTTAGTAAGAAAAAATATGATTAAGTATTGAATATAAAAAGTAATTAACATAAAAGTAATTAACATAAAAGTAATTAACATAAAAGTAATTAACATAAAAGTAATTAACATAAAAGTAATTAACATAAAAAGTAATTTAATACATATAGACGTGGGCATTTTCTGGTATATTTTTTTTATTGAAAAGATATTCTTGAAATAATTCTCTATTAATTTGATTTTTAGGGAGACAATTTGTAGCATATCGTGAAATATCCATATATACCGAGAAGTCGTCATCCATGCTTATAAAATCTCTTCCGTCTGTTCCAATAGTCCAACTATTTACAAAATTTCTTAATTCATAATCATCTAAATAATTTATTATAGTAGTTCCTAATCTTGCCAAATCAAAATTAAAATTATATTTTCTCTTTTTTTTTAAGCAACAACCTTCATTCATATAATTATATTGCCCTCCTGCGTCCCCGTCATTTTTAAATACATCACTAAAATATTTTTTATCTCCAACTTTTAAAATACCTCTAGCAAAGTCTATTATTTTTATTTCTTTATTAAAAGTTGGAACTCTATAATATTTATTTTGATACATAAAGTATTTATAGTCTTCTTTTATGTTTATATACATTACATTATCAGTATGTAAATCATTATGTATAAAATCTAAATGTTTTTGGGCCACTGCCAAACCAAAACAAATATTAAATAATATAGATTTCCATTCTTCTTTTTTTAAATCATTCTTAATTAAATTTGATAATGTATCTTCCATTAATTCTAATGCTAGAATTTGAACTGGTACACTTTTTAATTTACTAAATATTTCTGATAAAATACAACTTTGATTAGACATTATAGAACTTAAACTGCTACTTAAATCACTATAACTCGAAGAACTTTCACTTTTATTATCTTCTTGCTCTTTATTATCTTCTTCCTCTTTATTATCTTCTTGCTCTTTATTATCTTCTTCCTCTTTATTATCTTCTTGCTCTTTATTATCTTCTTGCTCTTTATTATCTTCTTGCTCTTTATTATCTTCTTGCTCTTTATTATCTTCTTGCTCTTTATTATCTTCCTCGCAATTATCATCATTAATGTGTAGTAATTCCATATTTAAGTCATATTCTTCTAATGATAGATTATCGATTTCTATAACTTCATTATTTTCTAATTCATTATCCATATCTTTATTCATTTCTTCTAAATAATCCAATTTCTTCATATTTTCAAAAGTTAAATTTTCGAATTCGGATAAATTATCATGTTTTATAATTTCAAATAAATTATTATTATTTTTAATAAACCAGTCTTTATCTTTTATATATTCATAATCTTCACTTATATCATGAACAAATTTTTTACTAATACCGTTAAATGTTCCATAAAACTCGGGAAATATAGAAGTTAATTTTTTTTCATTGAGTAAATTTAGATAATAACAACAAATTCCTTCTATATAAGCATTATTATTAATATTATTAATCTTATTATTTGTTTTATAGGAAAATAATGAAGGAGTTTCAATATCTGTTTTATAATTACCTTCCATATATTTTATAACATCTAATATAGGATTACTCTTTATAAATATATCTTTGGTAACAATATAATTTTTATAAGCGTCATAGTGATTTGCCTGAGAATATATTTGCTTATTAATAATATTCGCATTTATTTTCCCCTGTAATAATTCACTTATTTTAAAATTATTTTCTTCTTTTTCTTCTATAGAATTAATACTCAAAAGAATATTTTTCGAATTAAAGGCAAAAAGTCTTTTAGAAAAATCGTTGTTTTTAATTTCAACCGAAGAAGTAAAAACTGGCATATAAGATTGTGAATTATTAAGTTCTAATTCCTTTTCTATAGAGTTAAACAATGTTTCTTGGCATTGTTTTTTCAATTTAATAAGTGAAAGTTTATTTAATGACATTTTTATAGAATAAATATATAAGTATTTCTTAAATTAGTATTTTTATTATATATTTGCGTAATTGGTCGTAAAAAAAACTATAAATATATCTTAATGAATTTAGAAATAAAGAAATTCGATATAACAAGTATAAAAAAAGATAAAGTGTGTGTTTTTATAGGTAAGCGTGAAACTGGAAAGAGTTTTTTAGTAAGAGATTTATTATATTACCACCAAGACGTTCCCATAGGTACAGTTATATCCGGTACAGAAGCCGCTAATTGTTTTTATGGTAATATAGTTCCTGGTTTATTTATTCACGATAAGTATACACCGGAAATAATACATAATACTTTAAAGAGGCAAAAAATGGTTGTCAAAAAAATGAAACAAGAACAAGAAAACTATGGTAGCAGTGCCATAAATCCGGATGCGTTCTTAATATTGGATGATTGTTTATATGATTCCAGTTGGACGAAAGACCAAAATGTTAGGTCTATTTTTATGAATGGGCGACATTATAAAATGATGTTTATTATTACTATGCAATACGCTTTAGGTATTCCACCTAATCTAAGAACAAATATTGATTATGTATTTATTCTTAGGGAAAATTATGTGTCAAATAGAAAAAGATTATACGAACATTATGCTGGTATGTTCCCTTCATTTGAAGTATTTTGTCAAGTTATGGACCAATGTACAGAAAATTTTGAATGTTTAGTGGTACATAATAATGCGAAAAGTAATAAATTAGAGGACCAGGTATATTGGTATAAGGCAGATCCTCATGACGAATTTAGAATTGGAGCACCTGAATTTTGGGAACACCATAGTAATAATTTTAGAGATGATGACGATGACGAAGAGGAATTTTCTTATACTAAAAGAAAGGGACCGACAGTTAATGTTAAGAAGACTTTTAATTAATAACTTATTCATTATTGCTTTATACTTCTTCAATAGAGATATTAAAATCTATTAAAATTAGCGTAACTTTCTTTGCCGGGGTCACTATCCGCAAACATTTTAGAAAATTTATCTAAAACATCAGAAGGTTCTATTTGCTCATCATAAATAGATTTCGGCACTAATCTATATTCAATTTGTTTAGTTTCTTTTTTTTCTTCTATTTTATTATTCATATACCCAACTGTAATAAATATTATACCGATTATTAATATAAAAAGTGAAATTTCTTTCATTATAAATTATATATTTATAATAAAACTAGTAAAAAATAATATTTAATTAAATATTTAAATATATAATACTCCAATCAAACATTTAAATTACTTGAATATATAATACTCCAATCAAATAATAGAGAGTTTTTCTCCTCCGAATCTGGAATTTTACTTAATGAATTAAAAACAAGAGTATCAAATATAAAATTACTAATTAAAATATTTTTTTTTTTATTAATACAAAATGTATTCATTTGAAAATCCCAATATGTTTTAATTATTTTTATTAATTCTTTAATAATATCATTATCTATATTATTTTCATTTATTTTCATTAAATCTTGTAATAAAACAAATTTACTTTCAAATCTTTGTTTTATTTTAATTTTTTTATTAGTTTCCTTTTTAATTCTAAAACTAGTATCATATTTATATATTATGTCTATTAGAATATTATCTAATTTTAAATTATTACTTTTTCTTAAATTTATTCTTGTATTTTTTAAATTTAATTTTTTATTTCTTAAATTTATTCTTGTATTAAATTTTGTCTGATTATTAGGTAAATTACCCATAGGTTTAGGTAAATTACCCATAGGTTTAGGTAAATTACCCATAGGTTTAGGTAAATTACCCATAGGTTTAGGTAAATTACCCATAGTTTTATTACTTATATTTCTCCCCCCCTGATTTGATCCACCTATTTGTGTTTTTTTGTGAATGGCGTATATTTTTAATAATAAGATAATCGTCGAAAAGAAATCTTGTGCTATAGAATCTGGGAATTTTATAGTATTATTATATTTATGTGCCGAATATTTTTTATTCATATCGGGATGAATATAATTTCCGGTTCCTTCATACTTATTGCTACAATTTTTATTATTTAATTTACATATAAATCCATAATCAATACATTTCATTATACCGGTTTCCGGAACATAAATAATATTCCTACCTTTAATATCTCTATGACTATAGTTTAACATATTATGAAATACCTTTATGCTTAATAAAGTCTTTATAAAAAATATATTTAATTCGTTATCACTTAAATTTGTTTTTTTTATATACTCGTCTAATGTATTACCTTCTATATATTCGAGAAATATTAAATCATTATCCATATCAACATTATAAATATTCATAACGTATTTATCAATAATATATTTATTTTTAGAAGAATTAATTACTTCTTGAATTTTTTTTGTTTTATCTAGTTCATATAAACGTTTTCTCTTCATTATTTTTACTACTAAACTATGACCTTTAGGAATAATAGAAGTTTCATTAGTATTATTAGTTACTTGAAATACATTACCAAATGTACCACTTCCTTTAAATATAAAATTTAAAACTTCATTTGGTTTTTTATATACTAATTTAAACTCTTCTAAATTATTTATTTCAAATTCTTTATTTATAATATCTTTATTATTTTTAATAAACTTTATAATCGTCATATATATTATTTAAAGAAATAATTTATATATTAAAATATAATTAAAATGTCATTACCAACACATGAATCTGATAACGCTGAAATTGAAGATTATTTAGACGAGGATAGAGAAATTCCGGGGCAAAAATACGTTTGTTTATCATTTGTTTCTCCCGAAAATGTATTAGAAGACAAGAAATTATATACTTTATATAAATTTATGAAATCACAAAATCCAGATATGGATATGGAATATGAAAAATTTAAAGATGAATATAAAAATTACGGTGAAGATAATGAAGATGAAATTCAAAGTGAATTTGATTTATTAAGTGATTTCCAAACAAATATTAGGGGTGTCAAAGTTAGAGGAGTATATGATAGCGAAAGAGCAGCAAATATAAGAGCACAGGTATTACAAAAAATGGACAGTTCATTCCACGTTTATGTAGGTCAAGTTGGTTTTTGGTTACCCTGGGAACCAAGCGCAGATAAAATTCAAGAACAAGAATATATGGAAGATAATCTTAATAAATTGGTTAAAGAATATAACAAAAATCAAGTTAAAAAAGATATGTTTTATGAAGAAAAGAAAACAGAACAAAAGAAGGCGGCATTAGAACATTCTATTAGACAACAGAAGAAAAACGAAGAAGAAAGAAAGAAATTATTAGAAGAACAAAAAGAAAGCTTTTTAGAAAAAAGCTTAGACCAAAAAACTACAGCAGAAACTACAGCAGAAACTACAGAAGAAACTACAGCAGAAACTACAGCAGAAACTACAGAAGAAACTATAGCAGAAACTACAGAAGAAACTACAGCAGAAACTACAGCAGAAACTACAGAAGAAACTATAGCAGAAACTACAGAAGAAACTATAGCAGAAACTACAGAAGAAACTACAGAAGAAACTACAGCAGAAACTACAGCAGAAAATGAAGATAATGAATTAAAGGAAAACTTAGAAAAAATGGATCCTTGGATGGAACGTAAAATGAACAACAAAAATACAGAAACAACACCATAAGTACTACCAGAAGAAAAATCAGAAGAAACAACGGAAAATGCTAAAAAATAATTAAAATTTAATTATTTTTTAAAATTTTTTTATTGTATTAATATATAAATGAAATATTCCAAATTATCCGCACAAGCAATGGAAGTATTAAAGAGATTTTTTAAGTATTTGGTGGAGGGTTTAATGGTAGCAATTGCTGCTTATGTTTTCCCAAGAAAAAAGATGAATCCAGATGAAGTATTAATGATTGCGGTAGTTGCTTCTGCTACTTTCGCAATTTTAGATATGTATGCTCCAACTATAGGTCATACTGCTAGACAAGGTGCCGGTTTCGGTATTGGTGCTGGATTAGTTGGTTTCCCCGGTAAACCATTCTTTTAAATTAATTAGGTTATAACCTTTGGTTAATTATCATTAATAATTTTACCATAAAGGGTTAATTATCATTAATAATTTTACCATAAAGGGTTAATTATCATTAATAATTTTACCATAAAGGGTTAATTATCATTAATAATTTTACCATAAAGGGTTAATTATCATTAATAATTTTACCATTCTTAAGTTCTATAATTCTTTTTGTATATTTTAATAATTCTTTATCGTGAGTTATTAAAATTATAGTTTTGTTTTTTTCTAATTCTTGTATAAGTTTAATAACTTTTTCTTTATTTTTGTTATCTAATGAGGAGGTTGGTTCGTCTAATATAATTGCTTTATGTTTATTGAATAAGAATCTTAATAACCATACAATTTGTCTTTGTCCTCCTGATAAAAGTGAACCATTCTTACCAACTTTTTTATTCATTAATCTTTTAAAATCCGGGATAATATCATTTATTTCATTTTTTTTAAGTATATTAAATATTTGTTTTTCGCTTATTTTTTCATCAATACCATATGTGATATTTTCATATAAAGTTCTATTAAATAATTTAGGGTGTTGTGGAATATATCCTATAACTCTCCGAAGTTTATCTATAGGAACTTTATTAATTTCAATATCATTTAGTAATATTTTACCTTTTTTATAATCTTTAAGTCTAATAATAAGTTTTGCGATACTAGATTTTCCAGAACCTATGGTACCTATAATTGCGGTAGTAATATTCGGTTCTAAAGTAAGATTGAAATTGTCAAATATAGTTTTATTTGTATATCCAAAAGTTAAATTTTTAATTTTAATAGTTGTTTCTTTAATATTACTAAGTTTTTCAATATCCTTAAAATCATATTTTTCTTTGCTCTTTTCAGGTAATCTATTTAAAAATGCCTTTAAAATATCAACTCTTCCTTTAGTATCTATAAAAAACTGAGTATCATAATAAATAGACATTAGGGTTGTTAATATAGAATAATTAATTATAACTACTGAAATTAAGGTATCTATTTTATATGTATTATTGAGGTATAATTTGAAGGATACTAAATTAAGAACTATAAATATTATTATGAATGTAATTGAATAAATTATTTTAAAATTATTATTACATTTATTTAATAGTCTTTCTGCCTTACTTGTTTTTTGACTATAACCCCATAATCTATCTTTTTCATCTTTCGTTTTTTCAGATGTATAGATAGATAAAAGATTAGATAAAGTATCTTCTATTTCTTCGTGTGTAAAATCGTATATAGTTTCTGAATCGATTACTTTACTTTCACAGGTTTGTGTATATTTATAACATATTCCTACTACTACACTAATACACCCTAAATATACCAATCCTAATATTTTATTATGATAAAATAAATATAGAAAGGTAGAAATTACAAAAAATAAGTTAGTAAATAAGAAATTTCTAATAGTTTGAAATACATCGTATAGAATATAAGGGGAATTAATTATTTTAGTAAGTATTTCACCTAATTTTAAATCTTCATAATTAGATTTATGTCTTTCTATAACTTCTTCTATAATATATTTTCTAATATAACTAATAAATTTAGGTTGTAAATTGGAACTAATTCTACCAGATACTAAATTTAAAAACTGATATATAGACCAAATAAATATTAACATTATAAATATATTTTTTATTTCACCCATATTCTTCTTCTTTATAATAGAAATTAATTTACCATAATAATGAGGTAAAGCTACTTTATTTAATGGTATATATAAGAAAGTTAATATATATAAAATATATGTATAAAGATTGTCTTTAATGAAATTAATATAAAGTTTGTATATCATTATATTAATTAGAGGTAAAAAATATTTTTTTTTTAATTAAATTATAATATTTATATTATTTTACTTATACACTGGGAATGAAATTCCTATACACTAGGAATGAAATTCCTATACACTGGGAATAAATTCCCATTTTAAATGTTCGCATATTTTCTCCCAAATTAGATCTTGTTGGTGTAATTTTTCCCTACTTTTTAATAATATAAAACAATCAATAAATTCGTCTAAGTCTAATAATTGAACAAATTTATGTAGAACATAAGAATATGATAAGAAATTCTTTCTTTCCTTCGGGCAATGTTTCGCAAATGGTATTTGTATTTCCTTAAACATTCTCCGTAATATTTCTTCTGTTTCTCTTGACATAATAGGAGGTGGTAATCCATTTAATTTATTCATAATATGAGGTACGTGCTCATAATATTTATTTTTTTTTAGTTTTTTGAGAATTTCTCTAATCTTTCCTTGTGTTAAGTTAGACATATTATCAATTCTTTCTTTCTTTATTTCTAATAATATTTGGTCATATAAATCTTTAGGTATATCAGTTGTTTCTTTAGCTTGAAATTGTGCCAACCATTCATTAAAATGATTAATTCTTTTATAGGCAAAATAACATACTTCTTTTGGTGGATCCTTATAAGAAGGTTTGTCAGAATCGATAATAATATAGGAAATATCTCCACATTTATTACATATCATACATCCATGTGAAAGATGTATAATTTTTTCACCTTGACACTTTGTACATATATCATTTGGTTCTTCATATACTTTTACAAAATCATTATCTGTTATAGATAAATATTGCTCGCAGATATTTTTCCTAGAGTTTTTAATTACAGAGTCTTTATTTAACCAATCCATAACACTTTTAGAAGAATTTGTAGATTTCTTAGTTTCCGTTGGTTTTTTGCTATTTTCATAATAATTAAACAATAAATTTGAAGTTTTTAATAAATATTCATTCTCTTCAACATTATTTTCTAAACTTTTTATTTCATTTTCTATATTGTCAATTCTTTCCTCTAAATTATGTTTTACTTCAAAATCATCATCATTTAAAGTTTTTAAATCTATGTCTTCAAACTTTAAATATTCCTGTTGTAACACTTTTAATTCTCTCATTTTTAAAGGTAATTTACTTTTATTTTCTTTAAATCCTTTAATCGTTTTATTATGCTTGGCGTCAATAGTTGTTCTTGTATCCACATACTTCTTTTTCCTATTTTTAACCTTAAATGACATAACTATAATATTATATTTATATATTTAAGAAAAATCCTTTAAATTAAAAATAAATATGTATTTATTAGTATTTAATTTTTACGATAGAATACAAAAAAAATATTTCTTATATAAAAAAAAAAATTTTATTAAATTTAAGGTATATTATTATTATATAAAAAAATATAAATAAAACTTATTTTTTTATTAATTAGCGTAAAAAAAATATATTTATATAGATTATAAAATGGGAGGAGGATTAATGCAATTAGTTGCCTATGGCGCTCAAGATATTTATCTTACTGGTAATCCACAAATTACTTTTTTTAAAGTTGTCTATAGAAGACACACTAACTTCTCAATGGAATCCATCGAACAAACTTTCAACGGAACTGCTGATTTTGGAAGAAAGGTTGTATGTACCGTCTCCAGAAATGGTGATTTAATCCATAGAGTTTACCTCCAAGTAACTCTCCCTGGTGTTAGAACTGCCACTGGAAAATACTTTAGATGGGTCAACTGGGTTGGACACGCGCTTGTCAAGAACGTCGAAGTCGAAATCGGAGGACAAAGAATCGATAAACATTACGGCGACTGGCTTCACATCTGGAATGAACTTACCCAAACTGCCGGTAAACAAGCAGGATACGCCAATATGGTTGGTAACGTCGATCGATTATTTAGACCTGTTGGTACTAATGTGACTGGAGATGGAGGTAAAAGTACTTCTAGTATTAAAGAAGCAGGTAGTAATAAAGGTGACATGCCGGCAGTTACCTTATACATTCCACTCCAGTTCTGGTTCTGTAGAAACCCGGGTCTTGCTCTTCCACTTATTGCTTTACAATACCACGAAGTCAAGATTAACCTCGAATTCAGAACCCTCGCCGAATGCTGTGGTGTTCCGGATGACGAAAGTCCACCAAGTGTCCAATTATCAGGCGCATCATTATATGTTGACTACATCTACTTAGATACTGATGAAAGGCGAAGATTCGCTCAAGTTTCCCACGAATACTTAATTGAACAACTTCAATTCACTGGCGATGAATCGGTCACTTCACCTAACAACAAGATTAAACTTAACTTCAACCACCCATGTAAGGAATTGGTATGGGTTACTCAATTAGATAATTGTGTTAACCTTAATAAACTTGACAATACAAGTGCCATTAATGGAAGACAATGGTTTAATTACACCGATATGGTCGATAAAACCCCATATAGACAACAAGACGCTCTTGTTCTTAATGATATATTAGACGGTATTATTAATACCTCTCCTGGAACGGTTGGTGAAGCAACTTCGGCATATGATCAAAATTTTGGACTTGGACCTGCGGGAGCCGCTTCGGCAGGTGGTTCTTCTGACGCAAGTGGAACTGGTCAAGGTCTTTTATCTTCGCAAAACGCTGCTTACGACCAAGGTGAAAATCCAACCGTTAATGCCAAACTCCAACTTAATGGACACGACAGATTTTCACAAAGAGATGGAAGATACTTCAATCTTGTTCAACCATTCCAACACCACGAAAGAGTTCCATCCACCGGTATTAATGTCTACTCATTCGGCCTTAAACCTGAAGAACACCAACCATCTGGAACATGCAATATGTCCAGAATTGATAACGCTACTCTTCACTTAACCTTATCTAGTCTTATTAGTGGAGCTAATGCCGCTAAGGTCAGAGTATACGCAACCAACTACAATGTCCTCAGAATCATGAGTGGTATGGGTGGTCTCGCTTACTCCAACTAAATTTATTTTATTTATCTATTTATCAAAAAAAATTATATTTAATGATATTGAATATACTTTTTTATAAATTTTTTATAGTCATATATATTAAGTTACACTATGAAACAATTAAGTTCCACTACAAAAGAATTAAGTTCCACTGTAAATAAAAATTATATTATCCCATTAGTTATAGTCATTTTATTTATTTTAGTCATTTACTTTAGGACAAAAGAAACTTTTTTTATAACAAATGAAATTGACCAAATAAAAAATACATTTAGAGGTATTTGGGGAGATATTTTAGATATTACTACACCTGCAATTAAAGAATTTAAAGGTTCCGATAAAAAAAGTGTTTCTAATATTATTAGACTTATACCTTGTAAAACAAACCTTTTTTCACATAGATTAGTAAAAAATGAAATGAATAATATTAATAAAATTAATTACCAATACGGATTAGATGAACATATTAACAACCAAACTTCCGGATTACAAATAGGTAACGACTTATCTACTGCTAAAAAAAATCTTAGTTATGGTTTTATTATAACATTTAATCCAGAACAAATAAAATATAATTTTGCTTATATAGGGATAGAAATGAAATCCAGAAATGATTTCAATAACCTAAAGAAATTTAATAAATATAAAGATACTATACCAGAAAGAAAAGTTATAGAAGTATTCACACTCAATAATTCCACTTCAGATTTATTACCCTATTTCAATAAAGGTCAAAATAAAAAAGATATAGAACTAATCGGCATCTTCGAAGAACAGAATAATTTAGACTTTATCAAAACCTTTAAAGATAACAAATTTAACTTATTAGACCTATACGGCAATAAACTTATTACTGGGTGTAAAATAGATAAACCATATTGTAATATAGAACTTGAAAATAAAGGTAATGTTAGAGGAAGAAATGGATATATAGTAGGTAAATACTCCCCTAAAGATAAAGGAGTTATTGCTCTTAACCAAAATGAGGAATTCCTTAAATATGATAATCCAAAAGAATGTAAAAATAATAGGAATAATCATAAATCATTATTTTCCAAAGAAATAAATACTAAAAAATTGGCTTTAGATGATGACTTAATTAAAAATGAAAAAGAATTTATTAAAAAACATTTAATTGAAAATACTGGCATCAAATGTAGAAAACACCATTCCGAATATAATAAAGATTTCTATTATGGAGGTATAGATGAAGATGAAAAAGTAAAATGTTATGCCGATAATATGGAATGTATTTATTATGATAATAAAAATAAATGTGAGGAAGAAACAAAAAAAATTAAAGATATTAAAAATAAATTATTTAATTTAGACCCTTATACAGAACAAGACCCATTTTATATTCCAGAAGATAAACAAGAAAGTTATAAATCTTTAAAAGGAATAAATTGTATTAAAACAAAAGAAGAAGAAGTTACATGTAAACATATTCATAATAGAGTATTATCAGATGTAATTACATTTACTATAAACGAATGCCCTGAAAAAAATGCGAAAGATATTTTAGACACTAGAAGTGTTTTACAATTAAGAACTGCTCCTGGTTTAGGGGAATTTACAACAGAACAACAAAATGAATACTATAAAAATAAATACTTTATTGAATCATATAATAAAGACGATTATAACCCACACATATTCTTTCAAAATATTAGATATTTTATGAAAATTAGAAACAAAATGGACCCCGACTCTCAAGAAATTACTAGTATATGCGAACTAATTAAAATTAATAAAGACGGTTCTCATAATTCAATAGGTTATATGTTAAATACCGATAATGATATTTATAACCTACAACCTTTAGATAGAATTTATATGTGTATTACTAAAAATAATAAACTTAGTTACTCCATATTAGATAAAAATAATAATATTATATCACAACATATCTTTAAAGATAAATTAGAAGAGGAATTCGGTTCCCCTATTAACTACTATTTAGCAAATAATAATACTAACATATTTGAAGAACCACATTATACAGAAAATGTTGCTGGTATGGTTATTCCATATATTTCAAATATTGAAATTAACTTAGTATAAAATTAACTACCTAATTTTTCCTAATAATAAATTATCTATATATTAATTAATGATACACGCTAATAAACTTAAAATTATATTTACTTTTATTATAATTTTAGTTTTAATATTCCTATTTATGTATGATAAATCCCTTAAAGAATTTTTTTATTCGTCTAACAAACTTGAAATTAATATTAATAGAAAAAATAATATTTTATTTTTAACTGATGATTTAGAGAAAATTACACAAATTAATAAGGGAACTTTCCTTATGAAACATAATAAAATATTTAAATCAAATGAAAATATTAATAGGAATTTCCAATATAATGGTTTTGTTTTTAAACCTAATGTGAATCTTAAAAATATTAAAATTGGTTTATATAATGATAATGATAAAAAGGATGAAATGTCATTTTATTTTGATATTAAAGAAAATAAAACTTTTAATATTAAAGAATTAGATTTTGATAATAAATATAGTATCCAAAATATAGATTTATGTTTATCGACTGAAGTAAAAAAATGTCTAAAGAAAAAAAATGTTTATACATATCACGATAATGAACTTTTAGGTATTATGATTGATAATGATAAAATTAATTATATTAGTATTAATAAAACTATGGATAGTGATAATAATATAAATTATATAGGTAATATAATACATAAAAGTATTCATATACCTAACTACCCTCTTAAAGTTTCTATATATAATACTAAAAATGATAATTTAATTGATGCGGCGTATTGGATTACTAATTCATATGCTGCTGATTTTATTCCGAATGAATGGTCTGTAGAAGTTATTGACTCTTATGATTATAATAAAGAAGAATTACCGCCAAAAGAATCATTATCAGAAGATATAGAAGATACTAACAATTTAGAAGAAGAAAAAGAATATTCCTTAGAAAATTTAGAGCCATGGGATAAAAAAATATTTATTACAGGTTCAGAATTTAATTCGGAAACAAATATATTAAAACTTGGAACTAAAACTAATATGACTGAAGATAATATTAAATATCTAAAAAATGTATTAGTAAATATAGTATTAAATATTGATGGTATAGAAAGAACTTTAAGTATTCCATATTATGAATACCAAATAAAACCAAATTTAACTACAATGGAAATAGATATAAGTAAATATAGTAATTATTTATTAAATTTAGGGGAATTTAAAAGTTATTTAGAATTAGTTAGGTCTGATACACAAAATAAAAATATAATTTCTAATGATACTAAAATTATTAATGTTGTTTAATATTAAATGACAGTTGCTCAAACAATTTTATTAATAGTAATAGTAATAGTAATAATATATTTCGCAAAGAATGTAGAAGAATATAATATATCACCTTCTTATTTAGAAGAAATAGATTTAGCAGAAAAACAACAACAATTAAAAATAAATAAATCACAATACCAAAAAATCTTAAAAGAAAGGAAGTTACTTGATAAATTTCTTTTAAAATATAATGAAAATGATTTAGGCAATTTAGAATTTGGCTACGACACATTAAAAGAAACTGACGAAAAAACATTAGGTTTTTGTCCTCTAGGGGAATATTACCAAAAACAAAAAGATTTAGAATTTAGTGATAAACCAGAACATTTACAATATTGTACCAAATGTAGAAATTGTCAAGAAAAACCTAACTGGTATTTAGGAAGTGGTTGCCTAGGAGACCAAGACTCAGAATGCCAATTTGGAAAATTACCTTTAGATTTATACCTAAGAGGACATACAAAAAATAGTTTATTTCATAAAGCACTACCTCAACATAAACATAAATTTGTTAAAGGGGTGAATAAATTTAGTGAATTTAATCATACACATTAAATTTTTTTTACATTAAATTATTTACATTAATATTTTTAGTTTAATATTTTTTAATCTTTTATTTTATGTTTTATTATTATATATGGATAAATTTATTCAAAATCTTATAATAGTAATAACAGTAATACTTTTAATATTTATCATACAAATAACTATTGATAATTACGATAAAGAAAACACATATAAGATAAATAATATACATAATACTAATAATAAGAATAATAGAAATAAATTAGTAGAAAATTTTGCCGGTGTAGATGCGACAAATATTACTAGTTTTGAACCTAGACAAGGTGATAGTTCTACTATAGTAACTATTACTGGAAGTGGTTTAGATCATATAGGGGAAGTTACATTTGAAGATGTAGAATGTGTTATTTTCGAAGATAGAACAGATACCGAAATAAAAATTCTCCCACCTTCTTTAACCGAATTAGGTAAAACAATACAAGAAGTTAGAGATATTATAAATAAAGGAGAAGATATAGGACTTCCTATAAAAAAAATAAAAATACTTAGAAGAATGAATATTACTAAACAAGACGGTATTTCTCCTTCTGACGCAATTATATTAGACGGTATTAGATTTCACTATATTGATAAAATTAATTATTTAGATAATTGCCCTAAACTCGAAGAACCTCCTAAACCAGAACCAGAACCTATTGTTGAAGAAGTTGATATTAATAGGGAAGTATCAGGTTCAGATATGGAATTTGTTAAGGAAATATTACCTAAAAAAATGAAACAATTACAGGCATTAATAGATAAACAAAATGAGATTATAAATTATTATGAAGCATTAAATATCGACAATAATAATATTGAATATTTAAGCAAAATACAAGCATTAGAAACACTAAATAATATGAAAAAAGAATATAATATTCAACGATATAATATTCATAAGACTATAGGTAAGAGGTACGATTATTCATTTTGAATAAGAAATAACGAGTATTAATTTTGATAAATAAATGAATAAATAAAAACAAAAATTTTTTTTGTTTTGGTTTTTTGGGGGATAAGAAATTTGTTTCTTCTTCCTTCCCCCCAAAATATTTTCAACCCGCGTGAAAAGTACTCGCGTGTACTTCTGGTTCAGTTGAATGACTGGAACCAATTTCCACAATTTCTGTGTATTCGGGGTTTTTCCAAATTTCGTTGTCTTCGACGTATCCATACTTGCTTGACATAAGCTCTTGATACAGATGAAGGTTGAGTTCTTGTCCATGTTTCTCGAACTTTTCTTTCATATCGTCGAAAGATATATAATGTGCTTTCACTCTGTCCAAATTAATGGCTCTCTCCCCTCCTCGGTAACATTTTTCATTCGCCAATTTTCTTGCTTCTTCCTCTGAAGATGCACTTACTATGATGGCGGAATAATAATCATACTCTAGTGGTATCTTATTTGGTATAAGTTTCAAATGATAAATTTCCATTTTGTTTTATTTTTTGTTTTAAGATTTTTAATTTTCAATTTTTTATAAAAGAATTAAATAAAAGAATTAAATAAAAGAATTAAATAAAGAATTAAATAAAGAATTAAATAAAATAATTTATTGAATTTTGGTTGAAGCAGAAATAACATAAATTGTATTTTCCGTAACAACTAAATATTCATTATTTACCTTGTAGGTATTTTGAATTGGTGAAGTGTGTTCATCATTACTCTTATAGATTATTTTATCGTCGTCATTTGACGCAATACAAATTGCTCCCTTTAATGAATCAACATAAAAGTAATAACAAGTTGGTTTTTGTAACTTAATTGATAATTTACAAGCTTGGGTTAAAGTATCTGGACATGGAATAGATAATTTTGGTTTAGAATCAGCCATTTTATAATTTATTTAATTATTTTAATTTTGGAATTTAGACACACTTAAAGAATTTCTCTATATAATTTCTATTTTCATATTTTCCAAATAATCATTTAACCAACTATGTTTTAATAAATCTTCCGCCGAAGATCTTTCATTCGGATCATATTCTAACATTTTCCCTATAAAATCTAATAATAAATCTAATTCTTTATCTTCCATAACAATTCGGTTCGTTAATTCTCCTTTTAAATCTCTCATCTCTATATTCCTATTTTTTAATATTCTACCTTTTATATCAAAATACTCGTCACTATATTCACATTCTAATGTCATATCTCTCGGCATTTTTCCCAATAAACTATACATTTGCGCTAAATGAAATCTATCCTTTTCTATATCAACCTTATCACAATCCTCAAAATCAAATATAGTATCCCCTACTAATAATTCATATAACATACACCCTATTACCCAAATATCTGCTTTAGTATTAAATGTTCCATTTATAATATTCTCAGGAGGTCTATAACATCTAGTATAAATCTCCTCGTCATTTTTACTACTAATTAATTCGGTATTACCTAAATCTAATAATTTAATATCTATATTATCTAAATCTATATCTAATCTATATTTATCATCTTTAAGAGATTCTTCTTCTTTATCTAAGTCTTCTTCGCGCAATTCTTCTATATTTAATTCTTTATTAACTAAATTTTTTAGATTTAATACATTTATTTTATTATTTATTTCTATAATTTTACTTGAATTTTCATTACAAAGTTCCTTAATTATTCTTTTCTTTAATTTTTTTTTCATTGTTTTTCTCTTAGATTTATCTAATCCTACTAACTTTTTATTAACAGTTTCTTCTAATATAAGATTATAACTTTGATGTAAATTTAATTTATCAACGTCTCCAATAATTGATTTTATTTTTTTATTACTTTCCCTAAATAATATATTATCTAACTTTAAATCACAATGGATTAAATTTTTCTTATGAAGAACATTTATACCTTCTAATAATGATTTCATTATTTTTCTAATCATATCTGAAGTTATAATATCATCGTTTTCCTCATATACTAAATAACTTAAAGAATCTCCCAATAATTCTAATAAAATTGCTTTTCTATTTTTACCCTCTATTTTTATATCAAAATAATCAATCATTTCACAAATATTACTACATACTTTATCTCTATGAACTGTATTTAACATTTTAATTTCATTTATTAATGTATCGTCATCATTATCTTCCTGAATCTTTAAGGCATAATATTTATTAACAGTTAAATCATATACTAACCATACCTTACAAAATGTTCCACGAGACAAATATTTAATAACAATATATTTATCATTTAATAAGTTACCAATAAAGTTATCAGACACTTCTTGTTCGTCATCTGAAGATATATCACCGTCAGAATCATCTTCTTGTCTTACTTTTTCTACTCTTTTTATAAATTTATTCTTCTTTGCTTGTGCTTTTAATAATCTATATTTCATAAAATATTATATTTTTATAGTTTTAAATATATTTATTATGAATTCTAAATTTATTTTTTTCTCTTTTTTCTTTTTTTTTTACTAACTGACGTTTTCTTTCTATCGTGCGTTACCTTCTTTTTGTTAAACATTACCTTTTTTTTAGGTTTTTGTAAAGACACATTACGTCCTTTATTATTTTTATTGTTTAATAAAGTTTTTTTTGTATTTTTTTTCATACTACTACATTTCTTAATATTTTTTATATTAGAAATACTATTTACAGAAGCCCTTACAAATTGTGGAATACTTTCTTCAGAAACCTTATATGCTCTATTAGTTTTATTATTACCATGTATAGTTCTTTCAACTAAATGATATGGTCCTCCTTTCGATTCCGCAATTAATAATCTTCTTTTATTATCTAATTTTGTATTTCTCAATATTTTAACATTATTATTATTTCTATTATAGGAAAAATTATCTGTCATAAGAACAGGTTTTTTATTATTAGATGATTTGTGAAATATTTTTTTACTGGAAACCATTTTAACCATAGATGTACGATTATTCATATTTATAATTATATTAAATATATTTTTTTGGAATTAATTGTTAATTAAACAAGTTAATTATAATCTAAACGAATAAATTGAATAAAATTGAATAAAATTGAATAAAAATAATAAAATATTATAATTTATTAAAAATGTCTAAAATAATAACCATAAAAAAAAATAAAAATAAAAATAAAAATAAAAATAAAAATAAAAATAAAATGAAATTTATAGATTTATTTAGTGGCATAGGTGGTTTTCATATTGCTTTATCTAAATTAGGACATAAGTGTGTTCTTGCTTGTGATATTGATAAAAATTGTCGTGAAATTTATGAAAAAAATTATGGTGTTAAACCATGTGATGATATTAGAAAAATAGATGAAAATAATATGGTTAATTTTGATATATTATGTGCTGGATTTCCTTGTCAATCTTTCTCAAATGCCGGTAATAAAAATGCCTTTGAAGATAAAATAAGAGGTACATTATTCTTTGATATTATAAGAATCGCTAAAGAAAAGAAACCAAAATTTATGTTTCTTGAAAATGTTAAACATATAAAAAAAATAGACGACGGTAGTGTATTTAATACTATTTTAGGTGCTTTGGATGAAATTGGATATCATATAGAAGATGAAAAACAAGTATTTGAATTATCGCCACACCAGTTGGGTATACCACAAGATAGAAAAAGAATTATATTTGTATGTATTAGGAAAGATATTTATGACTCTAGTAAAGTAATAGATTTGGATTTAGACGAAAATATAGAAATTAAGTTTGATAATATTTTAGAAACTAATGTTGAAGAAAAATATAAAGTAAAACCTGAAATAGAACAATTATTTAATATTTGGGATGAAATGGTTAAAAAAATGGAAACAGGACAAAAAATGAGTCCTACTATTTTATGTAATGAATTCCATTCTAATTATACAGAAGAAGAATTTGAAACTCTTCCTCAATGGAAACGAGATTATATAACTAAAAATAAACCTATTTATCAAAAGTATAAAGATTTATGGGATATTTGGTATGGAATGAATAAAGATATATTAAGTAAAAAAGAAGTTAATGGGAAATTAGAATGGCAAGCAGGACCCTTAGAAGAAAATGACTCCATATGGAATCATTTTATACAAGTAAGACAATCTGGTATTAGAGTGAAAAAAAATAAATTCTTTCCTACTCTAGTAGCAATAGTACAAACACCTATTTATGGAAAAGAAAAAAGATATATCACACCAAGAGAATGTGCTCGTTTACAATCCTTTCCAGATACATTTATTTTACCAGATAAAGATAATATTGCTTATAAACAATTTGGAAATGCGGTTAATGTTGATGTGGTATATAGAGTAATGAGTAAAACTTTAGAATTATATAAATGAATTATTCTTTTAGAATTATATAAATATAATATAAATGCCAATTTGGAATAATCCTAATTTTTTACTTTTACAAGATTACCCTTATAATAAAAAACAATTAGATGATTTTATAATTCGAGCATATAAAATGGGAAAAACTAAAGTAATACATAATAAAGATAAATATGTAGTTAAAAATGAAATAGAAAGAATTAAAAAATATAAGAAAATTAGATTAACAAAACCTATACCAACAAAAAATAATTTAAAAAAAAGTAAAGAAAATGAAAATAAAAGAATGAAAAATATTTTTAAAGATTTAGCAAAAAAATTAAAAAAAAATAAAAAAACTTTGAAAAAAAATACTAAAAAGAAAATAGTTAAATCTAAGAAAAACTAATATTTATTTTTTGAATAATTATTTGGGGAGAACAAAATACATTTCCTTTCCATCTTATTTCTATAGAATATTTTTTAATTCCATCAACTAAAATGTCATACCACATTTTTGCTGCTTTTTTATTAGGATATTCCTTTTTAACTAACTCTATTTTTTTACTATATAATTTTTCTTGTAATTTATCTAAATCAATAACATTTTCCCCATCAACTTCAAATACTTTATATGGAGTATTACTGGAACACAAACCTTCTTTGATTAAGGAAATTACTTTTTCTTTTTCAATTTCTATTGAATTATATAAAGAATCCCAATAAATATTTTCTTTTCCTGGATAAAATAAAGAATTTATTTTTTTTCTATCTTCCTTTTTAAATTCTAAATATCCTTTTGACTTTAAAAATTCTCTTTTAACTTTTTCTAATTCTTTTCCGTTCGATAATATTTTTTGTATAGAATAATTTGTTAAAAAAGAATCTTTTTGTGATTTAACCGATATACCAATCCAACTATTATTTACTAATTTCAACATAATATCTGATTTACAATGTATTTGTGATAAATTTTTATTTAATTTAGTTATCTCTGGAAAACAATTAGTATTTTTACCTAATAAATATACCTCCTTAATTTCACCAAAATTTTTCTTTTCTTTATTTATAAAACTTATATAATTATTTATTTGTTTTTCACTCCTAAAATTAATATCTTTAATATATTCATCCTTTTTTAAACATTTAATAGTTTTCACATTATTAATAATATCATCTCTATTTCCTATATTATCACATTTCAAACATACGGCAACTAATAACTCCGCAAAATTATAATCAACATTTTTTCTGTTAGTATTACTTATTGATATTATTCTTTCTATAGAATGACCTTTCCTTTTACAATAATTGCCTGTATTTGATAATATTTTTATACATGTTTTACATACCTTACCATTTTTCAAAAATCCTGGTTTTATTATTTTATTCATTAATTCTTTTATTAAAATTAAAATTTATTCAATTTTTAAATCATTTCTAGACTTATTAACATTCCAGACACTCAATCTCATAATTATTTTTCTCATAAAACTTTTTTCTTTTTTCTGCTTGTCTTCCAAATAGAGAAAACTTATCAACAAAATCAATTACTAAAGGAACAACTTTTCTATCTTCCTTTCTCATTCTAAGAATTCTTCCTACTGATTGTTCTATATTACTTTTAGGGGAAGCGAATATTAAAGTATTTAGTTCTTTACAATCAAAACCTTCACTCGCCATAGAATATGTAGCTAGCATAACATCTTTACTTTCTGATTCTTTCAAGTGTTCTTGTTTCATTCCTCCCAAATAATATCCCGATGTACAGAATTTAAGTTCTTCTAATTTTGTTTTTAAATACTCTAAATGTTTTCTTCTATCACTTAGTATTAATATTTTTCTTTTTTCCTTAATACATTCTTCTATTTCCTTTAGAATAATTAAACTTCTTGGTTCATAAGCACATATATTATTAATCATTGCAGGAGAATTAACTTGTCCCTTAAAATTAAATTTTATATCGCTATATTTTTCGTCTTCTGTATAGTATTCTATCATTTTAACTTTAACGTGTTCTTGTTCTCTCTTTTTAATTAAATAAACTATATCACCTAAAAACCATTCAAATACTTTAGATAATCCGTCTGTTCTTGTAGGAGTTGCGGATAGACCCAAAGTATATTGACAATTTACTTTAAGTAAAGAACGCGAAAATACCTCCGCACCTAAATGGTGACATTCATCATAAATTACCATACCAAAATCACTAAATACTTCTTCTTCATAATCTCTCATAGATATACTTTGTAACATACCTAATACTATATCACAACCTTCTATATTAATAACTTTACCTTGTATTTTACCTATTTTTGCGTCTGGTAAAAAGAATTCTATTCTTTCCTTCCATTGGTCCATTAAGAATTCTTTATGAACTATAACAAGTGCTTTTTTCCCTAAAGCAGCTAATAAATATAAAGCAATAACAGTTTTTCCAAATCCACAAGGAACAGAAATGATTCCCCCACCTATATCTTTAGCAACTTCTAAATATTTTTCAACTACAGGTTTCTGATTATCTCTCAAATCATATTTAAATTTTATATTAATAGATTTTCCATCTTCTATTTTATTAGTATCTAATTTACCTAAATGTTTAATACCATAAAATTTAGGTATATATATTTTTTTTTTACTTTCTAAATAAACCGGAAAAGGTTTATTATTTAGGTCATTGGCGTATTGATTTGGTATATAAGGTTTTACATATAGGGTTTTACATAGTTTTTTTAAATCTTGATTGCTAATATTTTCTTTATAGATAGTATATCCTTTTTTTCCTATATAATTGGATTTCATATATAATTATTTTTATATTAATTATTATAAATCAATTTTATTAGAATTAATATTTTTTTAATCGAAAAATAAAATCTATATATAATTTATAAAAATGAAAAATAACAAGAATAATATTATCGCTTCTGTTAATCATTCAATTAATAACATTAACAATAATGTTAAAAAAGTGGTCAGAAATGATTTAGTTGTTAATACCATTAGAGTATTATTAGTTATTTATGCTTCATTCGTTATTCCACAATTAAATGCCACACATTTAAATTATGTTAATAATACTATAGTAAGATTAGTTATTGTTTCACTTATTGTATATTTATCATTTATTGATATGGTAACCGCAATGCTTTTACTAATTTCTTTTGTAGTAACAATTCATACTAATAAAAATTATAATAAACAAGCAAAAGAAGTAAATGAAAATGACAAGAATTTTATTAACAAAATTAATAATTTAACTAAAGCACAAATAGAAAATTATGAAAATGAAAAAGAAATTGGAAATAATGTAAGTGGTGATAACTTAAAAACTGGTAATGTAAGTGGAAATAACTTAAAAACTGGAAATAATGTAAGTGAAAATAACTTAAATAGTAATGGAATAGTATCAACTTATGACGATTCGAGCGAAATATTAGGGACACAAAACAGTGTTCCAAAAGGATTTAATAATAAAATAGATACTAGAGCAGTATTTAATTCAAATAATAATAAAGAAAAATTAAATAATAAAAATAATGTAAATATTGTTGATGTAAATGAATCTATTAATAGAAATAATAAAGAACAACCCTCTTCTGAAACTATGACTGAAAGTTTAATGAGAGCAAAAGGATTTAAAGATGATCCAAACTCTCCAATGGGTTTAACTACTGCACAACACTTATATGACGTTTCGGAAAACGCTGTTCCGGGGGCGGATGTTAACGACCAAGTTAAAACATTTGAAAAACAATTAGGAATTCAAGGTATGGATGAAATTACTGGTCCAAATGCCAGAAGATATGAAGGATATCACTACAATAATGAAGCAGAAAGACCAAATTTAACTAGTGAAATGATTTTAGATAGAAAATCTGCTTAATTTTAACTCAAATTACTTTTTATTGTATTTACTGTAAATTTTATATTTATTTCAAATTACTTTTTATTGTATTTGCAACTTGATTTGCTTTAAAAACTGCTTCAGTAGCAAATTCTGCTCCTGTTAATTTTGCTATAAGTTGACTAAATAATTCATGTCTAAATATCATTTTAACTAAATAAACTGAAATCACTATAAGCATAATAAATATCACGAATAATAGATATTTTTTCATATTACCTGCTCTATCAGGAACCATACAATGCCCCCATCTAACTTTAGGGTTTTTTGTATAACACCATGGAGCACCTTCTAATCCCCCAGGGTCTCTACATTTATTATGTGGTTTCCATTTTTCATTTTTAGATTTATTGAGTAATCCATCTCTCGCAAGTGTTTTCGTATCAACATCCATTTCGTCAAATGTATAACCTGATTTAGATAAAATAGTATTTTTAGTAAATAAATTTAATATATTACCTTCGTGATGAACTTCATTTGAACCCCAATCTTGACATTCGTCACCTTCTAAAGTATATGTTAAATCTTCTCCTTGAAATTTAAAAATTATATCTTTTAAATTAATTTCTTTATTTAATTCTTGTAAAATAAAATCATTAATTTCTTTATTTAATTCTTGTAAAATAAAATCATTAATTTTAAATTTCTCTTCTTTAGATTCAATTAGGTCTAATAAATTTACATATTTAGAATTTTCATAAGTATCTATATGCCAACTTAATAAAAATAATAATAAAAGTTTATTATCTACTACGGATTTTAATTCATCAATATTAGTACCTATAAAATTATCAATATTAGTATTAATTCTATCATAAGTGTATTCTAAAGTTTTATCATTTTTAAAAAAAGTATTATTAGAATTTAAAACACTTAATTCCATGCATGCCTTTTCTACAATTGTATAGTAATCTTTTTCTATAATATTTTGTTTAATACTTGTTTTATCCATATACGTTTCAAAATAATTGATAGAATTATATTTTTTGGCATCAAAAATCATACTTGCTACATAATCATAATATTTATTAGAATCTTCTTCTTTTAAATCTATAATTTCTTGTAATGTTAAGTCTTGTTCTCCTGCTTTACCTAAATCATCCCAACCATTACTGAGTATTTCCAATTGGTCTTCATTTGAATTATAATCTTTATTTTGACCTCCATAATAACTATCTATTATCTTTCTAGCACCACTTCTATATTCTACACCAGACCTAGAATCAGTAGTTATTCTTATAGGAGCAATCATTTTATTTATCATATCTGCTTTGGTTTCCTCTTTTACGTCTTCTTCTTTTACTTCTACAGTATGATTATAAAATACAATTCTACCATTTAGAGGGTGTGTATTTCTATAACCAGACGGATTTCCTTCTTGTCTAAAAATATTTATATATTCCTCCATTATTTCAATTTGTTCTTCAAATACTATCCAATTAAATGTTTCAAAACAAGGAGGCATCGGCAAAGAACCCTCATATGAAAAAAATGACATTTTATTAGGTATTAAATCATTTATATTCCAGTCTTCACTTACGCGAATTTCTGTTATTTTATTTTCTTCATCCTTACCTATTTTATTCATTTTCTTAAAATTACTATTTGTTATAAACTGTGATATAAACTTATTTCCTTTTGTTCCTACATGTCCCTTCCCTTCTTTTACTAAAATACTAATAATAACACCTTTATTTTTTATAAAATTATTGTTATGTTCTCCTTCTTCTACGTGTGCGTGGTCTTCATCTAAATCTGTATCAATATGTGTTTCAAAACCTTTACCCTCTGGTAAAAAATCTTTTGATAAACTATGATAAAGATTTATTTCCATAACTGAACTATTACCATCTATAAGGTGATGACTCGGTGTATGAAAATATATTTTTTGTAAAGGTAATTTTTTATTATTAAAGGTTATAGAACTATTTTCATCCCAATCTAAATTAATTATATTTTGGTTATCCTTGGAAATATGACATTTACTCGGTTTATAATCAATACTTAATCCACACATTAAATTACAATCGTGAACCGATTTTGTATTTATGTTTATAGGTGATTGTTTTCCTTTCACTTTCACCATTTTACCTAAATTATTTAATTCATAAGAGTGACAATTACCTATTATATTATCTTCACTGTCTCTTGTTTCTTTATTCCATCCAATATTTATATTTTTTGTATTTCTTTTTTTCTCTGGATATTTAAAGTCAACCATATTAAAATTAATAAATATTTTATTTTTTTGAATTATAAGTTATCTTATTTAATCTATTTTATAATTATTATTTATACTTTACTACCCTGTAATACTTTTAACATTGGTTTTTATATTATTTACAGTTTGATTTGCTTTAAATACTGCTTCAGACGCAAAATTTGCTCCTGTTAAAGCAGCAACAATTTTACTTATAATTTCGAATCTAAATAAATATTTAACAAAAATTACGGCTATAACACCAACCATAATAAAGACAATTACTAGTATTATTCTCGCAATATATTTTGTATAATCGGGTTGAACACAATAATTCCATCTTTTTTTAGGATTTTTAGTATAACACCAAGGTGCTGCTTTTACATTCCCCGGATTTCTACATTTATTATGTCTAAACCATTTTAATGTTTTTTCACCGGTATCATTATCTAAATCAAATGCTTCTTGGTCTGTTAAATTCGTATCTTTATTATTTCCGGAATGTGATTTTAATAATCCATTTCTAATATGATTTTTTTCTGTATAACTTAAATTATCCCAAGTTTTACCATCTTTCTGAAAAATTTCTGGTTTTTCCCAGAATTTAAATAAAGAACCTTCGTAATGGACTTCGTTAGATAACCAATCTTGACATTCTTCATTATCTATAGTATGATCCATTTCTGGTCCAGCAACTTGAAGTTTAATAGTAAAATCATTTTTAGCACACCAACTCATAATATTTCCCATACATACTTCATATTTGGGTGTAAAACTAATTATCATACCTACCATTTTATTCCATACAAACATTTCCAAATCAGCATTTAATTTACCATCTCCTACCTGTCTATTCCATCCATTCACTAATATATCATTTTCACCTCTATTCTCGTCTGTCCATTCATCCGTCCCACTTGTATTATATAAAACAAAATTTTTAATAACTAGAGAATCATACTCATTACCTAATACTGTTAATTTCATTTTATCTCCTATAATAGTTGCCATATCTACAAAAACATTAGCTTCTCCATATTCACCATCCCTATCAAATAATAACTGAGCATTTTTTTTATAAAATTTAAATTGATAATAGAGAACACCCTCAGGATCAATCAGTTTAGATTGGGTTATATCTATGTCACTATCTTTATCTTCTTTATTAACCAGAGATTGAATTGGTAAAGTTCCTCTATCCCAATTATTATTTTTATTCCAATATTTTGGAGAATTACCAATTCTATCTCCGCCATTTTTTTTTGTTTCTTTTAAATTGTTTACATCATTTGGACTTATAATATATTCATATCCTGGGTAAGTAAGATTAAAAATTTCTGCTATTTTGACAGTTCCACTCCATAAAGTATTATTAAAAATAAACATATAATTTTGTTGAGATAAAATATTAGTAATTTGGTCTGGTTCTGTATATTTACCACTTAATGAAATAAAAAATCTATATACTTGTAATAATATTTTATCATATTCTTCAGATTCTTTTTCTTTATTTATATTATTACTTATTAAAATATCAGTACCTATATCGTATATTTTATATACTGTAGTTAATTTATCTGTAACCGATTCTATACTTTCATCATTCTTAATATAAGGGAAAAAATCTTCATATATTATATGTTCTGCTTTTACGGTTTCATCGTTATCTTCAGAATTATGTAATTGTTCACCCCCAATATCTTTATAAATTTTATAATCATATTCCGAATTAAACTCTAAATAATAAGTTTTATATTTATTTTCCTGTTCGGTTTCAAGGTATATATTATCAGTTGTTGTTAAAGTAATTAATTCTTTTAATATTCCTTGTATTGACGTATTTTGTTCTGGACTAATTTTTTGAAATTTATATGTAAATGTAAATTTATTTATACTTTCATATTTTATAAGTTTATTATAGTATAGTATAGATTTTCTTATATTATCTATTTTCATTAATTCCGTATTATTTTGCCAATATAAATTATTTGCATAATCTCCACTATTCATTGTTTCGTCCATTTGAACTTCGTTCATAGAGACCTCCGTGTCGTAAAACTTTTTAAAAATTGCTTCTAATTCATCTTTAAATTTTCTTTCGAACATACCTAAATAATCATATCCATCTGTATCAAATTTCAATCTTTTATAATAATTGTTTTTCTCATCTGGATTACTAATAGAACTAACTTTTGAAACAATAATTTTAGGAGTAATATCTGTAAATACTCCTTGCCCCCATTGATTCCACATATTTGCGACTTCTATAGCAGTTGATTCTTTATCTTGGAATGAACTTAAACTTCCTGTCCCAGTTGCGGAAGCTAATATATCATCTGCTTTACTAATATATTCTTTTGAACCTATAATATCGTCTTTCATATAATTCAATCTAACAATACTTAGTAAATCTTTTATTTGGTCTCTTTTACTTTTTTTATATTGTTCATCTGTTATCATTTCTACATTGGTTCTGTAAAATAACGAAGCGTCTTTTAAAGTATCTTTTTCTGTTACTGTATTTGTTGATTCTGTTGCTGATTCTATATCTAGCGGTGATATATATTCAAGAGTGATACAAATAGCTTTAATAAGTTCGAAAATACCACTTTCAATACTTTGTATATTATCAAATACGATTACATTATAGTCATGTTCTCCTTTCTTATATTCATACATAAAATATGATTTTCTTTTAGGTAAAAGTTGTTCGATATTCCAATTAGAATGGACGCTTATTGGTTCTTTGGAATTTAATTTATGAACGAATTGATTAAAAAATACATTTACTTCACTTCCCTTATGTTCTCCAATATTAAATAATATACAACTTACTATTTCACTCTTTATTCCTGCTTGTTTTGCTTCATGGTGATTATCATCTTCTTTTTGTTGTGAATGATAATGGAAATGTTTTCGCAAAGGAGATATATCTTCAACGTCATTATGATAATGATTATGGGCTATTATTCCTTCGCCCCCGTGATGTATATTTACCTCTAAATCAAATTTTTCACCGTCTACAGAATGTCTACTTGGTGAAAAAAAATAGATCTTATCTACCTCATAATTGGTATCACGATAATTTATAAAACTACCTTGTTCATATTGAATATATTTTTGGGTTGAATCTGTTTTAATATGGCATTTTTTATTAGACATATAATCAATAATAATTTTACATAATAAATTACATTGGGTTGCTGTATCGACAATTATATTTTTCTTATTTTCAATTGGAGTTGTCATATTTGTTTATAAACTTATATTAATAATAGATAATTTATTTTTTTTATTAACTTATTTTAGTTATTTAATTTAATAATGAAAACTTTTATTCTATTTTCAACATTTATACTAATAACAATATTTTATCTCCTATACAGAAAATGTTATTTAAATAAAAGTATAGAATATTTTAATAGTATAAGTCCTACACCTACATATACACCTACATATACACCTACACCTACACCTACACCTACACCTACATATACACCTACACCTACATTAATTTACTCAAAACCTTCATATACGAAAAAAAAAACTATAGATAACCAATATTTAAAATTAGAATTTATTTATCTTAATCCTTTGTATAAAGATTTAACTATAAAATTAAAAGATGGTATACTCGTAAAAGAAGAAAATGACTGGAAAAGTAAATTAGAAAACGAATTATGTACACCAGATGATATTAACACAAATACACCAAGTGCCAGTATAGATTCTTGTACCTGTTTAAATTTGGGTATAAATAATGAAAAAATATGTGGTAAGGAATATTCACGGTATATTTATGAATGTCCTAATAAGTGTTCTAGTTGTAATAAATGTCATACTGACAAAACACATAAATCATATATAGAATGTAAAAATATAGAAAATAAGAAAAAATGTAAATCCTATAAAGATAAATTAATATTTAGTAAAGAATATTATACTTCTAATGATAGAAAATTTATAGAAATGCCATTTTCACAAGAAGAAATTCCCAGTCCCAGTCCTAGTCCGGAAGTACCTAGAGGTTTTAAAAAAAAAAATAAAAGGAAAACATATAAAAAAATTGTAATAAGAAGTAACCAAGCAAAAAATATATTCAAAACAACATTAATTAATGATTTTATCAAGGATAATGATATACTACTTAAAATAAGTAAAAATGAAAATTATTATACAGGAAAAGAAAAAGTTGATATTTCATTAAAAAAAATAGTAATACAGAATCTATATTTTAATATGAAAACTATAGAATATGATATTTTTTATGAAGGTAAGGATGAAATTTATTTATTTATAGTTCCCAAAAAAAGACATGTTGGTAAAAATATAACTTTAACTATTAAGGGTTATTATAAATTAGATAAAAATTATAGTTTTGATTTAGAAAAAATAATTAATATTTACGAATATATTGAAAAAGCAGTAGATATAAAAGAAATTAAGCAAATAAATGAATACGAATCTTCTCTAGCTAATGATTATGTCAATAATTATTTAGGTGATTCCGAATTAGAAAGTCCTCACCTTATGCGAAACCCTAGAATTATAAATGATATTAAAAATAAACCGTTAGGGGAGTTTGAAAGAAAAGAAATATTAGATAGTCCTGAAACATGGGTAGAAAGAATTGATATTAATAGACCTTGGATTTCTACCTTTACAGAAGTATTTTCTGATATTTATGCTGAATATAACCAAAAGAAAGATATTTACAGTCCTTCACTTACAGAAAGTCCTAATCCATCTATCAGTCCAAATATAAGTCCTAATCCATCTATCAGTCCTAATATAAGTCCTAATCCATCTATTAGTCCTAATCCATCCGTCAGTCCTAATCCAAGTCCTTCCTAATAATATTATATAAATAACTTATATTTATTGTTAAATTTAAATCTTATTTTCTATAAAAATAAAATGTTTTCTTTATATTAATAAAATGGAAAATATATATAAGAATAATCTATTAGTTTTAGATAATTTGCCAATAGACGAAAGTATTTATTATACCAATAATACAATTTCTAGAGAAAATAGATATTTTGGTTCTATTAGATATGGAAACAATATAGATAAAATATTAGGAGTTGTCAATATTAGTTTTCTTCATTACTACAATATACTCTTAATTAATAATGAAGATATATCAAAAGAAGAAATTAAAGAATTACTTACTAAATCTATAGAAGGTTTAGAAAATTACAAAATTTATAGTCAAAATAATAATAGAGATACTAAAAAAATAAGTAATTTAATAGAGTTACATAAAAAATATTTAGAAGATTACGAAAATAATAGATTTGCTAAAACACAAGAAAATATTAAACTTATACAAGATAATATTAATGTTATAGAAGAAGACTTAACAGAAATAAAATTAGATGAAGATAAAAAACAAGATACTAATAATAAATGTAATTATTTTACTACATTATTTATAGGAATAAAAGATAGTATAACTGGATTTTTCATATCTATTTATAGTCATATATTTATATATTAAATTTACGGAGAAGGGTGTCCGGTATGTCTGTGTATTAGAGAACCTTCCGGATTTTCTATTTCAGTATGACTTGATTCACCCCCTATACTTGTATGCGAATGAATAGTTTGCGTGTCGTCTAATGTTATAGTATTTATAACACCCCCTTCATCTCTACAAAAACACCTATCGTCGTCACCTTGTAAACCTTTTTCCCCTACTTTACCTTTATTACCTCTTTCTCCTGGTAAATCTGTCATAAAATAATGGAATAATACAGTAGTTAAAATATTTAGTAAATTTATTAATACCAGGGCAATATACCAATTAAAGAATAACTTAAAAGAAGGGTCGTCGCTAATATTCGATCCATATCTAGTAAGTATTCCTACTACTACAATAAAAAATAAAGTAATTATGGCTAATATTAAAAACATTGTTTTATCAAGTTTCATTTATATTTATGAATTATAATTTTTTTTACCTATTTTTTTGATTTTATTTTTTTTTAAAAAGTATTTATGTTTTAGTATAAATATAATTTATCTCCTTTTGTTCTTTATCTTTATATACCATTCTTTCACCAGTAAAAAACTTCTTACATTCTTTTTTATGTTCTTCCTCATTATATATATCACTTTTTAAAACAAAACTGGAATCCTTAAATATATAGGCATAATTACTCATATTAGTATCTATTTTCTGATAATTCATCATTATAAATTGACAACCCCAATCTAATCCCTTTCCAGGTTCATAATTTATAGGTGTTATACCACTAAATATAGAATCCGTCTTTATTTCGGGTGAAAGAATAGTAAATCCACATTTATTATATCTCTTTAAGTCATTTCCGGATAATTTATGGAATTCTTCATTAGAATAATCCTCTATATCTTCCTCGGCATCCACAACTTCTTCGTGTCTAACATATAAAATTCTATACTGATTTTTATTGTTTTGTAATGTATAATTTGAAGCGCTACTATAATTTACAACTTCCTCTAAATTAGTATCCTCAAAACCTGTACTACTAAATATTAATACCCTCCCTTTACAATCGCCAATTGTTATATCATTTATATGGTTTTTTTCCTTATTAGGTGAATTATAAGCATAACTACTATCCAATAAATATTCCCCCAATATTTCATATATATATTTATGTACTTTATTCAAACACCTAACATTTCTATTAGTTTTAAGATTTAAATATAAAATAAAAGGGTCTTTATATACCTTTAAATCTTTTAAATTAAAAGCAACTTTCGCAATTTCTCTTAAAAATAATTTCAAATTAATACTATTTAATGTATATTTCCATTCCCCTTCTTCTTCTCCTACAGATACAACAGGTTCAACTTCTTCACCATATCCACTATTAAATATTTCTAATTCTACGAATCGAGGACCACATTTTAAAACTTCACTAAATACTTCTACACTAACATAATCAAATTTATGTAGCCCGCACACATAAGGTCTATAAGCACTTGCAATATAGAAATCCCTTAATTTTTTACTTTTTATATTTGTTATAGATAAATCAGTTAAATTTTGTTGTTTTATTTCATTGGTTCTATAAATTGCCAATTTAGCAAGAGACATATAAACTCTAAATATTCTGGATACTAATAGTATTGCTCCTAATAATAATATTCCTATTAGTAAAAAAATGAAAAATAATACTTGATTTCCCAATTTAGTGTCTTTTATTTCATCATTTGTTTGGTCTCTGGGAACTTTAATTTTCATTTTATTTGCGACATTATTCGCAACATTATTAACTTTTTCCATTATTTTGTTTTTCATACCTTCTGCTTTTTCTTTTAGTGCCATTTAACTTTTTAATATATAATTTTTTTATAAAAAGATATTTAATTATTAATATTTATCCATAAACATTTCATTCGTCGATATCTCAATATTTAGTTCTTTTGCTTTCTTCATTTTACTTGATTGACTTTCCATTGTTTCTACTATCAAAATATTAGTTTTTTTATTAACTATATTTTGTATAATTCCGCCTTCTAATTCTATTTTCTCTAAGATTTTTTTATCTCTTTTTCCAGTAATAACTATATTTTTGTTATTAAGTAATTTTTTTTTTTCTTTTTTCTCATTTGTTTTATCTTTTTTAATTACAATTTTTTTCTTTTTAAATTTAAGTTGATTATGTTCTAATAGGAATTCCTTTATTTTAGGTAGTTTTTCTATAATTTTTATAGATGTCTTCTCCTGTATACTAGGTATTTCATTTAACATTTCTATTGTTATATCCATATCTTCATAGAAAATATTAGGGTATTTATTAGTTATCTTCTTTAATATCTTATATCCTATACTATCTATAATTGAACTTCCTGCGATAACTTTTTCTATCTCTAATTCTTTATCAATAACATTATGTATACTATCATATATTTTATTGGCACTTTTCTCTTTAATACCTTTCAACTCGAGTAAGTCTTCAAGTCTAATATTCATTATTTTCTTGATATTATCAAAACCTGCTTCATACATTTTTTGATATAACCCTGGACCTATATGTTCAACTTCCAAAGTCTTAAAGAAAGTTATAATCCTTTTTATTTTAACTTCTTTATCATCATCCATATTTAGAAGTATAATTTCTTTATGAGTTTCGTTCCATTTATATTCAACTTCTGGTAATTGGGGTTTCGTTTTTTCTAAAACTTCAACAATCTTAGGTATTATTTCACCCCCTTTTATCATTTTAATTACTGCTCCTGGTCCAATACCATTTTTTACAATAAAATCTGCATTGTTTCCAGTAGCTTTTTTATTAGTTGTTCCGCATAATAATGTTGGTTCAATATTAACAATTGGTTTAAGTTTGCCGTGTTTACTGGCATTCCATTCTACATTAATAACTTTAGTTATCGCGAAATCTAAATCCATCTTGAAAGCGAAACTATATTTTGGATTTCCTTCAGTAGTTCTAGTATTTATATTATTATTCGTAATAATTACACCGTCTATTTCATAATTAGAATGTTTTTTTCTCTCTAACATATATGAAGATAAATCATTGAAATTTATTTTTTCCCTTATTTCATTTCTAACAACGCGAAAACCTAAATCATTCAGGAACTCCATTTGTTCTGAAGGCTTCATAATCGGTTCTATCAATTCATAGACAACGAAATCTACTAATTTAAGATAGTCTTCCTTTTTACTAAAATCTTTTTGATTAGACATTCCCGCAACAAAACTTCTAGGATTGGCGAATTCGTCTTTCACTTTAATATAATTTTCTTTTGATACTAAGATTTCCCCTCTTACCATAAAATCTTTCTTTTTATTTATTTTTTTTTTATAAATATTAACAAACTCCTGGATTTTACTAATATCTTTCCCTTCTTTTCCATTACCTCTAGTATAAATTTTTATATTATTACTCTTTTTATTCAATAGAAATGAAATACCGTCTAATTTATCAGATATTACTACTTCCCCTGGATAAGTCTTTATCCAATTATCTATATCTTTTTCGGTTTTCTTTTTATTCATACTACCCATATGAATTGGTAATTTTACCTTATCTTTCTTAATAGTTGAACCTATTTGTGATAGGAATTTACTATCCGGAAATTCTTGTTCTAAAATTGATTTAATTATATCGAAAACTTGATCCGAAATTAATATATTTCCATCTTCGGTATTATAATAATTATCAGAACATTGATAAAGTAATTTCTCAATATCTTCTTGTGAAGCACTATTGACAAATTGTATAGGATTTTGTTCTACATAATCAAAATTCATATATTCAATATATTTATATGTAATTAAATCAATTTTATTATTATTAAATTTTTTCTTTATTATTATATTTAATTATTCTTCCTTATAATAGGGTCTTTTACTAAATTAAAACAATTATTTTTTAATTCCTCCCAATTTTCATTTAACTGAATATTATGTATATGTATTTCTATTTCATTATTAAACCAGTTTAGAGGATTAATATTATCTTCTGTATCTATACAAACCCCTTTTATATAATTAATTGTTACAGGTATTATTGGTATTTTATTATCACTTGCTAATCTAAATAATCCAGACTTAAATTCCTTTACTATTTTATTTTTCGAAGGTTTACCTTCTGGAAATACTATTATATTTTCATTATTATTAATTTTATTTTTAATTATTTTTTTTACTTTGTTACCGCTATCTAAATTACCTCTATCATATGGCACTAATCTAAATGATTTTAAAAACACTTTTTCAAGATATTTTAAAAATGATAAATATTTAGGTAAATCTTTATCTGAACATAAATTAGATTTACAAATACAATTTGTTTTTTCAAATAAATTTATTAAAATTGGCAAATCATTGGCATTTTGGTGATTAGAAATAATAATATATTTTTTCTTCTTTAAAATTTGTAAATCACCTATAATATTTATTTTATTATTGAATAATTTATGTTCCATTGAAAATTTAATAATTTTTTTAAAAATTTTATAACTCTTCTCTTCATTTAATATAAAAGTAAAAAACATATTTATTAAAATAAGAATTATTAGTAATAATACTCTAATACTGTTTATAAAAACATTATTAAAATTAAATTTTATAAAAGACATAATTTATAAATGTAAACTTATTTTTTAAATAATTTATTTCCCAGTACTTCCAAAACCACCAGTTCCCCTACTAGTTTCACTAAGTTCTTCTACTAACTCAAATGTTATCGGTTCCAAATTAGGAGAGCAAATTTGAAGTAATCTAGTTCCTTTTTCTACTACATAATCACTTTCGCTATTATTATCAAAAAACCCTATTAAATGACCTCGGTAATCTCTATCAATAATACCGACAGAATTCGCAAGTCTTAATGGTGTTTTTATAATTGAAGAACGAGGAAAAGTAAAAAATGATAATCCCTTTGATTTATCGTCTGTTAATGCTTCACACGCAATGCCAGTATCAATTTTACCCATCTTTCCTGCTGGAATAGTAATATCTTCTAAAGTAAAGATATCTAATCCAGCATCTCCTTCGTGATAATTAGAATGGTTAATATAAAAAGGTTGTGCTTGTTCAGTGGGTTTAATTAGTAAATGCATAGTTAAATAAAAATATGGTATAAGTTTTAAATAAATTTTATAAGTTTTAAATAAATTTTATAAGTTTTAAATAAATTTTATAAGTTTTAAATAAATTTTATAAGTTTTAAATATATATTAACAATATATAACGAAAATGGTTAAATATAGTTGCGAACGATGTGGAAAAGAATTTTCTCAAAAATCTCACTATGATTCTCATAATAGACGCAAAACGCCTTGTGAAAATAATGCTGATAAAATTAAGGCACTTGTAGATAAGGCAGTTGAAGAAAAATTAAAAGAATTAAATAATAAAAAATTGATTGTTGAAAATGAAGAAGTAATTGTAAATAAAGATATCAAAATGACCGAACACAAAATACAAAAACCATTCTTAAAATGGGTAGGAGGTAAAACACAAATTATTAATTACCTTATTTCAAAATTACCAAACGAAATAAATAATTATCATGAACTATTTTTAGGAGGAGGTAGTGTTTTATTGGCGGTTTTATCATTACAAAAACAAAAAAAAATTCTAATTAAAAACAAAATTTATGCTTATGATATTAATAGTGACCTAATTAATGTATATAAAAACATTCAAAATAACAAAGAAGAATTATATAAATTTATTAATTTATATATTGAAGAATATGATAGCATAAAGGGAGAAATAATTAATAGAAAACCTACTTCTATAGATGAAGCAAAAACTTCAAAAGAGAGTTATTATTATTGGATAAGGAACAAATATAATAACATAGATAAAAATACTATTGAATGTTCTGCACTATTTATGTTTATTAATAAGACTTGTTTTAGAGGTATGTATCGTGAAGGACCAAATGGATATAATGTCCCATATGGACATTACAAAAAAACACCTACAATAATATCTGAAACAGATTTAAATTATATTAGCGATTTAATTAAAAATGTTGAATTTAAACATAGTAGTTTTACTGATTCAATTAAAAATGTTAAAGAAGGAGATTTTGTATATTTAGACCCACCATATGCACCCGAAAATGCGAATTCTTTTGTTGGATATGTCGCAGATGGTTTCAATTTAGAAACACACAAATTACTATTTAATGAAATAAAAAATTTGGAAAATATTAAATTTGTTATGAGTAATGCAAAGGTAGATTTAGTTACTGATAATTTTAAAGAATATAATTGTGATGATATTATAGCAAGGAGGGCTATTAATGCCAAGAAACCAGGTTCAAAGACTACAGAAGTAATTATTTATAATTGATTATAATACTGATAATAACCTATATTTACAATATCTAATATTTCATCAATGTTATTCCATTTAAATTTATGAATATGAATAATATTTTGTTTGTTCTTGTATATAAATAAACAAATTATTTTTTTCTTATTTCCAACCTTTTTATATACTTCTCTAAATGGATAATATAATTGTCTAATATTAAAATCAACACATTCAATAGATTTAGCTTCAACAATACAAACATAATTATCTGTTTCATAACATCCGTCTGTTTCGTATTGAGAACCTTGTATTTCTATACGTTTATTATTAATAGTAGTATTAAAATTACATCGGTGTCTACCTCCTAAAAGTGGTCCATAATTTATTTTTTCACCTATAATATCATCTAAAATACCATTATATTTCAATTTATCTAACATACTGGTTTCGCTTTCTCCTATATCCAATATTAAACTATTCGTTTTATTAGTAATGATATTTGGAACAGACTGATATTCAATTAATGGTATATATATATTATGTTTAAATAAAGCATATGTGCCATTTTTTATAGATAACATACTTATATTATTATCTATAAAACATTGTGGTCTTGATTTACTAGTATCCATTTTACATAGCAATCTTGGTTCAAACTGATTTTCTTTTCCTTTCCATGTTTTTTTACACTTTTTAATATCTTTCGAAGTTAATATTGAGTAGTCTTTATTTAAATCAATATTATTAATATTAATAATATGCCGCCATATACACATTTTTTCTTCGGTTGGTATTGTAGTAGGTTGAGAAGACATACTGATTTCTTTAAGTATAAATTAAGAATTTAATTTAAAATCAATTTTTTATAAATTGTTAAATTATATTATAATGCCTACACATAAAAGTAGTGATTATAAATTATCAGCAGTTAAATACTATTTATCCCATTCAAAAACCAAGTGCAAACTTGTAAAATAATTGGATTAAGTCGGCGTTTTAAATGTTCAAAGGTGTAAATAAATAATATTTTTATAATGCAACGATATTCTTATAACAATAATTCGTATATTGAGGTAATTTTCTAAATTTCGTCGTAAAGTATTTTTTTTCTTCATTGAATATTTCAAATCCTACTAAATAATCATTAAAATATTGTTGTCCTTTCATATACTTATAATTACTATCTAATTGTTTATTGTTAATTGTTATTTCGGTTATATCTTTTTTGTAATGATTTTTTGTTATATCTAGGAGAAAATCCATAGGTACTAAATAATATGTTTTTTCATTGGAAACATATTTATAAAATCCTTTATGTCTTATTTGATGAATTAATTGAATATTATATTTAATAATTGGTTGGAAACAGTCTATCATATGAATACAATCTTTGGGACTAATAAATACCCCTTCTTCGTTTTCTTGTGTTTTGTAAAAATGTGTAATTTTGATAAATTTATTATTTATTGAATTAATCTATTTTTTATATCGTAAAAAATAAATATATCGTGAAAAATAAATTATTATCTAAAAAATTAAATTTTATAAATTATGATTTTGGAGTAAGTTAAAAAAATATAAAATTGAAAAAAATTATTATACAATTTAAAATTTAAGATTTTTACTATAATATTAACTAAACTTTATAATGACAGAACAAAATATTCAAATTGAACAAACTATCGCAAATAATCCGGTTGATAATAACCAGGTTGAACCCATTTTAAAGGATAATCCGAACAGATTTGTTTTATTCCCTATAAATCACCACGCAATTTGGGAAATGTATAAGAAACATATGGGTCTTTTTTGGACTGCTGAAGAAATAGATTTAGGAGGGGATTTAGTGGATTGGCCTAAATTAAAAGTAGAAGAGCAACATTTTATCAAGAATATATTGGCATTTTTTGCGGGGAGTGACGGAATTGTATTAGAAAATTTAGGAACCAGATTTATGAATGAAATACAAATCCCTGAAGCAAAATGTTTCTATGGATTTCAAATAGCAATGGAAAATATTCATTCCGAAACCTACTCGCTTCTAATTGATACTTATATTAAGGATAATCAAGAGAAAAGTAGATTATTTAATGCGATTGAAACTATTCCTTCAGTTGCGAAGAAAGCACAGTGGGCTATTAAATGGATTAATGATAAAGACGCAACATTCGCAACTAGATTAATTGCTTTTGCATGTGTAGAGGGTATATTCTTTAGTGGTTCATTCTGTGCTATTTTCTGGTTAAAGAAGAGAGGATTAATGCCCGGATTAACAAGTAGTAATGAATTAATTAGTAGAGATGAAGGATTACATACAGAATTTGCTGTCTTAATTTATAGTATGTTGGAAAACAAATTAAGTTATGAAACTATAAAGGAAATTGTAGTGGAAGCAGTAGAAATAGAGAAAGAATTCATTATTGATTCTATACCTTGTAAATTAATAGGTATGAATTCGGATTTAATGAGTGAATATATAGAATTTGTTGCTGATAGGTTATTAACACAATTAGGATATGAAAAGATTTACAATACTAAAAATCCATTCAGTTTTATGGAAATGATTTCAATGGAAGGTAAAACTAACTTTTTTGAAAAAAGAGTTATGGAATATTCAAAGTCGGGATTAGGTGTAGAAAAGGAGAAAATGGCTTTTACTATGGACGCTGATTTTTAAAAAAGGAAAGCAGAAACGCTGATTTTTAAAAGTAAAAAAGCATAATATAAGTTTTAATCAAAAATCGGTAAATTTAATACCATTAAGACTAAATGATAATGTATCCATTTTTTCTTTATCATCCTTACCTTTTACTATTTTTTGTAAGTCAATATAAAATTCGTCAACAGTATCACTTTTTATTAAAATATTAACATCGTGTGAATCGTTGATATTTGTTCTACCGTAGAAGTAAAATTCTTTTAAGATATATGATATTGGTGTACCAAAACAATCTTTAATATGATTTAATCTAACTATAACATTAGATTGGACAGAACCTGTAATAGTAATATTTTTAATTAAAAAGTGTTCTTTTATACCTAAAGCATATTTAATAGTATTTGATTTACTTGCTCCTGGTGCTATAAATTCCTGTAAATATTCAGATGTTTTAACATCATTGTCACTATCTATACTTGTAACATTAATATATACCAAATCTCTTAATCTAAAATCTTTAAATCTTAAAGTATCTTTTTCTTTATATAAATAACCTTTATTAGTTATTTTTATATGTTGTTTATTATTACTCCTCTCCGTTGGATCTATTGTTAATGTTGCTTTTCTACCATAACCTCCTTCGAGTTCTAAATCACCTCCTAATTTTGTAATAAAAGTATCAAATGAACCATATTTTTTTTCAAATTCTGTTTTTATATGATTATACATTGTTGTAGAAACTTCTTCCGAATCTTTTGTAGTTATATTCAAAGTTGTACTTCCTCCTCTAAATAAAGATTTATTATCAATATTTTTATTATAAAATTGGTTTGTGTATTGACAATCATTATATTGATTATTTTGATATTGACAATTATAATTAAAACAACTATCTTCGCCATCAATTATTGACACCATTTCTAATGTTGCTACGCCTCCATCTATTGGTGTAGAACCGTCAGTATCAACTTTATAATATAATTCAATAGGACCTTTATTTACAGAATTAACACCACCCGCCGTTTTTTCTACTGAAACTATTTTACTGTTTTTTAAGTCAATATATGTTGTTTCATTAAATGTTTTTATAACACTATAATTAGTATCTTTTTCAACATATTTTATTGTATATGTGCCTTTATTTTCATCATCCGAATTTTGAAATTTTATAAATAAATTACCACTTAATGAATTATTATAAGAATAATAACCGTCATTAGTATTCCAAGTTAATTGTCTTAAACCGATATCAGATACACATGCGTGTAGTGAAACCCATTCTGGAATAATATTATTGGTCATCATTGTTTCAAGGTGTATTTTTGCGTCATAGTCTTTTGTTGGTTTACCAGTTAACGCATATGTTTGAATAGTAGTTGGAAAATCCATAATTTCACTTGTAAGTCGCGCTGTGGTTTCATAACTTGAAAGAGAAGATTTTAAAGCAACCCATTTAGAATCTATATCATCCCCGTCTTTGAAATATTTTAAAAAAAATTCTTTAGTGACATCTAAATCTAATTCTTTTGGATTATCTTTAACGGATAATAAATGTCTTTTATTACGATTAACTTCTGTTTGGTCGTAAGTTCCTTTTTCATTTGGTAATAATATATCCATTTTTAATATTTTTTCTTCGTCTTGTGTTTTAACCTTATTTGCTCTTATTGTTGTTGCTGTATCCTCATTTCTTAAAGTTCCTGACATTATATATATTATTTATATTAAAAAATTTAAATATTTATATTATAATATTTATTTAATATAAATAAAAATGGGAGGTGGACTTTTAGATTTAGTTGCCAAAGGAGGACAAGATATATATTTTATTTGTAACCCCGAAATATCATTTTTTAAGAAGGTTTATAAAAGACATACTAATTTTTCAATTGAATATCAAAAATATTTATTTGATATAGATTTTGGACAAACATCAAAGTTTATTATACCAAGACAGGCAGATTTACTTAAAAATATCTTTATTCAATTTGAATTACCTATTATTGCCCCCGAAGATATAGGATATGTTAATTATATTGGTTATTCTTTAATAGATTATATAGAAATATCAATAGGTGGAACTATTATTGATAGATTAACTGGCGAATGGATGTATATACAAAATGAATTATCCTTCACTGAAGCTAAAAAAGAAGGATATAATAAAATGATTGGGGGTAAAGATTTTTATACATACAGAACAGACCAAAGTAATACTACCGGAACATATATAGTTCCAATAAATTTTTGGTTTACTAAAGATATAGGTTTAGCATTACCTTTAGTTGCTTTACAATATCACGATGTAACTATTACATTAAAATTAAAAAAAATGGATGATTTATATATATCTTCAACTGATATAAAACCTTCAAATACATTAAAAATAGAGAAAGTTAATATTTCTTTGGAATATGTTTATTTAGATAGTAAAGAAAGAAAATTATTTGCTCAAAGTAATCACGAATATTTAATAAAACAAACACAATATAATCTTAATAATAATATTATAGCTAACCAATCTAATATAAAAATTCCTTTAATTTTTAATCATCCTATATTAGAATTAATATTTATAGTTCAAAGAAAAGATAGAGTTAATAAAACTACAGGTGGAAATGATTATTTTAATTTTGCACTTGATGGTAATATTAATATGCTGGATACAGTAAAAAACGCACAAATTTTCCTTAATAATCAGGAAAGAACTCCCCTAATGACTAATAAAGAACTTAGATATCTTAATGTTATTAATACACATACCAGTATTCCAAATAATGTTATATATGTTTATTCATTCTCCTTAAATCCCGAATCATTTCAACCTTCTGGAAGTTGTAACTTTAGTAGATTTGATAATAAAGAACTCGCTATAGAATTTGCTGATAATATTACTGCTTCAGATGTAAAAGTATTTGCCGTAAATTATAATATTTTAAGAATTAGTACGGGAATTGCCGGTTTAGCTTATATTAACTAAATTATATTATTTTTTATTCTGATATTTCTTTAATAAATTAAGTAATTGTTTTTTATTCATTTTACTTATCCCTTTAACTTTCTTTTCCTTTAAGAAAAATCTTAGCATTGGAACTGTATATTTAGAAAAATCATAATACTTACCACATTCCACTACTTTATTTCTCTTTAATCCTTGTAAATTATATACAGAATTAGTACATATACCGTAAGGATTAAATTTAGTGTTTCTAACTTTCATAAGACAACTACAGAATTTCTTTTCTACAAATGATAAATTTTTTGTTTTAAATAATTTATTATATTTTTTTCTCTTTTCAATATTATTCTTTATTGAATTATTCTTTATTGAATTATTCTTTATAGTAACACTCTTCAAAGTAACATATTCCAAAGTTTGTTTTTTAGTTTTTTTAGTATTTTTTTTTCCCATATTTAGTTTCTAGTAATAAAAAAAATTATTTTAATTGTAATATATTTTAATTGTAATATATTTAAAAACATAAAATTTAAAATAATATATAAAATAATAAAATAATAAAATAATAAAATAATAAAATGACAAATTTTAAAAAAAAATTTACTACCTATCCCTTCCAATATTTTCCTCAATATTATACCAGAGATAATTTATTACAATCTATAAAGGAAAATATTACATTTCGGGAAGATAATATAATAATAGGAAGGGGTGAAGATAAGGTAGAGAGAAAAGAACAACGAAAAACGTGTTGGTTATCAAATGACGAAAATCTTACATTTGAATATTCGGGGAAAATAATGAAACCCGATAAAATACCTCATATAGTTCAGGAAATTATAGATATGATATATAAAGATTTTGGTATTAAATTTGACGGTGTATTAGTAAATTATTATGAGAATGGGCAAGTAGGAATGGGATATCATAGTGATCCGATAGATAATAAATGGGATAATAATTTTATAGTATACTCGGTAGGGGCTGAGAGAAAATTTATATTTAGGGAGAAGGGGAATATTGATAATAAGATTGAATATTTATTTGCGAATGGAGATTTAATTTATATGTATGATGATTGTCAAGATAAGTATGAACATAGTATTAGGAAGAATAAGGGAGACGGGGGGAGAATAAGTTTAGTATTTAAGAAGAGTAATTAATATTATAAATGTTTATCATAACTTGTTTCATTTGCTTTTACAAAATTATTTCCGGATAAATTAATATTTGGTTCTTGTTCATTTGTTCCACCACTATCTTTGGCTTGATAAGCACCGGAAACCATATCTGCGTAATTTGTTCCTTTAATTACAGTATTTCCACAAGTACCACCATATTCATTATTTAAATCAGGGGTCCAAATACAAGCAGGAATTAAAGAATTATCTTTTCCTGTTTTATCAGGTAATGCAGCGTCTTTACATAATCCCTCTGTTGTTCTTTTTTCGCATCCAGTTATAGTTAAACCTCCTACTTCTCCTCCACAATCTGTAAATTTAAGTTGCATTCCTAAACCTAAATGAGAAGTTATTAATAAGGCATATACTAAACCAGGAATATAATAATATAATGTTAATCCGGCACAAATAAGAATTTTAAACATTCCCATTAATCCAAAAGACATAAATACACCTAATGGAGGACATATTATAGTTGCTATAATATTAAGATATCCTTCAGAAGTCATTGTTTTATAACATCTCATATTTCTATATTTATGATTATATTGATAAGAAAAATTAGGATCTGAAGGATCCCAAATTTTTCCATTATTTTCTTTATCGGGATTATCAGTTTCTGGATGTCTATGGTGATGATAATAACCTCCTAAATCATTTTTATTTAAATAACCTGTTCTATTACTATGTTTAATATGATGTTTAGGTTCGTGTGGTAAACCCCACATTCCTCCTCTAAAGGAAGAGAATATTACGGCAGACACTATTCTAAATATTTGTAGCAGGATATCCATAACCATTAAAAATATCATTTTTACAAATGTTAATATACATCTTACAATTGACCTTATCATAGTAATTGGATTCAACCATAAAATAATTATAGTAAAAAAGTCAAAAATTATATTAACTAAATTCATAATAATCATCGCAACCCAACCAGGTAATTTACCTATCCATTGTAGTGACTCTACTAAAGTCATAAATAAATCTACAATACTTAATACAAAATTAATAATAGCGTCTACCAAAACCATAAATAAATCTACAAAGTTAGTAAAAAAACTAACTATGGCATTTATAAAATCTGGTATAGCAGCAACTACGCCCGCGAAGTGTTCTATTTTTTTCATTTTATTATTTACGTGTATTCCTAATAATGTTAATAGGATAAATATAATTGTAATAGAAAAATCATTCATTATTACAATTATATTAGAAATATATATTCTATTTTATTCATTAAAAAATATTTTTATATCATAATATGAAGAATGCTAAACAATATATTTTTATTTTTCTTCTTATAATTTTTATCTTTATACATAAAAAATCTAATAACTATTTTTTATCTTTACATGATTCTATTAATATAATGACAAATGAAGAATATTTTACTCATTTTAATAACTATGATTATAAACTTAGGAAATGTTTTGATATTAATAATTGTAAGTCTAAATATCGAGAAAATGTTTTAGAATTTAGTAATAATGAAAAAAATATTTTAACAAATATGCTAAATCAATTCCTAAATAAATTAAATAAATACCAAAAAATATTCCTAAATCTTAAACTAATTAAAGTTGGCAACTATATAGAATCAACACTACCGCATACCAGAAAAACGGCTATAGTATTATCACAAAAATGGATTACACAATTTGTTAGTATAAATAATATTAATAATAGATTTATAACATTAATTAGTCACGAACAATTTCATATATTCCAAAGATATAATCCTCAATTAATGGAAGACTTATACACTAACTATTGGAATATGATTAAATATAATAAATTACCACCTAAATTAATGGAAATAAATAGAACTAACCCAGACGCCCTACCTAATAATATTTGGTTATTTCCTATAGGTATAGGTAAAGGTGATACTAAAGCATATAAAAAATATATATTACCACTTTGTATTTACGATACTAAAAATAATAGTAGTATAAGAGATACTAAAAATGTTTATTTTAATTTAGAGAAAAAAGGAAATAAAATAGAATTTAGTAATTTAGATGAAGAAATAAAAAATCAAAATTTACTAAGTAAAAGTAAAGAGTTTAGAGATTTTTTTGGAAATGAAACAAGTAATAATTATCACCCTAATGAATTATCAGCATCTTTGTTTGAAATAATAATAGAGAAACATTTAGATAATATGGATTTACCTAATATACCTGCTATAAATAAATTTGAGGAGTTTTTGAAGAATTTATAAATAATATTTTTGTAATATTAAAAGGTGTTTAAAAATTTTTACTTATTACTATTTTATTTCTACTTAATTTATTTTTCATAAATATAATTAGGTAGAAATTTAAATTAGTTTTATTTTTTCAATCATATAAATCTAATTAATAGAGTATAATATTGTTTCATTTAATTTTGTATCAGACATAGCACAGTAATATGGAAATTTATAATCTCCATACAATGTTTCAATATCTTTATAATATTTTTTTGAAATATCAAATGGATTTTTTGCTTTATATAATAATTTAATAATATGTATTTTTTTTTTTTGCCTAGGTATTGGTAATTCGTATATTTCATTATTGCTAAATGAACACCAAGAATAAATATGACTTTCTGTTAATATTTGAGGATTTGCTTCTTCGCTATTAAAAATAGGCGCTATAAATCCAATAACTTTTCCTTTTATATTTTTAGTATCTATTTTTGTAATATTATTACCATAAATACAATAATAATCTATTCCGTCATATATTAATAAACAATTTCCTTTTCCAAAATTTTTATTTTTTATATAAATATTTTCCGGATTTACATCATATCCAATAAATATTTTATAAAATTTAGGTAAAAAAAATATTTCTTTTTTATTAACAATAATTTTAGATTTTTTTTTTAAACTTACATAATTATCAAAATTTAATATTTTTTTTTTGTTATAAATATTATTTGAATTGCTATTAATAGTTTTATAGACTTTTATGCTTTTATTATTAATAACAACAACAAATGAAGGGGAAAATCTTGGTCCAATTAAATAATATTCTTGTTTTTTTTTCTTTAAAGTTTTCTTAGTTATTTTTTGGTATATTTTGTTAGTCATTTATGTATAGTATATTTATAAATAAAAATTGACTTTTATATTTCTAAATATATTATATAAAGAACTGAAAATGACTAAATCTAATAAAAAGGAAAGGTGTAGTATGGAAGGTTGTAAAAAAAAACTTAGTGCGGTTAAATTTACTTGTAATTGTGGTAAAAATTATTGTACGGCACATAGATTAGCTGAAAGTCATAATTGTACTTATGACTTTATAGAAGAAGGGAAAAAAATTTTAGAAGAAAAAAATCCATTGGTTGTAAAACCAAAGGTTATTAAAATTTAATTATTTTATAAGTTATTTTACAATTTTTGTAATTCGTCTTTAATTTCTCTTTTTTTTTGTTCGGCCAATGAAGTTTCTACTCCATCAACTAAACTTGTAAATGCGTCTACAAATATCTTTTGACACCCTACATAAAATTCTAGTAATGCCTGTCTAGTTTTCTTTTCAATTTCGAATAATTTTTCAGAATCTATTTGTCTTATTTTGTATTGATTATTTTCATTAATAAGAATTTCACCTACTAAAATCCCCATTAATTTAGAGTTATAGTCTTTGTAATGTTTCTTCATTAAATTATAATTTTCAAAGTATTTACCATATGGTCCACTAAGAGAATATTCTAATTCGGTAGGTAATACATTATTTTTACAATATTTATTTTGACTAAGGTCTGTAGGGTAATCTTCTATTTGGACGGATTGTTCATTATTTATATAATCAACAGGAACTTCATTTCTTCCTACTAAATTCATAAAATCATTAATGGTTTTATATTGTTTTTCTTCTTTTTCTTCTACATTATTACCTGTATTAACACCTTCATTATTTTCTTCTGGTTTTTCTTCTTTTTTACCAAATAATCTTTTAAAGAATGAACCTCCTATCAGTATCTTTCTAGTTCTTCTACCCCCCACTTGAGCTCCATTTCCGCCACCTACACGTGGACCTCTATATCTTGTTCTTTTTTTATGTCTTTTTTTTCTTTTAAATAATTGTGGAGGTCTTGGTGGTTGCGGTGGAACTTGTTGAGGTCTTAGTGGTTGCGGTGGAACTTGTTGAGGTCTTAGTGGTTGCGGTGGAACTTGTTGAGGTCTTAGTGGTTGCGGTGGAACTTGTTGAGGTCTTGGTGGTTGCGGTGGAACTTGTTGAGGTCTTGGTGGTTGAGGTGGAACTTGTTGAGGTCTTGGTTGTTGCGGTGGAACTTGTTGAGGTCTTGGTTGCTGCATTTGTGGTTTATTATTATTTAGAATATTTGTACCAGATGTATTTATTTTATTGTTATTATTATTATTATTATTGTTATTGTTATTGTTATTATTATTGTTATTGTTATTTTTATTACTATTCTTTTTAATATTTAGTGTATTACTACTTTTATTATTATTGTTGTTTTTATTATTATTGTTATTATTATTATTGTTGTTATTATTTTTGTTAATATTATTATTGTTATTATTATTATTGTTGTTATTATTTTTGTTAATATTATTATTGTTATTATTATTATTGTTGTTATTATTTTTGTTAATATTATTATTGTTATTATTTTTATTAATATTTTTGTTAATATTATTTTTGTTAATATTATTTTTGTTAATATTATTTTTATTAATATTATTTTTGCTATTGATTTTAGGTTTAGATATTAATTCATCTAATTTACTTTTTATTTTTGAAATATTATTTTTAATACCTGCTTGATTTTCTTTAATTATTTCTATTTGTTTAAAATTTCTATTTGTAAAACTTCTAATTTCTTTTATATTTCTTCTAATATTGTTATTATTATTATTTGCTTTTTTAGTTTTTTTTCTATTTACATTATTATTTCTTTCATTGTTTACATTTATATTATTTATATTTTCTTTATTATTATTATTACCTTTATTATTTATATTATTATTATTATTACCTTCACTAATACTTTTTTTGATTAATTTATTAATAATTTTATTATTATTATTTGAACTTTTCTTTTGATTTTCTGCAGAATATTTTCCTCTAAAGTATTCTTTTATTTTTTCTTGTAATAATGTTACTTCTTGTTTCATTCTAATATTATTTCTTTCTTCCCCTTCTATATTATATACTCTATAAAGGTTAACTAATTCTTTCATTCCTTCAACATTTAAAAAATTTTCAGGATAAAGTTCTTTATCTTCATTACATAAAGATATTTTACCTTTATTTGCTCCTTCTCCAATAGGTTGGTAAAGTGCGTTAAGTCTTCTAATAACCATATTATTATTAGGGTTAATACCGGTGATAATTGCTGCTATAATTGTTAATATTCTAATGTAGAATATGGAGATAGTATTACAAATTTGTGCTTTAGATTTAAGTTTTCCTTTTGCTCCATATAAAGGTTCTCTTATTTCCGGACAATCTTCAGAAGAACAAGGTTTAAATTTCCGGTGTGAAATATATACTCCTTGGTTTAAATTTTTTAATTGTACTTTTTTAAATTTTTTCATAAGTTCGTCCTCTAAGAAAATATTATAACTATTACAATGTTTTGGATTTTGTAAGCTAAGTAAATCTTGATATGTTCCTTCAGTAACTAAATCAGTAACTACCTCATTCATTTGTTTTCTGGTTTCTGTTAAAATTTTAATAATTTCTTCCATACTATATTATTTAAAAAGAAAAAAAATTTTTTTAGAAAATATTAATAAAAATATAAAAATAAAATATTAATAAATATAAAATATAATTTATTTAGCAAATGTTTTTGCTTTTTTATCAGTAGGTAAGCAATAATATCCGCAAAAACCTGTATAATTTATAGGATCGCTATCATTCGGTTTAGTATAATCTCTATTCGCAGTAAAAGGGGAATATATAGGTAATCCATTTGCGTCCTCTCTAGATACTTTTAATGTTCCGGGTTTATGACTCCATGTTCCGTCTTTATTTTGTCTATAAAAATGGAAAGTACTTCCAGGGTCTGTAACCATTGCTCCTTTATAACTATCTTTACCGCAACTTTCTGTTAATTCTGTTTTTCTAATAATTGGATTATCGCTCATAATTTTCTTTTCCATTTCTTTACAATCATAATTAAATGTTTTTTTATCTAAAGAACCATGTTTTTTAAATAATGAATAATCTCCTGGTTGCGGAATTAACGAACGACATTTCTTGGGTTTAGTAGGACAGTTTTTATTTTCTTTATGACATATGTTTTCACATTTTTTTTTTAAACTAGTCATAATATCATCTAAAAAATAAGCATAACAATTATGAGAACCCTCTACATAAGGATGAGCCCAATTTTCAGGTTTAAAATCTGGTTCATTTCCAGAAGTAAATTTTTTAAGAAAACTTTGACAATTTTTATGTTTATGACAGAAATGTTCGTTACCTTTAACTGAATTATTACATTTTATTTCAGTAGGAACACCATTAATAACTTTCTGTTTAACATATAAATTATTATTTTCTTCATAGTAATCCACACATTTACACGTCCCTTTTTTATTTCGGTTCATATATAATATTAAAATATTTTAATTTTTCAATTGTTTAATAAATATTTCAATCGAACTATTATATTCTAATTTAGGTTTAAATGCGTCTATTAATTTAGTTCTTATCATTTCTATCGCAATTTCTTTTGTTAAATAACCATATTTTATCAAAAAAGCCAAAATTAATGTTGGTGATTTTTGATAACCAGATTCACAATAAATTAATATATTTTCACTTTTTAATATACAATTTTTCATAAATAAAGTGATTTCCTTTAAATAATTTACCATCTTTAATATCTCATATTTTTCTACATTTTCCTTTATAGTATCATTATATTTAGCACTTTTTCCCATAAAACTTAAATCATTATCCACATTAATTATATTAGTAATATTTTTTTCTTCTATAAGTTTACTATCAAATTTATTATTTACCCATATTCCTGGCAAAACTTCAATTTTCATTTTAAATTGTTTTAATTAATAATAAAATTGATTTTTATTTAAGCGATAAAACTTAATATATAATTATGTTATCTTTAAATAATGAATTATTTGATTTATTAAAAAAAAATAATTTAAATGAAGTAGAAGAATATATGGAGGAAAAAGAAAAAGCAGACGATTCTTTTTGTATTCATTGTAATAAATATTCTTTAACAAATAAAAAGGGACAATTAGTATGTGTTTCTTGTGGTAATATTGAGGGATTCAATATTGATAATGGGGCAGAATGGAGGTATTATGGATCTGAAGATTCCAAGGGTTCCGATCCGAATAGATGTGGAATGCCAACTAATAGTCTTTTACCTGAATTTTCTTTAGGTTCGGTTATTCCTTTTAAGTGTAATGAAAGTTGGGATATGAGAAAAATACGGAATTATAATACCTGGATTGGTTCTTGTTATAGAGAAAAAAGTTTATATAATGTATTTGAAACTATGACTATTCGGGCAAAAAGTAAAGGCATTCCAGGTTGTATTATCGAAGATGCTAAATACAAGTATAAAATTATTTCAGAGGCAAAAATTTCAAGAGGGGAGAATAGAAAAGGAATAATTGCTTCTTGTATTTATGAGGCATGTAAAGAGAATAATTCAACTAGAAGCACTAAAGAAATTGCGGAAATTTTTAGGATTAGTTCTACTAGTATGACTAAGGGATTTAAGAAATATAATGAGATAATGCAGTCTATAGATATTGTAAAGAAAAGGGTTAAAGAACAAAATATATCCGAACCTTTGGATTTTATTAATAGATTTTGTTCAAATCTTAATTTAGACCACGAAATATTAGATATTTGTAAGTATGTTTGCATTCAAATTGAAAAATATGATTTGGTTTCTGAAAATACGCCTACTTCTAAAGCAGCTGGGAGTATTTATTTAGTATCATACTTATTTAATTTAGATTTAAATAAGAGAGATATATCAACTATTTGTTTAACTTCAGAAGTTACTATAAGTAAATGTTTTACTAAACTTATAGAATATTATATATATTTATTACCAAATGAAATGTTAAAATATTTGGCTTTAGACTTTATTAATAAATTTGGTGAAATAGTTAGTAGATATTATAATCCTAAAATTTACAAACATTTTTTTACAGAGAGTTTATCTTTATTTCAAAACTTAGTTAAGTCTAAAGATAAAATTATAGATAATGAAATATATATAATATATTTATCAGCAGGTATAGTATATTATTTTATTCAAAAACTAGATTTAACTAATATAGAAATAAAGGAAATTGCTAATATATTTCATATAAAAAATAAACACATTTTAGAATATTATGAAATTATAAAGAATATTAAAGTTTAATTAATTAGATATTTAATTATATAAATCTAATATATGACTAAAATTATTTATAATGAAATAACTAATAGGTCGATTAGTTTTTATTAGATTTATACTGTCTTTTTTATTTATATTTTTTTTTAATAATAAGTATAGTAAAATAATAGTTGTGGATCGTTGAAATCCGAATTTACAAAATACTAAAACTTTTTTATTTTTATTTAGGAATTCATCTATTTTATCTAAACAATTTATATATTTTAGAATATCATTATTTTTGAATATATAATTATCTTCTATAGGTATTCTTATTTTTTCACAATTTATAATAGAATAATCTAAATCTTTAGTACAATTTATTACTAAATCATATTCTTTTAAAAATAAGGAACAATAATTCCCTAAATATAAGTTAGGTATTATTTGATTTATTTTATCAATCTTTAGAAAATAAAAGATATAGAAAATAATATAATAATGTAAATTCATTAACGTTTAAAATAAAATTATTTTTTAAATTAGATTATATAATGATAGACCAAAATATTATACTATTAATTTTAATATTAATTTCAGTTTTAGTCGCATTTTACTCCTTATATATAGGTTTAAGTAACAGTAGAAAAATTAAAAAACAACAACAGGAATTAATTAATATTATAAACTTGAATAAAGAAAGTTTAAATAATATAAATAATCAAGACTCTCCTCCTCAACCAGAAGAAAATCCGGAATTCAAAGAATTCCCTACCCTTGAAGAAGTAAACGCACAAGCACAAGAACACGTTCAAGAAAATGATATGACACCATTAGATGAAGATATTAAAAATAAAATAGATAGATTAACCGGTGTAAACGAAAATTTATCCGAACATAATGAAGATAATGACGCAGATAGTGAAGAAGTAGAAGAAGAAGAAAGTGAAGAACATGGTGAAAATGAAGAAGTAGAAGGTGAAGTAGTAAGCTTTTTAGAAAAAAGCTTAGACCAAAATGAAGTAAATGAAGTAAATGAAGTAAATGAAGTCAATGAAGTCAATGAAGTCAATGAAGTCAATGAAGTCAACGAAGTCAATGAAGTCAATGAAGTCAACGGAGAAGGTGGAGAAGAGGGAGAAGCTAATGATGAAGGAGGTGAAGAAGTTAATGATGAAGGAGGTGAAGAAGTTAATGATGAAGGAGGTGAAGAAGGTGACGAAGTTAGTGAGGAAGTTAATGAGGAAGGTGAAGAAGCAGAAGAAGCAAATGAAGTAAGTGGAGAATTTTTAAGTTTATCAGAAATAGATGAAAAATATTTGAATGATTTAAATTGTAGACAATTAAGAGAAATTTCTAAAAGGGAAAATTTAAAAACTAGAGGACTAAAAAGTGAATTAGTTGAAAGATTATTAAAGAAAAAAATAGTATACGATAATTAAAATTTAATTTAGTTAATTTATTTAATATAATTTATTTTAATGAAATAAATTATATTTTTTTTATATTTATAATATATAAATGACCGATTGTTATAAAACAAGTAATAACAAACATTTTGGTTGCCCTCCAAGAATGGCGGACGGAAGACATTTTACTGATTATCGTCCTAGTTGTCATATTAATAATATAATTAGAACTGGAAATAAAGTATTAAATAGTTTCCAATATAGAAACTTTTTAACTAATAACGCAGACGAGTTAATGAATTTAAACAGAAATTATGCCTGTCAAAAGAATTGCTGTGGTCCATGTAAAGAGCCATACCACTCAGTTAATACTTTACCCGAAACTAATAAAGTTAAATGTAATGCGAATAATTGCGAATTAGTTGGATTTGACCCTAATGGATTAGGACAAGGAAGAATCTTTAATGATGAAGAACAAAAATGCGATAATGTAGGACAACCGAATGTAAACACTAATGGATGTGCTAAACCAGAAGATAATATGGCTTACTATGGTTCACAACTCACTAATAAAGATAATTTAAATAGAAACTCTACTCCCGGTGGAGGAACTATGTTAAGTGGCGGAGATGAAAGAGTATATTCTTAAATATGTTATAAGATTAATTTTGTAATTTTTAAAAAATAATTAAAATTTATTATAAAAATAATTAATTTTAATTAATAAAAATATATTTATATAGTATAATAATGTCAACAGAATGGAGAACTAAATTTTTTGAAAAAGTAGATTGTAAAGGTATTGCTATTAATGAAGGTCAAGGAGAAATTCTTGTTCAAGGAGAAGTTAAAAGTAAAACTCCTAACCCCGTTATAGTATACTGGGCCCCTAATCCCCCAACTTATACTACCAGTTTCTCTGGTAGTGCCTTACCTTATCACGATTCTATTCAAGCATATAATAAAACTCCCAATATCGGAGCAACTCAATGTACCAATAGAAAATTTGAATTTAGAATTAAATATCCTAACGCTTATTATATAGGTTTAGGTTCTTTATATGTTCCACCGCACGTCCACTTTAAAATATGCGAAGAATCACACTGGGAAGAAGGAACGGGAGGTGTAAGATTTGTAATCCCTGGACCAAATAATGTTAATAATGCTCCAGGTATATCAGAAGAAAAAAATACTGAAAAAATTAATAATAAAGTACAAGAAGTTATAGATAGTAATGAATTCCATACTATTCAAATTGATGAAGGAATACCATTTAGAACATTAACTCATCCTTCTCCTCCTTCTAAAAATCCTAGAGATTCACCTATGTTCTATTACTGTGGCGTTAATAAATTACCTATCAGAAGTCAAGAACAAGTATTACGAGACGGGGGATTTCCCGAGGTAAATAAGATGCCTGATGATTTCTGGGGTCTTAAACCACCATTATAGATTTATTTTTTAATTTTCATTTATATTATTTCATTTTTAATTTTCATATTATTTCATTTATATATTATTTTTTAATATTTATCTAATTTCTTAATATTTATATAATAATTTTGTCAGAAATATAACACCCGCAAAGGTTTCGTCATATTTCGTCATAGGTTTACCTCTTCAGATAAAAATTATTATTTAAATTTATTTATTAATTAGAGGTGTAAAACCTAGGTTTTGCTCCTCACCCAGAACCTTTTTGTTTTTTTACCTTTTTTACCTTTTTTTTTTTATCTGTTTTTTTACTTTTTTTTACAGGTTCATTATGTTTCATTGGCATAATTGTTGCTGCTCCTCCTCAACCACCTTTTAATTTAGTTGATTTCTTTTTAGTGTAATTCCTCTTAGTGCTAAGTTTTAGTTTAATAGGCATTTTATATAATATAAAAATAAATAATATTTTTATATTAAAAATTAAATTTAATTTAATTATAATGTAATCTTAAATTAAACTAAAATATGTTTCATAACGAGTTGTTCTTTCTTTAATAACAAATTTCTCATAGTTTTTTTTAAAATTTTTATATTTCATCATATATTTGAATAATTTATGTGCTTCTCTTATACCACTATTAATACCTTGACCTGAAAAAAATGAGAAGAAAAAACGGAGTCTCCAACATTTATTATTAAATTATTATGTTTTTTAATATAAGGTTTATTATATTTTAATTGAATTTCAAAGAATTCGCAGTTATATTTTTTGGTATATTCTAAATTATAAAATTCAAACATTTTCTTTATATAGTTTTCCAAAACTTTATGCTTTTCTATTATTTTTTTATCAATCTTTCCTACATTAAGAGTATTTAGTAAATTATATACTTGAATATTTTTAACTTTTCTTTTTCTGATAACACCTGCTAAATAAATATTACCTTGATAATCAGTAAAACCTCTGAATTTATGCTGTTCCGAACCACATTTTTCTTTATCACTAATATTATCCGAATAATTGTTTATATATACTATAAATCCAAATTGATAAAAATTTAGTGTTTTTTCATATTTAGGACATTTATATAAACACCTTCCAGAACAATTAATAATTAGAGCTCTATCTTCTTTTTTTAATAGTTTTAATAATTCGTCTCTGCCCTTTGCTTTAATTTTTATTTTTTTTATAGTATTTCTATTTAATAAAGAATATAATTTTTCTTCCAATTCATTAACAGGAAGATATACAAAAAGTTTTTTTTTACCACATACTATTTTTCTTTGTTTAAATGGAGGACAATCCATAGAACATACTTTTTTAAAAATATTATTATCAAGTTTTTTCATTAATTTAATAACATCTTTTTGTAATACTAAAGATTGAGTTCTTGTATAGTTTTTTCTTTTTTCATATATTTTAAAATTTTTTATATTATTTTCTTGTAATAAATTTGTAAAATATAAACCAATGGGACCTAAACCTATTATTATAATTTTATTAAAAGGAATATTTATATTTATATTTTTATTAAAATCATTTCTATATATTTTGATACTGTTATATAGATTAATTTTATCAAAACTATATATACTATTTTTTTTAGTTAATTTTTTTTTACTATTTTTATTTATTTTTTTACTCTTTTTATTTATTTTTTTTTTATTATATTTTTTTTGGTTTTATAAAAATTATTTATAGGTTTGAAAAAATTAGTTATATATTCCATATTATTAATTAATATTATTTTATGAATAAAAACAAAGTTATTTTTGACGTTATACACGGATTTATAGAAGTAGAAGATATTACATTATCTATTATAGACACTCCAGAATTCCAACGACTTAGGAATATAAAACAATTAGGAGTAGTTCATTATGTATTCCCTTCTGCAAATCATACTAGATTTGAACATTCTTTAGGAGTTTATTATTTAGCAGGCGAATTAATTAGTAATTTAAAGAAAAATCAACCCGAATTAGAAATAAAGGAAAAAGAAATATTATTAGTTAAAATTGCGGGATTATGTCACGATTTAGGTCACGGTCCATTTAGTCACTTATTAGACACTATATTAGAATGTAATAATAAAAATAAATTTGTAATACACGAAAAAAGGTCAATATTAATATTAGAACATATTGTAAATAAATATAATATAAAATTAGATAAAGAAGATATAAATTTTATAGGGGATTTAATTAATCCATATGATTTAGATTTTAGTAAAATAGATAAAAATAAACATTTCCTATATGAAATAGTTTCTAATAGAAGAAACGGAATAGATGTAGATAAATTTGACTATCTAAAAAGAGATACATTTTATTTAGGTCTATCTTTCTCTTTAGATTGTTCTAGAATTATAAAATATGTTAGAGTAATCGACGGAAAACTTAGTTATTTAGACAAAACCTATTATCATATTTTGGAAATGTATGAAATTAGAAATAAATTACATAGACAAATTTATAAACATAAAACTATTATAGGTATAGAACTTAGCATTAAAGATATAATAACTAATTATATTGATTTAGGTAATTTTTTAGAAGATCCTGAAATATTTTGTCAATATGATGACCATAATATTTTTAATAAAAATAATGATAAAATAAATAATAAAATAAATATATTATTAAATGAAATAAATAGAAGGGAAGTATATAAGTTAGAATTAGAATCTGCTAATGAATTATTCAACTATAATTTTCATAATAAAGTATTAAAAATATTTAATTTTGGTTATAAAGAAAGTCCATTTAAAGATATATATTTTTATAATCGCAATGACTTATATAAAAATTTTAATATTATAAAGGATAATTTAGATAAAACAAAAGAAAGGGTATATAGGGTTTATAGTAAAATATATTAATCCATTAATCTACTTCCATCTTTATAATCTGTAATATCCATTCCTTCGTCTGCTTCTTGTAATGTTTTTTCAAGGTATTTCTCTTCAGAAACTTTAACTCTTGCTTTACAACTTAATTCATTTATGGCATAAATTAATCCTGGTAAATAAAAACACATAGTTAATAATAAACAAGTAAAGAATTTCTGTATTGTTTCCCAAATACTATAATAACCTAGGTGCCAATTCCAAAGAATTGATAAAGGGGGGAATATAACGGCCATAACTACTTGAGGTAATTCGTCGGGAATACAAAATTTACCATATCCAAATCCACCCTTTAATATTTTATCAGTAAAAGTCCATTCATCTTTGTCTATTTTTTCTTTAATATCGTCTGGTATCATTTACTATAAACTAATATTTTTTTTATTTATTTATTATTTAAATTAAATACTCGGGTGCCTAATATTTAAAATATAAATTTAAATACTTGGTCTCCCTGTACTTTTAAATACACAAACTCCTGCTTGATCTTTTGTTGTAAAAAAATTAAATTTAGGAACTCTACATGTTACTTCTCCTTCTTCATATGATTGAATTTCTTGTCCTTCCGAATTTAAGGCGATTTGAGAACCAATATACCATCTTCCATCTTTATATTCCGGTTGCATACAACAAGATGAAGCAGTAGGGTCATTTGGTACAGGTTTTCCCTCCCCTGCATGGCATTTATCTCCAACAACTCTATTACATATTGATTTATTATCTTGGTCACTAATAAAGAAACTCTGTTTGGAACCATCACAAGAACCAAATTTAGCATTTTCTATTTGCTCTGCTACATCGGAACGGTTCATAACTATTATAGCATATATTAATCCAGGAATATAATAAAGTAGAGAAAGAACACAACAAATTATTATTTGAACCCAACCTGTAATACCATATGCCATAAATACACCTGCTGGTGGACATAACATAGTAAGAAAATATCTCCAATATACTTTATTAATACAATATTTTGTTCCAGGTTTTATACCAAAACTTCCAGTTACATTTTTAGGTATCATCATATCGTAAACAGCATTGAATGATTCTCTTACCAACCACCAAAAAATTGAGAAAAATTCACCTACAAGTTGTAAAATAAAATTCATTACAGGGAAAATTAAAAAAAAAGGATTATATTCTGTAAATTCTGATAGAGCCTGTTCCTTATCTGGTTTAAATTCTATTCTTTTTCTTTGAGACATTCCTTTATATTCCATTTCCTTGGGGTCTAATTTTCCTATTGAATCTTGATTTTGTTTACAGAATGCTTGTGTGGTGGCAGATACACCCTTTTTCCTTTTTTCATTAGCGTCATTATATTCTTTAACATTCGGATTATTTGCCAATCTTGGAATATTTCTATCATTAGTATCAAAATTCTCTATTAAATTTTTTTTTCTATTGTTATCACTAATATTTCTCTTTTTAAAGTTTATATTATGTCTTATCATATTTAATTAAATCATAGATAATTTATTTTATAAAAAAAAAATTGATTCATTTAAAATAATTATTTAAAGATAAATTATATAAAAATATTATGTCTTTACAATCAAGCAATACAGAAATTTTAGAAAATACGGGTAATGAAACTGAATTACCTAAATATGAATCATTTGAAGATTTAGAATTAAAAGATGACTTACTAAGAGGTATCTTTGCCTATGGTTTTGAAAAACCAAGTATAATTCAACAAACCGCAATTAAACCATTCTTAGATGGAAAAGATTTAATTGCTCAATCGCAATCAGGAACTGGTAAAACTGCAACTTTTGCGATTAGTGTTTTACAGAGTCTTAAAAAAGAACAGAGAACACAAGCACTAGTTATTTCTCATACTAGGGAGTTATCAAACCAAATACATACTGTCTTTAGTAATTTAAGTAGATATATGGATATTAAGGTATGTTTACTATCTGGAGGAACTAGTATTAGGAATAATATTGACGAACTATCATTGAATCCGCAAGTTATAGTTGGAACTCCTGGTAGAGTGTTAGATATGATGTCTAAAAATTACATCGCATATAAGGATATTAATTACTTAATCGTAGATGAAGCAGACGAAATGTTATCGCGCGGATTTGTTACACAAGTTCAGGATATCTTTAGATTTCTCAGGAGTAATCAATTACAGGTAGGTTTATATAGTGCGACAATGCCAAAGGAGTTCTTTGAAATTACGGAGAAATTTATGGATAAACCTTTAAAGATTTTGGTGAAAACAGAGCAATTAACTTTAGAAGGTATTAAGCAGTTTTATGTAAATGCGGAGAGAAATGACTTTAAGTTTGAAACTCTATGCGATTTGTATAATATGATTAGTGCTGCTCAGTCTATAATTTATTGTAATTCCAAGAAAATTGTGAATGATCTGTCTCGAAGGTTGGCAGATAATAACTTCACAGTTGCGACAATTCATGGGGAAATGCCTCAAGAGGAGAGAACTGAAATTGTTGAGAAATTTAGAAGAGGTGATTCACGAATTCTATTATCAACCGATTTATTATCTAGGGGTATTGATGTCCAACAGGTATCTATTGTAATTAATTATGATATTCCTTATAGTATAGAGAATTATATTCATAGAATTGGAAGAAGTGGTAGATTTGGAAGGAAGGGTGTCGCAATTAATTTTGTAACACACGTAGATATTGGAAAATTACACGATATTCAAAAGTATTATCATACGATGATAGAAGAATTACCAGAGAATTTCTCTGAATTTATTTAAATCTAATAAATCTAATAAATCTATTAAATCTATTAAATCTAATTTTTTAATTTATATAAATTTTTATTCTTTTATATTATTAAATGAATAAAAACTCTGAAATATTATTACATTCTTTAATAATTGGTTTATTATTATATATAGTATTTAAATTTTTAGTAAGATTTAGTGATCAATCCGCACAATCTGGTGCTATCGTTGTTGCTTGTTTATCCTGTATATATTTAGTAGCAATGAATGAACTTAAAAATTAAATTTAAAGATTAAAATATTATAAATAAGTAATGAGTTTCAAAGCATCAACTGATAAAGCTTTAAAAAGAATTAAAAAAGAAATGGAAGAAATAAAAAAAGACCCTCCCGCTAATTGTACTGCTGGGGCTATAGATATGTCTAATTTATTTGAATGGAACGCTACTATTATAGGACCTTCTAATTCTCCATATGCGGGAGGATTATTTAAATTAAGTGTTAGTTTTCCTGATAGATATCCTTTTAAACCTCCTAAAGTGAAATTCATTACTAAGATTTTTCATCCTAATATAAATAGAAATGGAAGTATCTGTTTAGATATACTAAATACTAATTGGAGTCCTGCTTTAACATTAATTAAAGTATTATTATCTATTAGTTCTTTATTAACAGATCCTAATCCGGATGATCCATTATCTAAAGAAGCAGCTAAAGCATATTTGGCTAATAAAGACGAATATAATAAAAGAGCTAGAATTATGACATTACAATATGCCACAAGTTAATATTATATATTTTTAAACAAATAAAACAAAAAAATATTTCTTTTGTTTTATCTTTATCTAAATTCTCTTATTAACAGGGAAATGAATTAATCTTTTTACCTCCTAATTTTTCCATCAAGTATTTTTCAACTATAAGAAATTCTTCTTTCACGGTTTCTTGTGAAAATCTTGCGTGCTTAATATCATATATATAAGCAGAATTCTGAAATGGACAACCGTATGATTTTCCAAATTTTTCATCTCTTCGAAACATATATGTGTATAGATTGGCTTTAGCTCCTTTAAAACCAACTCCTATCATTATATTCCATTTTCCATTTGCTTCGCGACAATATGAACTTTCGTCAAAAATTTTAATAGTCATTTTGTCTTCAAAGTCTTTCTTTAACTTTTCCGCGATTTCTTTTAATTCTTCAAAAGTATACAGTTTTCCAAACTCCAAGTGTGGAAAAACAGTACATCTTTGACTAAGTTTCCAGTTTGTAATTGATTTAGACATTTTGTAATTTATTCTTAAAGAAATTAATAATCAATTTTATTATGTTAGATAAAATAACTAAATTTATAATAATATAATAATGAAAAAACTATTTCAAATATTATTAAATAGACAACCTACAGATAAAGAAATAGAACTACTTAGAAATAAAAATCATACCTTTATTAATAGTTATATAGTATGTTTAGAAGAATATAAAGAATTTTTATTACAAAATCAAAGGAATGTAGAAAATTTAGTAAAAAGAGAATTAAATATTTCTTTTTTTGATAATAATAAATTACACCATACTATAATGGAAATACTTAGGAATGAAAATTATAATTTAGATAAAGTTAGACAATTCATTTTAAAGAAAAAAAATGAAATAAAAAATAAAGTAGATTTAGTTATCTTTAATATTACAGGAACAAGAAACTATACTATTAATTATAACGAATTTAATCAAATATTTATTAATAATGATTTTGATTATAGACAATTAGAATTTATTATAGTTAATAGTGATATCTATAATAACTTAGTGGAAAAGGAAATAAATTTGTTTTACAAGAAAAATAAAATTAGTATTTGATTTTTAGATATATTTTCTATTTTTAGATATATTTTCTATTTTTAGATATATTTTCATCTTTTTTTTATGTATTATTCCTATATAAAAAATGGATATAGATATTTATTATAATGAAGTAATCAAATTAAAAAAGAAAAAGTTTAGGAAATACTGTATAAATAAAGAAAAAAAACTAAATAATATTCCATTACCTATTATTTCTAGAGGAAATCATATTGAGGCAATTCTTATAGAAATGCGGAAAATGGATCATTTATCATTTATAATAAAAAACGCAATTTTAAAATTAGGCAGTGAAGTATCATTTACTATAGTATGTGGAAATTTGAACTATGAGTTTTTTAACAATATATCTAAATCAATTAATAGAGATATTCGTATTATAAATATTGGAAAAGATAATTTAACTAGAGAAGAATATAGTATTATGTTACTAACTTCTAACTTTTGGAAACAGTTTTTCGGTCAAAAATTAATTATTTATCAAGAAGATACCATTATCTTTAGAAAACTGGATAAAAAATTCTTACAATATGATTATATAGGAGCACCATTAGAAAATAGATTAATAGGAAATGGTGGTTTAAGTCTTAGAAGTAAAGATATAATGGTAAAGATTTGTAGAGATTATTATGATAAATTTAGAACTAATATGGAAAAAAATGTTAAACTGCTAAATAAACACAAACAGATTTTATCAAAAAATAAAATAGATTATATAAGAATAAAAGATTTATATTTTTTTTATGTAGTTGAAAAAAATATTTTAGAAGATTGTAATATTACAGACATTATGAGACTATATAATATAGGAAAATTACCACCTTTTGAAATAGCAAGAGAGTTTTCAGTAGAAAAATTTTCTCATCCAAATCCATTTGGCGGACACTCTTTTTGGTATTGTATATTTAAAATGGAACCATGGTTAGATTCAAATTTAAAATATTGATTTTATATAATTATAGGTTATTATAAAATGAATTTATATGAAAAAATAAAAGAAATATTTATTCTTTATACAAGTAAATACGGCGATTATCCTTCTAAAACTATTATAATAGATGAATTGAGAAAAAAAAGACTATTAAAAATAAATGGTGAAAAAGATATAAAACGAGATATAAATTTGAATAATTTAGATATATTATTTATTGTTAAAAATGGTGAAAATTACTTCAATAACATTTTCCCTTTTATAAAAAATAACTTAGACAAAAATATTAGCAATCTGCGATTTTATACTTATGAAAATAATTCTTCCGATAATACTAAAAAAATATTACAAAAATATCAAAATCCACATTTCAATATTAAAAGTATAGATATACCAGAACCTACACAAGAAAGTCAATATACAAGTATAAGTGATATAAATTTATATTTAAAACAAGGGAGATATAAACGCTATATAAATATTTTAGAATCTCGTAATAATTTGCTAAGTTTTTATAAAGATAATATTTGCTTAGAACATAATATTGTAAATCTCAAAAATAATTGGGTCGTTTTAATGGATATTGATATAATATTTGATTTTAATACTCTTATCAAACTATCCAATAAAATAAAAGAATATCCAGACGGTATTATGTTCTGTGCCAATACTAACTATATTACTAATAATAAAATAGATAATAAATATTATGATATAATGGCTCTAAATTATGGTAAATATTTTAATTCTAATAATAAACATAATCATTTTGGTATTAAAGAATTATTTAGTAAAAATAAAGATGACAAAGGTGTCGTAGAAATAAAAACGGGATTTGGCGGTTTAGCTATTATAAGGAAAGATATACTACTTAATAATAAATGGGATTATGGTATCCCTAAAGAAGCAAATAAATATAACTGTTTTACTGAAAATTTTGTCTGCGAACATTGGCAATTCTGTCATAATATTAACAAATACGGTAAAATTTATTTAGTCAAAGACGCGAATGCCATTTGGATTGAAGAAAAATTATACGAAGATAAAAAATTTAACCCTAAATTATTCATTAAACAATTTGGTTTATTTTAATATATTTATTTTTATTTATATTTATTTATATTTATTTATTTTTACTTTTATTTATATTTATTTATTTTTACTTTTATTTATATTTATTTATTTTTACTTTTATTTATTTTATTTCCTAAGTTTCATTATAACTATTTTTATATAAATCTCTAATAATGAAGATACTATGTATTATTCCAGCAAGGAGTGGTTCCAAAGGATTACCAAATAAAAATATTTTAAATTTCCAAGGACTTCCTATGTTAGTATGGAGTATTAAACAAGCGCAACAATCTAATTATAATAAAGATATAAGGATTATTTTATCAACAGATAGTGAAGAATATAGACAAATAGGTTTAAAATATGGGGCAGAGGTTCTTTTTTTAAGACCTAAAGAAATATCTGGAGATTTATCAACAGATTATGAATGTATTAAACATTGTTTAGATTATTTAGAAAAAGATGATTATATTCCGGATTTTATAATACAATTAAGACCTACATACCCCACTAGGAAAGTAGAAATATTAAATGATTGTATAAAAACTTTTATAGAAAAAAGAAATGAATATGATAGTTTAAGAACTGTTATACCATTTGAAAAATCACCATATAAAATGTACAGAGTTTTAGATAATAAGTTAAAACCGTTATTCCCAGTTGTTGATAGTATTATAGAACCTTATAATGAGTGTAGGCAAAAATTACCTGATACATATTTACATAATGGATATATTGATATTTTAAATACAAATATAGTTAAAAATGGAACTATTAGCGGAGATAATATATATCCATATATAATGTCTAAAAATGAATATCACGATATTGATACTTTAAAAGATTTAGAATTAATTATTTAGTATTTGTTAATTCCATATATAATGTCTAAAAATGAATATCACGATATTGATACATTAAAAGATTTAGAATTAATTATTTAGTATTTGTTAATTCCATATTTAATTTTTCAAAAAAAAATAAAATATTTGTATATATTATAAAATGAGAAGTCCAAGAAGTTCAAGAAGTGTCCGAAGTTTAAGCAATAAAAGTGATACCAATACTTTAATTGTTTGTGTTTTAGTTATTGCTTTAATCGTAATTGGTTTATATTACGTTATTACAAAAAATAATAAATCAGTTGAAGGTTTTGAATCTTCGCCAATGGAATTAAATAATCTTGTAGAAAAACCAAACCCAAGAGGTAAACAAGTAGTTTTAGTATTATTCTACGTTGACTGGTGTCCACACTGTGTTAGTACCAAACCGGAATGGCAAAAATTAGTTTCTAAGATGAATAACCAAAAAGTTAATGGAGCAAATGTTAAAGTCCACGCTTGTAATGCCGAAGGATCCGCGGTAGAAAAAGAATTCGCTAACGAAAACAACGTCCAAGGATACCCAACTATTAAATTATTAAAGGAAAATGACGTTGTTGAATACAATGGTGCCAGAAATGCGGACGCATTAGAAGAGTTCGTTAAAAATAACGCCAATTAATTTTCTATTTTTTTAATATCTTTAGTATTATCTATTTCTTTAGTATTTTATATTTTTTTTATATCTTTATCTTTAATATTATTGTCTATAGTATTTTCAATTATAATAGGTAATAATTCTTTAGTGATATTATAACCTTGTTCTATAAATTTTATTTTATTTTCTTCTGATAAAGAGAATTCACTATATTCGTTTTCTTTCTTTAGTATTATTGTTATACTATTTTTCTTTTTTTTCTTTTTTTTTTTATTATTTCTTAAATTATAGAATATTAGGTTAGTAAGATAAGATTGAAAATCATTACTTTCTACATTATCATTTTCAGTAATATCAGACTCCAATATAAAACTAACAGTCTTTTCTTGATTTTTAAAATAATTACACGGACATGGATTATTTAAAGCACCATCCACATATAAATTATCTTTATATTTATAGGGTGTAAATACTAAAGGGATACTACAAGATATTCGAATTGCTTCCCATAATTTCATATCTGGTTGTGTTTTATAATTAAAGAATTCGTCTTCATTTTTATTTACATTACATCCTACTATAATTAATTTAGTATTAAACATTTTATAATGTTCTTTAAATGTTAAATCTGGATTACCTGTTTTTTTTTTAATTAATATTTTTAAAATCTTTATCATATGTTCTCCATTATCAAACCCATAATTATTTACTATATCTAAAATATTATTATCTTTATTTATCATTTTAGTAATATCCATACCTAAAGTTATACCTTTAATTTCATTACTTGTATACCCAAGTGATATACATAATGAAATCATTGATCCAACAGAACACCCTAATATATTTTTAATATTTTTATGTAGGTTGTTTTCATATATATATTGATAAGCACCCACAAAAGCAAATCCCATAATTCCTCCACTACTGAAAACAATATTTTCAATCATTTATATTATATTTTACAATAAAAAATAAGATTAGACTTAAATAATTTTTTCTACTTTATAAATATACTAATATGTCTATGATTAACATAAATGAATTACATAAAATTAATGTTGAAAGACAAAAATTTAAAATTACAGTTTATGATAAAATACTTAAAAAATGTCATGAAAGAATAAAATTTGTTTCTAAAACACCTAAAGGAGCAAATTTCTGTTTCTATATTGTTCCGAATATAGTATATGGATTTCCTATATATGATATTAACCAATGTATAGTATATATAGTAAGTGCCTTAATTAAGAATGGATTTTATGTTGCATACACACACCCTAATTTAATCTATATATCTTGGCATAATAGACAAAATAGTATAGAATATAAGAAAAAGAAAGAAGAGAAAAAAACAAATTTAGAATATAAGAAAGTTGAAACATTTAAACCAAAGAATAACTTTCTATATGATGTAAAGACTTTGGATTTTTTAAAGAATAAATAAATTTATATATAATTCTTAATATACACTATTTGAATTACTTTTACCTAACTTATAGATAGAGTCTAATATAAAGATAATAAAGATACCGAATAATATAAATAATATAAGGTCGTGGATATTATCTTGTGAATCGTCGTCGAAGAATTGACTTTTATTCATTTGTTTAATAATAGTATTCATACTGCGATTTAATGAATTAAGTCTATAATCAATATCTTTTTTGGATATTTTTTTTAAAGGTCCAACTTCTCCAACTTCTTTATTTTCTTTTATAGGTAATTCATCATCTGTAGAATGTATATCACTATCTGTTTGCGTTTCTTCTTCTGAACTCATTTCTTCAGATGAAGGACTTTCAGTATTTTTTTTTTTATTAAGTAATTTATCAATAAAATTACCGGCTCTTTTAGATTTATTATTGTCTTGTACTTCAACATCTTTAATTTTATCATTTCCTTCGCGAGAAATATTTTGACTATCTAATTCGTCTCCTTTACTTTCAAAACCTTCTATTAAATCCATATCATATTTTTGCGTTTGTAAATATTCTCCGTCTTCCATACCTTCATTAAAATCATTTTGTATTCTAGTATAATCAGGTTCTTCTCTATTAATAGGTTCATTTTCCATCCCATTATCTAATTCACTATTATAATCGTATAATTTTTCATTATCACTAAAGCCAGAATACATACCCGGTGCGAGATTATTATCAGCAATTATTCTTCTATCTCTTATATCATTTTTACTTTCTTTAACTCTTTTAGTTTCTTTCTTATAGAGATTATATTCTTTTTTAGCATCATTATAACTAATTTCGACATTTCCCTGTTTACTTTTTTTAATTCTACGTGCTTTCCTTCCATGTTTGTGTCTATTTGTATGTTTTTGATTTAAATCAGTATTTTCTCTTATTTCACAGTGGTTATTATGTATTCCTTCATTATAACTTTGTTCTTCTATATATTCTGGTATATGTGTATTATACATTCTTTGTTCTTTCTTTTTTTTTTTCCTTTTCTCTTTATTTAATTCATCTCCCCATGCTTCTTCAATTGTACAATAGGACATTTAATTATAATATAGAAAATATTTTTAAAAAAATAAAACAATATCTTTATAACTAAAAAAAATAATAATTATAATTCTTTTAATTTACCCCACATTAACTTTATAACATTAAATAAAATAGTTAAATATATAATAATTGGGGCTGCTGGCAAAGTTATTAAAATAAATAATAAACCAACAACTATACCTATTGCTTTAACAGCGAAACCTACATATTTCATAACTCCGCCGGATTTTAAAGCGTCGGCGGGATCAGTTCCTCCTATTTGTATCATATTACTATTACTAAAGAAAACTAAATTTATTTAATTTAATTATTCTTAAATTAAAAAAATATTTTCTTGATATTAATTAATATGAAACAAAATATTTTATATAATTTATTATTATTAATTTTGATTGTAATCGTTTATTACGTAACTGTATCAAATAATATTGTCAATAATCCTAAAGTAAATAATGTAATGAATAGATTAACAGAAGGTTCTGTTAATACTGTTTTATTATTAGTTATTATAGGATTAACACTCACAGAAGATTTAAATGTAGGATTTTTATTAAGTATAATTTATTTAGTTGTTCTTATTAGAACTAACCATACTAAAGAACAATTTAGAAGTGGTCCTTCGCCATTAAACTGTAAAACATATGGAGATAGTAGAGAAAAAACAGGTGTTGCTTTTTATCCTTTACACGATAATATGGAAGAAAACTTAGCGTGTTAATTATAGATAAATTTAAACTTTTTTTAATTATTTTTAAAATATTATATTATAGTAATATTTTAAAACTAAAATGGATTTCTATAAGAAAATAAATTCTCTTAACCAAAGTAAAATTTTTGCGGGAATTTTAATGATTCTTATGAATTTAGGTTCTAAATATATTGCTTTAGAACTTAGTGAATCTCAAGAAGAATTTCTCAGTAATATAGTTATTAGAAGAATTGTTATTTTCGTTGTTGCTTTCATCGCAACTAGAGATATTATTATTTCACTCATTTTAACTGGTGTATTTATCTTATTAGTTAGTGGATTATTTAACGATAATAGCGATTTATGTATTATAAAAAAACATAATCCTCAAACCAAAATGATTACTAAAGATGATGTTATTAAAGCAAAAAAAATTATTAAAAAATACGAAAATCAAAAGTTGACGAAGTCAAAGATGTTTAAATAAATTATAAATCTAAATTAATACTTTTACTACCACTACTTGAATTTAAATTATTATTAGATAGTGTCTCCATTAAACCATTAACATCCGGTGGTCCATTCATACTTGGTCTTGAACTTGAAGTGCTATCATTCATATCACCCCCCCCGCCTCCACCTCCTCCTCCTCCTCCGCCTCCGCCTCCACCGAATAAATCACCCATTAAATTACCAAAACCACCTAAACCTCCCCCTCCCCCTCCACCACCCCCTAAACTACCCATTAAATTACCTAAATCAAATCCACCTCCACCTCCACCTCCTAAACCTCCAAACCCACCACCGCCACCGGAAGAACTAGGAACAGGTGTGGAAGCATTATTACCCATAGTATTAGCAGCAGCACTAGCAAATTGTTTCATTAAGTCTGGATTCTGTCTCATTACATCTTCCATACCAGGTAATGAAGACTTAAACATTGTATTCGTTAAATGGAACATAAAGGCACTTCCTCCCAAAGATAATAATAATCTTAATTCTGGAGCCATACTTGCTTTAGATTTGTATTTTTCGTGTAATTCCTCAAAAATATCGTCATACTCATTAATACCTTCATGGACGTTTTCAGACCAACCTTCTAATTTTACATCAAATGGATCAAATTTATTATTAATAAATTCTATAGCAGTAACAAAAGCTATTAACATTTTTCTCTGAAATTTTACACTTTGGTCCATATCCCTCTGATTCTTTAATCTATCGAATTCGTGTTTCATCTCTTCGTAACTCGAAGACATACTAAACTTTTTATGAGTTTTAATACCCTTTTTTTCCAATCTCTCTAAAATACATAATAATTTAAACTTCTCTTCCTGAACCTCCTCATAACTCATTTCCTTAGGAGGTATCACTATTTCGGGTATTTTTTTCTCTTGTGTTTTTATAGGTTCTGGATTATTAAAAATAGTAGGATTATTTAAATCCCCTAAAGGATCATTTTTTTTCATATCTCCGATATTTAAAGGGTTATCATTTAAATCAATACTATTTAAGTTCAATAATTCATGTTCCCCCTTCTTTTTATTTAAAATATCATCCCCAAATAAATTTAAGGTTGGTTCTTCTACTTTTTTAATATCAAATTCTTTTACATTTATTGATACATTTTCCTTTTTAAAATTATTACCTAAATTAATACTATTATTCATACTCCCTAAAGAATTTTCATTTTTATCGTCTTTACCTAATTTACTCTTATTTACTAATAAATCTAAACCTATATTTGATTTTTTATCATTAATACTTAAGTTAGGTGTTTTAAAAGAATTATTGCCTAAAGAAATATTTTTAATATTATTATTAGGAGTTATATTAATCTCAGTAGCAGTATTTCCTAAATCTACATTAAGGAGGTTATCTAAATCAACTGTTCTAAGATCGTCAGAATCTAATTCCAAATTTAATGAATTCATTTAATCAATATTAGAAAACTATTATTTGTATATTACGCAGTATATCAAATCCATAAATTATATTTAAATAGTAAAACTAATATTATATTTAAATTTATCTAGATTTATATTTTAGACTTATTTACATTTTAAAGTCCAATTGTATTTGATAAATATTCATTAGAAATGTATCCGCCAAATCATCTCTTTTTTTATGATTATTAAATATTTCTATCCATTCTTCCTTATTTCCTATAAATTCCAATAATTCTAAACAAAACTTTTTAGCAAGTTCTTTGTTTTTTTTATATTTATTTTTAATATTTAATTCTTTTTCTATAGTTTTTTTATTTTCTATAAACTTAGTTTTTTCTTCGGTTTCCCCTAAATACAAATTTACTTTTAATTTATTATTTGCGGATAAAAATAATATCTTATCAATTTGTTTAGTAATATCATTTTGGTCTACTCTCCCTCTAATTAAAAAATATGAATACAAAATCATTTGTATACTTTTCATTTTAGGATTTTTAAATGCCGGTTGATTTTCTATAGTTATTACATCTACACCTAATAAATATTTCCTATTATCTAGTTCTCTAATTAAATTTTCAGCAACTAATTCCGTTTCATTCTTTTTATCCTTCTTCTTCTCAACTAAATTATAATCTTCTATATTTACCTTTTCAGATTTGAAATGCTTACTACAATAACCTATAAATCTATTATCCTTCTTTTCATAATAAATCTTTTTTTGACATAATTTATCATTTTTTTCTATAAAACAACACCTTATTTTATTAACCTCTATCATTTTATTACTATTTTTGAAATTTTTACTATGTGTTTTACAACAATAAGTATCAAATTCTATATTATAATACATTGAATTTTTATTACACATTTCTTTATTCTTTTTAAATTGTTTACAAGTAGGTATAGGTTTAGATTTTTCACCTATATTTATTATTTCCCAATTTAAAATTTTAAAAATCTTATCATTATTTTCCACTAAACAATAAGATAAATTTTTAATACCTATATCCCAACTTAGATATTTCATATACTAACAAATATAATATATTATAAACCTAAACAAATATTTATAATATATTATATTGATTTAGAGTTTTATAATATCTTTAATTCTTTATATAAACTTTTTTCTATTAGAAATCTATGATTTCGTCAAAGTTTTTTTACATTTAGGAATATTCATATCCTCTATTTTTATTTCTACTAACTTTTTAGTTTTTTTATTATTATTTTTAGATTTCAATAAAGTCTTACAATCTAATTTCCCCCCTTTACTAAATCTTCTATCTCTCAATCTAATTTCAGTATATCCAGATTTTTTCTTAGTATTTAATGTACATAATAAAGGGTATTTGCGTGTTAAATATACCGCACTATCGTGTATTCTATTTTTTGTCCTATTTATTTGCATTCCTCCAGGTTCTTTATAACACCTTGTTCTACAAGTTACATTAGTGAATCTTAGAACTCCACCGTCTTTTAAATAATATTTAATAGTTCTTTCGTAATCCTCTTTATCGTCAATAGTCCTAAGTTCTGCTTTTTTATTATTTATTACCCCAGTCATAAAACCTATAATATATACTAATTTAGTAGTGGTATAATCGTCAATATTTTTAGTAGTAGGTTTCATAAAATAAGGATTTTCAACTGGATATACACCCCAATTATCACATTTCTTCTGTTTCGCAGTTTCAAAGGCAAACTCTATAAATTTATGTAAATCTTTCATATTATGTAACCTATTATTTTTCTTATCATAATTTTCATCTATTTTGTCTATTACTTTACCTTCTTTATTATTAAAAATTTCAAATATATGACTAATATCGTCATCCATATAGAAAATTCTTTGTTTTTCTTTAAAATAATTAGCCATAAAAATCCTAATATTTTTTATCCCGAGTTCCCCTACTACTATTTTATTATAATGTTTTTTCTCTATTTCACTTTCATATATATTTTTTTGTTCCTTGTCTGAGACGAAAATTATAATTTTTTTAGGGTCAATTTTATATTCAATTAATAATTTTAATGTTTTTTTTTTCAGTATAAAAGGTCTTTTATAAGAGGGGATTGCTACTATATATTTATTTAGCATAATATATATTATATGTAAATATAAAAGTAATAAATATAAAAAATAATAATATAATAATATATTAATATGTCAAGTCCTCATTGGTTAACTGGAGAAATAATAGATGAAAATACAACACCGTGGGTTTTAGGTATGAATAAAAGTTATTTTTTATTAGGTATTAAAGCAGTAGGAATATTTTTGTTAGTATTTATAATATTAACATTAGATTTCCTTGCTTTATCTATATCCTTACAATGTAATAGAAAAAGTCCTAGTTTGTTATCAGTTATCTATGCATTCTTTTTTGGACCTATATATTTACTAATAAATTATTATTTCGTTAGAGTATTATCAAAAGGAGAATCTTGTGATTTTTCATCAGAAAAACCATTTTCACTTTAAAAAATAGTATTTAATAAAAATAGTTATTTAATAAAATTATTATTTAATAAAAAATATATAATAATAATATAAATGAACTTACAAGATTTTAGAAATAACCAAGAACTTATTGGTGCTTTGGTAATAATATTTATAATTATGGCAACATATTATCATTATCTATATAAAGAATATAAAAAAACTAAAGATACGTATGATAGTAAAAGATTTGTAAGTATTTGTCCGGATTATTGGAGTTTAACAAGTAATTCCAACCCCGAAGATAAAATTATTAAATGTAAAAATGATAAAAATATTGGGAGGTGTAATCATAATATAGATAAAGATTTCAGTTCTAAATTATATCAAGACGATATCGCAAAATGTAAATGGTCCAAATATTGTAATGCTCCGTGGGAAGGAGTCGACCACTTATGTGCGGATTTAACAATAAATCAATTAGACTCGGAAAAATAAATTTCTTAATTATTTCTTATTACAATAATTATTTCTTATTACAATAATTATTTCTTATTACAATAATTATTTCTTATTACAATAATTATTTCTTAAAATTGATTTATAACTTTACTAATAATAACTTGTTAAATGAATTTACTATTAGTAGATAAATATAAACCTAAAAAAATAGAAGATATACAAGGAAATAAACTTCAAATAAAAAGATGTAAAAAATGGATTACTGATTTTAAAAATAAAAAAAATAATACTAAACCAGCATTATTATTATCGGGACCTCCTGGTATAGGTAAATCTACTCTTGCTTTATTACTTTTAAAAGAATTTGAGTATGATATAATAGAATATAATGCCAGTGATGTTCGAAATCAAAAATTAGTAAAACATAATTTACAAAGTATTATTGGTAAAATTAGTATTAGTAGTCTTATGGGAGGTTTAAAACATATTGGAATTATTATGGATGAAGTTGATGGTATGAGTTCAGGAGATAAAGGAGGAGTATCAGAACTTATTTCATTTATTAATCCAAATAAAGGAAAAAGAAAAAAGGACAAAGTAAATTTACATTATATTAATCCTATTATTTGTATTTGTAATAATGATAGTGAAAAAAAAATGAAAGATTTAAAAAAAGAATGCGAACATATAAAATTCGTTTTACCAAGTATTAGTGAATTATATTCTTACGCAAAAATAATAATAGAAAAAGAAAATATGAATATTTCAGAAGACGATATACTTTTAATAGTTACCTTCTGTCAACACGATATTAGAAAAATGATTTCTATTATTGAAAATATAAAATTAAGTCTTAAAAATAATGATAAGAAAAATATTCAAAAAATTTTAGATTCTATGGAACAAAAACATAAAGATACATATTTACTAACAGCAAGTTTTAATATAATGAATGAATATAAAGATATAGATTCTACTACTCGTATTTATAATACAGATAAAAATATGATAGGTTTAATAATTCACGAAAATATATTCGGTTTTATGAATAATTATAAAATAGATGAATCTGAAAAATTTAATATAATAAAAACTATCTTCAGATATATGTCTTATAGTGATTACTTTGATAAAGAGATATTTTCTAATTGTAATTATGGTTTTCACCAATTAAACGCAGTCTATAAATGTTGTGTTCCTTCATATTTATTAAATAAACACAATAAATATTCCACATTAAAATTTACGTCAAAAGATATTCAATATACTAAAATTCTTAGTAAATTTTCATTACAATATAATAACTACAAAAATAAAATTTATATAAATAGGAAAATAAATTATTTTTCCAATGAATCACGAAATATACTATATTCATATTTCATAAAATCAATCGTTTTAAATAATAATATATTGAAAATGGATTCTAAAAAAGAAAAAAATAATACTAAAATAAAATTCTTAATTAAAAAATATGAACTAAAACCAGAAGATTTAGAGAAAATGTATAAATTAATTCTAAATAGGGCAAAAAATACTAAATATGATAAATTATATTCTCAACACGCAAGTAAAGAATTAGATAAAAAATATTTTGAAAAATACCTTAAATTACTTTCCATTTGAATTATGATTTATTCTTTTTTTATTTGTTTTATTCTTTGTCTTTTGAGGTCCAAATTTTCCCTTTTTATTTTTAGATTTTTTTTTCTGCAAAAGACCTTTTTGTCTTAAAGGATTTTTTTTACTTTTCATTAACTTTGATTTTCTTTTACTTACTATATAACCGTATTCATTCATAATAAAGTCTTCTTTTGTTAATCTTCCCTGTGTCATTCTTGCCTTTCCGTGCCATACTTCCGCGCGTGTTCCATATCTTTTAGTTCTTAATCTTCCCATATTATATTATATATAGAAAAAAAATTTATTATAATTCATTTATATTATTTATATTATTTATAATAAACTTCCAAGAGGAATTTCACTAATTACTTTCATAATTCTGTCAAATTCTACTGTAAGTCTTTCAGGTTCTTTTATAAAATCTTGACTTGCGTCTATTGTTATAACTTTAATACCATTTTCTTCTTCTCTTTTTAACCATTCTTCATGTAGTTTATTAAGTTCTTCCAGATAATCTAATGGAATACCACTTTCACCCGATCTATCTCTTTTCATAATTCTATTATTACAAATATCTTTACTCGTTTTGAGATAAATATAAACGTCTCCTTCTAAATTAAATTGCTTGGAAAATACATTAAACCATTGTTGATATATATTATATTCTATTTCACTAATGTTTCCTCTCCTAAAATTACATTCCATAAAAACATTCTTATCTGTAAAAACTGAACGCTCAACAAAATTAAGTTTTCTAGGAGATTCAGTACCATTATCTTTTCTCATATCTAAAATATCCTTAGTTCTACTAATAAACGCGTTCATCTGAAAAGCAAAACCATATTTTTCTTGGTCTTCATAGAAATACTCTAATAGATTTTTACCTGTCGAATCTTTTGTATTTAACCACTGATCCACAGGTTCTTTCTTTATAAAAGCATTTTCAATATTTTTTCTTTTAAAATACTTTTCAAACTCTTCGATAAAAGTTGTTTTTCCGGCGCCAATATTTCCTTCAATATAAATAAACATTATAATATAATTATTCCTTTTTTATAATTATTCATTTATATATCAATTTTTTTTTATTTAAAAAAACAAATGTAAAAGGTAAATATGTAAAAATCAATTAATATCTATTACACTGGAATAGGAAGTAATAAGAAAATCCTTTAACCCTGTGATATTCGACTATTAGACTTAACTGGTTTATATATTATTATAAATCTATATTATTAATATTATTATAAATCTATATTATTAATATTATTATAAATCTATATTATTAATATTATTTTTTTTATAAAATTCTAATTCATAATTCTTTTCGTGATACCAATCTGCGGGTGCTTCTCCGTGTTTTCTATCAAAACCTACTAAATTAATTTTATATTCTGGAAAATTATTTTTAATATAATGATACGCAATAAAACCACTTTGTGGTTCTTTTTTTTTAGGATAATTTTTAATTAGATTGGAAAATTGAATAATTTTAAAATTATTATGATTATTTATTTTATTCATTTTTGCATTTCTAGAAGGAATAATAAAAGTATTACTATTATTAAATATTTTGTATTTTTGATTATTATATTCTTGTTTTCCCCAATAAGACATATTGTGATTCGCTCTTAAAAATAATAATTTATTACTTTTTAATTCTTTTAAATCAGAAATACTGAATTTTTTTAATGGACCACAATGGTTAAAAAATACTAGACAATCATTTTTATTTTTTCCTAATTTTAAAAGAAGTTTTTTAGTAATTTTAGGACTATTTGGAATTAAATAACACTGTCTCTCTTTATTATAGAATGTTTCTCTTTTTTTCAATAAATAATAATATAATAATAAAATTAGAAATATAATACAAAATGCGTCCATTGGTTCTATAATTAATAGTAATATTTATAATTTTTTATATATAAGAAATATAAAAGAAAATATAATATAGAACTATTAACTATAGAACCAATGGAAGAACCACTACAACTTCAAAATATTTTAGCAAAAGAAAATAATTTTGTTACAGACGATTATGAGTGTGCGATTTGTTTAGACAGTTTAGACAGTTTAGACAATTACGAAAAAAATAAAATTATACAACTCAATAATTGTAATCATAAATTTCACGAATCCTGTTTAAAACAATGGGTACTACATAATAATACATGCCCATTATGTAGAGCAAATATAAATTGTTTATTTGAAGCAAAAATTAGTTTATTATGTGGAAATTTATTTAAAAAAAAAACTATTATCGAAATACAAGAAGATAAAATTATATTTCATTCATATCCAAATAAAACAAATGAATTATTTAATTTAGACTATTTTAAAATAAAAAAAATAAAAATTTTTACAAATTATTGTAAAATTTATTATGCCCGAATAAATGGAAATGAAATTACTATAAAAAAAAAATATATTTATTTTGATAATTATAAATTATGTTATGATTTTTTTAAATTTCTTACAGAAATAATAATAAAATATTATAAAAAATATAATTTAAATTTTAATTATGTTTAATAAAATTTAACAATTAATTCTTTTTTTTAATAAATATATAATATATATATATATATTATAATGCCTAATAAATTTACTAGAGGTAAAAAAAAAAAAATTTATTCTTATATAAATAAACAAAAAAAAGGATCAAGCAGGAGAAAAGGTAGATTTACTAAAAAAAAAAAATATTCTTATAGAAATAAACAAAAAAAAAGATACAGTAAGAGAAAAGGTAGAATTACTAAAAAAAAAAAATATTCTTATAGAAATAAACAAAAAGGTGGCGCTGCTCATAGGATAGGTAGGTTTAATGTAGTTTCTACTGATGTTCCTACTGCTTCTCCTGCTGCTCTACTTGCTACTGTTCCTGATGATCCTTCTACAGTTCGTTCTCTTCGTGCTGCTGCTGCTGCTGCTACTGATACTGCTCCTCCTGCTGCTCCTCCTGCTACTGCTCCTGCTACTGCTCCTCCGGTTACTCTATACAGATCAAGAGAGTGCACGTTAATAAAAAACTCAATTATAATAATTGAAAAAGAATCAGGAACAATATCGTTTAAATTATTACAAAAAATGGGAGTGGGTTCATATGGTGCTGTTTTGAAGGCTGAAATACAAAAAAATAGTAATACGAATCAAGTTACAAAAGAAAAAGGAGCAGTAAATACAGGAGAAAACGCACCAGGAGAAATATCATTAACAGATAAACTAATAAACGAAAATAAATCAGAACTTTTTGCAATAAAAATTTTTCCATCAATGTATAATTTAAAAAATTATAATAGAGAAATAAAATTATGGGATGAAATTAATAAAATAGAAAATGAAGAGAATTTACAACATCATAGTAAATTATTATTTACTTCTAAATATAAGGATAATTATTTATTTATATATGAACTCGGTGATCAGACATTAACAAATGAGTATATAAAAGAAATATTTTTGGATTTAAATATTAAAATTCAACCTGTTGTTTTGGACTCAAAATATGTGGACCCAAATACAGGAAATTATTGGAACCCAGAAACAAAAACAAATTATGATACTAAAGCTGAATTTATATATAAATATATTATTCCAAAATATAAAATACAATTTTTTTTAAAAATTATTGAACAATTAGTTAAAGGTTTAAAGTTCTTACATGGAAATAATATATATCATAGAGATATTAAACCCGCAAATATAATTATATTAAAACCAGACTCAGACTCAATTGAACCGTACTACACAATAGAAAATAGTGAAATTGGTATTAAATTAGATGTACCATTAGTTAAATATATAGATTATGGACTTTCTTGTAGTGAGAAGCAAGGAGTTAATAAAGAGTTAATGTGTTTAAATGAAGATGCAAAAATAGCAACGGATGGGACATTGGAGTATATGGCTCCTGAATTTATATATAAAAATGAAATGAAAGATGTAAAACCAGAAATAATATATAAAATATTAAGAAAAATAGACATTTTTGCTTTAGGTGTTTCCTTATTTGAAATATTTACTGGTTCTTATTTATTTGAAAAATATATGAAGTTAATAGATAATTTATGTGAAGGGCTTTTTAAAAACCTTTTGAAAACAGATAAATTCAAAGTCTTAAAAATAAAATCATATCAATATATGGTTCATTCTAAAGAAGAATTTAAAACTAAAGAAGAATTTAAAATAATAGATTTTTTATTAAATTTAATGATAGAAAATAATACAAATTTTAGAATAGATACTGATAATTTATATAATATAATTCAAGGAGAAGGAAAAGAAATCTTTTTAAACAAAGAGCCATATTTATCTTTTCGCGCAGACACTTCAGACACTTCAGACAGTATTTTTAATACTTATAATAATAGTTTTGAGTTAGAGGATGTAAAAGATTTTTCTCTTAAACAATTATATGATAATAAAATAATGCAATTCCATGAAAGTTTTATGTCTGAACCAATAGAAACACAATTTATTTTGGGTCAAAAATTTTCTGACCTAGGTATAAAATTTGACCCTTCTATCTGCTATTCTCTAAAATTACATAATGAAAGATTAGCAGAAGCAGAAGCAGTAGTAAAACCAACAATAAATGTAATAGGTGAAGAAAAAATTAAATGGCTTGAAGAAGTTTGTATGCAACATACTGCTTCTTTTAATGCTATACCAAAATTATCTATGCCCCAACGGGACCTCCACGACCACCAATTCTTAAATAAACCAGATTTGAGTATTACATATAGAAACGATTTGTTACCATTAGAATTACATTCCGAAGAAAATTTTGTTTTCGAATTTGATGAAGAAAAATATATAGAGGAAAGTGAACAAATAAAATATGAAATTGAATTACTAGAAATTAAAACCACACCGCAGAAAACAGGTAGGTTTACAACAACAACCGTTAATACTTTAACAACTGAACAATTAAATGAGTTAACTCAGTTAAAAAAAAAATTAGAAGAAACAAATATACAAAAAGAAAATCATACTATTTCAATACAAAAATTTAAAAGTTCAATAAAAGAAATAAATAAAATACTTAGAACAAGTAATTTTCACTATATATAACAGAATTTACACATTTTAAACATATATTACTACCTGATATACATATACCACAGAACCCACATAGGTTAGAACACATATATTCATTATCCGAAATATATTTTTTATGTTTTTTTTTCTTACACTTCATACAGATCACTAAATTATTTAGAAATTTTAATTCTTTTATTATTAGATATGATATATCTTCATTTATTAATTCTGTAAATATTTTTTCTACTTCTAAATAATATTCATCCATATAAATATTATATATATTTAAATTTCTTCTTCACTTGTTTGTTCTAATTCTGTATATAATTCATTACTTATAATACGGTTATTTGCTGCTTCTACTTCATTGTATAATGTGTTTTCTATGGGGTTGTTTTTAGAAAGTTTATCATAAATATTACTATATTCTACATTTGAAATTCTCATATTATCTTCTTGTCTATACATAGGATTTGGTGTTAATTTAACACCCTTATTTTTTTGGACTTGACTATACATTTCTTCTTCTTTATATAAAGGGTTATTTCTTTTATTAATTTTTCCATTTTGGATTTCACCATATTGGACTTCACTATATACAGGATTATTACATTTTTGTATCATACTATATTGATTCGCATCAACATAAACAGGATTATTCATACTCCTTTCATTATTTATAACATGTATCTTATTTACATTTGAGTAATAATATTTTACACATAATATAAAAGAAGCTATTAAAAGTAAAGATAACACAAATATTAATATTATCCAAATTAAATACTTATGACCAATATTTGTTATTTCACTATTGAAATTTATTATAGAAATATTCGTATATGGTGTTGTTTGTGTTGTTTCAGTAATTATAGGTATATTATTTGTTTTTGTAGTGGTTGTGAATATAGTAGGTTTAAAAATATCAGTTTTTTCAGCCATTTGCGGTGTAGTTGTGCTTGATTGCACTGTAGTTGTGCTTGATTGCACTGTAGTTGTGCTTGATTGCACTGTAGTTGTACTTGATTGCACTGTAGTTGTGCTTATATGAGTTAAAGAAGTAGTATTCTTTAATGTATTAGTTGTGCTTGTTTTTGAAGTTGTTGTTTCAGAAGTTGTTGTTGTAGTTTCAGAAGTTGTAGTTTCAGAAGTTGTTGTTGTAGTTTCAGAAGTTGTAGTTTCAGAAGTTGTTGTTGTCGTTTTTGAAGTGCTAGTGCTTGTTTTTGAAGTTGTTGTTGTAGTTTTAGAAGTTGTTGTTGTAGTTTTAGAAGTGGTGGTTGTTGTTTTAGAAGTGCTTGTTTCTGAAGTAGTTGTTTTAGAAGTTGTTGTAGTAGTTAAATGATTTATTAAAAAGGTATTACTTACTCTTGGAATATTATAATCTTCATTTACTACTTGTATCTTATAATTTCTATTATATTCATTATACTCTAAATCCCATAAATAATAGTTATTTAAGAACTTATTTTCTACTAAATTCCTTATTAATTTATTATTGTCTTCTAATAAATTTATACTAAAATTATTATAATTAGAATTATCCTCTAACCAACTAATATTCATTTGATTACCTTCCCTGCTTACAAAATCATACCTATTTTTATTCGGTTTTTCTACCAATAAACCATAACTATTAAATATGGGACTATATCTCTCGATTCCCGTGTCTTGTTCTTTTATCTTTATTCTTAAATCATAACTCGCAATATCATTAAAAATATCATCCAAATACCAATTATAAATATCTATTTGACTATCTACATTATCAGCTATTGATAATTCCCCCCACCACTTAGTATTTACATAATATTCCAAATCTATATCTATAAAACCCTTAAAACCATTCCATTGAATTTCTACATTTTTTTTAGGTATTACCACTGAATCACTAATAGGTTGTGTTACGTTCATATTGGTTTTAATACTAAAATAATCAGATAAGATATAATTATTATTAGTATTAGTCAGAGAACTAGAAAATCCCTCCGTATTCGTAATTACTAACTTGAAATTATGATTTAATAAATCATAATAATTTAGATTTCTAGGCACTTTCCATAAATAATCCCCTTCAGTTACTAAATCATCTAACACTAAATCTCCATTTTCATATGTTGATAAAGTATTAGATGTAAACGAATTTGTATCTTGGTGTAATAAATAAATATGATAATCAGTTAGGTTAGATAACCAACTAATATTATATGAATGATCAATATATAATTCATCATTCACAGTAGGAAATATGAAATTTCCACTTGTAACTAAAATAAAACAGAAAAATATTATATTCTTAAACATATTAGCATATATTTTACTTTAAAATCTTAAATATATTATTCAAAATTGGTTTTTATTTATTAATGTAAGAATAACCTTCTGCCCGAAATTGCCATATACATTCCATATTCGTCGCAAGCATTTATTACTCCTTCGTCTTGTATACTTCCTCCAGGATTTAAGATATATTTTACATTATATCTTTCGGCATAATCTATATTATCTCTAAAAGGGAAAAATGCGTCAGAACTTAAAACTAATTCTTTCATATTCTCATTCAAAAAATCTTTTTTCTCGTCTTCTGTTAATAATTCCACAACACCCATAAATAATTTCCGCCATTCTTTCAATTCTATTTCCGTAAAATCCCCATTTACATATTTTATAACCGCATTCACCTTATCCTGTCTTTTTACGTTAATCTTAAATTTGCTCAGCAAATCAATTGTCTTAGGGTGTCTCTTCAAATTAAACACATTTGCCTTATTTCCAGCCAGTTTAATACAATCCACTCTATTTTGTTGTCCGGCACCAATACCTATAACTTGTCCTTTATTCGCAATTGTTATAGAATTAGAAGGAGTGTATTTTAATGTTATGGTTGCCAATATTAAATCTTCTTTCTTTTCTCTACTTATTTCCCTATTTTCCGTCGGTACTTTCTCAAAATAATCATTTAATACTTTTTCATCATTACAATCTTGAGATACAGCAACACCCATTATTTCCCTATATTCCACTCTATTATAATCTATATCCCATTCTCCCTTTATAATAGTAAATTTTCCTTTTTTCTTCTGTTTTAACATATTAAACGCATCTTCTGTATATCCTCTCGCTATTATACCATCACTCACTTCTCTTCTAATTAATCTAGCACAAGTTTCATCTACTATACCACTAATAGCTATAAAATCCCCAAATGAAGAAAGAGGGTCGCAATTACGAGCCCTAACAAATGCACGACCACTATGCGATTCATTCAAAACCTCGTCAGTATATTTTTCCAAATCATACAATACCTTCTCTAAATTTGTTATTATGCCTCTTGAAGTTCCTACGCCAGCAGGAGCAGTATGTTTAAATGAAGTAGCAGTCATATATCCTAAGTTTTTTTCTGCTTCGTTAACTAGAAGCCAAGAATTAAATGCGTCTAAATAATTAATATATCCCGGATTACCATTCAAGACTTCAATTGGCATTGTGTTATTGTCAATTGTATGAATGAATGCGTTTGTTTGATATGGATTACAACCATATTTAATTGGCGTTTGTTCGATATATTTCCTAAATTTAATCCTCTTATCAAAATAAGTAACGATATTTTGGTCATATTCTACAGTATGTTGAAATGCTTTTAATGCTAAGTCTTTTCGTAGAAGTGTTAAAGATACTATATATTGATAAGAATCCATTAACTGTCGATAATCACTTGGATCCGTTAAAACTAAAACATTTTTATAATTTTTGGCTGCTGCCCTAATTAATGTTACACCTCCAATATCTATTTTTTCAATTATTTCCTCTTCTGTTGCGTTTTTTATATTAAAAGGATATAAATTACTAACTATTAAATCTATTTTCTCTAACTTATACATACTATTATTGAATTTCTCATAATCTTCTACATGTTCCAATATAGTGGGGTCATATAAAATACCACCATAAATTTTGGGATGGAGAGTTTTGACTCTGCCACCTAATATTTCAGGGAACCCAGTGAAATCACTAACAGATTTAATTCTCTTAGTATAATCTATATCATTTAATTCTATATTTCCATTTTGAATATTATCTACAATGTGATTATATGTCCCACCAGTAGAAATAATATTGTAATCATTATTGAAAAGAAATTTGACTAAGTCTATCAAATTACTTTTATCACTAACACTAATTAATGCGAGTTTCATTTTATAAACAAAATTATAAAGATATTCTTAAATTAAAATATTTCACTATAAAATAATTTAAAAATTGATTTTTTTTTACAAATTATAAATATTAAAAATGGCACAAGAAATAAAAATTCAAGAAACTAATAAAAATACTTCATTACTGGAAGATACTTATCCCGAATGTATATGTAGTAATTGCCTATGTGGAAAAAGGAGTTGCTTCATCTGTGGTAGCGGAACTCTTCCATTAGACTATGAATTATGTAAAATACACGATTTTTGTAGTGCTGGTTTAGAAGGATGTTTTGAAACATCCATATATATTGTAAATGGGAAAAAACACTATTTGGGTCCACTTGATAATTATGAAAGAACTGATTTTATTGGTAAGTTTGCGAAATGTATTAAATGTCGTTCTCATAAAGATTTTGAATTAAAATATTTTAAAAATTGATTTTTTTTTGTAAATTATAAATATTAAAAATGTCTAAACAAACTATTAAAGAAGAAACTATAAAAGAAACACAGGAAGAAGAAAAAATTAATCTTCTTTCTTCAAATGATATTAAAGGTATTGCGGAATATATATTAAATGGAGCCAAAAACATTATTGTAATGACCGGTGCTGGAGTAAGTGTTTCTGCAGGAATACCGGATTTTAGAACTCAGGGAACAGGTATATATTCTAAATTAGAAGAATATGATTTACCATACCCGGAGGCAATTTTCTCAATTGATTATTTTAAAGAAAAACCGGAACCATTTTATACCTTTGCGAAGGAAATATATCCTGGATTACATTGTCCTACACCAGCACATTATTTTATAAAATTGCTGGCTGATAAGAATATTCTACAGAGAGTTTATACGCAAAATATAGATAGTCTTGAACATATTGCGGAAATAGACAAATCACTTATTGTTGCGGCACACGGAAACTTTGACACGGCTACTTGTATTGAAACAGGAGAAAAAATAGACCCCGAAGAAGTTAAAGAATATATACTTTCAGGTAAAGAAGGGTGGGAAGAAATGAATGAAAAATATGGTGGTCTTGTAAAACCTGATATTGTATTTTTTGGGGAACAATTACCCACCAGGTTTCATAAACTACTTGAAGAAGATTTCCCTAAATGCGATTTACTTATTGTTATGGGGACTTCCTTAAAAGTTAGACCTTTCTGTTCTCTTATTGACTATGTTCCTAAAAATATTCCAAGATTACTAATTAATAGAGAGGAAGTTGGAGTAAAAGAAGATAATGAATTGTCCGTTCTGATACAACAAATGGAAGGATTTAAATTCGAAGATGAATGCGGAGATGTTTCACTTCTAACAGATTGCGACGAAGGAGTTAGAGAAATCGCAGAAGAACTAGGATGGTTGAATGAGTTAGAAGAATTAATTTTAACTGGAAAAAATAAATTGGGAAATAAATAATATATATATATATAATGCCTTCTTCTAAAATTTTATTAGGTTTAGTAATTATTATTTTTATTTATTTATATAAACAACAATATATTTATCGAGATAATATGGCCAATATGCCTAATTCAAATCCGTGTACTGATAAATTAAGTGATTTGGAATATTTAGAACATATGATTCCACATCATCAAGTTGCTATTGATATGTCTGTTTTATTACAAGAGAAAACTAAATCAAATGTAATGCTTAATTTATGTAGAGAAATAATAAGAATACAATCCTATGAGATATTGGAAATGGAAAAAATGAAATCATATGACGGAAGTCTTTTTGAGGATAATAAATGGACAAAAGAAGATATTAAAACAAAATTAGATATGTATAATCCTACTTTATCAAAAGCAAAAGAAGGAGAATGTAATCCCTTATTTTTTAAACCAAATGACCACTCTAAAATGATGAAAGGAATGAAAATAAACGAAAAAAGTTATTTAGAACATATGATACCACACCACCAAGTTGCGATTGATATGAGTAGACGTTTATTATTACATACAAATAATTCTTATTTGTTGGAATTTTGTAGAAACTTAATAATAGACCAACAAAGAGAAATATTATATATGAATAATTTACTTAACAAAAAAAATTATTTATATAAAAGTGAATTAATAAATTAAAATATGTTATAAATAATAAATAAAAGTTAATTAATAAATAAAATATGTTATAAATAATAAATAAAGTGAATTAATAAATTAAAATATGTTATAAATATAAATGGGCGAAGCAAATACTTTAATTGTTTTAGTAATTATAATTATTGTATATATATATTTATATAAACAACATCATATTTATCAAGAAAATTGGGAGGTTTATAAACAAAAACCATACGGACATATTAAAACAGGTTCTGAACCTATGAATTATTACGTTCAAAAAAGGTATAGGAAACCATATAGATATCCTTTTCAATTTATGAAAACAGCACCTTTCAATCATTTATCTCACTTGGATTAATTTTATTTATTTTTTCTTGTATTATTTCTTTTAATAGATTTATGCTTTTTTCTCATATTCTTTCTTTTAACAGATTTATTTTTATATTTTATATTTTGTTTCTTTTTAGATTTTTTTTTTTTTGCATGAGTTTTTCTTGTTCCTCCTGTTGAAGCTCTCCCCTGAGGTATGTTTGAAATTTTTTATCCAAACCGTTGTCGTTGTCGTCATTTTCCGCAGGATTGTAGGCTTTTGCCTTCTCCAACTGCGCCACCACCTCATTGTGCCCTTTCTCTACAGCGATGTCAAGAGGAGTTTTATTATTGTCGGTCCTTTCTTGATTCAAGTCGGCGTTTGCAGCCACCAACTGCGCCACCACCTCCTTGTCCCCTTTGAATGCAGCTGTGTAAAGCGGTGTCGCACCAGTGTCGGTCCTTTCTTGATTCAAGTCGGCGTTTGCAGCCACCAACTTCGCCACCACCTCCTTGTGCCCTTTCTCTACAGCGATGTAAAGCGGCGTCGCTCCATCAATGGTCCTTGCTTGATTCACGTCGGCGTTTGCCACCAACAACTTCTCCACCACCTCATCGTGCCCTTGTTGTGCAGCAACGTAAAGCGGCGTCGCACCAATGTCGACCCTTGCTTGATTCGCGTCGGCGTTTGCCTCCAACAACTGCTCCACCACCTCCTTGTGCCCTTTTTGTGCAGCAACGTAAAGCGGCGTCGCACCACCGTCGCCCATTACTTGATTCAAGTCGACTTTTGCAGCCACCAACTGCGCCACCACCTCCTCGAGCCCTTTGTATGCAGCGGTGAAAAGCGTCTCTCCACCAATGTCGGTGCTTGCTTGATTCACGCCGGCGTTCAACTCGTTGTTTGCCTCAAACAACTCCTCCGCTCTTTTGGCGGCAATCAAACGTTTTTGTTTAGTTTTCATTTTATATATATATAAGAAAATAAATTAATTTAATTTTTATAAAAATAAAATTAAAATAAATGTTAAAGAATAATTAATTCTATATAATCCAAATAATTCTATTAAAAAAATAAGAATGATATTTTATTTTTTATTTCAAATAATAATTAATTTACATTCTATATTATCTAAATATTCAATATCAGTTTCCTTATAATTATAACTATCTTTTTTTACATATTTAACGTAATTTATATATTCATCAATAATATAACTTTGTCTTGCTGTAAATATTTTAGATTATTTCTTTTTAACGGATTTATTATTTTTTCTCATATTCTTTCTTTTAATAGATTTATTCTTTTTCTCATATTCTTTCTTTTAACGGATTTCTGTTTTTTTCTCTTAAACGATTTTTTCTTCTTACCTTTTTTAGAAGTTTTTTTTCTTCTTTTTAATCCGGCAGTCTTAGCACTGTGTAGAAGAGTAGAAACCTCATTGTGTTCCTTCTCTATAGCAGCATTCAATGGAGTGAGTCCATTGTCGGTCCTTGCTAGGTTTGGGTTAGCTTTGTGTGCCAGCAGCTCCTTGACAACATTAACGTGGCCTTTATCCGCAGCCACATACAGTGGGGTGCGTCCATTGTCGGTCGTTGCCTGGTTTGGATTTGCGCGGTGCTCCAGCAGCGCCGTTGCAACCTCAACGTGGCCCTCCTGCGCGGCAATGCACAGTGGAGTGGTTCCATCGTCGGTCATTGCCTGGTTTGGATTTGCGTTGTGCTCCAGCAGCGCCGTTGCAACCTCAACGTGGCCTTCATACGAAGCCGCGCACAGTGGGGTTTGTCCGTCGTCGGTCGTTGCCTGGTTTGGATTTGCGTTGTTATCCAGCAGCAGCTTCAAACAATCCGCGCGGCCTTCATCCGCGGCCATGAACAGTGGGGTGACTCCATCGTCTGTCCTTGCCTTGTTTGGGTCAGCTTTGTGCTCCAGCAGAGCAGTTGCAATATTAATGTTGCATTCTTCCGCTGCCATTAACAGTGGGGTGGTTCCATCTTCTGTCGTTGCCTTGTTTGGGTCTGCTTTGTGCTCCAGCAGCGCAATGACAACATCAACGTGGACCTTCTCCGCTGCCACATACAGTAGTGTGGCTCCATCTTTGGGCCTTGCCTGGTTTGGGTCAGCGTTTTTCTCCAGCAGCGCAATGACAACATCAACGTGGCCATTCTCCACTTCTTTCAATAAAACTTGTTTATTTTTTAGGTAGGTTTTTTCTTTTTCTTTTTTTTCATTTTTTTTAATTTTATTAAAATTATAACCATTCAACATAAGAGCCATAGTAGAATTGGGATTAATGCCTCTAGCTTTAAAGGTGTGTTTTTTTTTATTATTTTTTGATTGTTGTTTTGAAGGTTTAAATTCTAATTTTGGATGCATTTATATTATAATATAAGAAAAAAATTATAAAATATATGAATTTATTTAAATATTTCTATCTAATTATTTTTATTTCTATCTAATTATTTGTATTTTTATCTAATTATTTTTATTTCTATCTAATTATTTGTATTTCTATCTAATTATTTTTATTCTAAATAATAATTAATTTACATTCCACATTATCTAAATATTCAATATCAGTTTCTTTATAATTATAACTATCTTTTTTCACATATTTAACATAATTTATATATTCATCCATAATATAACTTTGTCTTGCTGTAAATATTATATTATATTCTACCATTTCCTTAAACTTTTCAAATATTTCAAATCCAACGTGTCCCTCTAAGAATACACCACATGAAACTATATAATCGAATGACCCTATTTTATCTTTTATATCTTCTATATCCATTTCTAATAAATTCATATTCCATATTTCGTCATATACTCCTTTGTTTTCTGCTTGTTGTATCATATTATCTGATATATCTACACCTATCAATTTAATATTTATTTTCTTACTCTGACATAATCTTCTAATATTTAATCCTAATAATCCAGTTCCGCAACCAAAATCTAATATTTTTATTACTTGGTTATCTTCCAAAAATTCATTTCCTAAAATCATATTTACAAAAATATTTGTAAAATTATGCGGTCCTTTATAACCTATACTACTTACGTATTCTTCATAAGTTTCTGCCCAGTGATTATAAACATTTTTTTTATCACATTCACTTTGAAGTGATTTATTATGTAAAATAATATCCATTATTACTTATTTATTATAAAAATAATTTTAAATAAATAAAAATATAAAATCAAAAAAATATAAAATATATATACAAAAAAAATATAAAAAATAAAAAATGAATTAATTTAATTCAATATCTTTTTACAAAACAGAACGCAGTTTTCAGGGTGTAATATAGTCGCAACCGGGACTTTGCTTGGCATTTGTAAAGTAGAATTAATATTAGTCATCATATCTACCTTATCACTATGCGGAGGACATGCCACAACAGGATAATGTGTATTACACGCGGTTATACCAGATAAGGCATTACTCATTCCGGCAACAGTAATAAATACCATTTTTCTATTAATCCTTTTTCCATAAATAGTATATTCGTCTAAAATTTTCAATAATTCTTTAGTGCTCTTATGTGCGGAACATACGTGTTCTCTATGATAAATCTTATGTTTTATGAGACTTTTACTAAGTTTTTTAATATGTGTTTCATCTGATTTAGATCCACTTAGAATAATAACACACGGAGAATGAATATGTTGGAAATAGTAATCTATTATAGGCGTTTCCATATCTGCTTTAACTTGTGAAACTATTGGTTCTTCGTATTTCAAATTAGTTAATAATTCATACAAACCTCTATAACAATCAAAAACCTTTACTTTCTGCAGTTCTGGAACTAATGGTATTTTCTCCACTTTATATGGATCACATACACTCTTAATATAATCTCTAGCAGCATCTTTATCTAATTTAATTGGATTTGGATTAATATTAAAATCTAATAAATTACTCTCTTTTTTCCAATATCTAGACGAATCACAAGTATGAATTTCGTCTATCAATATTATATTTCCATGTATATCATATCCAAATTCATATTTAGTATCCACTAAAATTAATCCCCTCTTATCCGCCTCATACGAACCATATGAAAATAATTTCCTAGCCTTAGAATAAATAAAATCTAATTCCTCTAATGTCACTATTCCTTCTTCTAAAATTTTCTCAGAACTAATCAATTCGTCTCTTTCTCCCTTAGTTGTTGGTGTTATAACAGGATTCGGTAATTTTTGATTTTTAACATATCCTTTGGGGAATTTTAAACCACAATAAATAAATTCTTCATTTTTACTGTCTAAATTATAATGCTGATTATAATGAGTCCATAATGAAGTTTGTGTATTACCGGTAATATATCCTCTTACAATAATTTCGAGGGGAATAACTCTACATTTTTTTGCAATTAAATAACTACCACTTACATATAATAAATGATTTTCTATTATATGTCTTGTATTAGTCATCCACCATAAATTAATCAAATTTAACATTCTCCCCTTTCCATCTATATTACAAATATGTCTATCAAAAGAACTTAATCTATCTGAATGGAAAAAACAAACTAAATCATTTCCAATATTCCACCTATCCCTAACTTTACCTGAAATAATTTTCACTGAAGAATCTAAATCTAAATCAATTATTTTATTTCTACCTAAATCAATTAAATTTAGAGTTTTCATTATACTATTTAATAATAAAGGTTTTTCGTTGGATTGAACTCTTTTTTTTAATAAATGTAATGTATCTTCCTTGAAAATTGGAATTTCCATATAATCTATAACTTCCCCTGCGTCTAATTCCTCTATGACCTTATGGACCATAATACCTGTTTGAGTAATTTCCCCTTCTTGATATTGATTAAATGCGTATTCTATGGAATTTGCGCCCGGGAATTTACCAGGTAAAGCAGGGTGTAAGTTTATAATATTCTGGAAAGCGTTGATAAAATAACTGGTTAGAATTCTCATCCAACCCGCTAAAACAACTAAATCAATATTAGTATTTAAATTTAATATATCAGATACTAACTCTAAATCATATCTATCTCTTCTTTGACCTTTATTTTCTCTTATAATAATTCTGTGCTTATTATTTTTAGCTTTTTCAATAACATGTGCGGTAATTTTATCACAAACTAAGGCAACAATATTAATATCTAAATTTAATTGGGAAATACAATCAGTAATATATTGGTAATTGGTACCATTACCGGAAGCAAGAATAATTATATTTTTCATTTAAAAATTAATAAAAATTAATCTCTAAATGATTTATTTTAAAAAATATAAAAATAAAAAATTTAATCAAAATTTAATAAAACAGGATAACTATTTTTATTCATATTTTTAGTTGCTGCTATAGATAAGGGTTGTCTTTTCTTTCTTATTTTCTTTTTCATTGATTTTTCTAATTTCGAATTTTCTAAGTCTAAACAATTCAAATCTACTTTATTTATATCTGATTCTTCATTATTTAATTCTAATTCTAATTCTAATTCTAACTCTGTTTGTTTTAAAAAATTATTTATATTATTTTCTTCTACTGTTTCTCCATTACATTTATAATCCACGGTCTCCGAAACATCTCTAATTCCTTTACTTTTCTTATTTTTTTTGCTTACAATTTCTACTTCATTTATATTTTTTTTTCTTGTATTATTATTCATATCTACTTCTATTTCTTTATAATGTTCCATAATATATTTGATAATATTGTTTTGTATAGACCACCTAAAAAAATTTAATTGTCCAACGGTAGTAGTAATATATTCACTTTCATTAAAGTAGAAATTTATTCTATTTCTCCTACAAAATGGGTCAAACTGTTTTTTGGAATAAGCTCGTAATTGTTCCTTATAACTTAAAAAGACATTTATTTGTCTAAAGTTAGTATATTTATCCATATCTTTTTTACTAAATTTTAATCCCTTCTTCATAGTACTTCTTTTAGGACTTGAAATTTTAATTTTTAAACTATAATTAATATTATACTTCTTCGCATAATTCGTCACAAACCAATCGATTATTCTTAAACTTATCTTATCTTCGCCATTTAATATACTCATTAAATTAATTTTATTAGATTCATTTTTATAAAAATTATTTAAAGAAACTAACAATAATTCCTGCTTCCCCTGAATAAATTTATTCTTAAGTGTTGAATTCATATTTTTGTTTTTCTATACTTAAGTATATTTATATTAAAATTATTTCTTTAAATAAAAAAATCATTAATACATGAAATAAAAAAATTAATAGAATTAGTATTATTTTTTTGGATATATTCTAATTCTGTAATTAGTAAGTCTTTTATATTATTTTTTTCAGTTATATCAATTATATTATGTTTTAATTTTACTGGATTTGATATCATAGGTATTTTTTTGTTATTTGTTTCTGATGTATTTTTTTCATTTCTAATTTTATTCCATTTATATGAAAAAGTTCGATATATATTTCTAATAAAATAATCTGGAAGTGTTTCATAAATGAAAACATAATATTCATTATCAAAAATAGTCAATAACTTTTTTATTCTCTTTAACTGGTTCAAACTTATATTATTAAAATCTAAATTACTAGGTTTTTTTTTACTATTTTTTAAAGATTTTAATTCTTTAATATCTGTCAATATCTCTAAGTTTATATCTAGTTTTTGGTAATTCATATATCTTATAATTTTTTTATGTGTGGGTTCTTGTATTGTCATACTTTTATATTAGAATAGTAAATTTATTAAAATAATGAACGATAGAAAATACCTATAATATATTTAATATATATCATAATTATAATTCCTATTTGTATCATTTGGTTCCACACCAAAAGTATCATCTTCTGTTAATTCATAATCTTCGAACCATTCTATTGTTTTCTCTTTATTTTTTATCAAAACTAACATTTCATTTAATATTTTTTTTATATAATTATCTACTATCGTAATAATTTTTTGATGATTTTCTATAAAACCGTAATTTACTACTATACTTGATAATATATTTAATATCCTTTTTCTCTCAAATTTAATATTATGATAATCATTTTTATAACCTTTATTATTTTTGACATTTTTTATCATACTATTTCGTATTTTTCCAATATTTTTTAATATAATTTTACAATCATAATATAATTTCTTATCTATTTTTTTTATAATTTGCAATACTTCTTTAAGATTATCCTGTTGAATGAAATTTTTTAATTGTTTATTTTTTTTTCTAAAATTTTCGGTTATACCATTGATAGATGTTAAATTTTTAGAAATTAAAAAATTGTAAATCTCTTTATGAAATATTACAATTAATATTACTATAATTAGTCTTATCATTACTAAATATCTATATTTTTTATTATTTATATTTCTTCCTCATCGAAATTTAATATTCCATTCACCATTCTACCAACAAATTCAGATTCCATATTATAAACATTATTGTTCTTTATATTAACATAATATTCGTTATCCATATAAGTATATTTATGACATTCTATTTCTTTCATATCTTTATCTTCTTCGGAAATAATAGTTAATGTAATATTTTCTTCAACATTTATTATTTTATTATTTTCTTTTGCTTCGCTTACTTTTTCTTTTTCTAAACTTTTTTTCTTCTCATTTTTCTTTATTTTAATTTTCTTTTTTTGTTTATTGCTATAATCTACAAGTTCTTGAATATCATTTGTTTTCAAATATTTTTTTTTTAGATCTATATATTTCCATCCATTATCTTTCGCAATTTCTTTTAGTAGTAAAATATTTTGATATTTTATTACTGTCTTAATAGAAGTATACAATTCTTCAGGAATTATAATTTTCGACATTATATTCTTATTTGTAAATATAAAAAAAAGTTTAAGTATCAATTTTTTTATTTTATTTTATTTTATTCTTCATTATTTTGAATAATAAATTTCTTTTTCCTTTTTGCTTCTAATATTACTAATAATTCATTGAAATCTAAATCAGATAGATATTTTTTGTGAATCTCTTTTAGTAATTCCACATTGATATTATATATCATTTGTTCTAATGAATCTAATGTAAATGATGATACTGAATAATCCATATTTTCTTAATAAATAATATTAAGTAATTATCAATTTTTTTCTTAATAAGATTTAGTTTTTAATATTTTATATTTTATTTCTTTTTAATACATTATTTCTTTTTAATACTTGATTTCTTTTTAATACTTGATTTCTTTTTAATACTTGATTTCTTTTTAATACTTGATTTCTGTTTTTCAATATATCCTTTTTTTAGTTTTTGTTTTATTAATTTTTCCATAATTTGTGTTCCTATAATTACATTGCCTTTATAATTATGTTTTGTTGTTCTAATATACCCTCCAATTTTTCCATATCTAACTTCTATAAATTTATTATCTGAATTCCAGTAATCGTGAATTTCCCAAAATTTTGATGATTTTTTATTAATTAATTCAAAATAACGCATATAATATTATACTATATTTAGTTTTTATCTATTAAATCAACTATATCCAACTTTATTAATTCATCTTTATCCATTTTAATATAAAAACTTTTATCACTAAATTTTATTTTATAATGTCTATTTCCATTTATTAACATAACAAAATTATTACATAAATCAATATCTTTTACAAATCCACCTTTACACAATTTAATATTATAAAAATACTTTGAATTAATATATCTTATATAATTACCTTTATTTATATCTTTTATTTTAGAACAATATTTATAATTCTTCAACTTTTCTAAACTTTCAAGTAAATTATTCTTATTTTCTTCAAAATCTATAAATTCTCTATATATTTCTAATACATTATCCTTTATTTCTTCTTCTATTTTACTCTTAGACATAATTTTTCCTTCTCTTCGGTTATGTAATATATTTTTGACTAAATCAATATCCATTTAATATTAAATTATAGTTTTTTTTACAAAAAAAAAATATTTTTATAAATAATGGATAAATTTTTGAATATTAAAGAAAAACCTATAAAAACTAATATTTTAGAATTAATTAATAAAAAAGATTCAAGCGAAGCAACAGAATCAACAGAAGAAACAGAAGCAACAGAAGAAACAGAAGAAACAGAGGCAACAGAAGCAACAGAAGAAACAGAAGAAACAGAAGAAACAGAATCAACAGAAGAAACAGAAGCAACAGAAGAAACAGAATCAACAGAAGCAACAGAAGAAACAGAATCAACAGAAGCAACAGAAGCATCAGAGGTAACCGAAGAAATAAAAAACAAATTATTAGACCAAGAAATGGAAAACTTAGAGAAAGATTTCAAAAAGATAGATAATAGAAAAAGAAAAAAAACAAAAAAGGAAGAATTATTACTAAGAATATTTAAAATATTAAATTACGATGTTGACCAACTTGAAGAATTAACAAGTATAACTATTCAAAGAGATTTATTAAAAGGTAAAAAAATAACAGAAAAAATTTTAGAATTAGTACCAGAACTTAGGGAAGTATATAATTCCGCATATCTGACTTGTCTTCACGATAATTCCATTTATAAACAAAAGTTTCCTGTTATTAATTTAGTTAGACAAATTCTCAAATGTAATTTCTTTTTAATGACACCCAAAGTTGTATCTAATGGATATGAAAAAGTAACAGGTAAAAAGATAGTTACACGTATTTTTGTTATAGAAAAAGAATTATTTTAACTTTTTATTCTTCATTAGATTCTACTACTTGTAGCATACCTGCTTTATATAATTTATATAAATTTTCCTTTTCTTTTTTTACTTTCTCTTTTTCAATTAAATCTTCCATAAATATATTATTAGTTTTAAGATTAACACTCCATGTTAATTTCTTATAACCATTAAGTAATACTATATAATCCGGAAAACCATTTTTAATTAATACTCCTCCAGTTCTAAATAAACCTTCATCTGTTATATATTTTATTCTTGCCCCTAATATAAGTTTATCGCAAAATTTATAAGGTATTCTTACATATCCTTCTAAAGAACTAATTATTTTATCCTTATCTTCATTTAAAGTATCATGTATTGTTATACCTTCTTTTTGATAATTATCTTCACCTATTCTATGTAATTTAGACATATATATTGTAAGAACTTATTTTTTTATATTCATTTTATATTTATTCATTTTATATGTTTTTTATATAAATTATATTTATCACCTAATATATCTAAGTAATATGCGGAAACCCAACCCAATATAGTTCCTATATTATCCCCAATAATATTTATAAATGAGTCTGCTTTAGGTTTTCCACCAGGCCAAAAAGTAAAATAATTATTAATAAATTTCATACCTGTATTAGTGTTTTCTATTATTTCAAATAAAATATGGATAATAATCCAAGATACTAAATTAATACCGAAAAAATAAGAAATAACACCAACCGAAAAATGTAAATATGTATATTGGTCAAATAAATATTGTCCCATTATTTATAATATATAAATATATAATGAATAAAATGAAATTAAACTTAAAATCTAAGGATAAATATCTTGATTTATTTCCAGTTCTTTATCTTCAATTATATCGGGAATGTGATAATTTAATTTCATATATTTATTTATAAAATCTTCTCTACCTTCTTTATGGATAAAATTATCATTTGCTATTTGAGATAATATTTTTCTATTTTGTTCTTTGATAAGTTCAACGTAAAGATACATACTTTTAAATGGTAAATTACTTTTTTCTCTTTTTACCTTTTCTCTTATTTCCATATTAATTTTCATATTACATAGTTTTCGTCCTTCTGGTATAGTTTTTTCTTCATTTTCAATATTGGGGTTTTCCATAATATTTTTTATCAATATAATATATAATGGAAATAGATAATCAATTTTTTAAGAAAAAATTAAAAGAAAGCGTAAAGGAATACTTAACTATTGATAATGAAATAGCAACTTTACAATCGGCTATTAAAGAAAGGAAGAAAAAAAAAGAAGAATTATCTTCTTTTATTTTAGGAGCAATGAAGAGTAACGAAATACAACAAATGAATATTAATAATGAAAAATTAGTATATTCTGTCTCTCAATGTAAAACACCACTCAATAAAAATTACCTAAATAATGTTTTAACTAATTATTTTAATAATAATGATAAGGCATTGGATGTTATAAATCATATATTAACTAATAGAACTAAAGTTGAAAAAGTAAAATTAAAAAGAGTTGCTGAGAAAAAGAAAAAATTAAATTTAACAGAAGAATAATTTCAACTTATAATAAATTATTTTATACTTATATAATAATGGAACTTATCAATATATTCATAAGTATATTAATAGTATTATTCGTATCCCTTATACTTAAAATAGAACTAAAAAATATATTAGTTATAGTAATAATATCTACTATAGTATTATTTATTTTAGCAATTAAAGAAAATAAATTTGAAGATCCAAATTTATATACTATTAATAAACATATTCGGAACTTAAATCACCATATTTTAAATAGCAATAACTTAGCAGAAAATAACTTAGCAGAAAAATCCGTAGCAAATAAATTAGAAAATAACTTAGAAAATAACTTAGTCGAAAATAATAATTTAGGGAAAAAGAATTGTAAATTAATGACTACTATGGATAATATTATAGATCCTTGTATGTATAACTTAGAAGATTGTACAACAGATATGACTTGTATTCAAAAACCTAATAAATATAATTTATTTCCCAGACATAATGAAAATATACCAAAAGTACCTAAAAGCAAAAAGGTTGATGGAATAGTAATAGAAAATTTCATATCTTCGAGTAATCCTTTTCAAATGAATGACCTTTCTGTACCATTTAATTCTAGTATAATAGACCCATATGAACATTATGAAATGATTAAAAATGAAAATTTGGGAGATGAAGTTTGTTCAGAATCATTAGGAAATGATTTATGTTTTCACTGTAGGAAAGGGCATTGTGTAGGAGGAGTTTGTAGAAATGCTTCAGAATCTAAACCTGGAAAAATATTTAATAACAAAAATAATAAAGTATTAATAAACGCACACCCTTATTCTGAAAATCAACCAGTTATAAGAGTATCAAATCCGGATTATAGTATATAATTTATTTCTTTGTCTTTTTTTTCCTCTTTTTCTTTTTCCCCTTATTATACTTAATTAATCTTTTAGATAAAAGATTATTAGATTTCCATCTTTTTATTGTGTTTTTTTTACTTTTATTAATATTAGATTGTTTTGGTTCTCTAAAATTTTTATTTTTTCTAATTTTTTCAATTTCTTTAGAAACATTATATTTTATATTTCCATTCACAACTTTTTTTTTACCTTTCTTATAAGCACTAATAATAATTTTATCCATTTCTTCTTTAGTATAATTATGAGATTGTAAATACACAAAATTCGGATTTGAAAAATACCCCATTTAATATATTATAGTTATATATTTATATTTTCTTATAATTTGAAAAATAAACACAATTTTTAATTATATATTAGACAATATTTTTTTTAATTTGTTCAAATATTATAAAATTAATATGAATTAATCTTATAAAAATGGAATCATATCATAAACTTAAAGATATACACTTTGACCCTAGCAACTATGATGACGATATTTGGTTTTGTGAACAAGAAGATATTTCATATTGTGCCTTTAGCGAAGAACCAATACAAGACCCTGTAATTATTATTAGTGAATATACTTTAGCACATTACAAATATTATGTATCTATCTGTTGTCTTAGAAATCTTAAGAAATTTTATGAATGTTTAGGTACTCAACCTCTCAAAATTATATTTAGAAATAATATTAATGACGATATTATTCGACACTTTGGACTAAATAAAATTTCAGATTTAAATTTAGATAGAAAATACTATATCCAAACAAATGAACTTTATTTAGATACAAATGAAATTTATATGAATAATAACGAAAATGGATATATAAGACAATCTGACGAATCTGAATCAGAAGATAGTGATTTAAGTGATAGTGATTTAAGTGATAATGATTTAAGTGATAATGATTTAAGTGATAATGATTTAAGTGATAATGATTTAAGTGATAATGATTTAAGTGATAATGAATTAGAAGAATTAAAAGAAATTAAATTATAATAAAGGATTAACCTTTTTAAAATGCATATTACAATATCCTTCTTCTGTTTTAATACCAAATTTACATTGGTTCCCCTTATTTTTCCCTGTTTTTAATATATATTTACATTTATTAGGTATCAACTCTATATTTAAGGGTTGATTTGGATTTTCTTTTAATTTAATATACTCTGAATGAATATATTGTTGCGGCATTTGTCCTGGTATTAATGGTAAAAAACCACCGTCCTTCCTACAATATGGACAGGTTCTCTGTCCCTTAAGAGATTTATAAGTCATGTAAATACACTCATAATGGAATTTATGACCGCATTTTAATGTTACGCATTTGGTATTATCATTTACATTTTTATTAATTTTATATTCATCATAACAAATAAGACATAAATTAGAATCGTCAAAATTTTCATCTTTATCTAAATCTGAATGGATTATCATTTAGATTAAATATTTGAAAATATTTTTAAATAATTTATATTATAAATAATATTACAGTGTTAAGATATATTTGTAAACAATAATAAAGAATTCTTTATTGCTTGATCCATATTAAAATATTTATAATTTGCCAATCTCCCCACAAAATACACATTTTTTTCTTTTTCTGCCATTTTTTTATATTTTTCATATAATTCCATATTTTCCTTATTTGGTATAGGATAATATGGTTCCCCCTTATCATTTGTAGTTTCCGAAACTATTATTGTATCTTTAGATTTTTGATTTAAAAAATGTTTATATTCTACTATTCTGGTATAAGGATATTCTTTTTCTGGATAATTAACCACTGAATTAGGTTGATAATAATTCATATTTTTATGAATCTCATATTTAAAATCAATACTCCTATATTCCAACTTAGGTAATCCTAAATTAGAATAATAACTATCTATTGGACCAGTATATATTATTTTTACATTTGATAAATCATTTTCTTCCCTAAATTTGAAAAAATCAGTTTCCAATCTTACTTCTATTAAAGGATTATCCAATAATCTTTCAAAAAAATGTGTATATCCATATTTAGGTAATGCTTGATATTTATCATTAAAATACCTTGTATCAAAATTAGGTCTTATTGGTATTCTCTCTAAAACAGACTTATCTAACTCATTTGGATATTTATTCCATTGTTTATATGTATATTCCTTTACCATTTTTTCATATAATTCATTCCCTATTCGCGATTTAGCCATTTCTTCACTATTCTGAATGTTTTCATATTTTACTTGATTTTCATTTAACCACACTTTTACATCTTCTCCGTTTTCTAAATTTTGATTACATAATTCATTAATAGTTGTTATATTCACCGGCATAGAAACAAATTTATTATCTACATAAGATAATACTTTATGTTCCCACCTTTCCCATTTGTCAAATTTATTTATATATTCCCATACTTCTTCATCATTAGTATGAAATAAATGAGCACCATATTTATTTACTCGAATATTAGTTTCTTTATCAATATAATCATAACAATTACCACCTATATGGTTTCTTTTATCTATAATTAATACCTTCTTCTTTAATTTATTAGCAATTCTTTCTGCTAAAACCGCACCACTTAATCCACAACCTACAATAAGAAAATCATTTAACATTATTTTATAATTTAAAAAATTTCTTAAATAGTAAATTAAGGTTAATATAAGTTTATTTTTTAATATATATAATTATGTTTTCATGTATTGTTATATCCAGATTTAATGAAAATATAGATTGGATAAATAAAATTATACATAAAAAATGGATTAATCAAATTATCATTTATAATAAGGGACCCCATAATTTAGAATATTTAATAAATCCAAAAATTATAATACTTAATGTTGAAAATATAGGAAGAGAAGGATATACCTATTTAGATTTTATTATTTCAAATTATGATAATTTACATGATGAATTATGGTTTATACAAGCAGACCCGTTTATTCATTCTCCTGATTTTCTTAATTTTTTTAATTTAAATAATAAACTAAAATATAATAAGGATTTTCAAAATTTAACTTGTAAATATATAGATAATTGCCCTTTAAATGAGCACTTAACAAATGCTTATAATATAAATAATTGTAGGTGTAGTATATTTTATTTTAGTAAAATATCGTTAGATATAGTAGGACATAATTATGGAACAAAAGAAGAGTTTAGTAAAATATACGAAAATGAAACAGGATTTATTACAAAACATAATTATGGTATATATGATAATCTATGCGATAGATTAAAAATAAAACGACCTAACTTAATAATGGTTCATACTGTTTCTGCTTGTTTCTATGTACATAAAAATATGATTTTAAGACATAAAAAAGAAGTTTATCAAGAATTACGAAATTACTTAGTTGAATTAAATTCACAAGGCGGTGTCAGGGGATATGTATTAGAAAGATTTTGGCATTATCTTTTTACTGGTATAAGTTATTTATCATTAAATGGATGTTATAAAGAATTATTTAGTAATAATAATTTTGTTGGAATATATAATAAAATAAAAAAAATAATAGTTTTTAAAAAACTTAGTAATTATAAAGTAATTCATAATCATAATAGTTTTGTAATACTGAATAATAATAAAGTATTACCCCATATAGATATTTTAGGGGAAATAATTTTTTATGATAAATGTATGAATATTCAAGAGGCTCATAATAAATATAAAGTTCTATATTTAAAAAAAAAATATAATAATTAAATTAATATTTTAATGATTAAAAATCATATAATTATTTCTAGATATAACGAAAATTTAAATTGGGTTAATGAACTATTAAAACACAAATGGATACATAAAATTATTATTTATAATAAAGGTAATGAAATAATTAATAAATTTAATGATTCAAGAATAGTTATATACAATGTTCAAAATTTAGGAAGAGAAGGAGGAACATACCTAGATTATATAATAAATAATTATTATGATTTACCAACAAATTTGTGGTTTACACAAGCAGATCCATTTGAACATTCCCCTGATTTTTTACATTTTTTTGAAGAAAAGATTAAAAATAAATATATTATAAAACCAATACAATCTTTAACAATTAGGTGGAAAAAAGAATGTAATATACCACCAGAACATTATATTAAAAATAATAATTGCTATAATATAGACAAATATAGATGTATAGATTATTTTATTAAATCTGATAATTTACAAGTAATAGGTCATAGTAATTTTAATGATGGTGGTATATCTAATTTATATAAGAATTTTTATAATATTTATAAAAATAATAATATATTTGAATATCTATGTGATAGAATTAATATAAAAAAACCTCAAAAAATAATAAAATTTATATATTCTGCTTGTTTTTTTGTGAAAAAAAAATCTATTTTAAGATACCCGAAAGAAGTTTATATTAAACTGAAACATTTTTTATTAGAAACAGATGCTCAAGGTTCAATTCAAGGATATATTCTTGAAAGATTTTGGCCTTATTTATTTACAGGTAAAAGTTATAATACTATTAACGATTGTTATAACAATTTACTTTATAATAATAAAGGAGTTGTTTTATATTGTAATAAAAATAAAAAAAAATTCTGTAAGTATATAAAATCACAAACAGAACTTATCGAAAATAAAAATAGTATCCTTATTTTTAAAAATAATAATAAAATTTATTCTTTACCTGGACTTGATTTTAAAATAACTAATATTTTTAGCATTAATAGACCTTTATTAGATAAAAAAAATATAAAATTTAAAAATATAATTAAAGGTGATAAAAAATATGTTATTATTTTGGAAGGACATATTAAAGATGGTTTTAATAATGATAATCTTAAATTCTTTATTAAAATGTTAATTGAAAGATTTGGAAAATTAGATATTTATATACAAACATGGGAACATTTACAAATATTTAATGGCTCCAAATGGATTACAAATAATGAGACTATTATTACAGAAGAAAAAATTATTAAGTATTTTGGTCTAAGAATTAAAACTCATATTAAAAAAATTATTATTCAAAAAAATGATAATGAAGATATGTGGAAAGACATATGGAGTGAAAAATATAATATTATGAATAATATTATCGATTCTAAAATAAAATATGAAATAGTAATAAATACTAGACTCGATTTTTTTGGAGACTATATTTCAAGTATGTTATACAAGGAACAAGAAATTAATTTAAACTTTGATATAATTTATAACAAATTAGTGTCTTTCATAATAAATAATAATAAGAACATAAAATTTATTTATGAAAAACCTGCTTTAGGAATGGAAGATTTTTATATGTGTAAAACAAAATTATTATTTAATCTTAGTAAATTAATAAATAATAAATTTGATAAAATATCAAATAAAATTATTACAAAAAAACCAAATTTAGATTGTAAAGAAAAAATTATTTTATTTATGACTAAACTTCTTTAAATAAAATTGAATCTTAAAAATCTTTAAATACTATAACTGAAAATGACTAAACATTACAATTCTAAACATTTCTGTCAAAGTTGGTGTGCTTGTTGCGAAGCAAACCTAAAACTTAAACCAAAGCAAAAATATGATCCAAAACATTTCTGCCCTAGCTGGTGTAAATGTTGCGAGGACAATTTTGCTTTGAAAGGCAAATAAATTAATAGTTAAATAATAAAATGAAAGCAAAATATAAAATTGCTTTCATTTTTATTTTTCCTTCCAAAAATATAAAATTGATTGATTTTTTTATTTTATATTTATTAAGTAATTATGTCTATCTTACGTGAATATGATAAAATATTAATAAAGAAAGTAGTATGTTTAGACAAACAATTTATATCAGAACAATATAGAACCCAACAAATAGTTTATAAATTTCCAAATGATATTTCGGATAAAATGTATATACAAACACCCTATATTTATAATAGGTATTCACCTAGTAGTTTTGAAGGTAATTTAGAAAATAAAATTCATTTAGACCTATTATTAGAAGTTAGTGATTCAGATAATATTTCTGAAAACTCTAAGCAAATAATTTATTTTTATAAAATTATTGAAAAAATACAAAGAAACCTTAAAATACGTATTAGGAAAAAAAACTTACCCAAACTCAAATTTATTAGTTCTCTTAAAGAAAAAAAACAATTATTCAAAAGAGATGAAGATATAAAAACTTACAATTTTAGAACTAAAATTCATAGTATGAACGGAAAACCATATCTAAAAATATTCAATTCTAACAGACAAACTATTAAAGACCAAGCACTTAGACCCAACTGTTTTATTAGATACATTTTACATCTTGAAAGTATCTGGTTTTTTAATGATACATATGGATTTAACTGGTTTATTGCTCAAGCAGAAATCAAATTACCTGATATTCTAAAACAATATTCCTTCTCAAATGACGAACCCATAGAAGAAACAATTGAAGAAAGTATAGAAGAAAAACATTATAGTAAATATTTGAAAATGCTTAAAATGAGAATACCAGAACAAGCAGTTAAAAATAAAATGCTTATGGATGGACTAAACCCTAATATATTAGATACCTTAATTGGCAATACTAAAAAGAAACGGGCATTACCTATTCCTCCTGCTCCTGCTCCTCCTCCTCTAGCTATGAATTTTGGAAATATAACTCTTAATAAAGTTAGTAAACAGAAATTAGAAGAACCTAAAACTGATTTGCGTATCCCTTCACAAGCACAATTATTAGAACATATGAAGAATTTAAAAAAAGTAAAGAAAAAGTTTTAATATTAAATGAAATAATATTAATGTGTTAGAGACGATTTCTAGCGTTTGTTTTAGTAATAAAAATATATATATTAGAAATAAAATGTATATCTATATTTTTGTTTCATCTATTTTTTTATCAGCATTAATTGCCAAAGGTTGTGTTAATACTTTCTCTAAGAAAGAATTACATACTTTTTCAAACAAAAGATTAGATTTCCCTAATATCCATTACCTTAAAAAAATACAAACCCTCTCTTATTTCTCTGAAGAAAAGAATTTAGACAGATTAGAAAAAATATTAGACAAATCCAACAGCATTTTCGATAAAACTATGAAATTAATAGAAAATAATGAAGAAATTAATGAACAATATAATATTGCGATAGAATTATATAAATATTATTTTCCTTTTGAAAAAGACCCTACTATCATTAGTACATTTATTATTAATAATAAAGAAATAAAAAGTTCATTAGGTCAAATGAATTTTTTTATGTGGTTATTTGAAAATGATTTCTTACTTCATTTGGAGTAAAATTACTTAACTTGTTCCCACATTTGTTTAATTTCTTTATATGTATGAATATTTTGTGATATAAATTTCATTTCATAATATGTTTTGTATAGTTTTGATGAAGAATTATAGTTATAAATTTCCCTTTCTTTCTTCGCCAAACACAATGTTTGTATTATATTACTAATTTTGTTATAATACTCTTTGTCTCTTGTTTTATATCCCGAACTAGTACATAATTGGAAACCTCCTACTTCTGTTTCTATGTTGCTAAAAGAAGAATCGATACAAATATATAATCATAATTTTTCCCAGTTTTCTTTCTATCTTTCGTATAAGTATATCCTATTCCCGGACCTGTATATACAATTCTTTTGTATTATTATGATATTTACTAAGATCTTTCTGTATAAACATAGCATTTTTCTTCAATTATACTAAATATTGTTTCAAACTCATTTTGATTTTTACCTTTTTATTTTTTGATATTCAATTAATATATAAAATATTTTATATATTAAATGAATTCTAAAAAATGTGATAAATTACTACCTTATAGAAATAGAATGGAAAAAAAAAAAAATTTTATTTTAGATAATTCAGTCTCATATATACAAAGAAATACTATGAAACCAGAAGGAGTATGGTATCAAATAAAAGATTGTGGATATGAATGGGGGAACGTAAAGTGGGGGAAACATATATATGAAGTAAAAGTAGATACAAAATGTATTTACACTATAAAAAATTATAAAGAATTATTAGATTTTAATAAAAAGTATGCTATATTATATAATGACTATAGTATTATAAATTGGAAAAAACTTAGTAAAGATTATTGTGGATTTGAAATTAAAAATTATAATAAAATAAAATCTTTTATCATAGAAGAAACTAATAAAAAAAAATCAATTGATTTATTTACTTGGTTTTATACTTTTGATTTTAGTTCAGGTTGTGTATGGGATTTAAAAGCATTGAAAAATATTAAATATTTTGGTATTAAAAAATAATTACATTATTTATTGAAAAATATTAAATATTTTGGTATTAAAAAATAATTACATTATTTATTGAAGTATAATTTCTTATTTAAATATTCTAAGTAATATATAAATAAAAAATGGGAGGAGGTTTATTACAATTAGTTTCAAGTGGAAAACAAGGAAAATATTTAACGTCTAATCCTCAAATTTCATATTTTAAACAAGTTCATAAAAGACACACTAACTTCGCAATTGAATCAATACCTTTACAATTTAACCAGACAGTAGATTTCGGTCTCAAATCAGTTTGTAAAGTAGGAAGACATGGAGATTTACTCAATAAATGTTTTTTAGAAATTAGAGTTCCCAAATTAGATAATGGTGCTGAATGGACTAATGGTATTGGAAATGCTTTGATAAAAGAAGTACAGTTATTAATAGGTGGTGAAATAATAGATAGAATGGACGGACAATTATTGGATATTTATTCCGAATTTTATTTAGAAGAAGGAAAAAGAAATACATATCATAAACTAATAGGTTATCATAAATCATATGACGGTGTTAATGATAATAATAAAGCAATGAGATTATATATTCCCTTAGAGTTTTGGTTTTGTAGGAATATAGGTAGTTCCTTACCATTAGTATCAATGCAGTATCACGACGTAGAAATACAAGTTGAATTTAGAAAATTTTCAGAATGTTATTACCAAAGTAGCGAAATACCAACACCAGTAAGTATTACTAGTTGTAGGTTATATGCGGATTATGTTTATTTAGATATAGATGAAAGAAATGAATTTGCTTCAAGGTCTCACGAATATTTGATAACACAACACCAAAAAAATGATAATAATAGTATCCAATATTCGCAAAAAAGTGTTAAAATAGATTTGGAATTTAATCACCCCGTTAAATCATTATTTTGGTTTGTAAAAACATTAACAAGCGATAATGATAATTTATGGTTTGATTATTATCCGCGGTTGGCAGAGGAACCCACTAAGCCACTTAAATTGGATGAATTGAATTTTATAGATAGTGTCCAATTATTACTTAACGGACAAGAAAGATTTAACCGGAGAAATGGAGAATTCTTCCGATATATTGAACCATATAAAAGATGTAGAAATGTTCCAGACAATAAATCCGTTTATAATTATAATTTTGGATTTAATACATGTCAATTCCAACCCAGCGGATTTTTGAATTTCAGCAGAATTGATAATTCACAACTTAATATTGATATTATAGATGATAATACAGTAAAAGACGATACCTTATATATTACTATATATGCGATTAATTATAATGTTCTGAAAATACATTCAGGTATGGGGGGATTAATGTATAAGGATTAGAAAAAATTAAAAAAAGGATTAGATATGAGATAAATATGATTCCAACTCTTCCATATTTCCCTCTTTAATTAAATTATTTTTTATATATACCAATTTTCCTGGCAAATCTATATCTTTAGACCATTCTATATATTTCTCTATTACTTGAATAGCTATTTCTCTTACTTTTATTCCATTAAAACCAGTTGAAGATATCAAAAAATGACTGATACTAGTATCATTAACATATTGAAAATCTTCTTCTTTTAAATTTTTTAATTGATTGTAAAGATCATTACTAGATAAATTCAAATGACATTGTAAACACATTATTGAAATATTTAAACTAAATATTTAAATAAGATTGAAAAATACATTATTGAAATATTTAAACTAAATATTTAAATAAGATTGAAAAATACATTATTGAAATATTTAAACTAAATATTAGTCATTCGCACGTGTTTCTGGTTTATTTTAAAATTGATTTAGTTATAAATGGTAAGAAAATTACACAATAATGAAAAATATTCGAAAGAAAGTTCAAATTTGTATATTATCCAATTTGGTTCTATTATTTATAATTACTTTACCAATAATAGTGTTAAATACAGGAGACTCAACTTATTTTAGATATGGTTGGTCTGATGATTTAATATTAATATCATTTCCAGTCAATACTAAAATGAGATATATGATTGTCTGCTTATATATTATACTAATAAAAGCATCCAATGTCTTTATTTCAGATATTGTAGGTCCTATTCTAGGATTTAATATTTATAACCCAGACAAAAAAGTGATTACCGATTTTACAAAAAATGAATTACAATTATATGGTAATGTTAATTTCTTGATAAATGGTTTCAAGAGAATAATGACAATTATGATATCTATTACCCAAATTGATTTGGCTTTAATAGGTATGTTAAGTGGTGAAATAATTTCATTTTATACTATTAGAATGCTTTTGAATGAAAAAAAATTTAAAAAAGAGACAGAACAAAATTTAGATAAAATGGAAAAATATATGTTGGTATGATTATTAATATTAGTGTTTTATATAATTCTAATATGTTTATTTAAATCTTCGTAGGCGAAAACTAAATATTTAAATAAGATTGAAAATATTAAATAGTATTTAATTTACAAATTTTATCAATATGAAACCCATAACAAAAACGACACTCACAACCTTCACATAAAGGAGAATAACCATTTGGACACCTACATATTTTCTTTAAACCAAATCCTACATTTCCTAATATAAATGGTTTACGACACAAAGGACATAATTGATTATCTACATATAATAGACAACTTCTATGAAAAGTATGTTTACAATCTAATATATGTCTATTTTCATTTTTAATATTTTCTAAACAAATTGAACATTCCATATAAAATATTTATATATATTTTTTTAAATAAATAACCAATTATATCCAATTTCCATAAGAATCAATTAAAGGAGGTGCGGGTATGCTATTGTTTGTTGAACTTCTCCCGGATGAAGGCATAAAATTACCCTTCCAATTCTGTATTTCTCTTTTTTGATATTTGTTAGGTGGTTTTTTTATAGGAGATACACTATTTATTGCCGACCAATAATTAACGTTTTTTTTCATCATATTTATATCTTCCCTTTTTATTCCTTCTGGAAAACCTACGCAACCACAGTCTATAAATAATATGTTTTCATCTAAATTATTAAGAGAATTATATATCATATGATATATTTCCTTTGTAGAAAAACATATATTATTATCATAGCAATACAAAATTAATATTTCAAAATTATATTTAATAGTATCAATTTTATTTTCAAATATTATTTTTTTGTTTTTTAAATCCTTTTTAGTAACATTTTCTTTAACATTATTAAATAAATTTGGAACTTCAAATGTATTATTTTGATAATTTGTATAATAATCTTCAATGATAATACCTTTATTTATTAAATCTTTAACAACATTATTATATCTTTCAAATAGTATTTTATTTAAATTACATTTTTTTTCTAAAAATTCTAATTTTTTTATATCTTCTTCTCCTGAATTAATAAATTTTGTTTTTGTTATTTCATTAGGTATTCTAAAAATATATTTAATAAGATTTTCTAAATTTAATTCACTTTCTATCATTTGTTCAAAAAAAATATCATTTATTTCATCCGAAAAAATAAAAAAATCATTATTACTATTTTCGGTTATATCATATAGTCCAAGTGGCAATAGTGAAAAATCAAAATATATAGGATCTTTCCTAGGGAATTGTAAAAAATAAAATTGTCTTTTAGGTAAAAATAATTTATCATTCGGAAATACTTTAAAATTTGTAATTTTATCTCTACCCAATGAATTATATTCATTCATTAACATTTTATGTATTTCTTTATTTATTATTTTTTCATTTGGTTTATTTGTTTTATTTATATACTTTGAAAAATAATAATTTAATTTTTTTGCTTCTTTTAGAGTAGAACATTCTATAATTTTTTTATAAAAATTAGGATATAAATTTATAATATATGCCAATATATAAGTTATTAAAAAAAAATTCAAATATCCGGATGATTGTAACATTAAATGTCTGAAATTTTTGAATTTTGTATCTCTAAGTACATCTTCTTTTAAAACTTTATATTTTTTTTCTAATTTTATATTCTGTTGATAATGATAACTAGAATGTCCTGAAACCAAAAATATACGCGTATTTTCTTTATTATAAGTTGGAGAATTATGTAAATTTGGAACTTCAAAACTAATATTATTAGAATTAGATAAACCTTTATTGGAAAAGGAAATATATTTTATATTTTGTATATTACTTAAACTATTATTTATATGTTGTAAACTTCTTTTTTGTTTTGTTTTTTTTGTTTCAATATCTCCTTTTCTAATTTTTTTTTGTTTTTGGTTTATTTTTCTAAAGTGTTTTTTTAATTCTTTTTTCATTAGAATTTCTTTTTCTTCTCTTAATTGTTTTTTTGTTTTTTTTTTAATTTCTTTTTCTTCTCTTAATTGTTTTTTTGTTTTTTTTTTAATTTCTTTTTTATTTCTTGATTTTTTTTTAGGCATTTTATAATATATATATATATTTTAATAATATATGAAAGATATATATAAAAGATATTTATTATTTTTATTTGTTTGTATCGGTATTAGAAGTTTATTCGTTTATCTCGCCAAAACTGTTAATATTAAAAATCTTAAACTCTTAGGTTTCATATATTTACTGTTTGGAATTGGTATTCTTAGTATTTATATATTTGATTTAAGAATAACTGGAAGAGAAGTAGGTGGTGGTAAAATATGGTGGAATAATATGAGACCTCTTTTTGGATTAATATGGTTATCATTTGCTTATTGCGCTATTTTAGGTAAAAAGGATATAGCGTGGAAAGTATTATTATTGGATATTATTTTCGGTTTAGGTTTATTCATTAATAAACATTTTTTATAAATTTTATTTTATTTAACAATATTATTAGTGATATTTAAAATTTACTAATAATATATTATTTTATATAACATATATATACTAATATGTTTACTTCTAAAACTTTATTTTATCATACCCTTAAACCTTGGTTTAATACTAAAACGAGACATTTTTTAGACTTAGGAATTAAAAGTGCGTCTGGTTGTCATTATATTTTAGAAAATAATAAAAAGGTAATTGACTTTACTTCCGGTTTAATGGTTACTAACTTAGGACATAATAATAAATATGTAAATCAAAAAATGAAAGACTTTATTGATAATGGACTTTTATATGCTCCTCCTGCTATATTAATTGAAGAAAGAGAAAAACTTTCAAACAGATTATTAGACATATCACCCATTAAAAAGGGGAAAGTATTTTATACAAATGGTGGAGCTGACGCAAATGAAAGTGCGGTTTATTTTGCGAAATCTTATAGTAATAATTTACAAAATATAACAAAAGATAGAATACTTAGATTTGAAAATTCATTTCATGGAGGGTCAAGTTACATTGCTTCTTATTTAGGGGGTGATAATCGCAGAAATGATAAGTTAGGTCACTTTGATTTAGATTTATCTTTAGATAATATTCTTCCAAATCCCAAAATGAGTGATAAAGGAGAAGAAAGCTTGAATGTGATAAAACAAATATTTGAGAAAGAACATAAAAATATATCCGGTATATTAATTGAGGGTTCATCTGGAACAGGTGGTATATATACTTATCCTAAAGGATATTTAAATAATATTATGAAATTAACCAAGGAATATGAAATATTAGTAATAGCAGACGAAGTTATGAGTGGATTTGGTAGAACTGGAAAAATGTTTGGTTTGGACCATTGCGATTATGAACCGGATATGATTACTATGGCAAAAGGTATAACAAACGGGAGTGTTCCAATGGGCGGAGTAATATTATCTGAAAAACTTATACAACAATTTGACAATAATATAGTAAATAATGGATTAACTTATTCAGGACATCCATTGGCGTGTGTAGCTGCTAATGCCTGCCTAGACGAATATTTAAAAAATGATATGGAAGTTATAAGAAATTGTGATAACTTAGGTAAAATATTATTAAGAAGATTAAGAGAAATAAAATTTAAATATCCTAATTTAATAGTTGATATTCGGGGTATAGGATTATTATGTTGTATCGAATTTAAAGAAGGTTATATAAGAGAATTTGTAAAAGAATTATCTAATAAAGATATTTATACATTTTCTAAAGATAATAATCTATTTATTTCTCCTCCATTAGTTATAGAAGAAAACTTATTATTAGAAACTATGGATAAGATTGAAGATATTTTATTTGAAAACTATATTTGAAAATTATTTTTGAAATTTATATCCAGCAAATCCACCTAAAAATCCCCCAACACTTGTAGAAATACCTATATATTTGATTCCTATTAATGTAACTAGGGGAGAACATATCGCTCCTCCTATAATGGTTCCGGCGAGAATAGGTTTATATGAAAAATGTAATTTATCACATTCTGCTAAATTGTCCAGTGCCTTTTTTATACGCATTTCAGATAAATTAATATTATCTTCAATGCGGTCAACTTTTTCATCTTGTTGTAAAAGTAAATCAGTTAAGTTAGTTTGAATTTGATTTAGGTCATTTAAAGTTTGAATTAATTTTTTTTCTTCTATTTCTCTATCTTTGTATATTAAAACTTGTTCTTCATTATCAATATTCATTTTGGTTAAAAGATTAGTCATATTTAAAATTTAATTAGATAAAAATTTTATTATTTATATTATATTATATTATATTATATTATATTATATTATATTATATAATGGAAGAACCAACAAAGTTTATTATTGATAATTTTGAAGATTTTAAAAATAATATAGCTACTTTTAATTCTAAAGTTGATACTAAAGATAAAATAGATTTAACAAAATTAATTATAAATGATTATGAATTAAAATCATCAAGTGGGACAACGGACTTATATATTTATAAAAATGCAAAAATAGTAATTAAACATTTTAATACTGTAAATAATAAACATTATCAAACAAGTAAAATAACAGAAGAAACGGACATTATTGTTAATTGTGATTCAAAATATATTAATAAAGTTTTGGCATTTGAAGTAGGTAAACAAAAAGGAACATTTATTTATAGTTATATAATATATAAATACTATGAACCTATAACAACAGATTTAATAAAAAAATTTGATTTAAATAATTTAAAAGGTTTTTTAAAAGGTGTAAGTGAAGCTCTTTTTGATATACATTCTAAAGATTTTATACACGGAGATGTTGGAGTCACTAATATTGGTCAAGATACAGATAAAAGATATATTTTATTAGATACAGAAAATTTAAAAAAAAGTTATATAAGTGAAAAAAAATACCAAGATGTCGAAGAATTTTTAGACAATGTTGAAGTTAATTCAAATGAAACTAATAAACTTTTTATAAAACAAATATTAGATAGAATGAAAACAGAATGTTGTATTACAGAAACTATTACAAGACAAATGTTTAAAGGTGGACCACTAAAACAAATAGAAATAAATACAGGGTCAAAATATGAGAATGACAGTTTTAAAAAAATTCTTTATTCTGTAATTACAGTAGAAGGATTAAAAATAAACTTTAAAAAAAATAAAAGAAAAAAGAAAAAAAATAAAAATACAAAAAAGAAAAAAAATAAAAGAAAAAAGAAAAAAAATAAAAATACAAAAAGAAGATACGTGGGATAAAATAAATATTTAAAATTAAAAATATTAATATCTTTACAACATTTTTTACACTTTTGAACATTTAAAACGCCTATTTAAAAATAGAATTAATCTTTTCTAAAATATCTATCCATTCTTTACTTTTATGAAGAATGAATAAATTATCTACTCTATTCTTTACTTCTTCCTTACAGTTATACTCAGTTGTTTCAAAATAGTTCATGCTTGTTTGTATATGTTGATTACATCTAGCAGACTGGAATGATAAATTTTCTGGTTCATTTGTACCACCTTGGTTTTTTGATTTAAGATGTCCAATTTCCCATTTAATGTAATTTAGTTTCCATCCTCCTTTCATGGGTGAGTTCCAAGATCGAGGTAGAATATCTTGATACTCATAAATTGGTGTATTCTCTTGATTTTCAAAAACTAATTTACCTAATTGTTTAAGTAATTGTATTACTGATTTTTTATTTTTTCCACAACGGCCATAGTTTTTATATGAAGTTTCAGCAAATTGTTCAATTGCTCTTTCTTTATCATGAATGAATCTATTTGGATTATTTAATAAATTTTCACGATGTTGTAAAAGGGTAATTTGTTCATCCATTGTTATTCTGTTTGTGAGATATAATTTATAATATTTTATAATATTTTAGAATCAATTTTATTTTTAAAAACGGCGTTTTAAATGTTCAAAGGTGTAAAACAATCTACTTCTCCTTAATAATCTTACATTCATCACCATTCTCTATCAATAAAACAGCACATTTTCGAAATTTATTTTCATAATCTCCATTGGTACAAGGTCCAAATGCCTTTGAAGCACCTATATCTACTCTCCACATTTTCCCTCCACAAGAACTATTTATACCTTTATTATTCATATATTGAGGTGTATGTCCTACTATTAATCCTTTTGCTAAATTATCCATTAATCTATTATTTTTACTATTAACGGTATCCATTGTTCTTTTGAATAATTTGCTACTTCTTTCATCTTCCCAATTACCCAAATCACCGAATTCACGAGTCCAAAATATTCCATTATCATCGTCGTCATACATATATTCGAATACTTCTTTTGTTTTACGGTCTCTTTTACCCATTAACCAATTACGAATTCCTATATTAACTTCGTCAAAACTAAATTTATTTGCGGATTGGGGTGTTATACCTCCGTGGCAAAATATCCAATCGCCTACTTGAACTATAGAATATCTATTCGCGGCATATCTTTTTGCAATAATTCCTCCAGGGGAAAATGCCTGTTTTCTTTCCTTATATCCATAAGGGAAAATACGTTTATGTTGAGTTTTTTTTGCTTTACAATAGATACCAAATTCCTCAAATTCTTTGGGACTAACATAGCGGAAATCACCCACACAATTCATTATTTCGTGGTTACCTAATATACTAATTACTTTTCCTCCTACTTTTTCTGCATGCACCCCTAAGTTATCCATTAAATTCATAATCTTTAAGTCGGAACCTTCATCTTGATAAGTGCTATCATCAGCACATACATCTCTATACCAATTATTAGGACGGCACCTGTCTATTTGGTCACCTACTTGAACTACAATAGTATTACCACCTATCCATTCTATTGTATCTAAATCTTTCTGTTCTGTCATATTATGATTAGTAGACATAGGAATAACACCTGCTAATTTAAGATATTTGATAGTGACTTGTAAGTCTCCGTGTAAATCACCTATTCCAATAAGTTTTCCATTTCTAGGGAAATCATAAAAAGATTTAATTTCCGGTAAACTTGTATTATCTATAACTCCGTAATCTCTTTGCTTTTTAGATAAACGTTTGCTATTTATTCTTTTCGCATATTTCTTTTTTAATGATCTGTTTTTATTTCCACCAGATTGACTTTGAATTTGTTCTTCCATTTCCATTTCTTTAATTACACTAAGTCGTATTTGATCGTCAGTTAAATAGGGACTGGTAAAATTAGATAAATGACCAATTATTTTATACTTTTTACCTAACTTAATTAATCCTTCTCTATTTTGCGAATTTATAAAGTCTAACATATATAGTTATATTGTAAAAAAAAAATAGCTTTTAGACATAATTGAAAATATATATATATTTTAAATGAATAACATTAGTTTAAAATATGACTTGCATTCGTTTTTAAAAACATGACTTACAATAAATCTTCGCTAAATCTCTTTTTCTAGGTTCTTCATCTCCGTATCCGTATTCATTCAATTCAACTAATATTTTGTCAACTAGTTCTCCATTTTGTTGTAATGTTAATTGGTTTATTGTTTTTAATCCAAAGTCTTTCCATTTCCAAAGGTGAGGCAATACTTCTTCTGTCTTCTTTAAATACATACGACCATAACCGTCATATGTATTTTCCAAAACTAGTTTCTTGCCGTCTTTATTTAATACGAGAACCATATCGTCTTCCCAACAACATTGTCCTCCTTTACAATTATCTTCACAATGTTCCGTTCCGCAACGGTAATTACCCCCTCGACATTTATCGCATTCATAAGAAAATAAACCCATTTTGATTCATTAAACTTAAAAATGTTTTAGTTTTTCAATTTTTATTAATTATTTTTATTTGTCATAACATGACTTATATTAGTTTTTAAAAAATATGACTTACATTAGTTTTTAAAACAAGACCTACAATAAATATAAACTCCTTCGTTCATTAATGGTCCGTGGTCTTCTGGAACAATGTCTACACATAGTTGTTTATAGTATCTATCATTTTTTGAACTATAATTTTTTAAAACATATGGGTATAAATTAAAATCTTCCCAATATATATCATTTTTTAAATTATTATATTTATCTGATATATATATTCTTCCATAACCATCATATTTTCCATTAATTTTTATTTTATATTTTTTATTTTTGGGTCGTAGTATTAATACCATTTCGTCTTCCCAACAATATTTACCCCCTTCTCCGCCACAGCCACAACGTTTTCCTTCACCTGTGCCGCAGCGATAATAAGAACCATTACAATTAAAACATTTATAAGGATACATTTCCATCTATTAAAATAATTTATATATTAATCAATTTTTTTATTAAAGACAATGTTATAGCAATTCGCATAAAGGTTAATATTTATCGGTTGATAAACATCTTATTAACTTTCGCAAAATTAGTAAATGCCCTATCATCATTTTGTCTTAATCTATGTTGTCTTTGTTCTTCTCTTTGTTTCTCTAACATTTTATTCATATCTATTTGTTCTTGTTCTTCTTTAGTTAAAAACATTTTCTTTCCTCTTTCTTTCTGTAAATCGTCCACACTGGAATATTCCTTATAATTTATTGAATTAGGGTCTATTAATGTTGTTTCCGTATGTGCTTTTTTATAATCTGTAAATTGAACCCCTCCTCTATTATTATTTCCACCACTATAATCATTTATATTACCTTGTCCTAATTCTTGATATGCTCCTTTTATAGAAGGGAGTGCTTCTGGTTCTTGGTATTTAGTTATTTGCGTAGTTGATTTAGGTTTATTTTCGGAAAAAGTAGAATTGAAAACATTTAGGTTAAATTCGTTAGAAAATAATTTAGGAGTTTCATCATTTTTATATTCTGTTTCTTTAGACCAATTCCCATATCCTTCATCGCCCGGATCATATAATTTATTTTCCTCGTAAATCTTATTAAATAGATTTTTATTAAAGTTATTACCTCCCATATTATGTTGCTTTGTTTGTAGTTTAGTATGTTTTTTTGATTCATTTAGTTGTTTTTCCATATCTACTCTGGATTCCTCCTTTAAAGAAGTAAATTGTTTATCTTGTTGTTCCCTTTTATATTTCTCTATTAGTATCATAAATGCCTTTGTGATTATTTTAAATTGTTCTCCATTCCCGCCGAATTTATCAGGGTGATAAACACGAGCCTTTCTCTTATAGGCGTTTTTCATATCATTAAATGAAGTCCCTTTAGGTATTTCTAAAATCTTATATGGGTCAATATTATATTCTCTATCTAGGTTTAATTTATCTTCATATTCTTTTCTTCTTTTAGTTTGTTCTCTTTTCATTTTTTCTTCTTGTTCCTTTTTTTGTTGGAGAATTTGTCTAACTAATTTATCTTTTTGTTGTGTACTAGTTCCAAAATCAACTTTTTTGTTTTCTGTTTGCGGCATATATTTATCACTACTTTGATTCATATATAAAAATGATTTTTTTTCATCAAGTTCTTTTTCTTCTTCCAAATTTAGTTGTTGGAGATAATTATTTATTTGTTGGTATTGTTCATTATCTAAATGTAAGTTTTTTTGTTTCATTACCATTTGAAGAAATTGTTTTTGCATTCCCTTATTTTTGAAAAATTCTTGTTGTAATTGCGGATTAGATAAAAGTGGATTACTCGAATTTTTAGTATATGGCATATCTTGTTTAAGATTATTTAGTTGTGCTTGAGAAAAATTTAATTTACTTTGAAGAATTTGTTGTTTAATTAATTCCTGTTGTAAGTTATTTTGTTCTTGTAATCTAAGTAAATCTCTTTCACTTGTAGGATTTTTATTCATTTCAGAATGTGTATTACCCATTTATATTATATAGTGTAATATAAAAAAATAAAAAAAAAAACTAAATTTTATAAAAATGTGAAATATAATTATTAAAAAAAAATTGATTTTTAACAGATTTCTATTATTAAATTGTAAGATACTATGAGTTTAACTAATACCAAAAAAGGTAAAGAACAAGTCGTTCTTAAGATTATAGGAGAAAGACAGACAGTAGAAGGGTTACAATATTTAGTATTGTGGTCTAATTCAACAACCGATTGGTTAAATGAAAAGGATATTTCACCATATGCTACAGAAATTTATAAAGAAATTAGACAAGCAAATTTAGATATTAGTGTTCCTATGGTAGAACCTAAGGAAGCATTCATATATTGTAGGTCAAGTATTAATCAAGTACAAATAGAAAAACAAAAGGAAGTATGTATTCAATATTGTAATGAAGTATGTATTCCTATTGGATATATTATTAAAGACAATGTGTCTGGAAGAAATATGAAGAATATAGATTATGAATTAGGTGTATTTACACCTTATTTAAAGGAAGGCAATGTCATAATTGTTACAGAACCTGGTGTATTGGGAAGAGATTTAGTTAAAGTAACTTCATTTCTATATGATATGAAACAAAAGGGAGTTGATATTCATTTTGTTAAACAGAAAATTATTTATAATAAAGATACAAATGCAGAAAGTAAATTTACAATAAGAGATATACTTAATAAGGCAGAATTAGTTTCAGATGTTCAAAGTAAACGTTTTAGAGAAAAACAAATGAAACTGAGAAAACTAGGACACCAACTTGGAACCCCTCCTTTTGGAATGAAAGTGCGAAATATCAATGGTATTCGTAAATTTGTTACAAATAACGGAGAACAGAAAGTCATTACTAAAATTATGACTTTATATAAGGTATTTATGGTCCAAAATGGTAATAAAAAGAAACAAACATATCAATCTATAATTGACACATTTAAGGGAGATAAAACTTTGGAAGAAAACCAAATTCCAGATAATACAAATTTCATTATGAAAATTGTTAATAAACAAAATAAGTTAGAAAATATTGCTTATAATTCTATCGGAAACGAATTTAGCACTCTACATTTATAAAACATATTATAAATATATTTAAATATGTAAAACGAAAAAAAAGTTTTTTAATTTTATAACTATTTATAGATATATAAAATAAATTAAATTAAAATATGTATCAATGGATATTTATATGTGGTATTTTTTTTGCTTTATATAATGCGTGGGGTATAGGTGCAAATGATTGTGCTAATTCTTTTGCGACTTCAGTAGGTTCTGGTGTATTAACTTTACAAAAAGCAGTTATCATTGCTGCTATTTTTGAATTTGGTGGAGCAGTTTTAATGGGTTCTCACGTTACAGATACTGTAAGAAAGAGTATTGTAGACATTGAAATATTTAATAGTAATCCCGGTGCTCTAATGTTTGGTATGTTATGTGCGGATTTAGCTTCTGCGATATGGTTAACACTCGCAACCTATTTGAAATATCCTGTTTCAACCACACACTCTATTATTGGTGCTATTGTTGGTTTTTCACTTGCTTATGGTGGTAAAAATGCTGTAGATTGGAAAAGGATAGGATTTATAGTTTTAAGTTGGATTGCTTCTCCTTTACTTGCTGGTATATTTTCTTTTGGTATTTTCTATATAATCCAGAGATTTATTTTTGGTAGTAAAAATCCGTTTGAATATACTATGGTATTATTCCCTATTTTAACGTTCTTTACATTCTTTATTAATGTATTGTTTATTATTTACAAGGGATCGCCAAAATTAGATTTAGATGAAATGGCATTATGGAAATGTATGTTAATATCTATTGGTATTGGTGCTTTTACTGCTTTATTAGCACAATATGTATATTTACCATATGTTAAAAAGAGAATTGATGGGAATGAAAATCAAATTGAGAATGGTGAAAATCCAATTGAAATGTTAGAAATTAGAACTAATAGTTATATAAAAGCAAATAAAACTATTACTATAGGTGAAAGTAATACAGATGAAGAAGAAATAGTTTCTATAAGAGTTAATAATAAAAATTATACATATGATAATAGTAAAACAATCGAGTTTAATATTAACGAATCTAAGAAATATACAAGTCAATTAGAAAATGAAAAGTTAAATACTGAAGTTACCGAGTTATATAAGAATGCTATAGATATAGATAAAAAATCAGACCAATTATGTAGTTGGTTACAAATTATTACTGCGTGTTTTTCGTCATTCGCCCACGGTTCAAATGACGTTGCGAATGCGATTGCTCCACTCGCAACTATTTATGCGATATATAAGAATGGTTATCTATCAGATAAAGCAGACGTTCCTATTTGGATTTTAGTTTTAGGTGGTGTTGGTATTGTTATAGGTCTCGGAACTTGGGGATATAAGATTATAGACAGGATTGGTAAGGAATTAACTAAGATTACACCGAGCAGGGGTTTTGTGATAGAACTCGCAGCGGCAACCACGGTTATTATAGCTTCTAGAGCAGAAATTCCTGTATCAACAACACATTGTCAGGTTGGAAGTGTTTTGGGTTGTGGTATGGCGGGAGGTATAAAGAATATTAAATGGAGTTTAGTAAGGGGTATTTTATTTAGTTGGTTAATTACATTACCGTTTACAGGATTCTTATCTGCTGCTCTATTCAGTTTCGGATATTATTCTCCATATTCGGATTATATTGCTCCTTTTTTTAATAGTTCTGGAGTAAATATGTCAAGTTTCGATTCGGGGTCTGGTAGTATTGAATTATAATTTTTTATTTTTATGACGAAATATTTTATTTATAATATAAAAAGTTTTTTTATTTAAACATATCTTTTCTATTTTGTATTTTTTTTTCGTATGGTATTTTACTATTATATTCTTTAATAATTTTAAATTTTTTAGGTTTTTTTCTAAATACGTCAAAAAAAGGATGATTTAGTAAAACGTCAGAAGGTGTTCTTATATCATCTGGAACTAAATTAGTATCATTAATATCACCTGTTTGTTTATAATTAGTTAATCTCGTAGTACTCAAATATTCATTTTTCCAACCTTGATATTTTTCTGGTATTTGTTCGTTATAAAAATTGAATACTTCCTTTGGAATATTTGGATTATCATATTTATTTTTATCGTTTAAAAGTGAATTGAGGAAGAGGTGATAGTCAAAAATAGGGTTAAAATCTTCTGTGATTCCATGAATTTTGACGAAATCTTCATTCATTTTAGCATTTTTTAATTCTTCACACCTACTTAAATCAAAATCAAATACTCTAGCACTAAATCCGGTCCATGGAATATAAAAGTCCTTTTCAAATAATCTATACCTAATATATTTAGGAATTCCACTTCTCAATTCTTCTAATGAATAACCATATAAATCTCTTTTAATAACAATATTATTACAGTGTATATCTCCGTGAATAAAATTAGGTATATGGTATTGTGTTGTAACTAACATAGACATAACTTGGAAGAAGAGTATTTTAAATTGTATGAGTTTACTTATTCTATTTTTTACAAAACTATTTATAGTTCCTAAACTCGCAAATTCTGACATAAGAATATTTATTTTTCTTTCTAAATTACCTTTTTTAATTTCCAAACCAATTCTTTGTGATATATCTTGTTTATAATTACCTAATACATCATCGAAATCACATACAATACTTTTATATAAATATATAATATGTGGTGTTATATCTTTATCTACTAATCTATTAAGCTTATGATATAACAATACTTCGAAATTAACAGGGTGTTGGTCATTATTATGATAATGAGTAGAAATACCCATAATTCTAAAAGCAACTTTGTTTTTACATATTTCATTATTGTCTAAACACCCTGAAACAACATAATTACTTACTCCTTCACCTTCTTTTTTAATAGTCATATCTATATTTAAAAAATTACAATGTATATTTTTATTTATTTTTTTTATAATTTCATTCTTAGTAAATGTTAATGATTTTTTTTTTTTTATACTTTCTTTTTTATATTTTTTTTTATTATATTTTTTAGTTTTTATCATATATATTTATCATAGATTATTTTATAATATAAATTTTTTTACTAAAATTACAAAATTAAATTTTTTTTATGTTTTTTCTCTATATATTTTATAGTACAATCAAAATAATTAATACTATGTAATGATTTCCCACATTCTTCCGAAATAGTAGCCAATTCCTTTTTCCTATATTTATTTAAATGTACTGAATAATTCCTTATAAATTGTCGAAAATTATCTTTAATTCCACCTATTTCCGTTATTGCTTTTTTTATCATTTGTTTCCTTTTTAGATGTCTATTTCTCATAACTAATTCAACATACCATACAGACCAAGCTCCACAAAATCCACCGGGGTCAGTGTTTCTAATGGAAGCTTTATTATTATCTATTTCTTCTTCTTCTATATCTTGAAATGAATATTTTGGCATTAATTTATTGGGTTCTATAATTTTAAGTTTAATACCTGCTTCTTTAAAAATTTTTACCATTTTTGAGTTAAATTGTCTATGAATAGTTAAATTAACATCATAACCATATGGCTCGAAACGTTCATATGTTTTTCTTTTAACATCAACAATTGCTATATTAAAATGTCCTTGTTCTACTTTACAATCACTTGAACCTAAATAAATAGGTAATAAAATAAATTTAATTATTCCTCTATCTGAATTAAATATTCTTTGTATATCATTTATAAAAATTTTCTTGGGTTTCGGTAATGTTAATTTAAATTTTTTACTACTATCTTCGCACCTCCACGAAGATAATACATTCCACATTATATATCCATCGCTAAAATCCCCCATAGGAATATAAAACATATTACCATATTTTTTCTTCTTTCTTAAATAATCAAACGAGAAAAATAAGTCTTCTCCATTTCCTTTATATTCTGTTTTATCCACATTTTTATGTTGAAATATAGAACCTTGTACTAAACTTTTTGATGTACTATCTAAACTTTTTGATGTACTATCTAAACTATAGTAGTATAAATCTAGTTTTTTTTTTGTTTTTTCTGAAGGAATATATGAATCTTTACTTCTTATAGGTTTTTGTGTATTTTTATAAATATTATAATTATTTTTTAGTGTTCTTTTAAATTTTTTGGAAGGCATGCTGGAAGAGGTGGAAGAGGTGGAAGAGGTGGAAGAGGTGGAAGAGGTGTATGATTTTTGTTTTTTAGTATTTTTACTTGTCATATATTATTATATCATATTTTATAATAATTTATAAAAATTATTATAAAATTAAATTAAATTAAAAATTAAAATTTTAAAAAATTATTTATTTATTTAGTTTTTCATATTGTTTAATCAATCTTTTCCTTAATGCCTTTTTAATTTCAAGGGCCTTAATATTTCCATAAGTATTGCGTTTACATACTTTTGGATATCTTGCTCTAAATATATCTTGGTCTTTTCTTAATTTTTTTGATTCGGTTGTTTTTTTCATAAATTTACATAATTTTAGGCATTTATCGCAATATTTTTCAGCTTTTTTAAGTCTATTTATATATCTTTTTGTTATACCATAATCTTTTTCTAATAATTCTCTATCTAATAATAATTCATTTCTTTTACATTCTCCACATAATAATTCTGTTTTAGGTACTATAACTTCTCTCATTCTTTTTAATAATCCTTTATTCGGTTTATTACTTGTTTGTGTTCTTGTTCTTCTGCCAGTTCTTCTGCCAGTTCTTCTGCCAGTTCTTCTTGTAGGTAGAGGTTCTTCATTATTACTTGAATTTGAATTACTTGAATTATTATTATTGTTAGATAAGGAATTGGAAGAATTACTTGTAGGTTTTATAGAAGCAGCATTTTTAAATGCCTTTTCCATTTTTTCCATTTGGTTAAGCATATTATTCCCTTTATTTTCATTGTTTCCTCTTCCAGTTCTTCTGCCAGTTCTTCTGCCAGTTCTTCCGCTATTTCTTCCGCTATTTCTTCCGGCAGTTCTTCCTCCATTTCCGCCATTTCTACCATTTCTACCATTTCTTCTGGTAGTTCTTCCGCCATTTCTACCATTTCTTCTGGCACTTCTTCCGCCATTTCTTCTGCCATTATTTCCCGTATTTCCACCTCCGTGATTCTTTTTAAATTTGTCTAGTTCTTCAGAAAAAGATTTCCCTACATTTGCCCCACATGCGTCTTTTATTTGCCCAAAAATACCTGGAGAAATATTTATTTCTTTTATAGAAGTTAGAGAAGTATTATTAATTCTTTTTTCTGCACGTTCGAATAAAGATTTAATTTTTTTTATATTATCGGTATCTTTATTCATTTTTAAGTCTTTCAAATAATTGGAATTATCAGCATTTATTGCTTTCATTTTTTTTGTAGCTACATAAACATATAATATATGTTTGTTACTCTTATTAGCTATATCTTTATCATTAAATTTTTTATCTGTTATAAATTTCATATATATATATATATATATTAGAAAAAAAGTTTAGTTAAAATTAAATTATTTCTTCTTCAAAATTAAAATAGACGCATTTAAACTATTATCAACACTTATATCTATATTTTTTTATATCTTTTTCCTTATTTTTATATTATAGAAAAATTATAATTAATTTTAATTAGAATTTAGGATATTTGACTTAAATATGGAAATGTTTTATAAGATATAATTATAGTGGAAATTCCCAAAATAAACTGGATAAATTTTAATTAAAAATTAATTATAATTTTTCTATAATATAAAAATATTTAAATTAATCAACAAAATAATATCTATAAATGAAAATATTTAGTGGAACTGCGAATTTAGACTTCTCTCAAAAAGTCGCAAATCATCTTAGTATAAAAATATCTAATGTTAAAATAGGTAGATTTGCGGACGGTGAAATTAATATTGTTATAGAAGAAAATGTCAGAAAACAAGATTGCTATATAATACAACCTACCGGACCTTCATTTAATCAAACTCCTAATGATAATTTTATGGAATTATTAATTTTATGCGACGCCTTAAAGAGAGGTAGTGCCAATAGTGTTAATGTAATAATGCCTTATTATGGTTATCAAAGACAGGATAGAAAAGATTATAGTAGGGCACCTATATCAGCAAGAGTAATAGCTAATTGTTTAGAGGCGCAGAATATAAGTAGGGTAATAGTATTTGATTTACACGCAGGACAAATACAGGGTTTTTTCTCTAGTAGTACTCCTTTTGATAATTTATACGTGGAATCGAATTTTATAGATTATATTATCAATAATAAATTTGATTTAGAAAAATTAATTATAATTTCACCCGATGAAGGAGGAATGAAAAGAGCAGTTAGAGTTTCTAATAAATTGGGTGTAGGTATGGGAACCATTTATAAAGAAAGAAGCGAAGCAAATGTAGTGAATACAATGTCTTTAATGGGAAATGTGGAAAATAAAATTTGTATTATAGTTGATGATATGATAGATACTGGTGGAACAGCATGTAAAGCATCCAAACTATTGAAGGAAAATGGTGCAGAAAAAATATATATGTTTGTGTGTCATGGTATTTTTTCAGGGAAGGCTTTAGAAAATATTAAAAATAGTGAATTTGATAAAGTAATAGTTACAAATACATTAGATCAAACTAGACATATAGAAAAAATCAAAGAATTCGGAATAGAAGATAGAATGGATATTATAGACGTTTCTTGGATGTGCGCTGAAGCTATTAGAGGTTGTAATTATGGCGAATCACTTAAAGAACTATACGATAATCCAAAAAAAATTAATTTATATAAATAATTTTATTTAGCATTTTAATTTTATAAAAAATATACATTTTTTCTTAAGTATTTAAAAATGACACCAAAATTAAGAGCGCAAATTAAAAAAATGATTTAAAAAATACAATACATAAAGAAGTATAACAACCGCGTATAATTTACTAATTAATTTTATTAACTATAACTATAATGCCTGCTAAATCTAAATCATCTACTCCTCGCAAAGCGAGAAATAATAAAAAAACTACTACTACTACTACTACTGCTTCTGTCCCAGAACCAGTTGTCGTTGCTGCCCCCGAACCTGTTGTTGAAACAATTCCAGTTGTTGCGGAAACAGCAACAACTGAAATTTCTCTTGAAGACCAATTCAAGGATATTATGACAAGACTTCAACAATTCAGAACTCTATCACAAACTCTTATGGCCGATGTCCGAAAACTCCAAAAGAATGTTAATAGACAAGTTCGCGAATCATCTAAAAAGAACAAAAAACGTAAAAACCCGGGTGATGTCAAACGCCCACCAAGTGGATTTGCTAAACCAACTCTTATCTCAGACTCACTCTGCCAATTCCTTGGTGTTGAATCTGGAACTATGATGGCTAGAACCGAGGTTACCAAACACCTTACTAAGTACATCAAGGCACACGAACTCCAAGACCAAGCCAACCGAAGAATTATCAACTGCGACTCTGCTCTTGCTGGTCTTCTCAATGTCAAACCATCTGATGAAGTTACTTACTTTAACCTTCAAAGATACATGAAACCACACTTCCCACAGTCTGCTAAGAACCTTGCTGCTGCCGCCGCCGCTGCCGTGGGAGCTACTACAAGTGCTTAAGTATTTAGAATAATTAATTTTTACATTTTCTCAAAATTGAAACCAAATTTTATTAATTATAAAAATTGATTTTAATATATATGTAATGTAATAAGTAGAAAAAATGCTTACACATACTACATTACAAAAATTCTCTTTGACAAATCCTCCTTCCTTCGCTTTACAAAGGGAAAAGGAAGTTCAAAAGAAATATGATATTGTTATGAAGGATAAGGAAAGAATGGCGATTTTTTTAGAAGATGTAAAGAGAGAATTAAAAAAAGAAAAATTTTATTTAACGGAAAATAATTTTCCATATTTTACAGAAAAAGGGATTAAGCATTTAGTATGTTGGTATAAGGATTGTGATCCTTATATTATTCATAAAGAATTGCAAACTAAATTCGAGGTTATTACATGTTGGAAGAATAAACCCGAAAATTGTAGTATTTTAGAGATTAATCATATCCATGTATTTATACATAGATAATCAATAATTTATCTAAATCTCTAAATTAATTGTTTCAATAATTTTATCAAAAATATGGTTTGGTAATTGGATACGTGTAGAACATACATATGCTTTACTTCCATTATATCCTACATTTTTTTATATTTGCGGATATTGATTTTGTTATTTTTTTAAGATAGAAAATGGTGCTATCTAATTCTTTTTTATTCATACCTCTTATTTCAATTTCCTTCAATTATTCAGTATAACATTTGAATAGTTTTTTTTCAATAAAAATGTCGAGTATCATTTTTTGGGTGATTTATCAAATATCTTTTATATTCTTTGTTATCGTCATCCTTTTCCAGAGGTTGTTTGGGTATAATTTTATTTATATAAGTTGTCATTATAATATAAAAACAAAAAATATGGTTTAAATAACTATTATAAAATATTTTTTATTTATAAAATGAGTGATAGGAAAAAAACTAAAAAAAACATTCACAGTAATATTATGTTACCTAAATCTACAACACATACTAATAAAAGAAATAGTAAACCTAAAAATGACCTAATAGATTCATTATTAAATAAAAATAATACAAAAGATAGTATGAAAAAAAATATTATTGCTTTTAATAAATCTGCTGGTAATAATAATGGTAGAATTATTGAAAATTTCCATAAAGCAATAAAACTAACTAATTCAGACGAAATTATTTTAAAAATGTTAGACCTTAAAGAAAAAGATATAGTAAATTTTTACAAAAATATGGAAAAAATGATTGGTAAGGACTTATCACTTAAAATACGTAATGATATGTCTAAACAACTTATTACAGGAGCAACAGTTGTAAATAAAAATGGCGTTGCTTTATCATTATGTCCGTTTTGTATGGATTCAAAAAGTAATTGTGTTATATTGTTATGTGGACATTTAATATGTAATAAATGTGCTAAAAACATTAATAGGTGTAAATATCCCTGTCCTAAATGTAAAAAACCTATCAAATATATACAATTTATTAGCGAACAATAAATTATAAAATTGAATTATAAAAAAAAATATATTAATATTAAACTAATATGACTAATATGACTAATATGACTAAAAATATTAATTACGATTGTTTACATTGTGCTACTTATTTTACAAATAGGATAGATATAAAAAAAATATGTGAATTTGTGCCTATAAATGAAAATTGTACTAATCCTTATTGTAAAACAATAAAAGAAATTGAAAAGAAGATTGATGAAAAGAAAATTGAAAGAAATGATACAATGGAATCAGATGATGACGTATTTACTAATGGGGAAAATGTTAATTGGGATAATTGGGATTTAGAACCGAATGTGAAAAGTTTAAAAAGAAAAAGGAAAAAAAGTATTAGTGATTTAGCAGATTTAATTAAAAATATTAATATTAAAAGCAATAATGGAAATGCAGGTAAAAAGAAAAAAAAACTTAAACAACAAAAAATTACTTCATATGATATTAATTATTTACTAAACAAACTTGACTTAAAAATATAAAATATAAAATATAAAATAAAATAAAATTATGATTATAAATCTAAGTGAAATTGGTTTTACTTATAATTATACATATGAAGCATTTATTATTACAGATCCAAATAAAATAGTTCAATTTGATTTCCAAGCAGAAAAAAAACAAAAATATTTTTTTATTTTAAAATATAATAGTGCTAATAAACCAGATATTACATTAAAAATTAATAATATTATAAGAACTAATAATTTACTTGAACTAAATACTAAAAGTCATAATAAACTAATATCTCTTAATATTCAATTAGGTCCCTATTTATTAAATGAAGGTAATAATACAATTAAATTTATATGTAAGGGAGATTTTCCCTTATTATATAATTTGGAAATAGTAGATAAACCAAAGATTTTAAATTCCAGATTTCTAATCAATGATTATTTTAAATTGAGAATGTCTGATTTTATTTTATTAGAAACATATAATACTTACGGAGGGTTTTATTGGCATATTTATAATTATATCCTTTGTAATTTAATTGCGGATAAGTATAATAAAATTCCAATAGTTAATTTTTGCGGTAGTTTATATCTTTCTAATACTGATGAGTTAGGACTTATACATAATAATAAAAACTGGTTCTATAATTATTTTCAAGATAATTTAGATATATCATATAGTACATATAATACAGTAATAAATTATCCAAATAGAATAAATTTCACTAAATCAATATTAGGTAATTGCTCTACAAAAACAGATGATTATGTTTATTATTTTAATTATGATACTTTCGGTGAATTTAATTTTCTTAGTTTAGAAATGAATTTTAACGATAAAAGACACTATATCCAACAAAAGGTTAAAATCTTAGATTACCTGACTGAATTAGCAACTAAAATAAAACAAGATATATTCCCACCTACTAAACCAAACCAGAAATTTATTGGTATTCATTACAGAGGAACTGATAAAGTAGAAGAAGGAAAAAATGACGAGGAACACCCAATTCACTATTCATATGAATTAATTTATAATATTATTAATGATAAGATTGCTAAATTAAATGATACTAAATTAAATGATATATATATTGTAATATCAACAGACGAGATACCTTTTATATTGTTTATGAAAGAAAAATTTGGTAATAAAGTTATAAATTATAAAAATGCGGATAGGTCTAATATTAATACTTCTGGTTTAAATTATAATTTCCAACAAACGCCAACTAGAGATAAGATTTATGATAAACGAAGACTTATTGGAAATGCGAAGCAAGAATTAATTTTAAAAGAAAAATTAATAGATAATTCAATTCATATGGGGAGCAAACATTTATCTAACTATAAGAAGGGTTTAGATTGTATTATAGATGTTTTAATGCTACAAGACTGTGATATAATATATAAATCAAAAGGCAATTTTAGTAATTTCTGTACATACCTAAATACTAATCCTAATTTAGAGGTTATTGAACTCCACGATTATGTTTAATTTTTTTTTTTATAATATAATCTTTCGGCAATTTTTGATATTTCAAATATTTCATATTATTTTTTTTTTTTACAAAACATTTCCTATCTCCGTATAAATAATCATTAAGTATTTTTTTATATTCAGGTCCTTTCATATAATAATTACAAACATACATATAACCTAAAACTAATAAAAACGCAAATATATATGTATACCATTCTAATATTACTAAATTAGTTTTCTTCATACATTGACACCTTTTTTTCTCTTTTAATTCTTTGATATACATTATCAAGGTATATATATAAAATATAGTTATAGGCAAGGAAACTAATGATAATGTTTTTCCAAATAGGGTTTTAATGTAGTAAGGATAAATTATGAATGATAATGAAAAGAACATATAAAAAATACTAAAATAAAAGATATAATCTTTATTTTTTGTATTAACACATACACAATCATTATGTTTCCACTGTAATATCATTTTGACTATCACTAAATTAAAAATAAAAAAAAATAAACATTCAATTATAATTGCTAAATTATAATTCATTATTTAATATATGTAAATGTAATAAATATAATAAGTGTAAATAAATATAATAAGTGTAAATGTAATAAATAAATATAATTAAATTATATTTATTTAGTATATTTTTCTCCTGCTGCGTGTCTTAATGTTTGAATATTTCTTTTTTTCCAATCGAACCCACTTGTTTTTTCACTCATAATATACATATCACCATTATTAAGATTAAATTTGATTCTTTCCCCAATAGGTTTAGATTTCCAATACCACTGCCAATGTATTGGTCTTGTCTTCCCTAGAGAACAAGCAATAACTTTCTTTCTTTCGGAATCACCGTGAAAACCTATACCGCATTTTTTAACATCATAATATAAATTTCCTTCTACCTCCAAATTTGTTGCTTTTTCCCCAAAAATAATTCCAAGAGAATTCCTCCATTTATTTAAAATAGGAACACTATCATATGCCTTAATTGTCCCCTTTTTATTCTCATAATCTGGTTCTTGCTCTACTTCTCCATAACATACATTATATCTTGCTATCTTATTAAAAACTTTTTTCCTCCTAGTATCCCAAAATTTTTTATCCCACTCAAAACTTAACTGCTCTTCTAACATATTTGTCGCACTTTCTTCTATTAATTTCGAAATACCATCTCGAATAATTAGCAAAGCTGCTGGTTCTACATCATCAATATCTTCTAAAGTTTCATCTAATCTATAATATTCACTTTCAATACCCTTCTCTAGTAATATTTGTTTAAAATTATTTAACTCTTGGATAGTAAATCCACTTGCAGATAATCATTCTCCATTGATTTCCATACCTACGTGATTTTCGGATTGCTCTCCGGCTGTTATACAAATTGCTGAATTTTCCATTTTATATTTTATATAATTTTTTAATTTATTCAATTTTTAATCATAATATCCACAACAACCAAGAACTCTTGAAACTAAAACACATAATATTGTTAAAGAAGTTCAGGATGTACATATAGTTTATCTTTTGTACTATGTTGATGTGATATAAGTTTACCTTCAATCTTTTTTTGATCATAAAAATTAATTACTTTTTCCAATAAATCGTTGTCTAATGCATTTTCTATTAAGAGATATGGTATATGTACCTCCTTTGGTAAGTAATCTTCTATATTAAACTCTTTCATTTCTCTCAATTCATCACTATCCATTACAGAAATAATTCTACGATTAGGACTAGTAATATAAACTTGATATTCATCTCCAACCATCAAAATATTTTTTAATTGTACATCTTTCTTATATAATACATTTGTTCCAGTATTAATTAGGTTTCCTTCTTCAAACAACACTATTACAACAAAGTTATTGGACTAAAGATAAAATGATGAGACTTCTTTTTATGAATGGTAGAAATTGGAAAATTATGCTTATTACAATTCAATATCCTTTAGGTATTCCACCTAATCTAAGAACAAATATTGAATATGTTTTTATATTGAGGGAACCTTACATCGCTAATAGAAAGAGAATTTATGAAAATTATGCTGGTATGTTCCCTACATTTGAGTCTTTTTGTCAAGTAATGGATCAATGTACTGAAAATTATGAATGTTTAGTTATTAACAATAATAGTAAATCTAACAAACTCCAGGATCAAATTTTCTGGTATAAAGCTGAACCACACGGTAGTTTTAGATTAGGATCAAAAGAGTTTTGGGAGATATCAAAAGAAATTAATTCTGATGACGACGAGGATGTTTATGATCCTGGTGCTCAAAAAACCCGTAGAGGTCCAAAAATTAACGTTAAGAAATCTAGATGGTAAAAAAATATAAATATATTTTCTATAATAAATGTATGTCATTAAACATTGATGATATATACTGTTCTCAATGGTTAATTAATGAAGATTTAAAGAAATATTGTGAAAATAATGAATATTCCAGATTTTTTGTAAAACCACATGACATTCTACATATAAAAGATACTATTAATTATGATGCTATAAATAGTAATAATTTTGTTAAATACAATAATTATATATCCTTAACTAGACAATTAGAGCATAGTGTAGATACTTTTAAAAATCTACTAAAAAATTTTGATATTGAAAAAATGAAACCTATAAAATTAGTTTTTAATTCTAATATAAAAAAATATGTTGTTCAAGACGGAGTTCATCGTTTATGTATTTTATTATACAAAAAGATCTATACTAACGAGATTCCTATTGAAAAAATTAATATTATAAAGTCCAGATAGTTAAAAATATTATAATTAAATATTTTATTAAGTAAATGAAATATTTAATTTATGAATTATTTAGTGGAGTTGGATTCTGTAATCAATTATTCTCTCTAGAAACAGCTATTTATCTGGCTAATATTTCAAATCGTAGGTTGATTTTGTTAGTTAGAAATCCTCTAGCTCATTGTGGAAAAATATCATGGAATTATGGTAAATTTTTAGATTTTTTTAATGATGATTACAAAGAATTTTTACCCTATGGGTTAGATGTTTATTACAAGAATATACCTAATAATATTACATCATTAATTGATTTATTTGATGATAATGTACTGTTTTGCTTTGAAAAAACTAGAAATAATCGCTTCTCAGCAAATGTATTTGTAGAATCAAGATATAGCAATGATCCTAATGTTGATAGTTTTTGTAATGGTAGAACCAAAAATATTTTTGATTTTGATAGTGTAGAACAAGAATATCTATATATTAACAATAGTAATGCATCTAGATGTTTTTATAATTTTTATACATCAGAGGAGAGATATAAATTAATGTCTAATATTTGTTTTTCCCTTACTAATTTAAATATAGATGATTATAACTATAATCATTCTGAATTAGCAATTCATTTAAGATTTGGAGATTATAATAGATCTAAACATGATATTGATAATCAATCTATGAAATATGTAGATGAGTTAATAGAAACTGTTGATAGTTTGAAAGTTAACAATATTATTATTATGTGTGATAGAAAAGATGGTGAAATAATAGATATTCTAAAAAAAAAATATAATATTACCTTTGCTGATAATTTGATTAAAAAAACTAATAATCCTATAACAGATTTTTTACTTGAAAAAAATATATGTGAGCAATGTGATTATTTTATTGGAACACAATGTAGTACTGTTAGTAACTATATAAATTATAAATTTTATATGGCTAATAAAAGGTGTAATATGTATACAAAAAAAATAATTGCATATGCTAATAAATATTCATGGTGTTTGAATAATACACAAGGTCATTCAATATCATGGAGTATATTTTGGGAGGATAATGTACAAAAGATTAGTATGTTAACTAATCATAAACAATTTACATCACATGCATCAAGTTATATTAAAATAGTAAAAGAAATAAATATTAATCCTAGTAAAAATAAAAAAATTATCAGCTTTTGTTTATATGGTTTAAACGATGAAAGAAACAGACGAAGACATTTTCATGAAGGTGTGTATGTAAATTATTTTTATATGAAAAAACATAATTATAAAGATTGGATTATGAGGGTTTATATGCCTTATGATGAACCAAAAAATATTATTGAAAATATAAAACAGTTTGGTGATATTGAAATAGTCCTAGTAGATACAAATATATGTTTAAGATCATTACGATTTTTACCTAATGATGATGAAAACGTTAAAATATGGTTATCTAGAGATTTAGATTCTATAATTAATAATAGAGAAGAATGTGCTGTAAATGATTGGTTAAATAATAGAAGTGATAAAGAATTAATGATAATGAGCGATTATTATCAACATACATGGACAATTGCTGGAGGCATGTTTGGTAAAATTAATAATTTTGATATTGAAGTTACAAAACATATTGTAGAATATTCTGAATCAACAAAAAATAATGTAGATAAATTTGCTAATGACTGTATAATAGCAGAACAATACTTTTATAAGACATCTAATTATATTCAATATTATAGAGCAGGTAAAAAGTTAGATAACAGTATACCATTTCCTGATTTATCTGTTATTCATTGTAATTTTGTTGGTAATATTTCACCTGTTCATAAATATTATAATGACTTACAATTAGAAAAAGTATACCCTTTTTTATCAAATAAAAATTATATAAAAGAAAATGGAAAATTTCTGTATAATTCATGGAAAGGATTTTTTAAAAACAGAAAACCTATATGTTCTTTATTATGGGAAGATGATGATTTTATTATCACTGTAGAACCTACAAAAAAAACAGGACGCGGGACATGTAAAACAATAAATGGTGGTGGAAAGAAATTATTAGAATTAAATACACATATACAAATATTGTGGGAAGATAAAAAATATATTGACGCTTACATGCCTAATAAAAATACTATTAGTGTGAAACATGGTAATATATGGTATAATTTTAATAAAATAATTCATAATAAAGTGAATGACAATAAAGCAATTCATAATACAGTAATAGATGATAAAGAAAATACTATGCAATCACTTATAGAAAAATATAATGATTTTTATAAAAAACACAATTTTAATATAAAACCCACTGTTTGGAACCCAACAAAAAATTATATAAACACATCATTTACAGATAATTTTAGAGGACATAATGCTTATATTTGGCAAACCAATATTGATTTGGAAAATTTATATAATATGACAAAAAAAAACGATATTTTTTCATTACTTGATAAAACAAAGGAATCGGGTTCCAATGGATGTAAAACATTTAAAATTGATAATACTATAGTAAGTAGAGATTTATTGGATTCTATTATGGAAATTACATATTTGAAAACAAAATTACCAGATATAGAAAATATGAACATAATAGATATTGGTGGTGGATATGGAAGATTATGTAAGAGATTTTTAGATTGTTATCCAAATTCCAACTATTATGTTACAGATGGAATACCACAGAGCACATATTTTAGTAAAAAATATTTAAAAGAAAAAGGTAACCATGTTGTTGATCTATTTGATATTGAAAATAAGTTGAGTGAAATACAATTTGATATCGCATTTAATATTCATTCATTTTCCGAATGTAATATTGATGACATTGAATGGTGGATAAAATTAATACATAACAAAAAAATAAGATATATATTTTTTGTTCCAAATAATCCTCAAAGTACAGACACATTTTTACCAACTAATAAAAATGAATCTATACTAAATGTATTTACAAAATATAATTATAAAGTAATTGATTATTCAAATATTTATGAAAAATACAATATTAAATATTCCTATGCAGTACCTTTCTTTATTTTAGAAAATAATAATTTAATTAATATTAATAAGGTTGTATCAGATAAAAGTATATCTAAATTATCAGAAAAAAGAAAACATAATATAGTTATTTACTCTAATTGTCAAGGTATAGGTATCAGTTACTTTTTAAAAAAAATATTTACTGAATCTAAGATTATAATTATTGAAAATTATTATATTATTAAAAACAAAAAAGAAATAGACGCAGATATTTTACAAAAAGCTGATATATTTATATACCAACCTATTAGCGAAAATCATAATATATATTCTACTTCAATTAATATTAAAAATAACATTATGAGTTATTTGAAATCAGATTGTATAAAAATATCATTTCCATACATATATAATGATAGTTTATGGATTATTATACCTCCTGCTATAATTGATAATTATATAGGTAATTATAATGAATGCAATAAATATATTAACACCTTGCCTATAGAAAAATTAAAATCTGAAGGTAAGACTATAGATGAAATACTTGAACTATATAATAATAATAAGATAAATTTTAATTATAAAGAACGTTATGATAACTGTATGAAAATACTAAAAGAAAAAGAAAAATTATGTGATGTTATAGTTAGTGATTATATAGAAAAACATATTAGACATGAAAAATTATTTTTTACACAAAACCATCCAACAACAAGTGTATTTATTCATTGTGTAAACCAAATGATGGATTTATTAAAAATAGAACATAAATTTAAAAAAGAAGACTACAACCAAAATGAAATTAATCTTCCAGGTAATTGGATACATACACAATACGATATAGATTATTGGAAATTTAATTATAATGTTAAATCAGAAAAACAGTTTGGAGAAGTAAATTATATTAAACATATTAAAAATATTTATGATAGTATTCAAAGTAAATATCATTTACCTTCTACTATACCAAATGAAATTATTAAACCTATAACGATTACACTATGTATACCATGTGTTGATAAACATATACCATTATTATTAAAACTACTTAGCACTGTAGATGATTTTACACGCAAACCAGATAAAATTATAATAAGTTTATCACCTAAATTTGAGAATTACAATTTAATTAATAAAAAAGACGAAATTTTAAAACAATTTTCTCATTTACCATTAGAAATATTTGTTCAAAATAAATTAACTAATGCGGCTGTACATTTAAATATTATGGGTAATATGGTAAAAGAAGGATATATTGTTAGATCTGATGCGGATGATGTAATACATCCACAGAAATTAGAAATAATAGAAAAAATAGTAGCTGTTTATCCAGATACTAAATTACTGTTACACAAAGTACGTTGCAGTAAAGAACGTATTTACAATATTAAAAATTTTAATTGTATTGATTGTTCTAATATTGAAAATAATATTTTTAATGTAGAATCCAAAATAATAAACAATCGTTTATCATTATGTAGTGATATGTTTAATAAAAAATACGGTAAAAATAGAATAGATTTTTTAGATAGATCTAATTATATACATTATGGTGCTTGTAGTTATCATTTTAGTGTGGTGCAAAATATACAATATAAAAATAGAAACTTCGCAGAAGATAAAATTTTCAGTTTAGATGTGACTAATTATTATAATAAAACTAAATATATAGATTTATATTTAAACTTGTTTGTTCCATCAGGATCATGGAGATAATTATACTTTTCTGATTATTCTTTTTCGTCATTAACCGGTTCAAAATTTAATTGTTTACAAATAGATATGAAATTTTTAAATCCTCTTTTTGGTGGAAAAAATACAGTTTTATCAATATTATTATTTAAATACGCACTCCATAAACTAAATGTACTGTTTGCTATAATATTATGATTACATAACGATTGTAATATTAATTGTTCACTAGTAGAATAACTACTATCAATTACTTTATACTTTATATTATAATTATTCTTCAAATCAAATATAATGTTGTTAATATTATCTTCTTCTTTTTCGAAAAATATTAAGAATTGTATATTTATTTTTGGAAATTTCTGTAGTAATTTATTAACACAATTACTGTAGTAATTATATGATAATAAATAAAATCTATTATCTATTTTATTAGCAGTAACATAATCTCCCTGTCTAAAATGTATAGATACGTTAATTTGTTTATCGTTAAATAAGTAATCATGTTTTTTTTTAATTATATACTGATAATCGCGAATACCTGTTATATAACATATTTTTTCAAAATTATTTCCATACTGTTTCTGCATATATCCTGATAGAATAATATTATATTTATGATCTGGTTTTGTTTCAGTAATTTTATCTTTTATTTTAAATAAAATTTCTTTAATTTCATAATCACTTGTTCTTACTATTTTATCTAGTGATGTGTTAACATTTGGTGGTATATATATTTCAAATTTTTTATTATTGATAATACTTTCATTTATTGTACTGAATATAATAAATAATTGATTGCCTAATCCACCCATTTATTATTACTGCTATCCTAGTCATATGATATATTATAATAAAATTATTATATGATTATACCGAACAATAATGTAATAACAAAACATTGTAATAATCTGCTTCAAGTTTTTCTCTAAAATGTATATGATCTGTACCTTGGAATAACATCAATCCACCAGCATCACAGTCTACCGGTTCACATTCTTCTAATGGTGGTTTTTCATCATAACGACCCTTATATTTAACTTCTTGTTGTGGTTTATGTACATAAATGTTCCAATTACTATCCTTAGGTTTATCTACAACAAATGATACAGTATATTCGCAATCAGGTCTATCTGTATGAGGAGGTAAATTCGCACCCTTCACATATGAGGATAGATAAGTATATGTAGGTTTCATTGATTTACCTACTATTCTCTCAATTAAAGGTAAACATTCATAATGTAGAATTCTAGACATAGGTTCATTATGAGCTTTATATCTATTAGACTGTCTATCTCCTAGCGCCCACACATTTTTACTAATAGTTTCTTTATAATATTCTTTTAATAGATCTAGTAACTCATTATTTAATACATTATTAACAACTTGGATAGGTAACTTGTCATCAAGAACATAATCTTTATCAAGATTCTCTTTATTTAAAACCGCATTATTAGATCTAATTTCATTATATTGAGAGATATAATTCTTAAAACTATCAAAATCACCTTTAAAATTATATTTAAAACTTTTTAAACCACTCCAATGTCCTTTAATTTCATCATTCTGAAATTTATTTAATACATTATCTAGTGTGTCCATATAGTTTTCTAATTCAGTTATTTGTAATTCCATATTTTTTTCTATATCAGTTTCATCTAACTCAATCAGTTTTTCACCATTTTTATTATTACATCTAATATATATGTTTGCCAAATAACCAGTCCCTTCTTTACATATAATACTTCTTTGTAGATCCATGTCTCTATTAAGACTACTATTCATTACATTTTTATATATTAATAAATCGCCTTGATTTAAATTACAACTTGTCTTTATACTTGGAAAGTTAATTGTCAAATTATCAGTTAGTAATAAAGTAATAGTGAAAAGTCGTTGTCCTAATATTGATGTATATTTTTTCCCAGTATCAGTATTTAAATCATAAGCATTGAAATGTCTTCCATGTAGCACATTTTCTTTATATTCTACGATATTAATATTTTCATAAAAACTTTGGTTAATACCTGTTGTATCTTCTAGTTTTTTAACTAAATCTGGCACCGTTGTTAATTTAACCCATCCATCTCTACGTTCTCTTGTATTAAACTCGCATTTTTGTAAAATTTCTTCTGTTGACGATTCATCCATATAAGATTTAATTTTAAAAATATCTTTACTTGAATGTAATATGTCCGAATTATCTACTTCTAATATAATATTGGTTACTGGTACTATAGATCCTTCATTAGAATCTAGTTCTTTTTTTTCAGTTACTTCATCTTCAACACTATAATAACTTGGATTAAAATCTTTATACAACATTTTACTATTACATTCTTTAAACCATAAATTAAAAGCAAATTTTTCACCTTCCTCAACGGGAAGTCCAGCATGTTCGGATAATTCATGTCTTGTATGATCTATATCACTAACAGTATTGTGAAATACTAATAATTTACCTTTCTCAGCTGAAACGGTTATATCTAATTTTGTCATTTTAGTACCACCTCCTTTAGTTACGTCGTTAAGATAACATAGAGCTGTTTTCATTCTAGCACCACCTTTATTCATACATCTATGGGTTTTATCAGAACCATTATGAATCCAACTATCATAATGCTGTATATATTCTTGTGTAATACCATAATGAATTACTTGAAAAGATTCAGCATTTTCTAAAGGCATACCAAGTATATTAGCAATTCTCTCCCCTACATTTTTTGTAATTTCATCATGACCGTGTTGGATCCATGTATTAGAACCAGAACGACCATTTGATACAAATCCATTATTATCGTTACTTACTAAAGCACGTTTTAAAGATTTTCTAGATATATTTATGAAATGTTGACATTCTTCATCGCTTAACATATTATTATAAGTTGCTACGAAAGGGTCTTCTGAAAGAATATTCTCATTTACAGACTCGTCTGAAATATTTTTTGTGATGTCCATTTTATATTAATATACTTTTTAATAATTATTTATTTTCGTTTCCTTTTAAATACTAAATTAGAGAAAATGGGGAGTAATAGAGTATAAAACAGCGCAAATAGTGACACTAAAATAGACGAACTTTTTATAGTTTTCTTCTTCATTTTTTATTAATTTTGTCGGATTGCTTTCCGGTTGTAATACAACTTGCTGATTTTCCATTTTATATTTTCCATTTTATATTTTATATTTTATATTTTTTCTAAATTTATTCAATTTTTAATCATAATATCCACAACAACTTAATGCCTTACCGCCTAAAATACATAATATTGTTAAAGCAGATAAAGCAATAATACTCAAATTAACTATAAAAAATATTTCAATATTATTTCCAAGAGTTACTAATTCGCCACATTTCATTTCACAATTATAATCACATATTGTTTCCTTCCTTACATATCTGTCTATTGCTAGAGTAGTTAATGCTATGGCATTTAAAATATAAATTATATTACTAATTAAATTACTACAACATACATATGAAAAAGTAACAACTAAACTAAGAGCAAATAAGGATAAAACACCTACATTATATTTTAAATAATCTCCACAATCACTTTTTATAGAATGAGATAAAGTACTAACAGTATGAAATCCATATGAGAAAAACGCGACGTTTGTTATTGATAGTAATATAGAAGAAATTATAAAACAAGTATTAATTTTTACCATTTTAATTATATCATAATAAATATAACTTTAAATATTTATTATCGCATAATAAATATTTATTATCCAAAAATTAATATATTATATTTTAATTAACTAAATTACATTTAGTACATCTATTAGGTCTTTCATCATATGTATAATAATTTGGGTCTTTTACCCAATTATGATTACAATTGTCGCGAATAGTTTTCATTATAATTTTATTTTCTTTTTCCAATTCCTTAACTAAGTTTTTATAACTTAGTATTCTTCTTTCTATATCCTTGCGTTTTAAAATTAATTCATTAATTTCCAAATCAGTTAAATTATTTATCATTTATTAGTTCCCCATTACTAATATTTTAAATATTATTTATGTCTAAAAGTTTTATATCTTATACTACTTGAGTATGTTTTTTTTACTTTGGTTTTTTTTACTGTGTTTTTTTTTACTTTGTTTAGTTTTAGTCTGTAATATTGGTGGTAAATAATCAACTCCTCGAGTTATACCCAATCTTCTTCTATTCAAATAATTGATTGGTGTATTATTTTCAAATATGTTATTATTAATAATCGGGAAATTAGTTTTCCCTTGTTTTATAAAATTTTGTCTCTTTTGGGCTCTACCTTTGGAAGTCTTATATTTTCTAGGAAATATAAAATCAGATGGTTCTTCTACTTGTTCTGTAGGTGAATTATTTGAAGTAGTATTAGTATTATGAGTATTACTTAAAGATCTTACTCTTTTAGAATATTGATTTATTTGAAGAACATTATTATTTTTTTCTTCTGTTATATAAATAAAATGTTTAAGATCTAAATTTTCATAATAATCTATTAGTTCATTAATTAATATTTTTATTGATTTATTATTAGGATAATCTTCTATTTTTATATAAGTATAAAAAAGGGGGTATATTTGCGAATTATTAAATAACTTTTCTGAAAATAATATCATAGGTTTATCTTCGTTTAATGATTCCATTAATGATATAAAACCATAATTATCTTTTTCTTTAAAATATTTTTTGATATCTTTGGTTAATTTGCTGGGTAATAAGTTAACAAAATTAATTGATAAATATATATGGTCGTTTGGTATATTATCAATTAAAAAATTAAGGTGTTTATATAAATGAGGCAACTCTAATTTTCTTATTAAATCACCATATTTTTTATTATATTTATTAATATGTAAAAGTTTTGATATATCACTTGTTAAACTTCCCAATTCTTCATTATAAATTTCTACTTGAAAACATTCTTCTAATTTATAATTATTTAGATATAATCCTCTAATAAATTCATTTATTTCTTCTATTATACTTTCATTTATATTTTCATTAAAAATAATTTTATACGGAGTAAAACTACCACTAATATAATTTATTAATTTATGTGGTATTAATATTTTTTTTGGTATTTTTTTTATAAATTTATAAAAGACAGGCCTTTTCAGTTCTAATTCCATATTAAGAGGAAAAATAAAATCATCATTATAAACATAAAAGTTCTTATTATTATATTTTTCTAAAACATATCTTAGCAATATTTCGTCAATTCCATAATTAAATATATCTCTATTAGTTGAATCCTTCGAATTATATTTTTTTACTAATTCACCTAATATTCCATTGGTAAAAAAATTATATATTTCTGTATACTCTGGGATTTTTTTATCTTTATTAAAACCAAATAATCCAGCAGGTATTCTCGATTGTAAACCTTTTATTATTTCTCTCGGTAGATTAATATCCGTAATTATATTATCTATTTTTTTTTTTAATTTTATAATATTTAACCACCTATATGTGGTATGTTCAATAGAAGCAAGTTTAAAAGAAGTGTTTTCCCATGTATCTATTAAATCCATTAACTTAGGAGTAACTGCGTGACTAATATTTATACAAAAAAACTTTCTTATTGTATCATCATATAAAGGAATAAATCTTATAAATGAACCATATGTTGATGGAAGACCACTATATCCCTTCTTTCCCAAAACAATTCTATTATCTGTATAACTATATAGTTTAATAAAATTATATTTTTCTTTATCAGTTATTATAATATTGATATAACATCTATATGCTTCATATAATTTATTAATAATATCTTTATTTTTTTTATAGTTTGTTTTTATTCTCGTATTAGTAGGTGTATTAGATTTTATAGTTCTATAATGTGAAGAATATACAAAATCAGAAAGGGATTTATCATAAAAAACAATTAACCCCCAATTATTTTCTGGGTTTCCTTCATTCCATCTAGTTTGTAATTTAAATGTTTCTACTAACTTAATAAATCCTGTTAAATAAGAAAATGTTTTATGAGATATATTCATCTCCATAGGTAAAAAAACATTAGTACTAAATACTTTATTAAATGGTGTTTCTATATGATTAGTTTGTATAATAGGTAAATTAGTTATTTCACTATAATTCATTAAATATTACATATAAAATATATATATATCTGATATAAATATAAATTATTTTTGATATAAATATAAAATATCTTTGATATAAATATAAAATATCTTTGATATAATGACATATAAAAGTAAAAATACTAAAATAAATAATATTAAAGGAAATATAAATTTTATAACAAAAAGAAATATTAAAAATTCTAGAAAAAATATGAAAATAGAAAGTAATACTAAAAAAAATAAGAATATTAAAATAAATAAAAAAACATTTACTAAATCTTCATTTGATTCCCTATTTTCTATAAATTTCCAAGATAAATTCTTACAAAATACAGAAGGAAGTAATATTATTATTATGTATGACTTATATGCTCCCAATGGTAAAAAAACTTTTAATAAATCAAAAAATTTTAAATACATACACTACCTTAAAGTAGGAGATAAAGTAATTGTTCCATATTCTCCACTGAAAGAGACATATACTTATATTATAAAAAAAATAGAATTGGATGAAACGAAGATAAAAATATTATTATCTAAATTAATTGAAATAGGTAATAATAGAAAGAATAAAAAAAATTTAATTAATTTAGTTAAAAAAAAGTTAAAAAGTAAAATGAGTTTTTAATGTAAAATAAAATTAAGTATAAAATCATAAATACAAAAAGATAAAACATAAATAAATTAAATCTATAAGTCATTCTAACTAACTTATCTACCTCTTTTTTATCTTTTATAAAATCTGATATATCTTCTGTTGTGAACGGAGCAAACATTATATTTTACTCCTTATTTCTCTTTAAATAATTACAATTTTTATTATATTTTATTTTTTTATTTTATTATATTTTCTTATATAAATATTTTACATACGAAAGGTAATGCGACAATACCTAATAACATACCAATATGACAGTTTAATTTCATTTCTCTATAAATTTCTAACCAGGCTCTTGCTTGTTCCGGAGTATCAATATGTTCTAACATATAAGTGGATTTTGGCATAATAGTATAGTGTATATAAGTTACACCTAAAACTATCGCGATAAAAATACAATATATAGGTTGCTTATAGTTTTTCATAGTTTTGAGGTAAATAAGAGCAAGAATAAGACCCAAAACAAATCCTTGGATATATATATATAATCTTTCTTTAATAATTGTATTGTGAATTTTTTGTTGTTTATCACTTAATAAACTTCTAAACTGTAAAATTTTGTTATTTTTTTTACTACCATTAATTATAAAGTAAAACATAGAACCCAATAAAGCTGCCGCAATAAAACAGCATAAAGAACAATTCATTTTATATATTATAATAAGATAAAATAAAAAAATATAATAATTTTAATATTTATTTATGAAATAAAAACAAAAAGATTATATAATACTATATGCCAGGGTTAGTTATTGTTATTTTAGGTATAGGTAGTCTTGCTTTATACTTTTCATTTAAAATATTTGCGAATAAATGTAAACCTGATTATCCTATAGAAATACAAAATCATATTAATAGTCTTCAATATAATGAAAATGAAGAAGAAGTTCCACCCAGATATGAAGATATAGTAAATACAAATTAATATAAAATGCGGTAAAAATATATTTTTTTTAACAATTAAATACAATAATGGAAAATAGTAACATAACCGAAAATGGTAAAATAGAAGAAAATAAATTAATTAATCCCTATAGTCTTTTAGGTGTTAATGATAAAAGTTCTTTGAGAGAACTAAAAAAAAATTATTATAATATGGCTTTATTATGTCATCCCGATAGAGGTGGAGATAAAAAAGATATGAATGTGGTATGTCTTGCTTATAATTATATAAAAAAACAACTGGAAAATATAAAAGATAGCACATATGAGGAATTGGAGGATGAGTTTGAATGTTTTTGTAAGGAACAGGAATCAATAGAAGTCCCTAAGTTCGGTAATATATATGAAGAAACAAATGATTGGATTGTAGATTTTAATAAGGAATTTGATAACAAGCGAAATGAAAATAATGAGATTAACCCATATGATAATAATCCATTTGAAAATGGATATGGAGATTTAATGGATATAAATAAAATGGATATAAATGAAATATTAGAGGATTTGGAAGTCTCTAAAGAATATATTAGTGAAGAAAAAGAAGAATCTAAACATAAATTCACTAGAGAAATAATAGAATATACAGAACCCGAAGCATTACCTAATACTATAACATATTACCCATTAGATAAAAAATCAAAAGATATACATGATTATTCTGATTATGGAAATGATATAAAAATGACTGATTATAAAAAAGCGTTTTTTGAACCAGAAAAAATGAAAGAAGTAGAAGAAAGAGATTATCCAAAGGAAATAATTGAATATAAATGAATAATAAAATAAATAATATTTTTATATATTAATGAGTAATTTAAATCATATCAAAATAGAATTAAATTCATATTATTTTATAATAACAATTTTAGTTATTATATTTACATCAAGTATTTATCTTATTAAATATGTTGATATTAATGAAAAAGATAATGAAAAAAATAATCAGAATAAAATTATTAAAAATACAGAAAGTATATTAGAGAAATATAGTTCATTTTTTCTTCCGGTGGTTTCCTTAATATCATTTTTTATAGCATGTTTTTTCGTTTCAAAAGTATTAATTATAGGTGTTCCATCTGGCAAAGTTAAATATTTTGGAATTTATTTTATTATAATAATAGCTGCTATCTTAATTGTATTTAATAATTCTATTCTGAAAGAGGAAAAGGTAGTACAGTATATCAAGGGAAGAAAGTTTAGTGTTGTAGGTATGTTAATGGTTTTGGGTATTTCTGCCTTATTTTTTGGATTTATAGATAATTTCGGTCTCCAATTAGGTATTGAAGCATTGGATAATTCTTTCCTTAATATATTTTTGGGTCCATTATCTGTGGATTCAAGATTTAAAAAGGAGAAAAAATCAATTAGTAGAAATTTACAATATATGAATAATTGGGCAAATGGTAAATGGAGAGCAGTTTTGAATCAAACACTTAGATTTAAAGAAGAAATTAGAAAAATCAAAAATCCTAAAATAAATGACCTTATGGAAGATATAGATGAACTCATAAACGAACAAGGCGGAAAACCTATGGAAGTTCCATTAAATGTTAAAAATCAAGGTTTAATAGGGGATTATATTCAAAATATTAAAAGAAAATATGACCTTATAGAAGGTTCTAAAGCAATGATGGGTAATACATTTTCTAATATCATTGGTGCCTTATTATCAAGTGCCCTCATAAATCTTTTTACATATATGACTAAATATGACGGAATTTATAGTGGAGATGAAGAAATTGATAGTAGTTTTTTTGTATCTAAAATTAATTCATATTTACCATTTTTAGAAGGGTTCTTTATTATGATAGGATGTTTAATACCAGTAGTACTTAATATTGCGATGAAAAAAGATAATTATAATACTAATAATTCAAAAGCATGGATTATTCTATCAATTATTGCGATAATAGCAATAATAATGATGTTTTTAAGTGTTAAAGATTCCAAAAAAATGACTGTTAAAGATAAAGAAAACTCTGTTAGAAAAACATTAATAGATCTTAAGAAAAGATTAGATATTACAGAATCAGATGTTGAATTGAATAGTAAAATAGATACTTTGTTAAAAATTAATAATCTTTGTTAATGAATTATATTCTAACATCCATTTAATAATATTAAATCCATCTCTTTATATAACTCATTCATTATGGTCGTAGACCGGTATTAGAACCCCTTCAAGGGGTTCGTTATGTCAGGTTCACATTCGTGAATATTCTTGATTATTTCTTCACAGCATAATTTTATAAACTTTCGGAATTTATGTGATTTTTCCACATAAAATTGTTCTAATCTTTCATTATGGTCGTAGACCGGTATTAGACCACCTTTCAGGTGGTCGTTACTATCATCGAACGCATATTTTACTGCTTCATCTTTATATATATATTGCCATTTCCCATCTGTTAATACCTGAATCTTATTATCTCTTTTATTCACAATTCTCATATTTTTATTTTTGGGATAGTCATCATTAAAATGTATTTTTCTTATAATATCAATAATTGCATAAAATGGACGAGTTATACAACGTTCTTTGAACTCGTCTGTAAGCATTTCTAAGTTTTCTTCTCCGTAATTATTTATATGAATAGTATTATTAATAGTATTATTTGAATTGTTATTATTATGTGTGTTATTTATTTGTTTTCCATTTTTTTCTAATAATTTATTAATTTGTTTTGTTTGAGATTTAATAATTTTATGTAATTCATTTTTTTCATTATTTTCTTTATCTAATTCTTTTTTCATTCTTTTTTCATTCTTTTTATTCTTTTTTTATTCTTTTTTCTAGGTTTTTTATTCTTTTTTTTTATTAACTTTTTTAATAACAAAATAAAATCATAATAATTAATTAAAATATTATTTTTAATAAGTAATTTTTTAAATAAAATTAAAATGTGCACAAAATCGTGTTTTTTTACAGAGAGAGCAAATGAAAAAAAATAAAAAAAAAATAAAACTTAAAGAATCGAACACCAATATTAGTAATGCTTCATTCAAACAACACCATATTAGATTTTAGAACACAAGAATATTTTGGTTGGATTGGGAATTTTATTTTTATTTCAGCACAAGTATCGCAAATTATTCATACGTTCAAAGTAAAAAGAACTACTGATATATCTTATATTCTCCAAGTTCTATTATTTATAGGAAACGTGATGTATACTATATTTGGATATTTAGATAAGTCCTTATCTATATTTCTAGGTAATTTTATAACATTATTTACTTCTATAATACAAATAAGTCAGAAAGTTTATTATGATAGAAAAAATTATAAAGGATTATATGAAGAAATAAATTAAAAATAATAAATATAATTCCTCACTATTTTTTTAGTTTCTGGATTTATTCCCTCATTATACATCTTAAACCGAAGTTTTTCATACAATTTTATTGCTTTTATATTATCTTTATTTACCGTTATAATAATATGACTTGCTCCTTTCCTTCTTAGTTTTTTTATTAATGATAATAATAATTTAGTTGCACTTCCATTATTTCTTTTTTTCGGATTAGTACATAAATTATTGAGGAAAAAACCATTCCAAGTTATTTGGGGTATCTCTTCAATATACTTAGAAGGAGTTATATAACACATACTATCGCCATATTTATAAACTGAAGAATATTTATAATATTTACTAAAACTTTCTAATTCCTTCTTACTAAAACATTTCTCTAAGAAATTATTATTATTTTCATTATTTTCATTTACTATTTTAATATTATCATTTATATTAGTAAACTTTTCTTGATTAGTATTATTTTTAATAATTAGAAAATATAAAATAATTATAATTAGTAAAAATAGATATATCATTATTAATATAAAATATATAAATAAATTAGTAGAATGAAGGATTAATAATATAATCTATAGTATTTAGTTGTGTAAAAAAAAACATTAATATTTCTTTAGTTAGTTCGATAGAAGGCAACCATTCCAATTCATTATTAATTACGCATAAATATTTATAATATTCCGGCAAATCTAAGTCCGTTATAATATTGGTATTATGAGATATATAAGAGAAATAACTTCTTACATAAGGGTAATGAACATTTATTTCTTGTTTCAAAAATAATATTAATTTGTATTCTTGAATCATAAAATCCGCAATAATCTCGTTGAGTTCCATAGGTAAGCCAATATAATTATTCCTTACTATATTAGATTTTTCAATACCTACTTTCCTATAAAAATCTATTTCGTATAAAATTGGTCCATCTGGTAATCTATCAAATTTAATGGTAGTTTTATTATTATCGTCATTAATAATATCAATATATTCCGTTAAATCTTGATTATTAGAAAACTTTAATAGACGATTATAACGGTTACGAAATGCTACTGTATTCATTACTTATTTTATAAATTGCTATTAATTTATAAATCAATTAAAAAAAATTGAAAATAAAAAATCTATAATAAATTAATTAAAAATGAGTACTTGGATTACACACATAGATATGGACGAAGATAAAATTGGAGAATATCAAGGTTATAAAGTAACCTTGGGCGATTTGTCTCCAACTACAGAAAAATTTGAGAATTTTCCACTGAAGAGTTCAAACAATAAAGTATGTATGCCTTTGGAAGAAGGTGTAAATATTCTATATAAATTATTTCAGAAAGATTATAAAAAAGAATTGATGAAAGAAGGACAAAGTGAATACAATTCTTTTGGAATGTTTTCAGTAAATGTTTGTAAACAAAATTTTATGACAGGAATAAAAAAAATAATGTGGAACCAATATTTTTGGCAGGAAGAAACGATAAAGTTGAAAGCAGCTGGGAAACTTGCTGACTAATTATTAATATACATTTATATACATTTACAAATTATGCTTCTGCATTATTTTTATCTTTTAGAATTGTAATGTAATTTACATATTTGGAACCACTAGAATTATTGTTATTATATTGTGTATTTATTTTTTGATTAGTTTGTTCCATACCGTTCTTTTGTAATTCGATTGGTAAACTTCTTGATTTTTTTTTAGTTTGATATGTTTTTGTTGGCAAACTTCTTACTCTTAGAGATTTAGGTTTTTTTACATTTTTAGGTGATTGTACAGTTTTAGATCTAAATTTTAATTTTGCCGGAGCACTTCCTTTTTTATCACTTCCTTTTTTATTACTTATATTTCCCATAGAACGACGACGCATTGTTTTAGGAAGGTCCATTGCTTTTTTGGCAAATTTTTTTTTTGTTTTTGCTATTGTATGTTCTCTTAGTGCGCGTTTAACATTATTAACCATATCTATATTAATATATTTCATATCAAAATTCTCTACCGCTCCATATTGCGAAACCTCAACGGGATCTGATAATAATTTTATAATAGCAGGTTGTGTAGCCATTTGAACTAACATTTCTTCTGTTGTTTTCATATAACCTATCGGTAAATTGTTTAAAAAATTATAATATCTAAGGTCATCCGCTTTTTGTTTATATCTATCATTATGACTCCAATTATATTTGCGCATATATTCATTATACCTTATACTTGTTAAAAAATCTTTAGTTTCAAATCCATCCATTACAACACCCTTCATTAAATTTTTTTTTTTATCGCCTTTTAAAATAGAATTTTCAATAAAAAAACTTTTAATTAAAGTTATAAAATCCCCAGGGACTTTTATAAAATTTTTATATCTTTGTTGAAGTTTTTTAACTTCAAAATGTGTAATATCAAAATAATCAGAAAAGAAATGTCCTAAAACTTTATAGGTGTCTAAATATATATTTTGCTCTTTAAGTTCTAAAGTTGTCGTATTATGATGACATTGATTTATATCTTCAAAATAATACATTTTTTCACAAAACATTGTATCTTCATATTTTGTATCGGGTTTAGGGAATTTATAAGACCTATCAAAATCATAAATTCTTACATCTATACCAATACTTTCTAAATCGACTTTATGTTTTACTCCTCCTGCTTCAAAAGTATATGTTTTATTCATTTTTTCATAACCAGGTGTTAGTATATTAATAGGTCTTATTAAAATAAAAATATTACCAAAATGTAAATCATTATGTATTATACCTACACGATTAAATACTTCTAAAGTATATAAAATTTGAAATAATATATTAGTTAATATTTTTTTACTCATCTCAGAGTCTATACTATTAAATTTTATAGAAGATTCGCCATCCAAAACACTTTCCAATGTAGTAATTTCTACTCCTTCACTTGCTGTTTCATTTAACATAGCGTAACAATGAGTATACATATTATACCCGTCACCTAAAGGTATCCCCTGTGTTTTAAAATATGTATTATATAGTTTTTCTCTTTCAATATTAGGTAATTCATAAACTTTCATAAAGACATGCGGCGTTATATTATTTTTAACTAATCTATTTGTAATACCATAAATGGCAGATTCTAACTCTGGAAAATTATATTTTGGTTTATGTAGCTTCTCTACATGTCTTCTAAATAAACCAGTTACTTTTAATACATATTGATAACCGTCCTCTTTAGATTTTACTAATATAACATAAGAACCTGAACCAGTATCCCCTGGTCTAGATAATGTTTCAATTATATCAAATTTAGATTCATTTACAAACTTATAATGTTGTTCTCCTAAAAGTTCAGTTGGGTTTTTTTTACGTGTATTTTCTCCTCTATATGAAGTAGTATTATGGTTTTGACGCATAGTTAGAAATTGTGTCCTATTATTCATATATATAATTTATAAAAAAAAAAAAAAAATATAGTAAATAAATATTAAAATAAATTATTGAAAAAAATATCTAATAAATTAAATAAATTTTTTTTTGTTTTTTCTAAATCACCTAATTCCGGATTTAATTCCACAATATCCATTGAAATAACATTATATTTAGTTAAAAATAATAAAATCTTTTCCATTTGCTCCATATTAACACCATTTTTTTCAGGGGTTCCCGTTGAAGAAATAAACGCAGGATCCATTATATCTATATCAAAACTTATATGAACATCTCTCCCATTAATAAACTTATCTAATCTATCCAAAACATTATCTAAATTATCATTAACTTCCCCGATACCCATATTTAATATATTTTTTTCCTTTATATATTCCTTCTCATATGGATCTATACTTCTAGTTCCTATATAACATATTTCGTCATAATTAAGACATTTATAATTAACAAATGGTTCCTCTAAATCACCTAATAAAGCAGAAACAGGCATTCCGTGGATACTTCCAGTTTGCGAATACTTAATATTATTACAGTCAGTATGAGCGTCTAACCAAATAACACATTTGTCTTTAGTATAATTTATAAATTGACCGGAAATTGTCCCCATAGACATACTATGGTCGCCACCTAAAAAAATAGAAAAATCTATATCTTTTTTATCTTCATTAATTTTTTTTTGTAACATAAATAATGTTCTTTCATTATCTATTCCTTGATAATTAAATTTTTTATGTTCGTAATTTATATTTTTCATAGTATTAAATTTTTTACGAAAATAACTCTCATATAATAAATTGGAACCCTTTGAAACTCCTGGTTTCTTTTGTCCAAAATTTATAGGTACTGATAATATCTTAATATTTTTCATTTATATAAAAAATAATTATATTCTTTATATTAATTTTTTAAATTAAATATCAATTTAATTTATATATTTTATATACTTCTTTTAAAAGTTCTTTATAACATTGGTCTCTACATTTACAATAATTAAATGTTTTAGTCTTATCAATACTAAGACATTTTAGTTGGTGTCGGATTCTCCTAATATTTAAATTATGGTTTTCATCTTCGTGATAAATACCACTTGTTTTATCACAACCATTACATTCAAGAAATGGCATACTTATAAAATTATTCTCGTAATTATGATCAGTCATTTTAAAATGGGAAATATACAAATGGTGTTTTTAAATTAAGTAATTTATCAATTTTTTTCTTTTTTATATTTTTTTTCCTATTTTTCCAATATTGCTGGATTTTATATGCGGCCATCCATTCTTTTGCGGAATCATCTTCTGCTTTATTTTTTATGGCATTATATACCATCATTCTCTTAAAACTAAATTTAAAATTATTTAGTAATGATTTAGTAGCTTCAAATAATCTTTTAGAGCGATATGTTTGATATTCCTTATATACATTTCTTTGATTATCGGTTTCAGTTATTGTTATCTTAGGTACTTCTAATAACTTAGTATCATTTTCATCTCCAAAACCAAATACTATATCTTCTTCTACTAAATCTTCATCTTCTTCCTCTTCTTCCTCTTCTTCCTCTTCTTCATCTTCTTCCTCTTCTTCCTCTTCTTCCTCTTCTTCCTCTTCTTCATCTTCTTCTTCTTCTTCTTCTTCTTCTTCTTCTTCAACAAGTTCCTCAACTTCTTCATTTAATTCTTCCACACTAAAATCGTCATCACTAATATTTTCACTTAATTCATCATCACTTAATTCTTCTTTTTGGGAATAAAAAAAACTGGATAAATAATTTAAAGACATTTATTATTAGTAAGTTATTATATTTTTTATAAATAAACTTAGTCAAATGTATTTAGTCAAATGTGTTTAATAAATCAAAATCGTTATTATAAAATAAAGAATTTTTAATTTTACTTTGGTATCTGTGTTTAAACTCAGTATTTACTATTTTATCAATAGTTATTTTCATAATTCTATCTAAAAATGTATGTCTCCAGAAAAACCTACAATTTCTTATATATTCCAAATAATCTTTCCCTATATTTTTATTAAATCCCAATTTTATTTTAGTATCTCTAATAATTTCAATATCTTTATCTGATATAAATTTACCTCTATTCTTTACTAACTTAGTAATTTTATATTGTAATATTTCCGTTTCTTTTTTATCCCCCAAAACTTTTCTAAGTGTATCAATATTATGATATTTAGTATCTAATTTTATAATAACTTGATATAAATAGAAATATCTTTCGGATAAACCTCCAAAACCAGTAATATTACCTAAATCATTTTTCTTACTTGCTGTTTTTAGTAAGTTATATAATCGAGTATTAAAATTATTTATACCATTTAGTGTATTATTACAATTCAATTTATTAATATTACCTTCTTTCTTATAAATTGTAACAATATTATCTGGAATTAAACTAAAACCAACACCCGGATTTGCCTCTATAAACCAAACTTTTTTCATATGGTCTATTAATAAATCCGCACCAATAGGATGATATACAGCCAAAGCAGTATCTATACTATCTTTAGTAGGAGTACAACAACCACCTTTTTTAATTGCGGTTTTAATGACTTCTAGCATTATTTTATTAACTTGTCTTTTAATATTAGTATTCAAGTCCCTTTTACTTATTTTTGGAACCATACAATCCATTAATTTATTATCCTCTAAGTGTTCTACTAATTCTTGGAAATCAAATGGCATCCCTCCTCCTTCTGTCCCTCCACTTTTATGAGGCCACGGATTTGTTAAATCTACATTATCTAAATCATCATTTAATAAATTCTCAGGATATGGTTCCCTAGCACTATTAAATTTATACCTTCTATACACATAAATATTATATTCCAGTGTATCTTTCATATAAACTATTAAACCATAAGCACGTATATGACATTTATAAAATCCATTTTCCTTTAAAACCCTATTTTCTCCACCTGATTCTTTTAAGGGTATTTTAATATTTTTCTTTAAAGAAGGAAAAAGAACTTCACCTTTAATACATAATGGTTTATAAATATACTGCTGGATTTCCCAATCTAAATATTTTGGATAAATACCTAAAACATTTACAATATGTTCGGTTGCTTCATCGATAGTAGAACAAACACCAATACCCCTCTGTTCTTGGCCGATAGAAGGTTTTAGTATTACCGGATTTGTTTTCCCAAATTTATTTGTTTTCCAAATTTTACCTAAATCATTTTCCAAAGTATCACTACATCTCAAAGTTATAGTTTTAGGTAAATAAGGTTTATCCCCTAAAATATCGCCTAATACTCCTTTATTTCCTATAATATTACTTATATTATATAAAGTCCGCCTAACTATGGTAGGTATTGCGGTTATATCTTTATAATTAGAACCATTCCAATATTTTTTCTTTTTAAATTTGCTTTTTACTTTTGAACCTAAATCTCTAACTTTTTTATGTTTAGACCCGTCCGAATGTGTTAATAGAATATTACATTTTCTATCTTTCATATTACATTTTCTAGTTTTTTTTGCGAGTTTAGTTATGGTATTATTATCAGTACCAGATAATACTTCTACATCGTTATTATATCTTTGTTTAGATAAAAAAGTTAAATGTTTTTCAAAAAAGGGAGAACTGACATAAATTAAATTATCCATATAATAATTAGATAGAAATAAAATTAATTTTAATGAGTTCTAATTAATTTATGAAATAAAAAAATAGTTAAAACCGAAAACTTTATTTTATTTTTTAAATTAATTGAATTTATTTTATATTTTTATATTATAAATGCCAATAAAAAAAAAACGTGGTTCTCGAAAATCTGTAAAATATTGTAATAAATATGCGAATATTCCTTTATTACATAATTTTTGTATAGAAAAATATAGAAAAAACAAATTTAAGGATGTTAATAAAGAATCACCAAAAACAGACTTTATTAATCTTTATAATTTTGATTTTTCCGATGTTTATAAAAGAATAGAATTAAAAGATAAAATATTTAATTATTTATTAAAAAATAAAAAAGATTTCTTAAAGGGGAAAAAAGATTATACTAAATCAGAAATTAATAAAGAAGTTATATATTATTTAGATTTAGCATTACAATTACAATTAGAAATAGAGAATGAATATTTACAACATTTAATTTTAATTTATTTTTCCTCTATGGAAAAAGAAATTTTATTAAATAAAGATAAATTTAGAAAACGCGTATATTTAGATTTTGGATATTTAGAAAGTGATTTTAAAGGATATAAATTTAAAAAAAGAGGGTCTTTAAAAAAAGTGTCTAAAAATAATGAATGGGAATATATAGAAAGTAATAAATATAATAATCAAGAAAATAACATATTTAAAAACGGTATTAAAAAATTTAAGAGTATGTTTGGTGGTGCTGGGGGTAAACCTACCAATTCTACAAATTCTACAAATTCTACAAATTCTTATACTCCCGAATCTATACCAAAAAATAAAAATATTAGAAAGATTAAAAGAACAAGTAGTTTACCTAATTTAAAAAAAACTAAAAAACCGAGTTTACCTAAAAGAAGAGGTAGTTTACCTAAAAGAAGAGGTAGTTTACCTAATTTAAAAAAAACTAAAAAACCGAGTTTACCTAAAAGAACAAGTAGTTTATATAAAAGAATAAGTAGTTTACGTAATGAAAGAGGTAGTTTACCTAATAGAAGAGGTAGTTTACCTAATTTAAAAAAAACTAAAAAACCGAGTTTACCAAAAAAACCATATAGTGCGCCAGAAAGATTAAGTCTTGAGGAAGGAGTATATACTACTTCACATATAGATCATATAATTGATTTTTTTGATGAATATGTTATAACTTATATACATATGATTGAGGGAGTAATAGATAATCTTGAAGATTTTTATAAAACATATGGTTATTGGGTTACTGAAATAAAAAAATTAGAAGAAAAAGAAAACGTTAATATAAAAGACTTTGTAAAAAAATTAGTTAAAAAAGATATTGTAGGAGTAATAATTCCTAAAAGTGTGAAATCGATTGGCACGCGTGCCTTTGAAAAATGCGTTAGTTTGACAACGATCATTATCCCCGACGGTGTGAGAAAAATTTACAAAGGTGCCTTTTACATATGCACTGGGTTGACCTCGATCAGCATCCCCGACAGCGTGACGTCGATTGGCATTGGTGCGTTTTGGGGGTGCCATGGGTTGACCTCGATCAGCATCCCAGACGGTGTCACGTCCATTGGCTTCCATTTCTTTGACGGATGCTCTGGGTTGACCTCAATCAGCATCCCCGACGGAGTGACTTCTATTGGCGAAAGTGCGTTTGTAGGATGCTCTGGTTTAACCTCAATAGTCATCCCTAACGGCGTGACGTCCATTGGCGACAGTGCCTTTGACGGATGCTCTGGATTGACTTCTATCAGCATCCCCGACGGTGTCACGTCCATTGACAACCTTGCGTTTGCCGGATGCTCTGGTTTAACCTCAATAGGCATCCCGGACGGTGTCACGTCCATTGGCAACGCTGTCTTTTACGGATGCGCTGGGTTGACCTCGATCAGAATCCCAGACGGTGTCACGTCCATTGGCAACGCTGTCTTTTACGGATGCGCTGGGTTGACCTCGATCACCCTCCCCGACGAATTGACATCCATCGGCGACCATGCGTTTTACGAATGCGCTGGGTTAACCTCGGTCAGCATCCCCAAAGGTGTCACGTCAATTGGCAAAAGTGCGTTTTACAAATGCACAGTGTTGAACTCGATCACCCTCCCCGACGGAGTGACGTCGATTGGCGAGAGTGCCTTTGCCGAATGTGCAAGGTTGACCTCAATCAGCATCCCCGACGGAGTGACTTCTATTGGCGAAAGTGCGTTTGGTGGATGCGCTGGAAAAAATACAATCCCCTATAGTGTAACGTCAATTGGAATCAGGGCGTTTTACAAATGCACAGGGTTAAGATACATTATAATTCCGGAAAGTGTTGAGATTACGAAGGACACTTTCCCAGATACTACAAGAGTAATTAGAATTTAATTTATAAATAATTTCTTGATATTACAGAATAATTTGTTCTAAAATAAATAGTTAAAACCGAAAACTTTATTTTATTTTTTAAATTAATTGAATTTATTTTATTTTTTAAATTAATTGAATTTATTTTATTTTTTAAATTAATTGAATTTATTTTATTTTTTAAATTAATTGAATTTATTTTATTTTTTATATTATAAATGCCAAAAAACAAAAATACATTAAATTTGGGATACGAAGCAAATATTAATACTTCTGATATTCCAATTCCACAAAAAAGAATACTTGGTTCTCGAAAATCTGTAAAATATTGTAATAAATATGCGAATATTCCCTTATTACATAATTTTTGTATAGAAAAATATAGAAAAAACAAATTTAAGGATTTTAATAAAGAATCACCTAAAACAGACTTTATTAATCTTTATAATTTTGATTTTTCCGATGTTGATAAAAGAATAGAATTAAAAGATAAAATATTTAATTATTTATTAGGAAATAAGAAAAATTTCTTAAAGGGAAAAAAAGATTATACTAAATCAAAAATTAATAAAGAAGTTATATATTATTTAGATTTAGCATTACAATTAGAAATAGAGAATGAATATTTACAGCATTTAATTTTAATTTATTTTTCTTCTATGGAAAAAGATATTTTATTAAATAAAGATAAATTTAGAAAACACGTATATTTAGATTTTGGATATTTAGAAAGTGATTTTAAAGGAGATAAATTTAAAAAAAAAGGGTCTTTAAAGTTAAGATTATCAGAATTACCAGCATTATCACTAAATAGAAAAAGTAAAAAAAGCAGTTTACCTAAGAGAACCGGTAGTTTACCTAATTTTAAAAAAACTAAAAAACCTAATTTACCAAAAAAAACACATAGTGCACCGGAAAGATTAAGTCTTGAGGAAGGAGTATATTCTACTTTACATATAGAAGAGGTAATTAATTTTTTTGATAAATATATAATGACTTATATACATATGAAAGAGGAAGTAATAGATAATCTTGATGATTTTAATACAACATATGGTTATTGGGTCACTGAAATAAAAAAATTAGAAGAAACAGAAAACGTTAATATAATTAATAAAGACTTTGTAACAAAATTAGTTAAAAAAGATATTATAGGAGTAATAATTCATAAAAGTGTGACGTCGATTGGCGACAATGCGTTTTACGAATGCACCGGATTGACCTCTGTCATCATCCCTGACAGTGTGGTGTCTATTGCCGACAGTGTGTTTGAAGGATGCGCAGGGTTAACCTCGATCAGCATTCCCTACGGTGTCACGACGATTGGCGAGCGTGCGTTTTACGGATGCACTGGGTTGACCTCTATTAGCATCCCCGACGGTGTGACGTCTATTTGCGCAGGTGCCTTTGTTGGATGCGCTGGGTTGACCTCGATCAGCATCCCCGACGGTGTGAGGTCGATTGGCGACCGTGCCTTTGCTGGATGTGCTGGGTTGACCTCGATCAGCATCCCCGACGGTGTCACGTCGATTGGCGACAATACCTTTTGGGGGTGCCATGGGTTGACCTCGATCAGCATCCCAGACGGTGTGACGTCGATTGGCGAGTATGCCTTTGAAAAATGCACTGGATTGACCTCTGTCATCATCCCTAACAGTGTGGTGTCTATTGCCGACAGTGTGTTTGAAGGATGCGCTAGGTTGACCTCTATTAGCATCCCCGACGGTGTGACGTCGATTGGCAAGTATGCCTTTAGCGGATGCTCTGGGTTGACCTCTATTAGCATCCCCGACGGTGTGACGTCTATTTGCGCAGGTGCGTTTGCAAGATGCTCTGGGTTGACCTCGATCAGCATTCCCGATGGTGTTACTTCGATTGGCATCCGTGCCTTTGAAAAATGCACTGGATTGACATCGATCTTCATACCCTACGGTGTGAAGTCGATTCGCTTAGCGGCCTTTTTAGGATGCACTGGGTTGACATCTGTCATCATCCCCGACAGTGTCACGTCTATTGCTGACAGTGCGTTTGAAGGATGCGCTAGGTTGACCTCTATTAGCATCCCCGACGGTGTTAAGACTATGACGTACTCTTTCCCAGATACTACAAAAGTAATTAGAATTTAATTTATATTATTACAGAATAATTTGTTCTAAAATAAATAGTTAAAACCGAAAACTTTATTTTATTTTTTAAATTAATTGAATTTATTTTATATTTTTATATTATAAATGCCAGGTTCTCAAAAATAATTTTAGTACAGAATAAATATAAAAAAATATAAACATAGTAATTCTTATTCTGTACTAAAATTAATTCGAATACTTTATAAGATTGATACTAATAAATTTTAAATATATTTCTCTATAGCGTAATCCCATAGATTCATACAAGTATGAAGACCACTGTCTGTATCATTTAACCATTGGTCCAATGTTATATTATTTTCAGTTATATTTTTTTTACGTTTACTAATATAATCTAATATAACCTTTTGACAATATTGATTCATAGTTTTTTTATTAATATCTCCGTCTTTTAATAAAGCCTTTACTATAATTTGTAAAGATTTTCTTTTTTTATTCCTACTAACATCATCTTCTACTATTTTTTCTATTCTACAAGTAGAGCAATTTTTATATTTATATGGATTAATAAATAATGACTTACATGTTTTACAATTAGAAAATGTATCACTTCTAAAATTAGTATGTATTATGTAACAACCAGACGAACAATAATTGGTTAATTCTGTTTTTTCCATACTTGATAAATTATGATAAAATTGTTTATTATTAAATGTTTTACACTTATAACATAAAGATATAAAACACCCCTTACACCTCTTTATAGTTTTTAAATTTCTCCCACAATCATTACAATATTTCACATTCATATCACACCTATAATGACAATAATCACTTATTATATTATTATTATTAAAAGTTAATTCTTCGGTGTCTTCGGTGTCTTCGGTGTCTTTACAAACTACAAAATCGGGATATATATCTTTAACACATTTTTTACATAGTTTAGAGCCACATTTTCCACACTGATATAATGTTTTATGATAGATTTTACAACGACTACAATTATTTGTTAATAACATTACTTATTTATGTATATAATTCTATAAATATTATCAATTTTTTTCAATAAATTTAAGCGAGGTTTCATATTCTTCTCTATTAATTATTTTCCCTAATTTCAAAAAATGTAAAATTTCTGTAATCTTATATAAATATTTATAATCATTATCAAATATTTTTTTCTGTTCCCTATCTATAACTGTTATAATATCCAATATCTCAAAATCACTAAAATATTGTAATGATTCTTGAATACTACTTCCACTTGTTATAATATCATCTATTAATATAATCTTATTAGTATTACTTGTTATACCTTCTATCATTTTTTTTGTTCCGTGTTTATTCTTTTCCTTTCTTAATAATAATAAAGGTATATTATATAAACAAGATATATAAGTAGCTAAGGGAATACCCGCATATGGAAGACCACAAATACTTAATATTTCTCCTTTTTGTATTTCTTCTAAATGATATTTTTTTATATATTCATTATAAATAATTTGGGCAATAGTTTTTAGAATTTCTGGTTTAGATATAATATTTCTAAGATTAATATAAAAAGGAGAAGTTTGACCATTTTTTAATGTAAATGACCCAAACTTAAAACATTCTAAATTAAAAAGTTCCTTAATAAGTGTTTTATTCATCTTAACATATAATAAATTTTATACTTTTTATATATATCATTTTTTTATATACTGTAAAGAATAAATATTTAATATTTTCTAAAATAATACCCATATGTATATTTTTATATGATAATTCTAAATAATTAATTTTATATATTTTAATAAAACTATGAAATAATTTTCTGAAACCGAACTTCTAAACCAGTTGGACCGTCCCATTTATATACTGAATGGACCATTAATTTAAATTTTGTAGTTAGTTTATCATATTTTTTTAGAATTAATTCGTTTAAAATTATTTCATTTTGTTTAATAGAATATTTTTTAGGAACAAAACCACACATTTCCCCTTTAGAATTTACAATTTTAATCGCATTTGTATCATATTTATTTTTGGGGTCTTTTTCTAAGAAAATTTGTTCATTTTCTTTTAAATTATCAACTACAGTTCTATAAAAAGAAACGCCACTAACTTTGAAAATTTCAGGTATTCCGACTTTTTCTTTATTTTTATTTTTATTTTCAGTCATTTATTAATTATATTTTTATATAAATAATCAATTTTATATTTATATTTAATATTTTATATATTTTTTTTATATTATTAATTATTATAATGAGTTCTATAACAGACCAACAAAAATTTATTCCAATGGCGTCTTTAATTGGAATTATTGCTATTATAATAGTTGCGATATATAACAGTGCTTTTAAAGGAGGTAGATTTACGTGTAATAGATATATACTCAATAGTTATTTATATATTCTTTTAGTATTAGTATTAATCATATTAGAAGTATTATATTTAGATTTTAATAAAGTAAGTATAACAGACTTATTTCAAAATTTTAAAGGATTATGGGGATTTATATTATTACTTATTCTTCTTATAGGTGTTTTAATTGTCTTAATGATGATTCCTCCTAAATTCGTATTAATTAAACACGCCGTATGGATAATATTCGCTTTCTTATTAGGTATGTTGGCATATCCCAGTTATATGAAATCTAAAAAAGAAAATACAATAATGGGTGTTATGTTTTCCTTAATCGCAATTTTAATAGTTTTTACAGCAATAGCATTCATTAAACCAGACTGGATTTCATTATCTTGGGGACCTATATTGGTATTCATTTTAATAGGTATTATTATAGCCCAAGTCGTTTTTTATATTATGAATAGAAAAAATCCCAGTGCAAAAAGACCAAAAATATTTTCCTATATACTTATAGTGTTATTTATTTTCTTCTTACTATATGATACTAAGAAAATACAAGTTAACGCAAAAAATTGTAAAACAGTAACAGCAGATTATATAAATGAGTCATTGGGAGTAGTATTAGATATACTTAACTTGTTTCAAAATTTAGTATACGCACAAGGAAGATAAAATAAAAAAACAGCACGAGGTGCCGTTTTATATATTTTTTACGCCTATAAGAAGACGATTTTATGCGCTTTTGTATCACTACGCACTTGCGATTTACTTTCATATTAGAGTTTTTTAATATTCAATTTTTTTTATAATAAAAGTAACTACAATAATAAAGTACAATTAGTAAAATAAAATGAAAATAATATAAATGAAAATATTAATTTCCTTTGGGTTCATTAAATGAAACTCTCCCAACTCTCCAGCCGTTGTGGCATTACAACTCTTTCAGTCGTAATATTATAGCCCCCTATTCCAAGATATCTATATTATTTGATTAATACGTCTCTACGTATCTAATCAAATAACCCATATCAATTTATTCGCTATATATTGTGATTTTCTCAATATTTATACCTTTCGGTATAAATCCCTTACTTTTTATTTAAAGAAATATAAAATTCAATTTTTTTATAATAAAAGTAAATACAATACTAAATTATAGATATATTACTATCATATGTAGTTTGTATATTTACATTTTCTTCTTTTTTAATACTTCTATGTATAATCTTACTATTATCACCTATTTGATATAATTCTATATTTGCTCCCCAATTCGGATATCTTTGTCTAAACTCACTAAATGATATAATTTTCTTATCTCCACTTTTATCATTTAATGACCTAAAATTACTATGTATATCTACATAACCGAAATTATTATCATACTCTACATTTTCCAATATTGTATCAATAATATTATCAACATAATTGGATAAATACATAAGACTATATGGAATGATTAAAACAGAAAAATATTCTTTAAGGAAAGTATAAATTTGATATTCAAATACATTAGTAATTGATTTCTTCATTTCAATAGAATTATATTCATCTTTAAATCTTTTAGGTAAATAACGAATATAACTTACTAACTTATCTATACAATTAATTTTCTCCATATTTTTTTCCTTAGTCATATTTTTCCCAAGAGCAATTATAGAACCTAAAATACCTAAATACCATAATATAGGTTTATTATAAGATACATTAAGGTTTAGTAATAAATGCTCGTTATAGAATGATAATAATAGAAATAATATAAAAAAGGAACTAAAAACAAAAATAATAAATTTGCCGATAGTTGAAACAATTTTGTAATTAAATATATGACAATACGCACTCGCATATTGTGCTGATTTATTTAGTCTATCTTTGAGTTCATGTTTTAATTCATTATAATACCGAAGTTTCCACTTTGCTTTTAAAGACCATTGTTTAGATGTAATTTTTGAAGGATTATTATAGAACTTTTCACCGTATTTTAATAAGGAATAGAAAAATAAATATACTATTAATAATGGCATAAATAAATACGTCAAAACTGATATAATTAACAAATTTTGTTTTATCTTTTTTACAAATTTATTTTTATCTGTATATATATTTTCCTTAATATTATAATTATTGTCAAATAAATAATCAAAAATACAATAAATTATGTTCCACTCAATTAACCTAGAATATAAGAATTTATTAATATTGGAAGACAAAATAGTAGTTATTATATTATCTTTCTTTAATATTTTCATATTTGTATTATATATATTATAGTCATTGCCATATAGCAATTCCAATTTTTCTACTATTTCTCCCCAAGTTATAGTATCTATTTTTCGATTATCAATATTTAATTTTTTATTATAAAATTTCTTTATCTTATAATAATCTGTAATATCATTACCTATTCCTATAACTCTTACTGTAATATATAATATAATAATTATAGTAGTAAAAATATATATGAAATTATTTTTATAAAAATTTGAGAAATCAATATAATTTTTAAAAGAAGCATCTTCATCTTTAAGTTGTTTTAATCCGGTATAGTCTATACAAGAAAACATAAAATTAAGAAAGACTAACATAAAAATGGAAGTTAGTAAATTAAATATTTGTAGGGAAACAATATTATAATATCCTTTATAATAGAAGTAATTATAGATTTGTATTAATTTTTTATTAGAAGGAACATAAGAAATTGATTCATCTAAATTGTCATCTATATCAGTATTATCTAAATCTTCATTTATTTCTTGTTGTAACAATTTTTCATTTAAATTTTCATTAATAGTCATTTTATTTTGTTTTTAGTATTTTATTTAATATTTCTTATAATAATTAAAAATTTAAGTTATTTATAATTGAAATATTAAATAAATTTAGAAAAATAGGTAGAAATAATTATCCTATAGAATATCCACTACTAGATGTTTATTATAACCCCTTATATTCTGTTACATATAATAGGATTTATTATGGATGTCCTAAAAAATGTAAAGTATGTAAACAATAGAAGAAAAAAGGTGAAGTATGGAAGGGATTATATTTTTTCCCTTTACATTGTCATTTATGCGAGTATTCCGGAAATCAAGAAGATTTTGAGGTAGAGAATATTTTTATTTTATGTAAAAACTGTATAAAAATAAAAAAGAAATTAATCTTTAATATTAAAAATTTCCCGAACAATTTCATATTTTCGCAGGACACATAAAAAAACTAAATAATAAAAAAATGCGGCATATAATAATATAAGGAAAGCAACTATTAAAGACCTTACTATTGTAAATGAATATATATATTCTAAAATAAATATATATTCTAAAATAAATTTAAATTCCATAATATATAAATTCAATAAATATAAATTCCATAAATAGTAATTATTTTAAATTTATATTTACTTTTAAATATAAAAATATATATTTAATATAAATGTCTCAGCAAAGTGGTAATTTTATATTTCATCCATTACAAAATGGAAGTTTAACACACAATCATTCTGCTGGTAAGAGTTCAGGTTATCCTAATATAGTACAATATAAACCCGACGGTGTATCTGGTATATTTGCTCCGCGAATTGTTGTTCATGGAAGAAATTATTCTTCAAACCAGGGAACTAATCAAAATAATAGTTTACCGGAAGCATCCAATTCTCATACGCATTTTGACGCACATTATCCAGCAGGTCAAACAGTATCCGCACAAAGACAACAACTAGCAGCAGAACAGGTAGCACAAAAAGAGAGAGACGATTTATATGCAAAATTATTTAGTTCTTTATTAACTGGTGGTGATTCTGGATCGGAAACTGATTCTGGAACTGAAGCAAATAGTGAAGACAATAATTATTATGAATTATTATCATCAAGAATGGATAAAGTACAAGAATGTGAACAAGACGGCACAAAACGCATACAAAATTATAGTATATGTCCTCCAAATGATATAGTAGGAGAACATATTATAAAGGATACTATAGTATGTTGTAAAAAACCTACTTCTTTAGGAGGAACCGGAAGTGGATTTGATAGTTCAGGAGATGGTACACCGACAGGAGGAAGTAATACACCGACAGGAGGAAGTAATACACCGACAGGAGGAAGTAATACACCGACAGGAGGAAGTACTGCTCCAGTTGCTTTAAAACAATGCGATGGTATTAAACCACGATGGTTACAATTTAATGTTAATCCCGAAAATAGAAGTACTTGTAATTCTTTTTGTGACAGTTTATCACCAGTTAAACCAGAAGAAGGTAGACATACTAATTATTGTTTAAAATCAGGAGCAAAATTAGGTGATAAAACTTGTTCAGAATGGGCAAAGGAAAATACTTCAAAAGAAAAAGAATGTTCAACAAAACAAGAAAATATAGATCTAAATTGTCTACAACAATATAAATTTAGAGAAAATTCGCATATAGGAGCATGTAAAACTAATAATTGTCGTTCTTATCAAGCACATTCTAAGAAAGATGGAAAAACGGCTACTTCATATGCACACGAATTAGGATTAAAAAGACATGTATATAAAGAAAATGTAGTAGAAGAAGACCAAGAAGAGGAAGATGATAAATATAAGAATGAAACACCAGAAGAAAAATATGCCAGAATGAGAGCATGGGCCGATAATAATCCAAGAACTCCTTATAAACCAAATCCAAATGATCCGTGGGATATATATTGCGAAATAGCGAAAGATAGTTCTTCTTGTTGTAAAAAATTAGGATATTTAGATCAATTAAAATCTTATTTCGAATAAAATTATCATTTTTTCCTTTTTATATTAAATATGGTTTATAAAATATTAATAGTATTAATTAATTATTTTTTAGTTGGTGTTGGTGCAGGTGTAGGCGAAGGTGCTTCTGTTGGTGTTGGTGCAGGTGTTTTATCATTAGTACCGAAATTACCTAATTCTTTTATTAATTTAACGCAATACATAAAGAAACATATCACCGCAACAGTTACACTTGAACCACCCACAAATATAATAATCGCAGAAATAGTCATAATAGCTATTATAATAACTCCTAAACCACCTGTTCCATATTTTGGCCCCCAATCTTCTTTTAATAAATGTATAGGAAGAACTGCTCCAAATAAAGCAGGAATAAGTTCACTTGGACCTATTGGTAATGGAAGTCCGCTATCCCCTGGATGTTCTGGTAAATAATGCTTTACTCCTTTTCTATCTTTATAACTATAAGTAAAAGGTCCGCCATTTATCGACCAAGTTGCCCAATTTATAATGGGTAAATTTCCTATTACTTTTAGTATCATTTCTATTGGTTTTCCTATAATACCAAAAAATATGTATCCATAACGATATAATATTGCTCCTATATGAAACCAAGGAAAAAGAAATAATTTAGCAGTTAGACAATATGCTATTTTCCATCCATTTGATGTAATACAACTGTTATTAAAATATCCTTTACCGCATTCACCCTCTTTTCTAGGTTGACCGTATTTTTCCCAATCTCTTCCAGGTAGTTCATCTGCTGTTTTTGGAGGTGTTAATCCAGGCTCTAAATCAAATGTGTAAAATCTGGGTGTAAAAATGGCTGGTAATTTCCAACAAACCCACTCATGACTGTTCCCTAGTCCATTACCCATTAATCCATTATAAAATTCTCCAAATGCTGTATAATCAGAACCGTCCGCTTTTTCAACAGGATCATATATATATAATAAACTATGAAACCAAGGTTCATTTTTAGCTTGATCTGATACTTCTCCTGAACTTTTATCTGGCATTTATATTTATAGTTATATTAGAAAATATTTTACTATATTTATGCACATTTTGGATCCCAATTTGGCTGTATACAACCAAATTCCCTACTTTCCATATTATGACCATATACATTTTCAGGACCATTAAATACTTCAGCATATGAGGCATTTCCTCCTTTTAATTTCCTTCTTCGGTTGCTACTTCGTTTGCTTTTTGAATTGCTTTTTGATTTGCTTTTTCTTTTTGATTTGCTTTTTCTTTTTGATTTGCTTTTTCTTTTTGATTTGCTACTTCGTTTGTTTTTTGAACTGCTTTTTCTTTTTGATCTAAACTTTTTCCTAAAAAGTTTGTTTTTACTTCCACCAGTCATTTCTGTAGGATCGCAAAGTGCGTCTAAATTACTATCAACAAAATTTCCATCTCTTAATTCTGGTTGGTTTTGATATCCTTTAACTTCTGGAAGACCTCCTATCATCTCATTTTCGACTCTCAAATTATATCCAAGACCTCCACCAGATTGTGAAGAAAAGTGTCCTTCCTTATCTAAAGGGAGACTTTCTGCGGCAGTATCAAAATCAATGTATTTATTAACATTAGGTGAACTCAAATTACAACTACTCATTTTATATATTATTAATATATAATTTTTTGATATCTGAAAAATAAATTTTGATTAAATTAAGTATTAATAATTATAAAAAAATATATTAAAAATATAATATGTTTAGAATTTTTTTATTTGTAGCAGTATTCTTTGGTATAATATATGGTATTTTTAAATTATTTTTCCACCTTTCGAATTCACTTTTACTTATAGACGAAACTTTCATTAACTATATAAAATCTATAGATGATAATACTGTCCAAAAATTTATTAATGAAGAAGACTTTTTAGAAAAAACAAACTTTTTAGAAAAAAGTTTAGATCAAAAACCCAAAGAAAATAACTTGACGAAAAAAAGCTTAGACCAAAAAACAAAAGCAAACGAAGTAGCAAACGAAGTAGCAAACGAAGTAGCAAACGAAGTAGCAAACGAAGTAGCAAACGAAGTAGCAAACGAAGTAGCAAACGAAGTAGCAAACGAAGTAGCAAACGAAGTAGCAAACGAAGTAGCAAACGAAGTAGCAAACGAAGTAGCAAACGAAGTAGCAAACGAAGTAGCAAACGAAGTAGCAAACGAAGTAGCAAACGAAGTAGCAAACGAAGTAGCAAACGAAGTAGCAAACGAAGTAGCAAAAGAGAATAAACAAAAAAAATTAAATAGACATTTGCGTTTAGATTTCTTTATATCATTAGTATTTGGTATAATATGGTTTTTATTTCCCCGATTAATTTTAAATTTACCCACAGAACATATTAAAAATAAAGATTCTATATATATTGGAAAAACTCTCGGTTTATTTACTTTAATTTCAAGTTTATGGCCACTATTTAATATAAGTAAAAAAGACTATATAAAAAAGAAATCAATTTTAGTAGGTAAACTAATGTGTGCTATATTAACAATGATTTCCTTTTTGCTTATAGTATATTTTAGAAAAACGATGAATTTAGGAAATATTATATCGGTAATTATGACTGCTTTTTGGGTTGCTAATGGTTATTATGGATTACTTAAATAATATAATTATTTTTCTTATTAAAATGAAAGAAATACGTGTCGCAATATTAGGCAATGTCGACAGTGCTAAATCAACGCTAGTAAGTACCATCACTTACAAAATTTTAGACGATGGTCGTGGTTCCGCGAGAGAAAAAGTTTTCAAGCATAAACACGAAAAAGAAACTGGTAGAACTTCCAGTATTTCTTTTAGGTATGTTAAAATCAATGAAGAAAAATACATAACCTTTATAGATTTAGCTGGTCACGAAAAATACCTTAAAACCACAATTCAAGGTCTTAATGGTGGTCTCGCTGATTATGCCATATTAGTTATAGGAGCAAATATGGGGGTTTTAAAGATGACTAGAGAGCATTTAGGGATAATCAAGGCATTAAATGTTCCATTTTTTGTGGTAATAACTAAATTGGATATTTGTCCTCCTAATGTTCTGGAGAGAACAGAAAGGGAAATTACACGAATAATTAAAAGTAGTTTTAAGAAGGATTTGGTTTTATTGGACGAATTTGGGAAAAATAGATATAATCCAGAAAATAAAGAAGTTATAAATTATTTCAAAATATCTAATGTTACTGGCTCCGGATTAGATTATTTTAGACAACTATGAAGTATAAAATAAGAAAAAATAATTTAATCCCTTAAAAATTCCAATATTTCAAACAGAACTTGACAATCTATATAATTATATTTTTTTATAACTTTTACTATATCCATTTCTGAAAATAAAACCCCTAAGTTTTTACTTTCAGACATTGCGTCTTCTGCTTCCAACATTGCGATTCTACCATCCATATCCATATCCCACGTTGTCTTAATAATACCATATCCATACAATGCCTTGGAAACTTCTTTTAATCCATAACCGAAAACGCCTTTAATACAGATAGGTTCTTCTTTGAATATGTCTAATATATCTGTAAAATTGAGTTTTCGCCAATCGAATATTTTTTTATTTCTCAAAACCGCATTTTTATAGAAATTGGGTTCAGCGTTGCTCCAATGGTATATTTTAGGTTTATCAATATCATATTTCAAAGACATAGTATCCATATAGTTTAACCATTCTTCAATAATTTTTGTTTCTTCTTTTTTGCTAAAATTTTTTACAATAAAGCATTTAAATTCACTTTTATATTCTTCTAAATCCTTATCATAATAGTTAGCGATACACCCTATCATAAAAATACAAGTTCCAAAGTTAGTATATGGAACTTTTTTAAAATTATCGTTTAAATCATTAACAGTTTCGAAATCAACATAAAATTCAACTTTATCTTTCTCCAACTTTTTCAAATTGTCTAAGTTTCGCAAAGTTCTCGGCGAATATACTATATCCTCTGTATTCCTATTAATATCCAATATATTATCTAAAATCTTCGCCTTTTTCCCACTTAAATTTAATGTTTCCGCATTACATTCTATATTGTTCCAGTCATATATTTTCCTCTTAAAACAATTATTCCTCTCCTTGATACCACAATTCCATAAAGAAGTAATATCTTTATTTTTAATTGCTATTTCTTTTTTAATATGCCTCCATTCCCCATCGTAATTACTATTATTCATATTTGGATATAATTCTATTCTATTTGGTTGAAAAATATCCCATTCTGCACCATTTTCCTTAAGGTCTCTAATCCATTCTATAGCGTTTTCAGTTTTAGTGTAAATATCTTTATCTTTGCCGAAGATATCAACTTTCCCTAAATAGTCGAAACTATTATTTCCTTTTTTATGTCCTCTTCTCCATTTCCTACCTAAGATATAGGAATTATTGGGTTGATAATTTTGTGTATATGCTAAACATTTATTATATATCATAACTTGTGATTTGTAATATGGGAACATTCCAACATTATTAAGTAATTTTCCACCATTCCTAAATACTAAATTAGAAAATTTTATATCTATTACTAAATAATGCCACCTATTACTAAATTTACATCCTATATTCATATCTTCAATATTTTCTATTATCGGATAATTTAGTATTTTATTAATATAATCACTCCTTATAATTATATCAGGTATGCCAAATAAATTATTGTCTAAATCAAATATTACACCGTGAAATATTATAGGAACACCATGATTCATAAGTTCTACTGTGTTATCGTATTTTTTTAAATAAAATTCTAGTATATCTGTATCTTTTGTAAATTCAAAATCAAGGGTTTTAGTGTAATATTTACTCCTAATATGATTAAATATTCTTTCCTCAAAGTCTATACCTTTTTGTTTAATAAAGGTACTAAATTTATTATCTTCTTTTTTTTTAAAGAAACCATTTTTCTCACCATAAAGGTTTAACCAATCTAAAAGTGGGTCATCTAAAAGATAATTTTTAATTTTGGTGGCAGAAATAAAATCATAAAAAGGGGAAATATTTGAATTCATATAAAATTTAAAAATATATTATTTTTTAAACTTTTCAAAAGTTTTAAATGAAAATAATTAAAAAGTTTTTTAGAAAAAACCTTAAACCAAAAAAAGCTTTACGAAATTGAAGATTTCTAATTTAGAAATAATATAAGAAATAGGATAACCTATATAAAACAATCCGCAGAATATTTATCTGTAAAAAGTTTTAAACCTTTTTTAGTTTTTTTCAAACATTTAAATGTTTCAGAAGGATTCTTTTTATTAAAAGCAGTTTTCTTTCTATCTTGATTGATTATACATTTTTTAGTAATCTTTATATTATCGGTTATTCCTCCTTTAGTTTTTCTTCTAATTAACATAGGTTCTGTTTGACATTCATCTTCATTAAATTTCTTATTATTTTCTTTATTAATATTAGTTTCTTGTCTATCAAAGTAATCATTATAGTTACAGTATCCATATTGGTGGTTACTTCTTTTAAATACTTCGTCTTTTTCTAATTTACCAGTAGGGCATATGGGACCGTCACTTGTAGGTAGACAATCGTAGAAGTATTCTGTATTCTGTTTTGTGTGATTTTTTTCTTTATCAGTATAACTATTATATCGCGTTTTAAAGGGTAATACACATTTTCCTGGTTTAACATTTGTTTCTCCCGAACGATCATAACCGAACATATCGACTGTGGAAGAATTAACATCTGGGACTGGAATTTTCTTATCTGGTTTAATTTTGATAGATTTAGTAATAGAAATAGGTGTATTGGAAATATTTCGCGGGGTATTAAGTTTATATTTATCTCCTAATTCTTTATTTTTAATTTTCTTAGTGTTAAATTGTTTAATATCTCTTTCATATTTATATTTTTTCTTGGAATATAATTCATTCTTAATATTATTAAAATCATTTATTCCAAAATCAATATTATTCCTACTTATTTTTTTAGTCTTTATTGCCCGAAATCTTTTAGTTATAAAATCAATACCATTTTTTTTATTCATAAGTAATTCATTTACTAACTTATTACTAAATTCATTTACTAAATCTAATTTCAATAATTCATTTAGTAATAATTTCTTCTTATGAACTTTCTCTAAAACTGGATTATTTATAATTCTCCTAATATTCATATTTGTATTACTATTCTCTTTTTTTAGTAAACTTCTATTTACTAATATTTTGTTATCTTCATAATTCTTCTGTGTTTTATAATAATTACTCATTTGTTTAGACCTATCGTTTGAATTTATGGCGTATGAATCATAAATTAAATTATTAATTTGGTGTTCTCTATTAAGTTGATTTCCATTGCCTGAAAAGTCTTCTTTATCTAAAAGTGGTATAAATAGATTATCTTTAGTAATAATACCGTTAATATGTTTTTTACCGTTTGATTTAGTATATGAAATTTTTTTTTCAGTTAAAAAGTTAGGATAAATGTTATTATTTAAAGTTTTTAAAAGTTTTTCTTTCTCATTTTTAAATTCTTGATAGGAAAGTAATAAATTCATATCTAACATATCTGTATAGGTAATAATATCAAACTTTTTACTTTTAATAGCATAAGTAGTAAGATTTAAACCAGACGGATAAGTTGGAATAAATAATTTATTATTTAGTATAACACCGACAACTTTGAATTGTTTATTAATAACGTGAAACATAATATTATCATTACTAATTAATTTATTAATATTATATAAATTGTAAGGGATAGTCTCTAAATTATTTAGACATATATCTTTTAGAATTTTGAAAATGTTTGCTAAGTTAGGGTCTTTTTCAGTAAAACTAAATTGAAGTGGTTTTTCTTCTACATCAAAATTAATTTTAACAAGTGGTTCAAAGTATTCTTTATTTTTCTCGTCAATAAATTTAAGAATAAAAATAGTTTCTTTCTTTTCATTAAAACTAAATAAAGGACATTGGACGCTAATATTATTTTCTTCACCTAAAACTTTTTCTATAATTACAATATTATAGTTTTTATCTAATAAAATACCAGATTTTGCTAATAATTCAATATAATAAGAGTATTCTTTGAAAAGTTTTCTATCATTGGAATAATCCCTAAAGTTCATAAAGGAAGCATATAATTTTTTGACTTCTATACTTTCTTTATCTAAATTTTTTATTTTAGTAATACTGCTAAACCAGGTATTATATTCTTTACTTGTAGTATCAATTTCAATATTAGTTTGGAATGTTTCGTGTAAATTTCCATTATTAACAGAAGCATATACAAGTGGTTTAATATTATCTAAAATATCATTCATATTAAAAGGTGTTCTATCCTTTTTATTTCTATCAATATCGTGTTCTCTAATACATTTGAGTTTATGTAGAGCACGAATAAAAGAGTTATTTTCATTAATATTATTAGTCCCTAGTCTAAATAGTAATTTTCTATTAGTAAGATTTTTCTTTTTATCGAATGCCAATGTTTTAACATTTTCGAAGAATTGGTATTTATAGTATACTTTTTTCTTATTGGTTTTGGTTTTAACGAAATCCCCTTCTTTAACTTTAAAAGAAGAGTTATTATTTAGTAATTCATTTAAATCATTAGGTAATAAACCTAATTCGTCGTGTGATAATTTAGTGCTAGAATCTTTAAAATAATCTTCCTTTGTTTCTTTATTTTTCTTTTCCATAGAAGATTTATCACAACAAGGATAAATACTTCCTTGTTTTGTTCTGGGATACATAGGATTCAGTGAGTTTTCTAATATTTTAGGTATTTTCAGTTTAGCATTTTTAATATCTTCAAGAAAGGGTATGAGTTCATCTTCTTTAACATTTACATTTTCACTATTACATTTAGTACATTTATAATCATTATTATAATAATCAATATATCTAATCTTCTCTAAACACCGTTCACACTGAACTTCTATTTTCTCCCATTTATTATTTTTCCAATAACTATCTGACCTTATTTTTATAGTATGTTCATTATCAAAAACACCTCTAACACCTTTTATTTTAGTAGGTTTTCCGGAACAATACGGACACATATTACCTTTTTTAATAAATTCGTCAGTTTTAATAGGTACCATACACTTTACGCAATAAATACGGGGACAAATATAGACATTTTTATTACCTTCTGAACCGGTAATAATTCTGTATTTATCGTTGTCGATATCTTCTCCCTTTGTTCTTTTATCTAAACCGTCACTAAGTCTTTTATTTTCAGTTATATATTTCCATAAATTTTTGGATATAATTACGGGTATTCTGTCTTCGACCGCTGGACATCCGCGTGTAAAATTACTACCTTTAAAGAAATCGGGATCATATTTATCACGCATATGTTTGAAATATTTACTAACTGTTTTATTTTTAAAATCTAACTCGTCAATTTTTTCAGGTATAAATGGTTTATCAATATTCTTTACATTGTTTTTATCATTTTCATTGTTTTCATTGTTTTCATTGTTTTCATTGTTTTCAAAAGAATTATTATTAGAATTATTATTCATTAATGAAAAATTACTTCCATTGCTACTATAATTATTATTATTTACAGAGTTAGAAATGGATAATAATGATTTTTTAAGATTAAATTTATTCTCACTTTCTTTAATATCATTTTTTTTTACAATCTTTCTTTTAGTAAAATTAATAAGTTCTATAATAATGAGGTTAATGAGGTTATTAACAAAAACCAATTGATTAATATTATGGCAGGTAAAATTGATAACAGTTTTTTGTTTACCTAAGATATTATCAAAGTATATTTCTGCTTTTTCAATTTCGTTATTTCTTTTTTTCTTAATCATTTTTTCATCTCTTGTATCACTATCAAAAATCTTATTAAAAAGAGGTGAAATTTCACTTTCACTAATATTAAAATTATCTAAGATTTCTGGAGTAAGTTGTTGAAGTGTAATATGATTATTTTCAAAGAACCTATCAATAATATAATTTATGATATATTCTTCAGTTCCGTAATTATTAATATTTTTAAAACCGTATTTGTTTTTACCATTAGAATAAAAGAATAGTTTCATTTCTTTAAATATTTGGTTAAGATTTATGAGATTTCCGAGAGGAATAAATTTACTAAAATTCATTTTAATATTTTTGATATTGGTTTCGTCTATTAAAACAATAGATTTATTAATATCATATACTTTACTTTCGGGAGTATTACTTTCTTCTATATTATTGAGTATGTTATTGATATATGTAATAGTTTCATTAATTTTACTCATATAATTAAAGAAGTGATCATTAAGTTTTTCTTTTCTATTTTTAAGAATGGGAAAAATTGAGAGTATATTTCCATTTTCTTGAATATAGAATGTCATATAATTATTTTCATATTTAACTACCATATGTATAAAATTACCTTCTCTATATAACATTTCATCGCTATTATCATATTCTGTTAAATCCATATCTAAAATACCATTTTTCCAATTGGAGAGAATTTTACTAGTTATATTTGACCTTTTATTGAAAATAGGTTTATGTAATTTATATAATACTGTTTTCTTCAATTTCTGTCTTATCATTCTAGTATATTTGATATTTATAAAGGGTATATCATTGGAAGATTGTAACATTTCATATAGTCCTATTAAGTTAATACGTAAAGTGATAATATTTTTTTTAACAACTTTAACGTAATTAATAATATTAAGTTGTCTTCCCATTTGACCTAAATTATCTAATATTTTTCTATAAGTGAAAGAATGTTTTTGATATAAATTTTCTAAGGAGTCAATATTTTTATTTTTAGTAATATCGCTAATTTTATCTTTATTTGCAAAACTAAAATACCTTTTTGTTATATATTGGTAATTTGGAAGAGTAGTTTTAATATCGTTAAGACAAAATAAATATATATCTTGATTAAGTTTTATGTTATTATCTTCATCATATTTAGTTTGGTTAATAATATTATTAAAAATTGTATAGTCATTATTTTGGACTCTTTCATTGAAGTCATTATCGGTATCTTTATTTTTAGTTAAATCGATATAATCGCATATGATTTTATTATTTCTTTTATTGACGAAATATTGTGATAAACCAATATCGTGGTAAATGTAGATTTTAATATTAACTAATTTAGTGAAATAATCTTGTAATTCTGCCATAGTATATTTATCTTTCGTTAATTTGAAAAAAGAAACATCCATTATTTTATTAAGTTCTAATACAATATGTTTTTTATACAAGTATTCTATATTTGTATTATAAAGATTTGGAATAATACTAGTAATAAAATCATAATCTAATATTTTTTTAGTATATAAATACTGTTTATCAGTATCTAAGTAATCATTACCATATTTAGTACTCATATTATGAAATATCTTTTCTTTAATAGTTTTGATATTATCATTGAGAAGAATTACTTCTTCTATAAGAATAGTTTTAGGTGATAATTTATGTTTAAGAATATCAACTCCTGTTTGACCGTATCTCAAATTAAGTTTATTTCTTTCTTCTAGAGTAATATTTTTTTTTTCTTTAATTTTGTTAATCGCAACTAATTCTTCTTTACTAAGTCGTCCAACAAATAGATATTCATTTTTATTATAAATTACTTTAAAAATATCTAAACAAAATGGTGGATTAAAAAGTTGTTCATTTATATTCATATTATAATATATAAATAAACTTTTTTTATAAAAAAAGATTGGAAAATATAAATAAACTTTTTTATAAAAAAAAGATTGGAAAAAGAAAAAATTTATATAATTATTCACTAAAATTTTCAGGGTCGTCAGTAATTTTAATTCCGCAATAAGGAACTGGTGTTTCATTATAATTGACTCTTTCATATACTCCTAATTTACGGGCATTTTTCAATAATGTTCTAAAATTATCCCAGAATTCCTGAGTATGTCCTATTGATTTTGTCATAGTATGTGCTAATTCGTGAATTGCGACAAACATCATAGTATTAAGTTTAACTAAATTATTTTTCTCATCCCTTGATCTAAGACAAAATACCATTTTCTCACCTTTATTAATAGAATAAGAAGTATATTTACTATCTTTATCGGTTTCGGTGATATTATCTGGGTTAAAGTTATTAATCATGCGGTTAACGTCTTCTTGGTCTTTATTTGTTTTATTAAGTTCTTGTGTAATCATAATAAGGTTTTTACGTATAGTGGCTAGTAAATCTGCTGCTTCTTGTTTATCTTTATGATTTTGAACTAAATAATCTTTACCGTCAATAGTGGATTTAATATATTCAACTTCTTTAACTTTATTTTCGAAGTGAATATAGATAATTGTTATAAGTATTATACATATAAAGAATGATACAAAATCTTTCATATATTTTATGGTTAGATAAAAATATTAAGTTAGATATTTTTTATGATATTAAAATTGAAAAAGTATTTAAAATTGAAAAAATTAAATTATTAAATTTATAATAAAATGAATTTGAGAAATACTCGACCAAAACAATTAAAAGATAATTCTAAAGATATAAGATTTCAAATCAATGATTTACAATGTTATAATGAAACTTTAGACAATTCGGATTTAGATGAGTATGAAGATAATAGTAAATATATTATAAATATTTTTGGAATAGATGAAAATAATGAGTCTATATCAGTAAAAGTGCTAGGTTTTAAACCACGCTTTTACGTTGAAATTCCTAAAGATTGGGATACAAAGAAAATCCAAATATTTATTAATACATTAAAAGGAAAAGTAAAGAAGATGTATAAGGAGTCATTAGTTAATCATAAAGTTTTACATAGAGTAAAATTTCGCGGTTTTACAAATAATGAAAAACTCAAATTTCTTAAATTAACTTTTCATAATACATATTCTATGAGAGCATATACTAATGTCCTAAAGAAAAAAATTTGTATTCCGTCTTTAAGTAAAAAACCGAAAAAATACGCCTTATATGAAACAAATATTGAACCTTTTATTAGGTTTTGTCATATTAAGGATATTAAACCTTCTGGTTGGATTAAAATATCCCAAAAGAAATATAATGTTAATAAAGTAAAGTTAACATTTTGTCAAACTGAAATTACTACAAAGTGGAATGATGTAGAAGCAGATAGCAATACTCATATTGCTCCTCTTATTACATTATCCTTTGATATTGAATGTGATTCAAGTCACGGGGATTTCCCTTTGGCACAAAAGAATTATAAAAAATTAGGAGCAGAACTTCTGGATAATATTCATAAGAAACTAAAGAAAAATGATTTAGATAAAACAATGTATCAAGATTTAGTTTTGAATGAGAATAATGAGAGAGAAGATCTGGTTACGTACCTAGTCAATCTTGCTTTTAAAGACACAGATAACTTAGAAGATATTAGTAAAGTATATACCAAAGAATGTATCAAACCAAAAAAGAAAGAGTTAAAGCCTTTAATTCCTCACCTTACCAAACATCTATTTATTAGAATAGTAAGAGAAGAGAATAATAAGGAATTAAGAGAAGCAGTTGATAAAACAAAGAGAATTTGGGGTGATAATAGTATAGGTATTTTAGAGGATATTGCTTCTAAAGTGGGAAAGGAAACAGGTATATCAAATCAGAAAATAATGAATAGAATTATAACACGAGATATATTAGTTGAAAAAATCACAGGACTATTAGATAATAATTTACCTTCTTTAGAGGGGGATAAAGTTATTCAAATTGGTTCAACCGTCCATAGATATGGGGAACAAGAGTGTTACCTTAAACATATAGTTACTTTGGATACTTGTAATGAGATAGATGGGACAGTAGTTGTTCCATGTAAAACAGAAGCAGAAGTATTAAAAGAATGGGCAAAATTTATAAGGGAGTTGGATCCGGATATTGTAACAGGTTATAATATCTTTGGTTTTGATTTCAAGTTTATATATGAAAGAGCAGAAGAATTGGATATAGTTTTCGAAATGGGAACTTTAGGGAGAATGGCAAATAAAGATTTAGAATTGATAGAAAAAAACCTTTCTTCATCCGCATTAGGTGAAAATATATTAACCTTTATTGCGATGGAAGGGAGAGTTTGTCTTGATTTATTGAAAGTTATTCAAAAAGACCATAAACTAGCTTCTTATAAGTTAGATACTGTCGCGGAGAATTTCATTAATGGTAGTATTAAAGATATTATCGCAAATGAAAAAGATGAAGCAGTTGAAAACACTGAAGATGTAGAAAGTAATTTTGGTAATGTTCTTAAGATTTCGGGCGCAACAGATTTAAATGAAGGTAATTATATTACAATCTTTATGAAAAACGATAAATATATGGAAGGTAAAAAATTCAATATTTTAAAGTTAGAAGGTGATACGATTACTTTAAATGAAGAAATTGATAATTCTATATTATCAAAGAAGGCATCATGGAGGTTAGCCAAGGATGATATAGGTCCAAAAGATATTTTTAGACTACAGAAGCAAGACGCAGAGGGAAGAAGAATAGTGGCGAAATATTGTATTCAGGATTGCACTTTATGTAATAAATTGATAAACAAACTTAGTATTATATCCAATAATATTGGTATGGCGAATGTTTGTATTGTTCCTCTTTCCTACATTTTCTTACGAGGACAAGGTGTTAAAATCTTTTCCTTAGTATCTAGGGAATGTAGGGAGAATAACTTTCTTTTACCGGATTTGAAGAAACCGAAAACGGAAGAAGAAAAGGAAGAAGAAAAAACTAAATTTAAATATAAATATGATGATGATTCAGAAGACGAAGTAGATGAAGGTGGATATGAAGGAGCAATTGTTTTGCCACCAAATCCAGGTATTTATCTGGAAACACCTGTTGTCGTTTTAGATTATTCGTCTTTATATCCTTCCGCTATGATTAGTGAAAATTTATCTCATGATACTTATGTTATGGAAGAAAAATATAATAATCTTCCTGGTGTGGACTATTTAGATATTACACATGACGTATATGAATGGAAAAATCCTTTAATTAAAAGTAAAGGAAAAAATAAAATGGGACAGAAGACTTGTCGATTCGTTCAATTTAAGGATGGAGAACAAGGATTAATTCCTAAAATTCTTCAGAAACTTTTAAAAGCGCGTAAATCGGCAAGAAAGAAAATTCTATACAAAACAGTTAAGGATAGTGAAGGTAATGAATTCAGTGGATTATACAACGAAAAAGACGATATTGTATATATAAATAATATTGAAGGTGGAAAAATGGAATTTAATAAGGAAAATATAGTATATAATGAAGATACTTATAATGAATTCGAAAAAGAAGTTTTTGATGGTTTACAATTGGCGTATAAAGTAACAGCAAATTCTTTATATGGGCAGATTGGTGCGAGAACTAGTCAGATATATTTAAAAGATATTGCTGCTAGCACTACCGCGACAGGGAGAAATCTATTACACCTTGCGAAAGAAAAAACCGAAGAGAAGTTTGAAGGCGCTAAGATTATATATGGTGACACGGACAGTATCTTTATTAACTTTAATCCAAAAGATGAAAAGGGAAATATTCTCAAAAATAAGGAAGGATTAAAGCGTTCTATAGAGTTAGGTGTCGAGGCAGAAAAGTATATTCAAAACTTCTTAAAACCTCCGCATAAGTTAGAATACGAAAAGACATTCTGGCCGTTCATTCTCTTTACAAAGAAGAGATATATTGGCGATAAGTATGAGTTTGATTTAGATAAATATAAACAGACTTCTATGGGTATTGTTTTGAAAAGAAGAGATAACGCTGATATAGTGAAACATATATATGGAGGTATAATGAATATTATAATGAAAGAAAAAGATATACCAAAATCAATTGTGTTTTTAAAAGAAGAATTAAAGAAATTAATTCAAGGAAAGTTCCCATTGGAAATGTTAACAATTACAAAGAGTTTAAAGTCTTATTATAAGAATCCCGAATCAATCTGTCATAAGGTATTGGCAGATAGAATTGGTGAGAGAGAACCAGGTAATAAACCACTTCCAAATGAAAGACTTCCGTATATATACATTCAGTATCCAGAGAAAAAAGGACAAAGAATATTACAGGGAGATAAGGTTGAACATCCGTCATTTATAAAACAACAAAAATTGAAACCTGATTATTTATTCTATATTACAAATCAAATACAAAAACCAGTTTGTCAAATTTATGCCTTGATTGTAGAACAATTAGAAGGATATTCACATGACAAAGATTATATGAACAGATTGAAAAAAATGTATAGTGATAAACATGGAGAAGACAAAGCAAATGAGAAATTAACTAAGAAAAGAAATGAAATAACGGCTGATATTCTTTTCCAAGATATTATTAGAGAAGGAACAAATAAGAAAAATAAAATTAAACCGATTACAAGTTGGTTTAAACCCGTTTAAATTACAATTAAATTTGCGGAAGCATATCTTAAACATAATTTAATATTATACCTTTTTTCTATTTGTTCTTCTGTCATATATTGTGTTAATTTTAATATATAATAATTATTATATTTTTTTCTATTCACACAAGAACATAATTTACTTACATTTATATTTAAAAATTCTTCTAATAAATAATCTAAATAAAATATAGTCCTCCCCAGAGAATAAATATCAGATTTATATAAAGAATACCTAAAATCATTAGGATAATCTAAACTAATATGACATTCGTGTTTCCAATCTGTAGGATTTTTGGGAGGTAACCACGGTTCATCAAGTCTTCTATAATGAATAGGCATATAACCAGAAGTTCCAACTATTTTATTTTTCGCATTACCAAATGGTTCTTCGGAAGCATATCCGAAATCAATTAGTTTAAATCTTTTACCAAAATATTTATCTGGTAAACTAAAAAAATCATTATAAACTATGTTTTCGGGCTTTATATCTAAATGAACTATTTTATTAGAATGAAGAAAATCAAGTGCTTCTAATATATTGTTAATAAATGAATATATTTTTTTTTTAGTATTTCCTTTCCAAACAGAAATATTATTATTTTCATACATTTTTTGAAAAATATTTTGTAAATCTAAATTTCCTTCATTTGATATATAAGAATAATATAAATCTTTATTCCGCTTGATTATTTCGTGAACACAATAATCAAATTTTACATTTGAAATATAGGTATATAACATACTTCTTTTATCAATTTTATACTTTGTTTTTTCAGGAATAGAATAATAAAAATGGTGTCCTTCAATATTTCTTATTATATCTAAAATATATTCATTATGATAATCTGTTTTATATGTTATTTTTATTAATTTATCAAAATTGGTTTTAGTATTATTTATATTCTTATTTTTTTTTTTATTTTGTATATCTACTCTGTTTTTTTTTTCTTTAAGAAAAATGGAATCATCATCTGTTGAACTATCACTTATGTAATTATATATAGGATTTATAATGTTATTTTCATTATTTTCTTTTACATCATTTATAAATTCACCATAATGTCCATTACCTAAAATAATGGAATATTTACCTTCTTTTATAATAAATGATTTTTTATCTTTCATATATATTTTATATAAATATTAATCTTTATATATTAATTAAACAATATCACTCTCATTCATCTCATCACTTTCTTCTATTTCTCCACTTTCTTCTATTTCAACACTTTCTTCTATTTCTCCACTTTCTTCTATTTCAACACTTTCTTCTATTTCTCCACTTTCTTCTATAGTATTATCATTACTTTCTGTATCCTCTAATGACCCCGTATCTCTTAAATCAATTCTACAAACGGGACATGTAATATTACTTTCGAACCAAGTATCAATACAACTAATATGAAATATATGAGAACAGTTATTAATTTTTCTAACAATACTATTACTCGAAAAATTTTCCCTACAAATAGTACATTGTTCGTATGTATCTTCTAAAGTGCTATATAAATGAATAGAAGAACTATTAGATAATACTTGAATATTAGGAGTAATCGCAACGTCTTCCCAATCTGGATTTGTATTAATATTACTATTTTGACTATATAAAGTAACTTCTACTAATTCAGGTAATATATGAGGCATTGAAGAAGTATTTATAGAATATGAACTATAATTATTTAGTAATGAATTTTGATTTCCTAATGGGGTTTGATTACCGTGGGAGGTTTGATTACCATGGGAGGTTTGATTACCATAAGGAGTTTGATTACCATGGGAGGTTTGATTACCATAAGGAGTTTGATTACCATAAGGAGTTTGATTACCATAAGGAGTTTGATTACCATGGGAGGTTTGATTACCATAAGGAGTTTGATTACCATAAGGAGTTTGATTACTTATATTACTATTAGGAGAACTATTATAGGAGTAGTTATTATTTTGTGGGGAAGTATTATATAGTGAGCTTCTATTTTGGGGTGAAGTATTATATGGGGAACTTCTATTTTGGTGTGAAGTATTATATGCTGAGTTACTATTTATGGGGGAAGTATTAAATTCGGGTTGTCTTCTGGAACTTAATATATTCATTAAACCCTCAACAAATTGTCTGGATGCTTGGGTTCTAGAATCTCTATTTCTTTGTGTAGTTGGTATATTATTATTAGTGTTATAAAATAATATATTATCTATTTGATTTATAGTGGTTTGTAATTCTCTTTTGGTTCTTAATAATTGTAATCTAAGTGAGTTATCCATTAGATATTATTTTAATTAATAACATAATTTTAAATTAGTTAAAGAATATTTATTTATAATTTTATTATTATGTCGAATGGAGAAATACGGGGGTTATGTGGATTAGTAAATTTTGGTAATACGTGTTATATGAATTCCGCAATTCAGTGTTTAGCGTCTATTGGTAAGTTGAAAAAATATTTTTTAAAGAAGGAATTTTTAGAGGATTTGAATAAAGAAAACCCCGAGTTAAATTTAATTATTCAATGGTATAAATTATTATTAGGGAAATATACAAAAAATTCGGTAATATCTCCGGAAAGTTTTAGAAGAGAAATAAGAATAGTTTCATTAAAGGAAGGATTAAATTTGAATTTTGTAGGTAATGGACAAAATGACGTCCAAGAATTTTTGATATTTTTAATTGATAAAATGCACAATGGTGTATGTCGAAAGGTAAATATAAATATAACGGGTGAAGTCAAGAATGATTTAGACAAATGTGCTTTGGAAGCAATGAAAATGTGGAAAGTATTTTTTAAGGATAGTTATTCTATTTTTATAGATTTATTTTATTGTCAAAATAGTTCTAGGATTTACAATTTAGATAAAAAACTATTATCTACTAATTATGATCCTATTTGTTACCACTCCTTGCCTATACCAAAAAAAGAAAATCCTTCGATTTATGATTGTTTTAATTTATTTACAACAATGGAATTAATAGATGATGAAGATAATTTATATTTTAATGACGAAACTAAAGAGTATATAAAATATTATAAAGAGATAAAATTCTGGAGTTTACCTAAAGTGTTAATAGTTGTATTAAAGAGATTTATGAATAATGGTAATAAAATTACAAAAAAAATAGATTTTCCATTAAAAAATTTAGATTTATGTAAATATTGTGTTGGATATAGAAAAAAAAGTAATGTTTATGATTTAGTAGGCGTTTCTAATCATATAGGTAGTTTACAAGGAGGGCATTATTTTGCTTATTGTAGAATGGAGGACAGAAATTGGTATAATTTCAATGATACGTCTGTTTCTAGGATTTCTGAAAATGAAGTAGTATCAGAAAAGGCGTATTGTTTATTTTATATGAAAAAATAATTTAATGTGATTAAGAAAATATATTTTTACAGGATTAAATATATATATTTTAATATATTTTTATGAAAATAAAATATAGTATATAAATATAATGGAAAAAAGAATTAAAACGAATACAGTAAATTCAAACAATAAGAATATTAATAAAATTATAGGTGTAAATAATAAAATGAATAATAATAATAACAATAATAGAAATAACAATAATAGAAATAACAATAATAGAAATAATAATAATAAAGGAAATAATAAAGGAAATAATATAAATACTACTATAAGAAATATAAAAAATAAAAGTTTTAGTAATAAGGTAAAAGATAATAAAAATGTTATATTTTTATTAGTTGTTTTATTATTTATTGTGATAGTATGTATAGTAGGATATTATATTTACAAGAAATATCCCGAAGTTTTATCATTTTATGATAATAACAATAATAACAATAATAACAATGAAGAAAAAAAATTACAAAATAATATAAATAAAATGAGACAACAAAATAATTTAAATAAAGAATTACAGGAGCAGGAAAACGGCAAAGAGAGAAAAAGACGAACAGAAGATTCAAATATGGTAAATTTATTAAATAATGTTAAGAACAATACATTTAAAGTAAATACTAATAATAAAAAGCAAGTATTCAATATAGCCAATAATATATTTAACTATGATGATGCGGAGGCAGTTTGTAAAGCACATGGTGCCGATTTGGCTTCATACGAACAGGTGGTAGACTCTTATTCTAAAGGTGCAGAGTGGTGTAATTATGGTTGGTCGAAAAATCAAATGGCATTGTATCCTACACAAAAAAAAACTTGGCAAAAATTACAAGGAGACCCCGAAACTGCTAATAGTTGTGGTGATTGGGGTGTAAATGGTGGATATTTTGAAAATAAAGATACTTTATTTGGTGTAAATTGTTATGGAGTTAAACCAGAACCAAAAGATAGAGAAAGAACTAAGACTGTACCTGTATCAATAAGAGGTAGAGATATTTTAAATAAAGTTAAAATGTATAGAGAAAATAGAAATGATATTACTGTTAATCCATTCAATAATGATTTATGGTCTCAATAATAAATATTTAAAATAAAAATATAATAATTAAAAAGTTTTATTCATAGAACAACCGCATCCACCTACTTTCCTATTAATTTTAAATTTTCTTCGTAACTTTCTTTTACTTTTATTATAACCTCCTTTTTGGGAAGTTATATTTAAGATATTAGTTCCTCCTCTAACAAATCCTCCTCTTTGTTTTCTGCTTCCTCCTTTATGGTTATCTGAACGCAAACTGTTTATTTTACTTCCTCCTTTTTTTTGTGAACGTCTTTGTTTTTTAGAAACCTTTCGAGAACGTTTTTGTTTGTAACTAAGTTTTTTGGAATGATAATTTCTTGGCATTTTATACTATTATAAAAGAAAATAAATATATTTTAATTAAAATTTAATTTACTTTTATATAATAAAAAATTGAAAAACTAATTATTTATAGTATATTGATTTAAATATGACTTCAAACCAAATAAAAACAAAAACAAAAACTCAAGAAGAAGGTTTACAATATGATTGGGATTCACGTGTGAAAGAAAATTTTATGGATTTAAATCAAGAAATACACGAAGCAGTCGACAAGGAAAATGCCACGGACGCAACAAAAGACGCCAATTTCATAACTCATATGAATAAAAGATTCATAGAAATTAAAGATAATTTTGAAATTGTTGAGAGAATCGAAGACGGTTGCGATGAAGGCGGAATACTCTATTGGGTAGAATGTAAGAATGGATGGCATGATAGAAGTTGGAATTTGAGTTCAGCAATAAGAAAATCAATCGAGGAATTCAAAATGTATATTTATAGATACGGATTTCTATATGAGTCGGTTTTATATTACTATACTAAAAAAAGTCTGGATGAGGTATTTGCTTAATCAAAGTAACAATCCTCATTATCTGAATTATCAGAATCAGATTGGTTATCAATATTAAATTCTACATTTTTAAATATTAGGTATATAAAATTTTTATTTTCTATATTATTTAATAAATTAAAGGCATTGTTGGTCATATATGATTGTAAGTTATTATATAATTTTATTAAATCATTTATAAATAAATCGTCGAATGTATTTTTTTTTTCAATATCTAAAATTGTTATTCCTCTATATTTTTTTTTAGTACTATTGAGATAAATAAAATATACAAATTGTTTAAAAAAATATTCTTCATCATTTAAATCCAATCCTAAATCTTTTAATTTATCTAATGTCATTTGATACATATTATCAATAATATGAAACCTATATAGGTTTTTGTCATATTTATGATTTATCCAGATATTGAAATTATAATCCATTTAAAATTATTTTATTTTATTCTATTAATTATATAAAAAAATAAGATTTTAATCACACTTAAAATTTATAAAATATAAAATATAAAATATAAAATATAAAATATTAAATATTAAATAAATTTTAAAAAATTATTAAATTATAATAAAATAAACTAAATCTTTTTATATATAATATCTTTTACAAAAAGTTCGACTCTATTATAATAATTATCAAATATAAAGATACATAAACTATCTCTTTTTGTACATATATCTAATTTTACATCTATAAATTCTTTTTCATTTATATTTTTCAAAAAATCATTATATATTTTTATAGGATTATGTATTTTTATACCAATACCATTATCAGGATTAATAATTTTTTTACCTTTAATTTTAAAAGATAATTTATAATTTCCAGGTTCTAAATTATATCCAAACCAAATGTTAATGTATTTTCCTTTTAATTTTGTAAATTTTATAACTCCGCAATTAATTTCCATCTTACATTTTTTATTTATATTATAATAAATTTTACCTTCATCATAATTATTTTCATTTAAAATTAATAAATATTTTTTATCATCGTCGAATTTATGTAAAGAATAAAAGGATAAAGAATTAATATCAGTTTCTTCATTACAAATATAATTTATATCCATTGTTTTTTCAAATAAAACTTTGAAAACGTGCGAATTTGTTTTTTTATATGTTTTAAATATTGAATAAAATTGTTCTAAATATTTCTGCGGAAATAAATAAAAATTATCACATATACTAAATTTATATTCCAAAATAGAAACTAAATTCAATTTATTATAATCTATTCCACTAAATGTTTTTTCAAATAAAATATCAAACCTCGTTAATATAATATTATCATATAATATTCTATTATCCTTTTGATAATTTATACAACATTCCAATGCCTTTAATACCTTCTTATTTTTAGAAATAATATGATTCACATCATTGTCGACTAAATAGTATCTTTTGGGTTTATAACATTCTATTAATTTATTAAGTTTTTTACTTCTATTCGTACAGAAAAAAATATCTATCTCGAATTTTTTTGAAAAATATTCAATTAATTTATCATTTATATTCTTATAATATAAACTAAAATCTATATTTTTAATAGCACCTTTCCAATGATTCATATTTTCAAGATAATGAATACCAAAAAATAACAATGCCATTCTTTTTTTTTTATATTTTTTACAAAAGACATTTTGAGTTATTTGAGTTATTTGAGTTACATTTTGATTTAATAAAAATTTAGAATATAAACTATTGATTAATATATTCCCTAACTTATCAATATTATCTATTTCATTTTCTTTTATAAATTTAATTATATTATCAAAATTATACCTTTTATAATACTTACAATGATAATCCATTTTTCCAAGATTTATGTTCTTTTCTTGTAACAAATTCGATAAATTTTTATTTTTTTTTATTTCAAAACCCCAAGAAGGATTCCAGTTTTTTAATATGTTTTCATTATTATTTAAGTCAACATTCTTATTAAAGTTTATATTATTATATAAATTATTCATTTGATTTTCGTGATATATATGTAAATCTTTTTTATTTATTTTTTCTTTAAAAAAATCGTTATTATTAAGCATTACAAAATAATCAAATTCATAATTCTTATTTACTACTTCAAAATTATGTAAATGTTTTTTTAAATTATATTTTATATATGAATTAATATATAAAATGCTTATATGTTTGATATTTATATTATCATAATTGTTTACACATATTAAAAATTTTATATTTTGATTATATTCAATGATATTTATGAGTTGTACGTCACTGGTTGTATTGACGCTATATATAATATCATAATTCATTATTTTATAAATAATTTAAAATCTTAAACTATATTTAAATTAAGAATTAAATGGTACTTAATTATATCTTATTAAATGTATTCATTAATTTTATAGTATTTCATATGTTAAATACAAAAAATGATATAAATTACCCAGTAAAAAAAAATAGTTTGATACATGCTTTTATTGCGAGTTTAGGGGGAGGTTTATATCTAACAAATTTAATTTCATTTGATACACAGGAATTAGTTGTATATTATTCATTGGGATATATAATTTATGACGTATTAATTTATACTTTATATAAGGAAATTAAAGATGAAAGAAATATAACATATTTTCATCATTCTCTATTTTTAATTGGAATATTATATTATTATCAAGAACCAAAAATATATTCAACACTAATTTTATCAGAAATTAGTACTGTACCTCTAAATCTAAGATGGCTTAAAAAACAAGAAGGAAATGTTAAATGGACTAAAATTTATTCATATTTATTTTATTTTAGTTTTTTTGTTTTTAGAGTAGTAAATTGTACAAATATTTTATATCAACTAATTAATTTAAAAAAAAAATGTTTAATTTCAATATTTTCGGGTTTAAATTATTATTGGTTTTATCTTATGACTAAGAAATTAATTAAAAGTTTATCTAAATGAAATAACCCTAAATGAAATAACTCTAAATGAAATAACCATATTTAATGATTTAAATTTTTACAACTTATTCTATTTATGTTTATAAATAAAAAACAACAATTAGTAATTATAGGTCATATCAATGACTCTACAATTATTAATAATTTAACAAATAATGGATTTCTTATATATGATATTAAAAACTTATATTTAAAAAAAGACAATTCCTTAGTTTTAAAAGAAATTGTATCTATATTAAAAGAAGAACACCCGGAAGAATATATTTACATTATTAAAATAGATAATGAATTAGTTATCCTCGAATATAAGAAAGTAAACCAAAATTATTATTTTTATAAGGTAGATAAGTTTGGGAATGGATATATACACCTTATTAAAACCATAAAATATTTACAATCCCATATAGATAAATTTGTAACCTATAATATAAATAAGGGGGTTAATATTTTATATTGTATATTAGGTGGTGTTAGAACAATTGATAAAACATATGATAAAATATATCATAATGTAATTAGAAGTTTTTATTATAAGGAAAGTGATATATATTTATATTTAAAGGTGAATGATTTAGGACCTAAGAATAATGGGGGTGTTAATTTTGTATATCATAGTTTAGAGAAAAAGGAAATTATAGAATTATTAAGTAAATATCATACAATAGATAATTTAGTATTTAGTGATTTTAATTTGGAAGAGGAAGATATTGAAAAATATGTAGAAAATAGAGAAAGATTTATAAATTGGATGTCTACAGACGACGTGCTAATAAGAATTATGAATTTCCATTATAATCTCTTGAAATGTGGAGAATGGATTTTAGAAAAAGAAAAACTAAATAAAAAAAAATATGATTATATTTTTTATACTAGGCCTGATATAGATTTCCCGGAGCGTATTCCTTTTTATTTAAATTATTCTAATGAAAATGTATATGATTTATCCAAAAAGAATTTTAATGATTTTGCGGGAATTATACCGCGGAATTTAATGGAACAATATTTATTTAAACCTTTCGAATTATATGAAAATTCAAATAATTATACTAAACATTTTTTTGGTCCAGAACAAATGATTAGTTTTTGCATAGGAAAACAATTTAAAAAAACTGATTATTTTGCTTCAATTGAAAGAAAACAAGACATTAAAAAATATAATATTTGTTTTATGTTAGTAGGTAGTGTTTCTATAGAAAAGAATATTGATACTATAATTGATATGTTAGATACAAGTTATAAATACTATAATGTATATGTATTTGGATATATTAATTGTTTAGAACCTGATTTAGTTAGTAAATTAAAGAAAATAAAATTTACAATTTTAAAATTAAATAAAGCAGATTATAATTATTGGTTGCTTACTAAAAAATGTTTTAACATTGCTAATATTTTTAGTAATAAAAAGGGTATAAAATATGATTTAGTTATTAATATGAATTGTGAATTTCAACCTAATTTCTTTATTGGTAATGAAATATTTTATTGTATTAAACAACAAAAAGTATTTTTTAATATCATAAAACAGGATATTAATTTAATAGATAAAAATTTCATTATGGGTCCTTATAATAAAATGACTAATATTTTGAATTATTATAATGTTTTGTATTCCATTGATAAACAAAGTAAACAATGTAATATGTTAGATAAATTAAATAATATATTATATAAATTAGACAAGAAATATGAAGGTCAGTTAGAACCTCCCACAATAGATAAAATAAAGTTTACTTTTTATTTGTATAATTCATTAAAAGTATAATTCATTAAATTAATACAATACAATACAAATAATTATAAATATTTTTTTATTAATTATGATTAATGATAGTTGATTCAGGTATTTATTCTGCATGTGTATCAATTCAAAAAGAATATGAAAATTTAATTCAAAAATTTCCAGAACAAGATATATTAAAACTCAAAAAGGATATTATTACATCTCAAAATAATATTTATATTTTAGGAGTAGGAAAATCCGAAACAATTTCCCTTCATTTAACTAACTTATTAAAATCCATAGGTATTAAAGTATTTAATTTAAATGTTTTAAATGCTCTACACGGTGATATAGGGACATTGAAGGAGAATGATTTAGTTATAATGTTTAGTAAGAGTGGAAATACATTTGAATTATTAGAATTGAGTAAATTTATAAAAAAAAAGAAATGTAAAATATGGGGTATATGTTGTGAAGTTGAAAGTTTATTTAATAAAATATGTGAAGAAGTTATAGTTTTACCATTAATAAAAGAGTTAGAAGGAGAAACTATTAAAACATTACCCACTAATAGTTGTTTAGTTCAAATCATATTCTCAAATATACTAACTATTTTAATAGAAAAAGAAATATCACTAACATTAGAAGGGTATGGAGATAATCACCCTGCCGGTTCAATAGGGGATAAATTGAAAAAAATAAAAGATATTATTATTTATAATTTCCCAATTATAACTATTAAGGACATATTACAAGTTGAACAAGACTATACAAAAAAAGAAATTTTATTACAAGAAGTTTTATTACAAATGACACTGTATAGTATAGGTTGTTGTTTTTTTATAAATGAACAAAAAGAGTTAGTAGGTGTATTATCAGACGGGGATATTAGAAGATTATTATTAAATGATATGGAGAAGAAGTATATTTATATAAATGATATAAATACAGATTTTTATTATGAAACAGATATGAATAAGTTAGTATCGGATATAACACTAATTAAAAGGAAAAAATTTATACCAATATTATCAAATGATATGAGAATGATAGGTATTATAAAATTCTAATATTATCTTTCATATTTATTTTTCAAATAAATATAATCTTGTGAAGTATCTATACCCGACTCATGGCTATTAACATAAGCCGCATTTATTTTATATCCTTGTTCTATTATTTTTAACCATTCTATATCTTCGCTTAATTGATTGACTGTATCTTCTAAACTGAATTGATTTACTAAATATTCTCTATTAAATACAAATAATCCAATATGGAAATTATAGGCAATATTTTCACTTATATTATAGTATTTACATGCTGGTATTACATTTCTTGAACCGTACATAATATTATTATTTTTATCTAAAACTATTTTAACTTTTGATTTACTCGTTATTTCCATAGTATTATAACTTGAATAATATAAAGTGGAACATACTACATTTTTATCTTCTTGATTTTTTATAACATAGTTATTTATTGCGGAATGTATATTTTCTATATCTATAAAAGGTTCATCTCCTTGGACATTTACTATCATATTGTAATCATTATATTCTACATTCTTATTAAGAAAATGTATAATTCTTTCTGTTCCATTTATACATTTTTCTTCTATAATATGGCATACACCTTCTGCGAAAGAATCTACTTCTGTTTTAATTCTTTTATCATCTGTTAAAATAACTATTTCTTTTTCATATTTTATTTTACTAACATTATCATATACGTGACGTATTATAGTTTTATTATTAATTTCCAATAATGGTTTTCCCGGTAATCTAGAAGAATGAAATCGCGCTGGAATACATACTAATATTTTATAAGACATAATTGCTTTATTACTTCGTTTTATTACTTCGTTTATATCATAAATACTTAAATAAAGTTAATATTTAATTTAGGATATTGTAAAATAAGTCTTTTTTGAGAATCCGACATTAATAATTTGAAATCTCTATTCGTTTTTAACATATTTAAATCTATATCTAAAGTATTTTTATACATTAATAGGTTTATACCTCTTTTATTTTTATATATTCTCTGTAAATAATCATTATACTCTGTATTATATTCATTAATATATTCCTTATTATGATTATTAATATATTCATTATTATATTTTCTATTTAATATTAGTTTACTTATTGATACATTATCGTCTAAACAATTATACATACCGTAAATATCTATATTATGTTTTGAGTTTAAGAAATGAAATATAACTTCTCCAGAATTTTTACAATTTATAAAATCTAAATTTTTATTAGGATTTTTATTAGTTTCTATTTCATAATTAATTATTTTTCCTTTAAAACCTAACTTATCTAAATAATTATATAATTTTAGATTATATTCTTGTACAGGTTGGTGTTTAATGTGCAACATATTAGGACATAAAATATATTTTATTTCTGGAATAAATTCTTCAATACCAAATATACCTTCAAAATCATTCATTACTAAAATGTCTTTTTTAGATAATATTCCAATAGATTGTTTAACTCCTATATATAAATCATAATTTTTAGTTATTTTTTTATTAAGGTGTCCTTTTCCGATAACTAAAACATTTTTTTTGGTATTTAAAAATTCAAGAAATTCTTTATACATAAACTTTTTTAGAAAAAAAGTTTTATCAAAAAACACTAAACCAAACTTTGACGAAATTGAAGATTTCTAATTGGAATAAAGTTTTTATCAAAAAACACTAAACCAAACTTTGACGAAATTGAAGATTTCTAATTGGAATAAAGTTTTTATCAAAAAACACTAAACTAAACTTTGACGAAATCGAAGATTTCTAATTGGAATAAAGTTTTTATCAAAAAACACTAAACCAAACTTTGACGAAATCGAAGATTTCTAATTGGAATAAAGTTTTTATCAAAAAACACTAAACCAAACTTTGACGAAATCTTTATATTGGTTTAGTTTAAAAACTTAAAATATATTTATAGATAAAAATACAATGATTACATATGAAGAACTCAAGAATAATTTCTTTATCATGGCAGGTCCCAATGTTATTGAGTCTGAAGAACACGTATTTAAAATGGCAAAAGAGCTTAAAAGAATATGTGACAAATTAAAAGTCAAATTCATTTTTAAATGTTCCTTCGATAAAGCAAATCGCAGCAGTATTAATTCCTATAGAGGTGTAGGTACCCATAAAGGTTTAGCGATATTAAAAAAGGTAAGAGAAGAGTTACACATTCCTATAATAACGGATATACATGATATAAGTCAGGCAAAATTGGTAGCAGATAGTGTTGATATAATTCAGATACCGGCATTTTTGTGTAGGCAAACTGATTTATTAAAAGCAGCAGCAGAAACGGGGAAAATTATACAAATAAAAAAAGGGCAGTTTTTATCAGGTGAAGCAATGCACCAGTGTGTTACTAAAATGTTGGCATTCGGTAATAGGCAAATAATTTTATGTGAAAGAGGTAATATGTATGGTTATGGGGATTTAGTAGTTGACCCAAGAAATCTACTTACAATGAGAAGTCCCAATAATTTAGTTACTATGGATATAACACATTGTTTACAACAACCCTCCCAATTACAAAAAGATGGTTCTATGAAAGCCGGGGGATTAAGAGAGTTTATACCATATATGGGTAAAATGGCTGTAGTGCTAGGTGTAAATGGAATATTTATGGAGGTACATGATAGACCTGACGAATCTAAGTGTGATGCTCCGACACAATATCCTTTAGAATGTTTCGAGAGTTATATAGAGGAGTTATTACACTTAAGAGAAGTATGTTAAATATTGAATATAATAATCTTATAAATAGTCTCTTATAATTTTATTATAATAGTTAATATATAAATTAATATTCTCGTGTTTTTTATTTAGTTTTATATTATTTTTATCTAAAAGTTTATGATATTTGGGATCATAACTTTTATATCCCAATTCAGTTAAATAAATATTATCATTTTGTATTAATAAATCATGACAATATAATCCATAACCTAAATTTTTATAAAGTGCCGTAAGTATTTTTTGAAATGGTATTGAGTTTTTTTCTAACCATTTTTTAAAAAATAAATCGGCATCTAGTAATTTACTTTTATCTAATATTTGATTAGTTGCACGACAATTCCAATCTTGCGAAGGCCTACTAAAATAATCTACTAATATATCATTTATACAAAAAATTCTAATTGAAAGTATTAAATCTAATTCTTTTATTTTGGCATCCAAAAATTCACTAATCATAATATCCTTATTTAGATTAAAATAATCCTGTTCATTATATTTTTGTAAAATTTCATAATTTTTAAAAAGTTCTTCTCTATTTTTACATAAAAATTTAAATTTACCCCCAGATTGTTCACATAAAGACAATATAATAGGATAATTATTTATATTATCTAAATCTTGAGAATTAATAATTCTACTTTTGGGAATATTGATTGGGATATTTTTATTTTTAATAAATTCATATGTGTTGTAAGAATTAACTATAGTAGTATGATTTTCTGGATTATTATAAATTTTAATATTTTTGGCACTTATAATATTTTTTATTTTTATCATAAATTCCAAAAAATTATCCCAATTTTTAAATTTTTTTCGGAATAAATTAGTATATTCTTCAGCAGTATCTCTTGTATTTTTAATAATCAGTTTATCTTCATTATAATTAAAAATTACAATATTAAAAAGATTTATATTTAATATTCTGTTTTTATAAACAATATTGTTATCTAAAATTATAATATTAAATAAACAAATACGCGCGGTTGGTCTTAATATACAATTTACATTATTATAGGATTTACCAGTTTTTCCATTATTATCTAAATCATATAATACTAAAATATTCATTTATATATATTAACTTTAAATAAATTATCTCTAAATATTTTAATCCAATAATGTTCATTATGATATTCTGGATTTATGAGTATTTTTGGATTATTTCTTCTAGAAGCTTGAAAATGAACGATATAATAATCTGTATATTTTTCTTTGTTTAATAATATTTTATCATAAATCCCAAAGTTTTTTTTCCCTAAATTATAATATTTTACATTTTTCATTTCTATTATTTCTCCTAATATTTTTTGATCTGATAATGTCATATAATTATATAAATTTATGTCTTTTATTTTAATATTATCAAGTTTTTCAATCCAACGATTTAAAATATCTTTAGTTTTTGAATTATTTCTGAAATATAAAACACCAGATAAAAATTTTTTATTATTATTTTTATAAAATCCATAGTCTTCCTTTATTAAATCTAATTCTTTTGGATAATTAAAAAACATAGTATCTACATCACACCATAATATCTTATCATAATTAAATTTCTCTAATACTTCTATAATTATTTTAGGTTTAATATAATTAAAATAATTCCATTTTTTTATTGTATTTAGTTCTTTATTATTATCAAATTTTTGATTAGAATCGATTTTATATATAATATAGTTTATTTGAAGTAGATTCATAGAATAAATAAAAAAATCTTTTTCTCTTTCATATAAATTACCTATTGTGTAAAAAGATACAATAACAAATTTTTTAGGATTAAATATTTTATGAAAAGCGATTTCCATTTAAAATAATAAAATATTTTAAATATATGATTTTGAGCAAACTTGTAAATAGTTTAATTTTATTGGATTTTGACGGAACTATTATGGAAACCGCAAAATTTAATTGCGAATGTTATAATATAGTTCTAAATAAATATAATAAAGAAATATCTTATCGGGATTTTTTACAAACAATTAATGATAGTCATTTAGATATATTTTTTAAAGAAAACTTAGGATTAAAGGAAGAAGAAATTAATGAAATAAGAAAAAAGAAATATGAATTAATGTATACACATATTAATAATACTGATTCTATTAAATTTATTCATGGTATGGAAGAGTTTATTGATTTTATAGATAAAAATAATATTTCTCATTGTGTAGTAACTAATACTGCTCTTAAACCGATTAACTTATACAGAAAACATTTTCCCGTTTTAAATAAATTAAAAAATTGGATTACTAGAGAAGATTATAATCTACCTAAACCTAATTCTGAATGTTATAAATTAGCAATAGAACGATATGGTAAAGGAACAGAAAATATTTATAAAAAAACAATAGGTTTTGAAGATAGTTGGGTAGGATATAATGCCTTAAAAGGAACAGTTGAAGAAATAAATATAATATATACAGAAGAAAGGGTTAATTATGATAAATTCTTAAAGGAAAAAGTAAATTTAATATCAGATTATAAATTATATAAATAACTTATTAGTTTACTAAATTAAATTTAGTTAATAAATTAATAAAATTTTTAGGATTATCTAATAAATCAAAATTTAAATGAAAATAATATTTCATTAAAAATTCCTTTCTATTTGGTAAGAGTTGTAAATTTTGGGATTCCAAATTACTAATATATTCTATTTGTGGTATTTGTATTTCTGGAAAATAATTACATTTTATAAAACCTAAATTAAAAATAGGAATACCTAAATTAACTAAATCTATTATTAATTTACTATTTTGTATAAAAGCGCAATATATATTTTTGAATACTACACTTATATCTTCGTTACAATATCCAATATTACAATATCCAATATTACAATATTCAATATTATCTTTTGATTTAATAAAATTTATAATATTATTTTCAAATTGAGTTTTTCTATCTTTTTTATGTAATCTAATTTTAATTTTTCTGTTTGTATGTTTTATTATTTTAATTATTAATTTTTCTAATAATTCTAAATAAACATTAGGTTTATATTTTTTTACTAAACAATTTTGAAACCAACCAATTGAATTATTTAAAAAAATATAAATATATCCTTCTTGGTTTATTTTATATTCTGTATTAAAAGGTATATATTTATGTATAGATTGAAATTGTAATTCATTAATTTTTTGAGTAAATGATAATTGTGGATTCCAAGAGTTAGTAGTTACAAAAAAATACATATTTTTATTTCCTTTTATTGGTATATTAAATCTACAACCAGCAATAAAAAGAGTATCCTTTTTTTTATTATTTATATATTTATTACCATCGCTATTTTTAGTATTAAAATAAACACTAGTAAGATTTTTTAATTTATTAAGTTTTATATTTAATAAATAATTTATATATTCTATAGTTATTTCTTTATTTAATATATAATTTTTTAAGATTAAATTCGTATGTAAAATTAAATTCTTATGTAAAACTAGATACATTTTATATTTAATTATTTAATTATAAAATATATTCATATTAAAATTTTATATAGATAATAAAAATAAATATATGGAGTTAAATAGTATATTTATTTTATAATTAAATAATAAAATGGATTTAGGAGGACATAATAATAGAAATAATTTAGAATTTGGTTCAATAAAATATTTACAGAATAAATTTAATATTAAATCAATTATAGATATAGGTTGCGGACCGGGTGATATGAAAAAAAATTGTGAACAACTTAATATTAAATACTTAGGTATAGAAGGGGATAAAAATATTATTAAAGATAAAAATTATATTAGAGAACATGATTTTAAATATCCTTATTTGGGAGAAGAAGAATATGATTTTGGGTATTCAACTGAATTTTTGGAACACGTAGAAGAACAATATATGGATAATTATATGAAAGTATTTCAAAATTGTAAATATGTATTAATAACAGCAGCACCCCCTATGTGGCCGGGTCATCATCATATAAATTGTCAAGATCATAAATATTGGTTACAAAAATTTAATAAATATGGATTTATATTAGATTGTTACAATACTTTACAAATTAGAAATAAATCAACAATGAATAAAAATAGAGGTAATCATAAAAAATTTATTCAACACAGAGGGTTATTTTTTATAAATACTAAATATAATAAAATTAATTTAATAGATTCAATACCAAATAAAATAGAGGAAAATAAATTTTATAAAAATAATAAATATATAGAATTTATTATTTCAAAATGGAATACAAATAAAGTAAGTAATACTAATAATCATTTATTTGTTTCAAGTCTACCATTAATATCTTTATATAAAATATGAAAAAATATATTGTAATTTTATCAAATGAACCAAAATTTAGTAAAACATACGGTAATAATAAAAAAGTGATAAAATTAATTAATGAAGCTTTTAAATTTGTTAGAATTAGATTTTGTAATCATATTTTTTTCAGATTCTAATAATTCTTTTATTTCATTTTTTAACAACAAATTTATTGTTTCTATTTTTTTTGAAGAAAAATTAAAGGTATAAAAACCCTGTTTTAAGAAAATATTATATATATTTAAATTTTTAGGATTGAAATTATATTTAATGTTACTATTTTTATAATATTGTATTAAACTTTTTAATTCTGTAATAAAATATTTTTTAAAATTTTTAAAAGTTATATCATTATCAATATTTTTAGAGATTAAATTTAATTTATTTTCAATTAGATTATAATTTATATAAACTTCCTTATTATGAATAATACTTTTTAAATATTTACTTACAATAATATTGATATCATTCGCAAATTTATCAGTATTTATAATTGATTTATTCTTAATAATTGCTGTATCAAAATATGGAAAATTAAATTTCATAATATTTTTTTGTTTATTCATTAATAAATATAACAAATAAATTTTTAATCACTTTTATAATATAATTATTGCTGCTTCCTGTTGATAACCTAAATTTCTTAATTGTTTAAATGATAATTTACTACCTTTTATTTCATTTTTATGTAAAACATTACCGTGAGTTCCCAACCATTTAAATTGTAAATTATATAATTTACATATTTCAAATAAAGCTTTCATTTCACCTTCGTAAAATGTATTATAATTTATAATTTCATCAAAAATTATTATTAATCCCTTTTTTAATATATTATATTTAATAAGCATATCAAAAACAAATTTGGTGCTACTATATAAATCACAATCTATATGTATCATATTTATTTCTAACTCTTTTTTTTCAATTATAAATTTTTCTAAAGTATCTTGAAATAAACCTTTTATTAAAATAACATTATCTTTAACTTTTGGTAATTCAGATATTTTGAAAGTATTTTTTTCACAAACACCATTCCATGATTCCGGTAACCCTTCAAAACTATCAAAACCATATACTTTATCACAAAAATCTGATATTAAATTAATAGTAGTCCCTTTAAAAACCCCGAATTCCATACAATTTATAAATTGGTTATTTTGTAATATATTATTTAATGTAAAATGTTTATATCTAGATTTTTCTAAATTTATTGAAATACTTTTTAGTTTTTCTATTTCCTTATATAACCATAAATCATAATAGTTTTTTTCTAAATAATTTATCATTTCCCCATTTTCTATTTCATTTAAACTCCATTGCATATAAGAAATATTACTTAAAACTTGTTGTCTTTTTTCTTCAATAGGTATATATGGTTGATTTATATTATCTAAATTATGATAACCTAAGTCATAAACCAATGACATTTTATTAAATACAAAAATAGGTATACCTTCTATAACAGCTTCAATAAAAGAATTCGAATTATATGATACTAAACAAAATGTATCCTTAAAAGTATAGTTAATATCTTTATTCTTATCTATTTTTATAAAATCCGGTATATTAATTATAAATTTTGGATTATTTATATTCTTATATAAAGGATGATGTCTAAATACTATTTTTCTATCAGTTTTTTGTTTTAATTCCAGAAATATAGAATTTAACCACTTATTATAATTAATATCTTGTACTTGTGTATCCCAAGGTAATTGTCCAGTAATTAAAATATATTTATCTTCATTATAATTCATTTCATTATATGGTTTTAATTTAATATTTAATTTTTCTAATCTATCAGAAGGGCAATTTATAGGTATGAAATCACTTAATCCAAACATATTATTAATATTTATTGACCTATATTTATTTCTATTAATAAATCCCGTTTCAAAAAATATAACATTTTTATAATTATTTTTAATAGTTAGTCTAAAATTTGTATTACTTTTAAATTTACAATATGAACTCCATAAAATAGAAAAAATATTTTTTTTAATAAATAATTGATTATTATTTTTTTGTATTTTATTATTTTTATTTTGTAATAAGAATTTCTCAATAGAAATAATTGTATTTTTAATATATTCTACTTTAATAAAATTTCTATCATAATATAAGTCATACATTAGTTATATATTAAAATTTATATATAAAAAATTTATATATTTAACTTTAAATTTTTCAAATTACCTTTTAAATGTTCCAAATAATTTACTAAAGGTGTTTCTCTCGCTATATTTAATCCTCTTTGGTCTCCTTTATTTTTAAAATAGTTAGAACCTAAATTAAAGTTTTGAATTTGATATTTTTTTTCAAATCGTATTCTAATAACATCCCATATATGTGAATCTGTTTGTTCTTTTTCTTTATAAATATCATTTGATAAGTACATTCTTCTCATTTCAATTAAATATTTTTCTGTTAATTTATGTTGTAAATCAAATATAATAAATCCGGATTCAGTATGATAATTTATTCTACCCAAATAAGACATCATACAATCCTTTTTTATAAAGTATTTCTCTAAATTAATTAAATCTATAGGTTTTTTAAATATAATATCAGCGTCTAACCAAATCAAATATTTATAATTTTGAAAATTTAATCCTGCATGTACTATTCCAAAAACTTTATAACTAAATCTAACACCATCATATAAAAACTTCTTAACTTTTCTATTTTTATTATTATTTATAAAAGTTTGAAATTCTGTATCACATTTTAAAATATTAAGTGTTTTTATATTTTTATTATTTATAATTAAATCTTCCTCACTATAGATAAGTAAATCAAAGGGCCACGAATATGTTTTTAAAAAACGATGTGCGTATTCTAAATATAATTTTTTATTAAAACTAGTTACACATAATACCTCTGTTTTTTCTCGATAATTCATTTTAAATTTCTCAAAATACGTTAATTCATTTAACCATAAATCTCCGTATTCAACTTTTTCATAACCAGGATGCCAAGGTCCCCCATCCGTATAATGTAACGCTTTATAATCCCCGTCATTATAATAACCAACTAAATAATTATATTTCTTATCTATTTCACCTATTTCGGTAGTCCATTCCATTCTATGTAACCACTTTGGTGTTTGGGTATTTACATTTTCAAGATTTAAATTTTGAATATCAGGATGAGAACAATTAAAAATCATTAAACTAGACCAATTCTTTCTTGGATACCATTCTTGTTTTCTACCGTCCATTTTCTCTTTCGCATTACATTCTGTATATTTATGTTGAACACAATAAACTGCTTTATTATTTATTTCATTTTTCTTAATACATTCCTTAATTAATTCTTCTGGATCACAAAACCATAAGAAATCACTATCACAAAATAAAGACCAACCTTGAAAATTACTTAAATATGGAGCAAGAAATCGTGTATATGTGAATTCAGTTGCTCCTGTATTATCTATTCTTCTAAAAATATTTTTTTGTTCTAAGTCTTTTTTTACTAATTTATGTATAATAATAGTTTTGTTGTATTTTTTAATAGAACGTTCGCAAACATTATAGGCGAGTTCTTGTCCGTAATTAGATGAATCAAAACCAATAAATATTTGGTTCATAATTTACATTTAAAATATATTAATTTATATATAAATAAACATAATATGAATAATAATATGAATATATTAATTACCGGCGTAACCGGACAAGACGGATCTAATATGGTAGATTATTTATTAAGTGCTACTGAATATAATATATATGGGTCTTATAGAAGATTATCTGTATCTAATCATACTAATTTAGAACATATACAAAATGAAAGATTTAAGTTAGTCAATTTAGATATAACAGACCAACAATCAATTATTAATACAGTAAAAAAAATAAAACCAGATTATATTATTAATTTTGCTGCCCAAAGTTTTGTAGCAGATAGTTGGAATATTCCCATTCAAACATTTAAGACTAATACTTTATCAGTTATTTATTTTTTAGAAGCAATAAGAGAATATATACCTAAATGTAGATTTTATTCGGCTGGTTCCAGTGAAGAATTTGGTAATATAGATTATTCACCACAAGATATAAAACACCCCTTAAAACCTAGAAGTATTTACGGAGCTAGTAAATGCGCGGCAAAACATATTGTCAAAGTATATAGAGACAGTTATGATTTATATGCCATACATTGTGTATTATTTAATCACGAGGGATTAAGAAGAGGTAAGGAATTCGTTACAAGGAAGATTACAACTAATATAGCAAGAATAAAATATGAATTAGAGAATAATAAAGAAGTAAAACCTTTTGATTTAGGAAATATATATTCAAAGCGTGATTGGAGTGATTCAGAGGATTTTGTAAGAGCAGTTTGGAAAATGCTAAATCAGGAAACGCCGCAAGAATATATATTAAGTTCTAATGAAACACATTCAGTAAAAGATTTTATAGATATATCCTGTAAATACGCAAATCTTGAAATAAAATGGGAAATAGATGACAAGGAACCACTTAATACTAAATTATATTGCAACAATAAAGTTATATTACAAATAAATAAAGATTATTATAGACCGGCAGAAGTGGAATTATTAATAGGCGATTCTACCGAAACTAGGAAAATAATAGATTGGGAACCGAAATATTCATTTGAAGATTTAGTAAAAAGAATGGTTGAAAATGATATTAAATTATATAAAAATGAAATGAAATGATATTAAATTATATAAAAATGAAATGAAATGATATTAAATTATATAAAAATGAAATGAAATGATATTAAATAAAATTAGATAAAATTACTTTTGAACTATTTCCTAAGTTATTAAAATTCTTTGATATTATATTATCAAAATAGTTAGACCCTTTACTTTCCATCTCATTTATAATTTGTTCTAATTTATCTTTATCTAAATCTCTCCATTTTTCTATTCTTCTAAATACTTTTTGATCTACTAAGTATTCATTTCTTTCTACTTTCCCCATTTTTTTCCATATAACAGGGAAGTCTAAAGTAGGTATTTTAGAATATATTGTTTCATCTCCGGCAGAAGAACTAAACATAATACATAAGGAACATACTTTCATTAATTCTAAACTTTCATTAGGATATATATCACTTACTATAAATTTATCGCCATAAAATTGAGGATCTATTTTATAAGGGTAAATATTATCTTTGGGTCTCGTTTTAACTATGATTTTATAATCAAGTATATGAAGTATTTGGTAAATATTAGATAATTCTTTAGCTTTATAATCTTTCCTAAATTGGATTTTCGGAAATAAAAGTAAACAATATTTTTGTTTATTACTAAGTTTATATTTTTTATATATAGTTTCTATATTAGGGATATTATCAAATTTGGTATTTCCTAAAAATAAATTTTTATGTAAAAATAAATTTTTATTTTCTTCACTAAGTTCTATTTGATTCAAAGATTGTTGATTAGGTAATATTACATAATCCACATATTTAATATAATGTTGATACATCCACCTATAATTCATATGTTCCGTTAGAGATATCCTCTTTGTTTTTGTAAAATCCAATTTATATAATAATGTATCTCTAAAGGCTAATGGAACAGGTGGTCCGTATATATCTCCATCTACCATAAATACTAAACCCTGTATTGATTTAATATTAATTTTTCTGCTATCTATTAGAATAATATTGTATTTTTTCGCATATTTTAATAAAATGGGATAATTGGTTTCAGAGAAAGGATTGGCATATTCTTTATAATTAGAACGAACAATGAAATAATATGTGCTTCTTTTTCTAAGTTCTATAACTAAGGGAATATATAGTTGTAGAAATGTAATAGAAGAGAATAGGAAATAAATAATCATATTAAGAGTATAAAATAAATTATTTATTATATTTTATCTTTAATTTATATTTTATTATATAAAGTTAATAAATGTGTGGTATAATTTGTATTGTCTCTAAATCTTTTGAAGTAATTATAAAAATACAAAAGAGTTAGAATTATTAATAAAATTAAAAAAAGATTATATGAAAATTATAATTTTATCATATCAATATTTTTAAAATGTTTATCAAATTCACTTTTTATTAAATTATATTCTTTTATTTTTTCTTTTAGGTTAGTATTATCGACCTTTTTAGTAATATTTATATTTATATTAGGTAAACCATCGTCTATTTTAACTTCTATTTCCATTAAATCAAACATTTTTTTTAAAAAATCGTATATAGTTCCTTTACAATTATTAATATTATATATTATAGTATTATGTTTCTTTAAAAAATCTAAATGTTTTTCTATATCTTTGTAAAAAGTAGAAAGAACATTATTATAAATATCTAATACATCTTTACAATTAAATCTTTTTAACATACTACCATTATCCCAATTTACCCAATGGTCATATAATGAATATATATTATCTATGATATTTCTTACACCAAATATTAAAATAACTTTATGATTATTTTCTTCTATTTTTTTTATTAAAATCTCAAGTTTTGGATTAAATATAAAAAGAGGATTTTTATAGTAATATATCTTTGTTTTATCTAAATTTAGATAGTCTATATTTAAGGCTTCATTAAATTTAATTTCATATTTATTTAATACAATTATATCAGTATAATTATCTATAAATTTTATTAATTCGGTAGTCATAGTTTTTGCTAATCCAATATTAATAATTATCATATAATATTTATTTATAATTTAAATTGAATATTTATTTTTATAAAAAAATATTATATAATTCATCCTTTGATTTTTCATATAATTCTAAGGGTAATTTATTACAATCTATGTTCATTACTATTTCAGGATGTTTATGAATATAATTAATATAATCAGCAAATTCTTGTTCGTTTTCAGCAATAAAACAATTTGTTTGTTGTTCCAATATGTCAATATTATTAATTTGAAAAGTAACAACTGGGATATTATATGATAATGATTCTAATATTTTAATTTTTTGCCCAGTTCCTGCTATTATTGGACATATAGAAAATAATGTATTTTTATATACATCATCTATATTATCAACAAATCCCATTAATTTTAATTTATTATTATTAGTTTCAACTTTACTTTTTAAACCTCCGTAGATTTCTATTTCAATATCTTCATCAAGTAAAGGCATTATTTTTTCTTCTAATACGTGAAATGCTTGAATATTAAAAATATTATTTGATGCTACAAAAATAATTTTTATTCTATCAGTATGTTGTATTGATTTTGTAATTTGAGCACAATTGAATTTATTTACTAATGTATTTTTAGTTACACATCTTTCAAAAAAATGTGCCTCATTATCATTCAAACATATTATATGATCAAATAAATAAGCATATTTAGATATATAATCCATATTACTATCTATATTTTTATAATAATTATGAATATAGTTATAATAATAACTTATATCTAAATAATTATCTTTATTTTTTATCATTTCATTTAATTTTATATTTAATTTTATATCATCACTTTGATCTAATATAAGTGTTTTTTTAGAAAATAATTTTTCATCATCAAATAATGTATTTAATTTCCAATTTTCAGGAGAATAATGAATTCTAATAATATCATTTATATTTATTAAAGGTTCAATAAATTCTTTTATTTTTTCTTGACTCCAATCAATATTCATTAATTCCACATTAATATTTTTAGAAACAAAAAAATTAATGTTATCATTTCCCCAAATATAATTAACAAATTCGTCTTCTATATTTTCATATGATAATATTGTTATGAAGTATCCGTAATCTATCAGTTCTTTTAATATATTATACGCTAATTTATGAACTCCGCATCTTGAAGGATAAAAACAATGAGGGAAAAAAAATAAGACATTATTATTATGTTTTTTTTTTTTAAACAAATTTATCTTAATATTATTTTGAATAATATACTCAAACTTTTCTTTAGTCCATTTATTGGATGCCCAATTATAAGCATGATTTGCGTTAATTATACAATTATTATAATTTAAATAACAATTTTTAATTGAATTTTGAATATCTTCTATATTTATTATTGGAATTATACCGGCGTTACCCTCATATTCAGCATTACTAAATTTATTACTTATAATAATTTTATTAGACATTTTTATTATATCATTATGAGTTGATATATCTGTTATACATATAGGGATATTTGTTTTAATTGCTTCGCGGGGTCCTAAACTAAATCCTTCTGACGAAGAACAGCATACATATAAGTCTAAACTAGAAAACCAATTATTCTTCTCATCTTCATTCATTGGGTTTTCGGTGAATTCTATTACATTTTTATAGATATTGAATAATTGAAAAAAATTATTCTTATATTTATCATTATACCAAAATGCAAAATGTAATTTAAGTATTATATCTAATCCTTTTTGTTTTAAATTATATACACTTTTAATTAATTTATCTAAATTTTTTCTATCTTTCCAATTTCCTATATGTCCAACTACAAAAGTTGAATTATTATTCCAAAAAGTTTTTTTTCTTGTATATTTAGATACAATTAGATTTGTCACATAAATATTTGATTTTACACCTGATTCTATAAATAATCTTTTAATATTATTTAATGGAACAAAAATCCCTTCATATTTATTTAATAAAACAACCCAATTTAATGGTAATTTATTTGATTCAAACATAGTTAAAATATAATTTTTATGATTAATGTCAAAAAAACGTTCTGCTTTTGGAGGTTCACATAAAATTAAAGTTTGTTTAGATGTTTCTAACTTTTCATTTACTAATTTATTTTGAAAACTATTATTACTTATATATTTTGTAAATGTTTGAAAACTATTGGCAACAGTACTTAACCCGTCACAACTTCCCAAGAAAAAATCAATATATTCTGATTTTGTATTAATACCTAATATTTTTTTATCTGTATAAAATATTTTTTCAATACATAGTTTTAATAATTTTTCATCTTTTATTAATTGCTCAGTTAACCAAATACCTTTTGATTCTTTAACAATATATATATCTCCGTATTTTTTAACATCTTTACATAAATTATTATGTTCTAATGCTCCATATATTTTATATCCATTATAACTTTTCATTTCCTCATCACATATTGTATTCCAAGTAGATTTATGAAGTGTATTTGATTCAATCAATACACATCCTCCAAATGCTGATTTTACTTTTAAATATTCTTGATCTCCAAAGGCTTTTTCAATAATATCTTTAAAATTAGTATACCATAAATATTCTCCCCAGTTATAAGCAAAAGTATCATAATAATAATCAAAAATATATCTATTGTCTTCATAAATAATAATATTTTCTAAATCGTTTGTTTTATATTCTGGATAAGAAACAATTGTAGTTGTATAACTACAAAACATTTTACCATTAGGTAAATTATTTCTTGCTTCTATTAATGGTAAAATTGTTTGTTTATATCTTAATATAATATCTGTATCCAAAAGTAATGACCATTTTGATTTTGATTTAGAACATAATTTTTTACATTTTTCTCTTGCTAATGCTATTTTTTCACAACGATAACCAATTTTCATATAATTATTATTTTTATCATTAATTTTTTCTTCGATATATTTACAATTCTCTTTATTAAATAAATTATAATCAAAATCTTCGTCTTCTAGTAACATTTTAGAATTTAAATTTTCAAATAATAGTTTTAATAAATTTTTAGTATTATCTGCTGAATTATTTTCATAAATATACCATTTACAATTAAAATTATTTTCTAATTCTTTTATTATATCCGGTAATATATATGATACATAATACTCATTATCTTTTAATATAATATATATATCAATTGTCTCACTTTTTAGTTTTATTTCCTTAATTTTAATAACATATTTATAAATTTGTAAAAAATCAAGATGACAAGCATAAAAATCATTCATTTGTCCGTATATTGGGTGTTGGTCTAAACCTTCTATTTTGGTATCTTCAAATTCTAATTCAATAATCTTATCTCTTTTTAAATAATCGGTTTCTCCTGAATAAAAAGGTGAAATTATTTTATTACCTAATATCATATTATCATAAATTGTTAAACCAAATCCTTCTCCGCAATGAGGAGAAATATAAAAATCTAAATATGTATAAAATTTATATAATTCCATTATCTCCAATTCTTCTTCTATTAAATATATATTTTCACATTTGTTAATAATTTCTTTTATTTCTTTCCATAATTGTGTTTCTATTTGACTTATATTTCTTTTATTTCTAATTTTTCTAGTTTTTAAAATTAAAATTTTATTTGATTCATTTTCTAATAATTCAAAAGCCTTAACTAAATTTAGAACATTTTTTCTTATCAAACTACTATTTAAATCAAAACAAAACCCAAATTTTAAGAAAGTTTTATTTTTATTAATAATATGAAATATTTTTTCATTTTTTAATTTATACTTATCTAATAAACCAATATAATTATGTATTAAAGATTTATATTCTATTTTTTCTACCGGGGTTGAAAAATTATCATTAAAAATATTTTTACAAAATTCACTCGGTACATAAATTTTTTTTATATAAGATTCGTATTTTTTAAAAATAAATGGCAATGATTTAAACTCCCAAACCCAAAATATAGAAGGTTTAGTTTTAAATTTAGAAAAATCTATTTCTTCTAATTCAAAAGGTTGTAAACAAATTATTGTTTCTCTACTATTCTGATAAATATTATTATATTCTGATTTATCAAATATTTTTACTGGTATATTTTTATTTTCAAATGTATTTTTTAAAATTAATAAATTTTCAGAAATTGAACAATTGATATCTTTTAAACCAACTAAAAGTATATAATTTTTTAATGTTGTAGTATTACTTTGTAAATTATACTTTTTTGTTATCATATCAAAACAACCTTTTCTCCCTTCCTTCTTACCAAATTTTTTCCAATGATTATAAGCCATTTCTTTTGTTTTTATACCATTTTGTTCTAAATCAGGATATATATCTAAATAAAATTCCCAATCAAAATTTGTATCTACTTTTTCTACTGAAAAATTTGTATCTACTTTTTCTACTGAAAAATTTGTATCTACTTTTTCTTCAACTTTTATTACTTCTTCTAACTCACTTCTATAATTTTTATCTAAATGAAATTTTACTAAATTATCTATAATACTTAAATTCTTATCCAACACAGTTTCTTTGAAATTATCTAAATCAAAATCAATATGTTTTTCCAAGAAGTCATTTAAAGAACCTATTAAATTATTAGAATGATAGTCAGTAATACATATTATTTCTTCTACCTTTTCATATTTTTTATTGAATTTCTTAAATATATCTAAATCGAATTTATCATATTTATTATAAAAATCTTCCTTATTTAATATTGTTTCTCTATTTTCCTTTTCAATTTCTTCTAGATAAAAATAAATAATTTCTTTAATTTCATTATCTTTCATAGTTCTTTTAGAAACGTGTGTTCTAAATAAATCTTTATTAAATAATCCGATTACTTCTATATTTATATCAGGGTTAGTTATAAAGAAATCATAAATTGATTTAATGAAATTTTTATTAGTTTTAATAAAAGTATGGAAAGTTTTAATATTTACAAGTTCTTTATTTAGTTTATTCTTATTGATATCAAAATAGTAAATATAATTATCTTCATAATATTTATTAATTAGTTCTTTATTGATTTTATAGAAGAATTCATTATCATATTTATCATATAATTCGAAAAATGTATTTAAATTAGATATTTGTTTTTCTATATGCCCTTTAATATGCCAATGATATCTTAATTGTAATTCAGTATAATTTTTCAAATCATCGTTAAAAATATAATAAATATTTAAATTAAAATCAGGATAAGCACTGCTGAAATCATTTCGACATAACATAACACCATTTTGTTTTAAATATTGATATTTATTCTCTACAAAATTTATAACTATATTATTTGCTAAATTAGCCAACTTTGGAATAAATACCTTTATAAAATCTATTTCATAAAACATTTTTAATATGTTAATAATTAAAAAAAGAAAAGAATATAAAAATTAAAAATAAACTATAAAAATTTATAAAATAAAAAAAAAATATTAAATATAGTTATAACAACAGGTCTTTGATCCATAATCATTGACTAATACGCCAAAAAATCTCTCAAAACCGTGTGGTAATCCCTCTGAATTATTTTCTTTACTTCCACAATAATCCTTCGGCATTTCATCATATAATGTCTCTAAAATATTTTTAGTAAAATAATATTCTAATATTTCACCTTTTATCCAAAATATAGTTCCGGGTATAAATTCTCCTTGTTTTTTATTTTCTATATCAAAAAAGTTATAATACCTATCTATATATTTTCTTACTTTATTGCTATTTAAATATATATTATTTAGTTTTATTTTCTTATTACCTATCATACCAACTTCTTCATTTTCCATTTGTTCTAAATTATGTTTAATAATTTTATCAGAACCTAATAAAGCGTATAACATACAAAAACGCCAATTGAAATTAGTTTTACTGTGTATTTTTATGATATTTTCATATTGTAATCCCAAATCTATCATTTTTAAATAAGAAGTAAAAAATCCGCCAATATCCATACCTCTATTATCACTAAAAGTCAGATAATAGTTTTTATATATATCAACTTTTTTTAATAATAATAATAAGTCTTGATATTCTTCTTTTTGTATATCTTCTTCGTCATCTAAAGCAATATTTATGTATAAATCAAAATCATATTTTGTAAAATTATAAAATTTCTCTATATATTGGAATATATCTTCCCATACACATATCTTATATAAATGAAGCATAAAGGCATATTTTCTCTTTTCTTTTTTATTTATTAATAAACTTAATTCCTTCGAAATATTATCTATATCATTACTTATATCATTTTCAAGTAAACCATTATCATTTAATAAAATATCTGTTTTATCTTCAAGTAAATTATTTATTTCTTCATTAATAGATTTTTCTTTTTCTTTATCTGTTTCTTCCTCATCTAATAACTCATAATCATTTTTTTCATCTAAATTATTTTCTTCTAATAAATCATTTTTTTCTAATAAATCATTTTCTTTTTTTTCTTCTACTGATACATTTACACCTTCTATTATTTCATTTTTATTAATATTATATAAATCTACTCTTTCTATTTGTTCTATGCTTAAATTATTATTATTAATATAATCATTAACTAAATCATATTTCTTATTTGTTTCATCTATTTTATTATTAAGTTCTTCCATATTTTTGTTAATAATTTTTTTATATTCATAAACTTGTCGAATAGTTAATTCTTTACAGTCATTTACTAACTTATCCATAGTTTCATCTAATTCTTGTTTTTTCAAAAGATAATCCTGATTTGTTAAATTATTGTATGCTAACTTTTCAACTTTATATTGTTCTTCTGATATTAAATTCTCTTCTAAAATATATTTACTAAATGAATTTATTACTATACCATACCAGAATAAACCAGTATTATGAAATTTTATAAAACTAAAATTAAATATTTTTACTAACAAATCTACCATATTTATACCTTCGTCTCGTGATACAAAATTCTTAGTACATATCATAAAATATGGAACATTTATATCATTTATAACTCTTCTTATCTCTAATAAAATTTTATTCCTATTCCCATTACTGAAAAAATTTATATTATTACTTATATTTTTGTCCGTTTCACTTACATTGTCCGTTTCACTTACATTGTCCGTTTCACTTACACTTACAATAGTAATATTTGAATATATGAATTCCTTTTTTATATCTTGGACTTTTATATAATATGTATCTAAACCTAAATCAAATTCAAAAGCTTCAATTCTATTATTAGTGCTTGTATGAAAATTATTATAATTATTTTTAATGCTAAGAAAATCCATTAACTTATTGTAATATATATATCATTTTTTTTAAATCTATACTCATATCTTTTATTTCCATTTTGTTAATACTATTATTTAGTATATTGTATGAAATCTCATTATATTCATTCAAATTAATATGATTGGAACTATTATTATTATTTCTACTTCTTTCTTTATCTATCATACTTAGTAAATTTAAGTTATATATGTCATATTTGAAATCTAAATTATTTTGTGAAAAAACCTTATTTATTGTTATAATTTCTTGTAATTTTAATACTAACATAATACTACTCTTTAATTTAGCACTAAAACTTTCTTCTTTTATTTTATTTACATTTATATCATTTATATTATTAAAATTTATATTTATATAATCTTCCAAATAGTTATTTATATATTCCATAAAAACCTTTCTATTTAGTAAAAATCTTTTTTTAATTTTTTCTAAAATAATAAATAATTTCTTTGTTTTTTCTAAATTTTCTTTTTGTTTAAAATATTCTTCATATTGTGTAAATATTTTTTGATATTCATTATTAAGTAAATTTAATTTACTAATTTCATTTTTATGTTTGGATTCTAAATTTTTTAATAACTTAGTATATTCCAAAATATAAGTATTATTTTCTTTGATAGTATATTCTATACTAATTTTTTCATTATATTTGTCTTTTTTGGTTTTATTTAGTAATTTTTTCAATTCCAATAATTCTTTATTTTCTTCTTTATGAATAACAATTTCAGGTTCTTTATTTTTATATAAATAATTATTATCTTCTAATTTTTGATTTAGTTTATTTAGTTCCTGTTCTAAATTTTCTATTTCAGTTTGATACCTATCTATTACTTTCTGATATCTTTTACGAATAACTATATTCTTCTTTTCATTTTTTTTATTTTCTACTAAATTATCTCTTTTATGTAAAATCGTGATTTGTTTAGATTTAATTTCGTCTATCTTAGTATTTACTTCTTTTATTTCATTTTTAATTTTGACAGACTTAATGATAATTTCGTCATAATATTTATTAGTGATATTATTTTTTAAAGGATTATAATTTTGTTTTTCTATATTTTGTGTAACAATAGTTTGATTATCCAGTTCTCGTATTGAATAATTATATTCTTTTAGTTTGCTAAGTTCACCTTCATTTTCATTAATATTATTTTGGTAATAAGATATATATTTATTTTGGTCTATTATTTGTTTATAAAAATTGTTTATTGCATGAGTTAATTTTCCTTTTTTATCTAAATAATCTTGTATTTTATTTTCATATTTATATGTTTCTATAATTTGTAATAATTCTGTATAATTTTTCTCTAAGTTTTTTATAAAAAAATTATTAGTATCTTTTAATATTACATCTATTGTTACTTCTTTTATTAATGATTTTAATGAATTAATTTCACTTATATATTCTTTTAAATCTAATTTTAATTTATGTTCTAGTGATATAAAATTCTTATGTTGACTATATAATTCTACTAAATTAATATAATTTGGATTATTATAGTTATTCACCTGTAATAAAATATTATTTGTCATAAATTTTATTTTTTTTGGAACTAAATTATTTTCTTCTAATAAATTATTATAATATAAATAGGATTGGTCAGTATATTTAGTTTGAATACTCGAAGAGAGAAAATCATAATTGATATGAAAAAGAAATAAATAATTTTCTTTTATTTTTTTTAATAATGTATAAAACTTTACATCTTCAAATTCTAATATTTTTTTTATAAATTCATCCATAAAATCATTTTTTATACAATTATCTATTGATACTAAATTATATATATTAATTTCATTTATATTTTTATTATGAATTTCCAATTCATTTATATTTTTATTATGAATTTCCAATTCATTTATATTTTTATTATGAAGAAAGGTATAATTAGGTTTATTAATATAGTCTAAATAATCTTTTTTTATCAAATCCTGTTTTATAATTGAAAATATTTGATTTATATTACTAAAATAAGTATGTTTGGATATAGGTTTATAGGAAGTAATTTGATTAATAATTTGTTCTTTTTTTTCTTTTTGGGAAAATAAATGTTTTTTACGATCAGATTGTAAAAATTGGAAGATATCATAAATTTGGTTTTGTAAATCATAACATTTTTGTAACATTATGGTTTAAAAAACAGTTAGATAAAACTTTTAGGAATTTTACTTATACGTAAAAATTCAACTTTAGGAATTTTACTTATACGTAAAAATTAAACTTTATAAATTTTACATATAAGTAAAAAATCAACTTTAAGAATTTAAATCATAAAGAATTTAAATTATAATAAATTTAAATAATAATAAATTTAAATCATAATCAATAATCTCAAATTATAAACACCTTACGGTTTCGTCTATAATTATCATACGGATAATAACAATTATCTTATTAATTATAATTTATTTGACGGAGTTAACAGCATCCTCATTTAACTCCTTTAGATTGTTTACAAACAGTAGAATAGTTAGTAGTAGTAGGCATTTTATACTATTATAAAAATATTTTTTTATTTTAATAAATTATAAATAATTCAGTTTATTCTTTTTGATAATATTATTAAAAATCTTCATCAATCTCATTTATTTTTGATAATCCTAAATAACTATCGCATGCGATTTCTAATTTTTTATTTAAGATTTGATAAAATTTATTATTATTTTCGTAAATTTCCTTTACTTCACTTTTTAAGTTATTAATCCATTTTTCGTGCATTTCATCAAAAAATTTAATAATATAATTTGGATAATCATCATTTTTCATTTTTTTTGAAATATATTCAAATGGAGTGCTATTATCACATTTATTACCCCAATATTTCCCTTTATTTTTAATATCTTTAATATCTATTAAATATTTATATATATCTTTATGATAATCAGAATAATATAAAAACATACATTTTTTTATTTCATTTTTTATATCTTCTTTCAATTCATTATCCCAAACCCAATCTATATTAATAATTCTATTTTCATTTAAAATTAAAATAAATGTATTTATTTTTTTACCTTGAAATTTTTGTATATCCTTATCATTATTTGAATTTGGATTATATATTAAAAATCTTTCCATTAATACTTCTATCATAGTATCCCAAAAATTAAGTTTAGATAAATCAGATTTTAATATAATATGATAAATTTCAGTTTCAGTATTTCCAATTATATTAAACTGTAATTTATTAATATTGAAATCGTTATTATTTGCTTCTAATTTAATATGTTTAAAAATATTCCAATTAATATTATTATTCTTAATTATCAAATTATTTTCAATAATATTATCTACTTTATTTACAGTTTCTAATAATTCTTTTTCCTTACTACTATCAATTTGAAAAAAATGTGTAATATTATATAAATCCGCCGGACTCATATCAGCAAACTTTAAACTACTATATAATTGTATCATATATATCAATATTACTGAATCAAAAACCTTTAATTTTTTAAAATTATTATTTTTAATATATTTTTGTATTTTTATCATTCGTTTTTTAATAATATCTAAATATTCATTATATTTAGGTTTGTCTGATAAATTACATAATGGAAACTCTTTTAGTCCATTTTTACAACATTTTTTTTTACAATATTGATGCTTATTTAAAAAATCATAAAAAAAAATAGGTTTTTTTTCTATAATATTTATAGTAGATAGTTTTTTTAAAACAGTATTTAATTGCGATTTTTTAAAATCCGAGTTTATATCTTTATTATTTACTATATTTAAAATAACTTTATAAAAATACAAGTTATATTTTATACAATGATATCCCCAATCAACTTGTTCTTTATTTTCAGAGTCTTTTATTTTTTCGTTTTTAATTAAGTAATCATTTATATTTATATTAGTATCTAATAATTCAATAATTTTTTTTTTGTCTATTATATCATATATTTTTTCTAATCGAAATGTTTTTTTTAATTTAGGAAAAAATTCTACATACCCTTGTTCTCCAAATCGAGAATGAATATCATCATTATTATTTACTAATCCAAAATAAATTTTATTTTTTGCTCTTGTTAAAGCAACATGTAAATGCGATTCATAAATTAAACTTATATCATTTTTACTTACGCACTTTAGACTATTCTCTGTAGTTCCTAATATAAAAACTACTTCTCTGCCGTCTCCCTTAGAAGTTCTAATAGACATAATACGGGTTGCCTTAATAGAATCTTTAGTATTAATACAGGAACCTTCGGTATGTTTATGTAAATAAACATATTGTGTATATTCATTATGATTATGTTTTTCCCAATATTCATTTGTAATGGAACCCATATTTTTAAACTTTTTAATCCAATATTCTTGTAATTTTGTTTGTAATTCAGAAGCAATAATATTTCCTTTCATTATAGGAAAAAGAAACATAAAATTTTCTGGATAATAATTATTTAAATCTACCTCATTATCTACAAGTTCTATTATTTCACTAACATATTTATTAATTTTTTCATCATCACTATCATTCGCATATATCATAGGAGAATCAATTATTTCAATTGTTTGATAATTAATTTCTTTTAGTTTAGTATCACACTTTATTTCTGGTAAGGAATATTTTTCAAATTTAATTATTTTATTAATTCTATTATACATATCTTTAACTTTTATACGTCTATTATCATTTTTATACTCCATAATATTTATTTTAATATTTGGTAAACCTTCTATTATAATACTTGTTAAGAAATTATCTTCATTTTCCAATGTCTGTAGTTTATCTCCTACTATATTAATGTCGCTATTTGTATCTAACATTAATCTAGTCATAGCATATAAATATTCGTTCTCTAAATCCTGTGCTTCGTCAATCCATATTTCGGTTTGTTTATTTAAATAAAGAATTTGACCAGCATATTTGAAAAAACCATATTCAGAAACTTTAGACATACCATTTTTTTTTATAGTTTTCAAAATTCCAGAAAAAAAATTAATTCCATTCTCTTGCGTGTCTGATAAATTATAACAAAATGAATCTATAGTTCCAATAATAACTATACATTCTCGTTTAGTTTGTTTATGTATATATTTAATAACAAAATGTTTAATCGTATTTTTTTCTGTTTTTTCAATTAAATTTTTTATATGATACTCTTTTCTTTTTATTTGATCTGTTAATTCTTCATAAATTACATTTTTAGCAGAATGTTGTTTAGTAATAATAATAAATGTTTTTTTATCAATATTTTCAGCTATAGATTTCCAAATACCATATGTTTTTCCATTTCCGGCTCCTTGTTGGTGTATAGTTAAATTACATTTAATTACATTTTTACCTTCCCAAAAATCCCATATATTTTCAGGGTTTGTTTTTAAAACTTCAATCACACTATTTATATCTTTATATTCTTTTAATTCAATCATCTTATTCTTTATCTTTTGTAATTCTATCTTAAAAACTTTATTATTTATTTCAAGTAAAATATATTCATATTTTTTAATAAAAGATTTATATTTCCATGATTTATTAAAAATAATCAAATAATTATTTGAAGATAATTTTTCACATATTACATCATCTGTATTACCATCCACTAACCAAATAATTTCTTTGCCAAATTTATCCCAATCATTAAATCTATTTTCAATTTCTTTATTTGAAATATTAGAGTGTTGTATTTCGCAAGTCCTTTTATTATTTAATAATATATCTGCTCTTCTACAAGTATTAGTGTCTATCGAAGAGCAAAAGAATTTAATTTCACGCATTTCTACTGGAAATAAGCCTTCCATTTTATTATGCCAGTCGCCAATCATTATATTAGAAATATTAAATCCTATATTTAAATATTAATAATAATTCAGTTTATTCTTTTTGATAAGATATTGGATATTAGTATTATTATTTATAATTTGAAATAATAAATCCTGTAATGTTTGATTTTCATATTTATATAAACTAATTTTTATATTACTAAGTTTTCTTTGTAATTTACAAATTTTACTAATATATGTTTTATCTATATATACATATATATTTTTATCTTTATTTAGTTCATTATTATAATTTTCTTTATTTTGATTTAGTTGTAATATTAAATTATTTGTTTCTAAATCAGTTGGAATAATATTATTTATACTAATTTCTTTTACTAAATCAAATTTTATACTAAGTTTTTTGTAATATAATTTCATATCATTTAATTTATTACAAGAATATTCTTCTTTTTCTGCTAAGTTTTCTATTTCTAAATTATAATCAATCTCTTTATCACTAATTTGATTTAGTAATATATCTTTTTTAATTAGAAGTTCATTAGATTGTAAATTAAATTTAGAAATAATTTTTAAACTAATATCTTGAGATTGAATAAATTCATTTTCTTCTTCTAACATATAAATACATTCCCTAATATTTTCCTTTTCTAACTTAGTGTATTTACTTATTTTTAGTTTTCTATTATAAATCTTTATTTGGGTAATATTTTCATCAATAATTTTATTATTTTCGGAATTACCAAAATCAATTTCCTTTTGTTGTTGTATAATTATATCACTAAGTTTTAATTCTATTTCTTGGATTTGATTTTCTATTAATTTAGTCTCTTTATCCAACTTTTGTTTTAGCATATTCTTGTCCTTCATACTATTTTTAATAAATGTTTCATAATTTAACTTATATGAATCCATTTTCCTTTTATATTTATCAGTTTTCTTTATATAATATTCCAGTTTAGTATTATATATATGAGATAAATTATAGTAATCATTGATTTTTATTTTCTCTAAATTTAATTTAGCAAAAAGAGTATCAATAGTATTCAAATATTCTATATTCTGTTTTTTATTTTTAATATTATAAAGTTTATATTCTCTTTCTAATTTAAAACTTTTTATTCTATTTTCAGTATCATTTATCTTATTGATAAAATTATTTTTCAAAGTTTTATTATTATACAGTAATGAATTAATATTAAGTTTTATTTTAAGGAATGAATTTATTTTTTCTTTTATCGCAATATTATCACTAATTATTTCCATATTATACAATTATACATTTATAAAGATAATATTTTTTGATTTAGTTCTTCAATTTCCAATAACTCATCTATAGTTAGTAAATTATCTTTTTCTTCTTTTTCCATTTTAGTAATTTCATATTTTAATTCAATTCTTTCTAATATATAATTATTATTTTTTATTTTATCGGTATTTTCTCTTAAAATTTTATTAGCAGTATCTATTTTTTCATTAAGATTCCTTATTTCATAACCAACTGTTTTTTTTATAAAAAGTGGATAAATTGTATCTAATAAGAATTGTTTTAGCATTTTTTTATTTTCAATACATTCCAGTGATTGTTCATTAAGTAATTTTTCCTTCATTATTTTAAAATGTTCTTGATTTGTTATTAATAATAATTTAATATATTCCTTATTATTATTTTTATATATATAATCTATTTTCTCTTCATATTTATATCTATTTTCATCTAATAATATATTTACACTTTTATATTCTATTTGTAAAGAAGTTAAATTATAGGTTAATTCCTCTATTTCCTTCTCTCTTTCTAAAATTAATTGTTGGTTTTTTATTTTATCTTTTGTATTTTTATTATCATTTATATCATTAATATTAACATTTATATTATTTACATTTTGAATAAAATTTATGATTCTAATATCAGTAAGTTCCTTTTTTACAAAAGAAATTTCATTTTCTAATTTAGATCTATTTTTTTTATGTTCATCTATTAAATTTGTATATTCTAAGTTTTTCTTTTTAATATTATCAAAATATTCCTTTTTTTTATCAATATTTACTTCATTTCGTATATACATACGTTGACTTTTGATATAGGAATTAAGAAATGACAAATTTTGCCGGTTAATGTATTCGTTTTCACTATTTACACTTCTCAATTCCAATTCTTTTTTCCTTATTTTTTCTCTTAACTCTTTTTTCTTTTGCCTATTCTCTTTAATTAAAATATGATATTCTTCAATTTTAGAAATATTTTTATTCCTATTAGAAAACCGATATCCAATAGAAGATTTATATGCTTTTAGTTCATATTTAAGTAATTGTTTATTTCTTTTTAGTAATTCTGTAAATTTAATAATTTCAGTTTCATATTTTTTTTTTTTATCTATTAAGCATTTATTTTGTAATTCAAATTGTTTCATAATATCATTTTTCTCTTCAAATATTCTATTTTTTTCTTCTTCTAATTGTTGTAGTAATATTACTTCTTGTTCTAAATGTTCTTTATTATTATCTAATAATTGTTTATTGTAATTATTATCTATTTTATTTATTTTAAAAGGGAAATTTGTTTCAAATAAATCATATTTTTCTTTTTGTTTTAGTAATAATTCATTATTCTTATTTATGGTTTTTTCTGCTTTTTCAGATTGTAGATTTAGTAAAGTTATTTTTTCTTTAATTTGTAAAATTAATTCTTCTTTTTCTAATTTATAAAGTTTAATTTTTTTCTTTCGGGTATCCTGTTTGGATTTTATAATATCTACTCTTTTAAGATATTCTTCTTTTACGTTCATTATAAATAATGGTAGATATATTATTTAAGTATTTATTGTAAATATTTATCGGTTAATTTAGGAAAATTAATTATATCGTTTATTTATAAAATGATTGAAAAATTACTTGATGATTTAAAATTAAGTGGTTTAGGTAGTTTAGGTAGTTTAGGTAGTTTAGGTAGTTTAGGTGGTTTATCAGGATTGGCAGAATTAGATTTATCTAAACTTAATATACCTAAAAATATAATATATCTTATAATTGCGTTTAAATTAATTAATAATTTAGACAAAATTATTCCACAAAAAGCCGGAACGATGCCGAATTTTAAAAATATGTGTCCTATCGGGAAAATGCCTATGCCTATGAAAAGCACTGGTAGTAACAATAGTTTTATGTCACTATTTATTATATTTTTATTAATTGGAGGGGCATTAATTTTGGCAAATAATTTATTAGATAAAATAAATATTTCATTAATGTCTTGTGGAGTTAATTCATTAAGAGATAGTAATATTAAATTACCTACTAATAGAAATATGGATTGGATTACAATGAAAGAAATAACGGGGGATAAGTGTCCATTAATGAAAGAAGGAAAATGTCATTTAAAAAATATGTCTAAATTTATAGAAAAACTTCCAAAAATGAAAAAATGTCCTTTTTTTTCTAATGAATTAGAAGAGAAAATACAAAAATTAATAAAAGAAAAAGATAAAATAGAATTAGAATTATTAAATGAAGAGAAATTATTAAATGAAGAGAAATTATTAAATGAAGAATTATAAAATAAAAATTTTCTAATATAATTATATATGTCGTTAAAACTGGGTATGAATATATTTAAAAAAAAACCGAAGAGAACAAAAAAAATATATTGTTCTCCAAAAAATAGTAATAATAAATATAGTTGTTTTAGCAAGGATTCACTCATAAAGATTGTTAAAAAATGGAATAATACTAATAGAAAAAATAAAATTAAATGGAATGAAAAGAATTCAGTCCCTAAATTATGGGGAAAAATAAATAAAAAACTCAATGATAAATGTTATGGCGAATGGTGTTGGATACAACAGGAATTCGTTAAAAGTATGAATGATAAGGAATTGAAGGAGTCATTTAGACCCAAAACCCCTAAGTCTTGGTATAAGAAAAAAACAGAATGGTTATCTACAATTGATATAGAGAATGTATTAAATCAGTATGAGAAGGTACATGACGATTTTAGTTTTATAGGTGCTGTACCAATTGATTTCGACTATGAATATAGTATGGGTAAGTGTATTATAGATGAATTATGTAAAATTAAATTGAGTAATAATGTTAAGAATAGAAAGAATAAAATAGGTATTGTATTTAATTTAGATAAACACGATGATGATGGAAGTCATTGGATATCAATGTATGTAGATTTATATCAAGATAAAATATTATATTTCGATTCATATGGAGAACCACCGCCCAAAGAAGTTAAAGTTTTAGTTAAAAGATTACAAAAACAAGGAAATGAAATAGGGAGGGAATTAGAATATAAAGAAAATAAAATAAGACACCAATATAAACATTCTGAATGTGGTATATATTGTATAAATTTTATTATATCAATGCTTGAAGGGAAATCATTCGAGGAAATTACAGAAAATAAGGTAAATGACGATACTATAAATTTAAAAAGGGATTTTTTTTATGCTCCAAGTGAATAAAAACTCTTATAAAAAGAAATAGTTTTTAATTTAAAAATAAGTTATTAATTATTATTTATTATATTTAATTATTATAATGAATAATAATACTTTTTTTAGTTCCAAGAACCAAGATTTATTATATAATATATGTCGTGATGAATTAATAAAACAAACAGATTATAATATAGATGATAATAAAAAATATTATAGAACTTTCGGTGAAATTATGGGAATTGTATTTAAACACGCAGATGATACAAATAATTTAACACAATTAAATAAAAGTGTTTTAGGGAAAACTATTCCCTATCTAAAAACAGATATAAATAATAAAAGATTAACTAATGCACCACTATTACCCCCAAATAGTTTAAGAAAAATGACCAAAAATAAATACGAAAATTTAAAGGGTGATATGGCTGAAAATAATGGATTACCTATATCTTTTCGCGGAAGTTCGACTAATACTAGTTATGAAAATGTAAATGTTAATAGTGACTATAAACAATTAATGGATAATAGAAAGGAATATTATAGTAATCAAGAAAAAATGAGCGTTCAGCAAAATATGAGTAATCAAGAGAAAATGAGTAATCAAGAGAAAATGGGTAATCAAGAGAAAATGAACAATCGGCAAAATATGAGCAATAGGCAAATTCCAGTCAATTCCAAAGACGAAGTAAATGAAGACCCAAAAGTATCAATGGAAAGATTAATGAAAGAAAGAGAGGGATTAAGTAATGATAATAATACAGAGGAATATACTTTAGATCCAATGAGTTTAAATAGTGATTTAGTAAATAATGAGATAGGAACAACTGTAGAACATATGAATACATATGATAGCACTAATGACGAAGTAGACCCAATGAAGTTATATCAGCAATATAATAATGAGAGGGAAATACAAGATTCAGAATATAATAAAATCCAAGAAGATAGAAATAATTTTGAACAAGCAAATAAAGGTAATAACGAATATATAAATAATATATTAGATGAAAATAAGGTAAAGGGTATGGTAGAGGAAAATAAATTCCATGATAATTTATCTCTACAAATAAATGAGCAAATGAGTAGGGCAAATTTAGGTGATTTAAAAGGACAATTGGACGATCAATTAGATTTTGCGACACAAAATAAAAAAGCAATTAATCTTCCAACCGCAAATGATCTGGCTATAGCGCAGAATAATAATATTTATGAGAATAATGCGTTATTTGAGGAGTTTAAGAAAAGTTTATTTAATACTCGGAAATATATCAATAGAGAACATTTAATAACAATTAATAGTGGTGATAGAGATTGGTTTAATAATACAACTGAAACACGTTTTTCTTTTCAAGTTAAATTCAATCCGTCTGTAACAAGTACAGACCTTAATGGTACTGAATATGTTGGAAGCACAAGTGCCGGATTACCTCAAGAATATAAGAATGTAACTTCAATAGAAATGATTAGAGTATTAATGGCGGTTGAAAATATTCTATTGCCATTCGATAATCGTATTTCTATTGATTATAAATCATTGCCATATATTGTTCTTAAAATAGATGAAATAGATGGTTTATATTCAGGAACTAATCAAAATATAGATAAGGCGTTTGCTCATTTATTATGGGATAAAGATAATGGGAGTGATATAAATAATATTAATATGCTTCAACAATATTCGAGACAATTTAAAAGAGGTTTTTGTTTAATGGCACCTTTAGGTTTTGAAAAAAAAACATATTATCCATCTCCTCTTTCCTCGTTAAATAGATTAACATTGAACTTATCCACACCTTTAGGACAAAAAATATATAATCACCCAGATGTTTTAAAAATTAAAACTATAAAAATGATAAGTATTCCATTTGAAGGTGCAAGTACTAATTCAATAGTAACCGCAGAAGCACCAACTGCTGATAAAAAATTTAATTTGCCCAATTACCAAGGAGGAATAAGTGTTAGTGCACCACAGAGAATAAGTTTAACTGCGTCGGCTACACTTACACCTACGAATTTTATAATAACAGGGAAAAATAATAAAGGTTCCGTAATTAGCGAGGTTATACCTGGTCCACTTGATACTACAGTATATAGTTCTTTAAGATACGCAAGTATTACGAGTTTTATATCAGACGTAGCCCCTACCGGAGAAAATACTATTTCAGTGGGAAATGAAGGCGTCATTGATTTAGAAATTGGAGACACTAGTGGGTTTCCATATGATGTATCAAAACGTTTAATAGAAATTCAAACATTTACATATTTTAGTAATAAGGTATTTAAAATAGGAGATAATATAAAAATACAGGGTTTCGTAGACGAATCCGATCCTCTTGACACATTTGATATTAATAGTTTTATAAATAGAGAAGAAGGACACTACATTATTAATTTAGAAAAACAAGATAGTAATAAAGCAACTTCTGAAAATGAAGGATTTATTAGTAAATTATATATATCTCCTCCAGGTGAAATAGATTTTTCAGTAGAAACTGAAACTGACCCAACTATTTTAATTAACGAATCTTCCAAAGCAGACGAGGATACTACATTTTTTAATTTTGATGAGACTGCTATTAATTGTAAATTAATAAACCAATCACTCCAATCTAATTACGTTTTCAAAGTAGTTACCAGAGAAGATGATGTTACTAACGTTCTTAGTAACTCCAATATATAAGCTTTTTTAAAAAGCTTAGACCAAAATATAAAAAATCAAAAATATAATAAACGAAGTACAAGCAATAGCAGTAAACGAAGAACAAGCGCTAGCAGTAAACGAAGATCACATAAACTTTATAAAATATTATGACCTTCTAAGTTAGGATATAAACCTTTATTATTCTTTTTAATTGAATTATTTATACTATTTATACTGTTTGTACTATATGTTTTTTCTAAACAGGCTTTCTCTGCTTCTTCTATTTCATTATTTTCTTTTAAAACTGTAGGTAAACTCTGTGTTCTCTTAAAAGAATTAGTAGAAGATTTTGTTGATTTAAGTAATGAAGGATATTTTTTTCTTTCTTTTTTTTTTTCTTTCTTGTAGCAATAAAATATTAATAAAAATAATATTGTTATAATTAATACTACAACAATACCCAAACCAACTGTAATATCTTCGTCTTTATTACCTTTTAATATAGAGGTTAAATTCATATTATTGTATATTGTAGTAATTTTCTTATATAAAATAAAAAAATTTTTAAAGATATATTTTATTTAAGATATATTTTATGCTTCATTTATAATCATTTCATAATTTCTCATTTGAACGGTTTCGCACATTTTATATCGCGGATTGTATCTACATAAACGCCATTGTTTTTGTATTTTTTCTGCTGCTTTCCACTTATTTTTGTCATATAGACTCACTGTTCCGTCTGGATATATTGAATTTATATTATTAGGTATTTCTAGTGTTTCTCCCTTTAAAATTCTATCTAGAAATTGAAATTGTTCTTGTTTCATACCTCCGTCGGTCCACATTAAGTTTTGTGTCGCGTGTCCACAACCCATCCAAAGATTTTGATAACTATATCTTTGAAAAAAGGTTTGCATTATTTTTTCTGGTTCTTTCCCGTTCCTATTTATAATAAACTTTATTACTATAAAATATCTCGAATAACAATCAATACCCATCACAGCAGGTTCTGTTATTTCATCCCAAGATAGAAAATCGATATAGTCTGTTCCACCCTGTCGTCTTTGTATATATTTTTTTGGTAATGTATCAAGATGATCAAAAAACATATTTATCGATTAATTATTAAAAGTTTAATTAATCAATTTTTTTATAAAAATGATATTATATTTAAATCTTAAAAGGTTTTAAAGCTTATACATTTTAACAGTTTTTTTACCTCCTTTTGTAATAATCTCCCCGATAGGATCGCCTGGTCTCTCTGCCTTTGCTGCTTCATATTCATAAATATAATTTCCTTTCTTCGCATATTTTTTACCATTCTTTCCTTCTATAGTGGTAAAACCAATTTTCTTAGTTTGGACTCTTGATTTTCTTTCTTTTTCTTTAATTTCATCTCTAATATTAGCAGTATGACTAAATGAATTTCGTGTTTTAATATCACCGAAATTAACACATTTAATTCCTTTATTAGTTTTTTTATTATCGTTTAAGTTAAGATAACAATCTATAGCACCGTCTTTAATAATACCTAAAACAATATCCATAATATGTCTCTTTCTTTCCGCAATATTATATAATACTTGGTCTGAAGTCTTACCCGTAAAATCATTCATTATAGTTATATCACTTCTTAATTGTGCTTGTGTTGCCTTAGATAAATAAATATAAATATCTACATTTCTCTCTTTCTTAGGTAATTCAATATGTGAATTAGTTCTTACTGCCCTACCTATAACTTGGTCTAATCTTACTGGATTCCAATATGGTTCTACAACATGAAGTTGTCGCACATTTCTAGTATTTAAACCTTCTGCTCCTTGTTTAGTAGTCATAAGGATTTCCAATAATTGTCCTCTTTGATTGGAGGTATTAATTGTTTCTACTTGTCTCCTAAGTTTATCTGGTAAATTATTTATTTTATCATTATATATATTTAAGATAATATCACTCTCTTCGTCGCCAGACCATATAGCATATTTGGGGTTAGTATCGTTTTTAGGGTCAAAATCTAAAACCCAATCTCCTGTCGAATCTTTCTTTACTTTAAAAGGAGAATATCCATTTGCTTTTAATACTAAACTTAATATACCAACACCCTCACACGTTTTATATTCAGTATAAATAAATTTAAGACCTTTTTGGGAACTTCCCCTATCTCTTAGTAATCTTTCAATAATTTTGGCGTATTTAGGGGAATATTTAGATAATTTTTCTGGATTTCCATTATCAAAAGCAAGATATTCGTCTCTATGTTTATCTAATTCTTTTAAAGCACTATAAAGTCTCTTTTCATATTCTTTACTCTTACCTTTAACTTCTCTAATTTTATGAACTAATTCTCCTTTTAATCTTTCTTTTTCTGCGGTTTTCTTTGCTTTAATTATTTTCTCTTCATAATCATTATTAAGTTCAACTATTTTTTGCGATATTTCACTATCATCGTCAAATTCTATATCTTTTAAATCACCTTTAAATGGTCGCTCTATTGTTTCAGGGAAAACAAACTGACACAACATACGAGAGTAAGCACGATATGAAGAATTTACCTTGAAAATATCTCCTTTTACATCTTTATTTTTCTTACCAATTGATAATCCCGGTTTCTTTTTCTCTTTCGAATTACTATCTTTTTCTATCTCACTCTTTCTTACTGCTGCATATTTATTAAACATATAATCACTCATAGGTATTTCCAATATTTCCTTAGTTCTTATATCTGGTACCAAGTCTTGATTAGCACTCGCTACATATGAAACCATACCAATAGTTCTTCTTTTAAATAATTCTTTATCTTTGATATCATTTTTATCTGCGTCATAGAACATATTCATAAATTCTTTATTATCGTCTGGAAAAGTTGTAGTAACTTCACTATTAACATATATAATTTTGTAATTGAGTTTTTCTTTTATATAAGTAGAAACTTGTTCTATGAATTGTGAATCAGAAATATTATTTAATTCACTTCTAACTAAACCATTCTCGTGATTAATAAACCCATATGGATTTCTACTAAATTTAACTTCCTTACTTCTACCATCTATTATCACTTGGTCTATTAACGGATGTTCATATAATTCATCTTCTAATTCGTCCCATTCTATTCTAGTTCTACCTTTACCGGGTTCCAATGTTAAAACATAATTGGTTATATATCCCCTAAGAACATTAAATATTTTCGCAACTTCAAAAGGAATATTTTTCATAGGTGTTCCAGATAAAAAGACAAACCTTACATTTCGAGCATTCATAAATAACTCATTCAATCTGGTTGCCCTCATACTTCCACCACCCGCCATACCATTAATAACATTATGGACTTCGTCAATAACTACTATTTTATCATCGAAATATCTTTCTAACTCCATTTTATCTAATTGTGCTGCGGTTAAACCGTTGGTATGTTTAAATTCATATTTGGAATCAATCATTTTCATAATTTGTAATTTAATTTTCTCTTTATCTTCACCAGAAAAAGAAGAAAAATTATCCTTTTTAGTGAAATCTATAAAGAAAGCACCTTTATTCGCATTAATTGTGGCCCTAGTAATACCAGTTTTTAACGCAAATAAATATGTTGGTCTGTCTTTTGTTGTAGAACATGGAAAAAAAACCCAATGTTGTTCTAATCTAAAATATTCGTCACCCCATTCCATTAATTGTTGAATATAATTTTGTTTAATACTCTTTTGTAATAATACAACCACTTTTCTTTCTTCCTTATTTGATTCTGTTATCTCAATAGAAGCACGCGTTTTACCTACACCCAAACCATGATATAATAGTAAACCTCTATATGGAGAATTAACACTTAAATAATCACGTACTATTTTTTGAGTGGGAAATAAATCTCTTTTTTCAGGTTTTACAGATTTAGGACATTCTTCATCCTCTAAATCACACTGTAATACTTTATTTCTTTCCTTGATTTTATATTTTTTAAATGTTGTATCAAACCACCTAATAAACTTCTTACGATTTGGATTTTCCCAATGAGATATTTTTAAACTATCATTTTCCGGTCTTACATATTTTTCCATACCTATAGGAACATTTACAGGTAACTGATTAAGAGAATCTGGTTCTTTTATACTCTTTTTTATAGTAATTGTTTTCTTTGCTAAAGTATTCTTTTTTACAGAGTTATTTTTTTTTACAGAGTTATTTTTTTTTACAGAGTTATTCTTTTTTACAGTGTTATTTTTTTTTACATTACTCTTTACAGCATTATTCTTTTTTACAGTATTCTTCTTAATACTTATTTTCTTTTCAATAGGACAAAAACCCATTTTAACCATTTTCTTATCTTTGTCTAATTCTGTCGCGCACCATTTTCCTTTTTGACCGGGTACGCATTCTTTATATAATTTCCCTTTATGAATGAAGGGGAATTGACATTCTCCTTCTTTGACTATATTGTGTCCTGTGTAATTTTTCCCTGTTTTATCTATTGTGGAAGCTATAATTTTTTGAGACATATATTAATATATTATAAATTTATTTTGAATTAATTATTATTATTTTTTTTGAAAATTTTCTTTGAATCTTTAGGTAAAATAATCATTTTCCCTAATCTTACACCACCAACTAAATGAAAATGTAAATAATCTATTTCTTGTCCTCCATCTTTATTACAATTTATTACAATTTATTACAATTTGATATTAGTCTACTATATTAAACTGTTTATCTAACTTTTTAGAAGTTAATAATATTTTAGACAAATAGATTGTATCTTCTTCTATATTATTTAGAGAAACTATCTTTTGTTTAGAATAATAAGTACGTCAGGATAAATATCTTCAAACGCGGTAATATATTAGTCTTGATAAACAATATTGGCAGGTGCTTCTTTATCTCTAATTTTTTTAAAAATATTTTTTTCCATTATATTTTTTATTATATTTAATTTTAGATAAATTAAAATAATATAAATTTTTTTTTAATTACTATTATTTTTTTATATTATTATTACTATATATAATGTCTACAACCGCAAATGATATATTTAATTTAAAAATTAATAAATATTATGGTGGTGATACTAAATTTAAAAATGTATTTAGTACAAATGTATTTATACCACGAGAATTAAACTTGGGACATAAAAGTTTTTCATACTTAACGGGGTTTATTAAATTAGTTGAAACATTTAAAAAAATGACTATGTGGAAAGAAGATAACCCTACAGAGAATTGGGGATTAGTTATATTTTGTGATAAAGATTTAGTTACATTTGATGAAGAATATATTGAAACTACCTATGGTTTTCATTGGAATAATACATTAAATAATATTAATATTAAACAAAAATATATTGAAAACGAAAATATTATTATTAAACTATATTCGTTATATAAATTATATATTGATCATATAAAAAATAATGTAGATAAGTATAATTTCGTAAAAATATATACTTATGAAGATACACGTTTAAAAAGTGAAAAAGAGTATTTAGGTTTACCTTCTACATATGGTTCATTTATAAGATTTATACCAATATTTACTGATTACCCCGTTGGTTCTTTACTCAAAAAAGAATTTGCTGATATTGAGAAGGTTTTTTGTATAAATATTAGTCACGCTATAACAAGAAATTTAATGACTTTAGTATCAGAATGGGAAGACAGTAAAAAACATATATGTACTAGTAATTTTGGTTATTACACTTGGGGAATGTATCCTGACAATAAAAAATTTTTTTCAACTATGAAAGTGTTAAAGCCCAGTTCCTTATATAAACCATCATATGCGGATAGAATACCCGCTGGATTATTTGGTGTAGTGAAAGAAGGTATTAATAAACAATATAGTTTATTCAAACAATATTTAAATATTTTAGTTGGCAAATATAAAACAGATAAAACAATATTTGATTATTCTATTGATGAAATTTTACTGAGTAGTATATTTTCGGAAGAATTAGAAGATAAAGATGAAACTAAAAAATTTTTTTTATATAGTAGTGAAGACTTGGATGAAAGCTTGTTCCAGGAAATTAAAGGAAAGACTGGTATAGAAACAATAATGGCTGACAAAATAAATATCATTTTAGCGGATTCTAATTATGATAAATTATTTAATGATTTTGATACATATATTAAAACAAACTCAGATTTGTCTAGTCGAATTGAAATAATAACTATGTCAAAGAGACAAAACAAAAAAAGGTTTAATATTAATATTAACAATTTAGATTATATTTCAGATAAATTAAATATAAAAATAAAAGAATTAATAAAAGTAAAGCCAGATAATGTTCATTATATAGATTTCTTATTTACAATTTTAAAATACGATGATGAAGAAGAAATATATATTTCAGTTGCTAATTCTAATATAATATTACCTTACACAAAACTGTATAATAAAACATTTTTAAAAGATAATTCGGATATAAATATACAATCAAATCATATATATTTATCAAGAGAATTTATGAATTATATAGGTGAACCACTCATAAATTATTTTAAAATTGAAAAAAGAGAAAAAAAATATAATTTTGTTACTTTATTACAAAGTGGATTTGATGAATTAAAACCATTAATATTATATTCAGAAAAATTTCCTTTTGATGGAGTTAATTTTAATTATTATTTAGAATTAATATGTATAGATAAATATAACAATAATACAGAATTAAAAGATTTATTAGATATAATTATTGAACATTATAATAAAGAATTACCTTCTATATACAATTCTATAGGCAATTTGGTTGTTGGAGGTTATAAAAAAAAAAAAACTTCTAAAAAAAAGAAAAGTAATAAAAAGAAAAGTTATAAAAAGAAAAAAAGTTATAAAAAGAAAAAAACTTTAAAAAAGAATAAAAAAACTTTAAAAAAGTAAAATAATATAAAATTGAATTTAAAGATTGAAAATTATTATTAATATAAAATGGAAAACGAAATTATTAAACTAAATCCTTTTAATATAAAAAATAAACTCATTACAAAAGAGGGAGTTAATAAAATATTAAAGGAATATGATATAGAAGAAGAAATACATAATTTAGAGTATTATCAAAGAGCATTCATTCATAAATCCTATATTAAAAAGGAAAATAAAGACGATGTAGAATTAGAGGAAAAACCGGAAGATTGTTTAAATTTACAAGAAACTTCAAATGAGCGTTTAGAATATTTAGGAGACGCCATATTATCCGCAACTGTTGCTAGTTATTTATATGAGAGATTTCCAAATGAAGAAGAAGGATTTATGACTAGAATTAGGACTAAATTAGTGAATGGGGAAATGTTAGGTTCACTTGCGGATAAAATGGATTTAAATGAACATTTAGTTATTTCTAGACACGTAGAGGAGAAATGTAATGGGCGGAATAGTGTAAAAATATTGGAGGATATATTTGAATCGTTTATAGGTGCCATATATTTAGATTTTAATGAAACTGAAGTGGAACACCCTAGGTTAGATTTTTATTCTGGTTTAGGTTTTCAGATATGCCAGGTATTTATTATCAGTATTATTGAAAAATTTGTAGATTTTAGTGATTTAATATTAAATGACTATAATTACAAAGACCAACTTATGCGTTATTTCCAACAAAAATTTAAACATACTCCCAAATATAAAGAAATATTTGTTGAGGGACCTCCAAATAATAGAAGTTTTACAATGTGCGTTATGAAAAATGATAATACAGTTTTAGCATATGGTAAAGAGAAATCTAAGAAAAAGGCTGAACAACTTGCGTCAAAAAATGCATTAATTAATATGGGATTAATTGAAGAATAATTATTTAGCTTTACCCTTCCCTTTATGTGTCGTATAACCACTTTGAATATTACTTTTTGATAATGGTTTCCCAGTTCTTCTATCTAAAACAATTTTTCTATTATTTTCTTCAGTATTAGAACCCGATTCTGTATTTGGAGCTACTGGCTCTGCTGGTCCTGCAGAATTATTTGAATATAAAGAAGAATCATTATTTTCTATACTTGTTATTTTCATTGTATTTTGTTCACTTAATTTACACCATTTAAAGTTATCTAATGTTAAAATTAAATTATTAGGGTGTTTAATATTTACATTTGATAAATTATTAAAAAATTTATTTCCTATAATTTTGTTTTGTAAACTACGAGTGCCTTGTTTAAAACTTTTAGCATTAACAAAACTTCTTTTAAAATCTTTTTCTTTTAAATTAATTAAAAAAGTAGGAACACTATAATATTTTGATTTATGTGCCAAAACACTCAATAATACTACAAAAAAATCATCAATCATACTACCTCTCTCTCCTTTATGTATTTCTACCATATATTTATTTAATAATTCATTTTCATCTTTTGTTAACTCCTTAAAATTTGTCAAAGAGTTTTGATTATGCCTTAAAATAAAAACAAAATAACCTTTTTTTATTAAATTAATAATTAATTCTTTAGTTTTATTAGGTTTAAATATTTTATATCGTAATAAATTTTCTCCATCTATTATTACTATCTTTTTTTTAATACTTTTTTTTGATTTTTCTAAATACATATTCGCTTCCTTTATTAGTTCATTTATCATTCCTTCTCTATTTAACACTGCTAAATCTGCGGAGAAGGTTTTTTTTTTTTCATCTATAATTTCAAAGGCAAAATCACCTAAAAATTTTTTTAAATTATCATTTATATTTTTTAATTTTAATTTATCATTATTTATTAATTTTACACTTTTTTTTTTTACCTTTTTTGATTTAGAAGTTTTTTTTTTGGAAGCGGGACCAACAGAATTATTTACGAATGGGGAAGCAGAAATAGTAGAGTTCTTCTTGATAAATTCTAATATAGTTTTATCATAGTTATAAATTTTATTTTTTAATATTATTTGTATCAACTCATTTTTTATTATTGTAAATTCTTTTTTGTTATTTTTTATTATTGTAGATTCGTTTTTGTCTAATTTTATTATCAAAGTGTTTATTTTGCCTATTGCGTTATATAATTTTTCACTATCTTCAATTATGGCTTTAATATGTAATATTGTTCTATTTAATTTTTTAAAATCCATATACAATAATAATATATTTAAAAATTAAGAAAATAATATATTCTTTTAGAGATTACTTTACCTATTTTTCTTTTTTTCCCTTTTAATTCTATATTTGTAAAAAGATTTTCTCTTTCTTTTTCCAATTCTAAATTGTTATATTCTTGAATTATTTTTTTTATAGAAGAATATTTATCTAATATAGTGTCCACGAATATTTTAGATACACCGGGAATTTGTAATAATATAAATTGATTATATACTTCAGGTGTTAAACATTTCTTTTTAGTTAATATTTTAGTATCTACATAATCCAATGTATCAGATACTTCATTAATTAATTTAGAAACGCATTTCTTATCCTTTAATGTTTTATCTATTAACCTTTCAATAAAATATATAGTTTCATCTATATTCTCAGTTCTATAAATATTTAGACCATCTCTAAACATAGTATTTATAATACTTCCCTGTAATGTTTTCTTATCAACTTTACCGTGTTTCATATCTTTCAATTCCCCTTCTATTAAAAATAAAATATTTTTAGTATCTAAATCTGAATTAAGTAATCTATATTTTTGTTCTTTGTGTCTCCCATCTCTAATTGACGCTGCTAAATCAGCAGCAGTTTTCCTCTCTATTAGTAAGATAATATTATTATCATATTTTAAAATTATATCACCAAGAGTTAGATTTACAATATTACAATATGACTTCTGCTCGAAATATTCCTTTAAACATTTTTCTCGATAATCAATTTCTAATGTAAATTTACCCATATATATTTTAATATATAATTCTTTTATATATTAAAATAAATGATTATATGAAAGAATTTTTTAATTTAATAAATTTATTATACTAATAAATGATTATAAAAGATTTTATTTAATTCAATGTCATACCAGAGACTTCGGTTGATTGTTTATATTCTTCATTTAAATTGTCATATCCTCCTATTTTAGTAACTGGATAGAAAATACCATTTTTACCTTTTGGTTTAAATTGGATTAAGTTAGACCCTCCATTTTTATGAGAACTTTCAAGTGTGCTTTGTTTTTTATATGCCTCTTCTAAACTTAATAATTTTACTATAATTTTAACAGACCCAGATTTAAAAGATATATCAATTTGTTTATTTTCATAATCTAAATTAATCTCTTTTAATCTCATAAAAATAATATATCTTAATCGTGTTTTTATTGTATCAATATCTGGATTCTTTAAATCACTTAATTTCATTCCTTCAATAGTAAAAATAATTTCATCTTTATTTATTTTAGATGTAATTTCTTTATCTATTTTCAAAATTTCTTTTATTGTATCATTTATTTGTTTCAAAAATTCGGTACTTGGCATATTGATTATAAAGAAATCTGTTTTAACTGTATTTTTTGGAGAAGGTGATGGTTTAGTTTCAGGTGACGGTTCTGGAGAAGGTGAAGGTTTTGGAGAAGGTGAAGGTTCCGGTTTTGGAGAAGGTGAAGGTTCCGGTTCGGGAGACGGTGAAGGTTCTGGTTCAGGAGAAGAAACAAAATGTTCTTGTGTTTTATAAGCAAAATTATAAATAATAAATGCTATAATTAATACTATTAAAAATAAGTTTTTAATAATTTTCATTTATTATTTATAAAGATAAAAAAAGTAAGTAACAAATTTATTAAACAATTTTAATATAAGGCGCAAAAATACCACTAACTCCCTCTGGTTCATATTGGACTATATTTTCTGTTCCACCTGGCATATTAAAGGTGGACATAAATTGTTTCCATTCTTCAATATCACTTAATTCTTGTTCTTCTATAGATGTTTCACTTGGTCCTTGAGCATATTCTTCAGGTAAAATTTCTAAAACAATTTTAAGAGAACCGTGTAAAACGAATACTCTTATTCTTTCCTTTGGAATATTATACATTTCACTTTTACTTGATATATATAATTTTTGTAAATGTTTATAATAAATATCAGTCATAACATTTTTAATATGTTCTCTCTTTTCTTTTATTTGTATATGATGATCTAAATTTTTACCATTAATTATAATAGTAAAATAAAATTTAACTTCATCATATGTAAATGTAATTTCGGTACCTACTATTTTTTTCATTTCTGTTTCAATCTTGTCAGTTAAACCTAAACTATTAAAATCAGTTATTTTAAATTTAACTGGTGGTGTAGTATTATCAGAACATTCAGGACTTGGACCTGGACAAATATTAATACAATCATAATAAGTAAGTTTTGCTTCTACAAGTGAGTTTAAAAGGTTTATATATATTGTATTTAAGTTTTTGACATTTTCACGGAAGGTTGATAAATCAATATCATTACAAGTAGAATCAGTACAAGTAGGACCAGGACAGAGAGAATCAGTACAAGTAGGACCAGGACAGAGAGAATCAGTACAAGTAGGACCAGGACAGAGAGAATCAGTATTGGTACATTTGGGAAATCCCCTGTCTTTTAAAAATAACTGATACCATATTGGTTTTACTTTGTTCAAATACATACTATCAAATTTATTTTTGGTTTCTTCAAACATGTTATCTGCTAATTTAAAAATATCTATTTCTATTTGTTTATTATTTGTATCTTTATAAATTCTTAAACCCGCATATTGTTGATGAATTGGTGTTATATCAACATTATCTACTACAAAATAATTAGTAACTTTATAAAAATTTGATGGTTTGTTTAATCTAGTATTTATGTATTGTTTAAAGTTTGAATCAGTATTAATAGAATTAATACTTGCCATATTTGTTATATAAAATGTTCTTAATTTATTTTGTAAATTAGTCTTTATAGTCTCTAAGCTAGTTGCTTCTTTACATTTTGCTTGATTATTTTGAGAATAAAAATTTTCGACAACATTATCACCTATAAAACATTCATCTAACAATTTATTTTCTGTTCCACAATTTTCTCCACTTACCGTTGAGGCCGCTTCTGCTGCTTCTGCTGCGGTTGATGCTTCTGCTGCGGTTGATGCTACTGCTGCGGATGCTTCTGCTTCTTCTGCGGATGCTTCTGCTGACGCTACTGCTGCCGCTATTGCTTCTGCTGCTTCTGCTGCTGCTTCTGCTGCGGTTGATGCTACTGCTGCTTCTGCTTCTGCTGCTGCTTCTACTGCTGCTTCTGCTGCTTCTGCTGCTGCTGTTTTACACTTATATTCATTTCCCTTTTTACTATAAAATTTATTAAATAATTCAATTAAATCTTCTTTATTAATATTAATCTCATTATCTTTAATTTTAATATTTTCTTTTTCCAATTCCCAATCTTCATAATCAAAATTGGGTGGCATCATTTCTTTTAATTTATATGGTTTTGATTCTTTTGAATATTTTATATTTATATTATAAGTATCATTCATATATGTTGGATTCATATATGATGGACTCATATTCATATTTGGTGGACTCATATTCATATTTGGCGGACTCATATTCATATTTGGTGGACTCATATTCATATTTGGCGGACTCATATTCATATTTGGTGGACTCATATTCATATTTGGCGGACTCATATTCATATTTGGTGGATTCATATTTTCCGTAATTGGATAAGTTATTGTAATTGAATCTTTATCATTATTGGTATATTTTTGGCCACCATTTGAAGTATTATTATTATATTCATATTTTCCTTTAAAATTAATAATTTCTTCTTTTTCTTTACAATCAAATAATTTTAACATTATTTCTTCATTTTCATTATTATAATTTCTTCTAATTATTCCAATTTTATCTAAAATTCTATTTTCTTCATCTAGTGTAGAAAATACAATTTGATAATTAATATTTTGATTAAAAAATCCTTCTCTTAACCCCCTTTTATTTTTAATATTAATAAAAATAAGTAATAAAACAACTATTACTAATACTAATAAAATAATATGTTCTTTTTTAATTTTTTTTAACATTATTACTATATATAGATATAATAAATAAAAAATGAAATAATTTTTTATTTATTATTAAAAAAAAAATATGAAAATAATTTAGGTTCTATTTGTATTATCCTTTACATAATCTGCTTCTTCTTTATAAGAGAATTTAGGTAATATAGACCCTACACCGTGAAATTCCATTACATTAGAGTTACCACTGCCTAAATATCCAGCGGGTTCTAAAGCAGAATTGCCTCTTGTTAATTCTGCTTCTGGAATACATACTTGGTTTCTTCTTTGAGGAACGTCCCAATGTTCCGGTGCCAAATAACTATATCCTGGCATACCTAATTTATCTTTATCTGGTGGATTTCTAATATATCCGCCATTCTTGGCATTTTCTCTAGCTTTTTTATTTTCTGCCGCATTATTCGCGGTTTGTATGCCTATACCTATTGCTGTTTGTGTTATATCTCCTGTTTCTGATACATCTCCAGTGGAAATTATATCTCCTGTCTTGGTTTTTATATCATAAGAATGAGTACTTTTATCTTCACCTCCTTTAGTTCCACTTGCTTGTTCGAAACCTTTTTTAAAGGCGTCTGCGAATCTCTCATTATTTCTTGGTGAAGAAGTTTTAATATCTATAACCGGAGAGAAAATATTACTTGTTCCCGTAGGTTTAAACTGGGAAATATTTGGGAGGTTTGGTCTACTGGAATAATCTTCTCCGCCTCCACCACCCATTCCGCCACCCATTCCACCACCCATTCCGCCACCCATATTTCCACCTTTATTATTAGACATTTTCTCTAATATTTCAGTCATTCTTTGATTGGAGATTACAAGAAGTTCTCTCATAAACTTCACGTTATCATTATCTGAACCTTGTTTTCTTTCATAAATCTTTGACATATGTTCAAATAATGAAATATCTCTCATAACTTTTTCTGCGTCATATTCAGAATTAAGAACAGCTTTGTCTGAAATACCTTTATACATAGACAGTATATCTTTAAGAGTTTTCATTATAGAACTTTGCATATTATTATCTTCAATAATAGTTACAAAAACAATAATAGATCCTTTAACTAATTCTATAAAAATATTATCAGGATGAATATTTCTAATAGAAACTATATTATTTTTTATTAATTCCTTTAATTCATTTTTTTTTAAATCAGAAATATTTTGTAAATCTACTCCTTTAATTGTGAACTGAATTTTATTATCAGTATTAACATTCGAATCTTCTATTATAGTATTTGCATTTAAACCTAATAAACTTATTATTTCAGTTTTAAATTCTTCTGTTAATAATGTAGATTGACTATTACCTTTTCCGTTATTTTTAGCATTTCCACTACCTCCACCTCCATCTCCACCTCCACCTCCACCTCCATCTCCACCTCCACCTCCACCTCCATCTCCACCTCCACCTCCACCTCCATCTCCACCTCCATCTCCACCTCCACCTCCATCTCCACCTCCACCTCCACCTCCATCTCCACCTCCACCTCCTTCTCCTTCTTTGTCTTCTTTAGGCGCGGGTCCTGGAGAAGGTCCCCCCCCATCTCCACCTCCACCTCCACCTCC